>OLIY01000114.1_pt1 | contig 83822 bp, 75 predicted proteins | sample 1601431 | NCBI WGS metagenome assembly OLIY01 (sample SAMN04168659, study PRJEB22393) | human gut metagenome | biome: human gut microbiome; feature: stool | host: Homo sapiens | collected 2014-05-12
GCACCTTGAGCAAATGGATAAACAGAAAGAACGGACTGTTATAGCCACGGATGGGGCATATAGTGGGATAGAAAACACACAACTTGCAGCTGATAAAAATGTAGAACTGATTACCACAAGTCTGACAGGGAAGCCGGCTCCGGATATCCTTGCGGATTTTGAATTCAACGAAGAGGGAACAAAAGTCCTCCGGTGTCCTGCAGGTTATGAACCGAAAAGCTGTTCTTATATGAACCAAAGCAATCAGTGTGCCGTTTCCTTTCGGCATGAGCAGTGTGTCAGCTGTCCATATCGGGATCAATGCAAGCCGAAGATCTTTAAGCGGGTTGCAAAAATAGTAACATCCAAAGCAGCACATGAACGCGCGAAAATCCAACGGAACATGAACAGCGAAGAATTCAAAAATTATGCAAGGCTTCGTAATGGGGTGGAAACTGTTCCATCAAATATACGCAGAAATTACCATTTGGAAAAGATACCTCGTGGGAAACAGCGAGGCAAGTTCTTTTTTGGTTCTAAGATAGCAGCATTGAATTTCCGAAAACTCTTGAATGATGTGAAGGGTTTAGGACATTATGCTCAAAATCCGGTAATTGTATAAAATCAAGGAAGGGAATACCCGCATAAATCCACGAGAAACCCGGCATCACACTACAAAATATGAATTTTTCAAGGTGCTATAGAAATAGGAGCAAAGTTCTTTATGGTTTTGATCCCAACATCATATAATAAAAATAAGAATTTGACAAAAAAATAAGCCTGTTTCAAGGCTTTGCAGTATCCTTTTTGATTTTGATGTGTCAAACTCCCGAGCAGGCAAATCAGAAAAAGAGGAGCATTCATGCGTTTGTCGTGGGAATATGGTCAAAACAGTTGAAAATTTCATGAATTTCTGGTATAATATCCTAAATATAAGAAAATCAAACATTGAAAGGAATATGTCCGTATGTTAAGTGAAGTGAAAACGCAAAAATCGAGAAATTATTTCTATTTTTTATGATGACTTTGCTTATCGGTTGATAAAAACAAGTATGTATTTATGGAAAATCCCATTCACATCAGTACTGGTATTTGCAGAAATTGTGGTTATCACTACAGTGATTGAGTTGATAACTAGCTATATTATGGAATGGACGACGGGAAGTTGGTTATGGGACTATACTCGGTTTACGCCAAACTTCCAAGGGAGAATAGCACTGAATCCAAGTTTGCGGTTTGGTGTAGGTGGATGATATTCTTATATCTGCTGTATCCCTGCTTTTAAAAGTGTTTGGAAAAATTTGGAAAACGAGCTATTCTGGTACTTACTTTGGTTTTAGGCGGTGTTTTCCTGATGGATTGTCTTTGCTATATAGTATTATAAAATAAACAACAAAGGATAAATGATATGAACAAACAAATAGAACAAAATTCAAACAATTTTTTAGGTAAACTAAGAATATTTGATGGCGCACAATTGAAATACATAGCTATGCTATCCATGCTCATTGACCATGTTAATAAGGCAATTGTCTACCCCTACCTTAATAGCGGATTTCTTTTGTATGTCAGTGATATATTTGATATTCTCGGAAGAATAGCCTATCCTCTTTTTATATTTTTTGTTGTGGAGGGCTTTTTCCAAACTAGTAGCAGGATGAATTATTTCAAAAATATGCTATTATTTGCGATAATTACAGAAATTCCTTTTGACTTGTTTTCTACTAGGAGTTTCTTTGAGCTGAGGTGGAATAACATTATGTTTAGCTTTACATTGGTGTTGTTCATGCTCTGGCTTATTGATACTTTGAAAGAAAAACTTCCGAAGATTGCATGATATTCGGTTTCTTTTGTAATTGTGGCAGTAATGTGCCTTGTTGCAATGTTTACCGGAGTTGATTATGAACACCATGCCATCCTTACAGGTTATTTTTTCTATATTTTTCACGAGCGACGGGTGCTTGCCATTCCATTCAGTATGATTTCCATGTATAAGGAGCCTTGGGCACTGCTTGGGTTTGGTTTAACTCTGACCTACAATGGAAAACGTGGAAAGCAGCACAAATGGTTTAATTATGCGTTTTATCCTGTTCATTTGTTGATTCTCGGTTTGTTGAGACTGTTATTAAATATTTGATGGAATACAATATACCTCTAAGCAAAAAAACGTCTTTGTGATATATAGATAGTTTTTATACTTAGGAGATAGTAGGTATGAAAAAAATTATTTTTGCTGTTATGATTACAATAATGAACTTTGTCTGTGCAATAGTATTTTTTGTTGTTGCTGTAATTGTAAATCTGTATAGCAGTTATAAAGAGATAAATAATTTGTAGTACGTGGTTCTATGTCAAGAAAAAGTACAAATTAAATGTAACCAATTTTCTTTGTTTCTTTATAGGAAAGTTCGACTTTTGCCGAATTCTGAAATGAAAATAGCCCGCACAAAGGCGGGCATAGAAAACAGACGGTTTTAGTTTAGAAGATATAAAAACCTTCTTCACCGAAATCGTCATCATCCAGATTATCAAATTCGTGTAAGAAATAATCCATATCCAGAAGATCATCATCGCTCATGTCGCGGACTTCGTCAGGGCTCATGCCTTCTGGAGGATTTTTAGTATACTGTTCCCGAAGTTCCTTTGCAAGTTCTGCCTCAGTGATTCGTTTGATAGTAATCGCCTGCCATTTCTATATTAGATACGTTGATTGTACCATGTAACAGGAGACTGTGGAAGAAAAGAAAGTGATGCAGGAGAGCGACAAAGATGCTTTCGCATAACTTTTTTTCTGTTGGATTACGATCTTTGTGATAATCCTTTCACAAAAGTTGTAGATGATCAGTCGGGCAAAAATCTCCTGCAAGATATACTCCACCTTTTTTGCATGGAAATTCGTTAAGCCAATCGTATATTTCAATTCTCGAAAAGAACGCTCAATTCCCCATCTCCATTCATACAGTTTTTTGATTTCTTTCATTGGAAAATCTTCTTCCTCTAGATTCGTAATGATACATTCCATCGTACTTTCTGTAATCGGAAACCGTAAGACACGAAAATGAAGTGTATAAAAGGGATTTTCGATTGGATCCAGAAAATCACACACAGTTTTGTTTGTGAGGAAGCGATATTTATGGGGTTGGCTTTTTATTTCTTTTGTTTGCTTCCTGGTAAGGATTAAGTACAAAGTACAATCAAAAGTTCCATCTTCCGATATCGGTAAATGTGTAAGAATACCACGGCTTCCCAGATCTTTTGCACGGATCAGAAATTTTCACCCTTTTTCCTGTGCGTTAGCCATGATGTTATAACTTTCATATCCTCTGTCTGCAATCAGCAGAACCGGCTCCTGCACCTTAGAGCGTTTCAATATTTCAATAAGCGCCTATAATGGTCTCATAAATTAAGACACTTTTTCGGACATTTTTTAATGAATCTGATATACTAAATTCAGTATGAAAGAGAGGATTCATAATTATGTCCAGACAAAGAAGAAACTTTAGTGCCAAATTTAAATCAGACCTAGTAATCGAGCTGCTTAAGGGGGAAAAAGATCTCAACACCCTGGCAACTGAAAATAATATCCAACCAAACCTGCTTCGCAATTGGAAGAAAGAATTTCTGAATAATGCTTCGGCTGTATTCGATGACAAGCGTGAAGAAAATCTCAAGGAAAAGCTTGCCGAAGAACGCAAAGAGAAAGCAGAGTATGCGAAAAAGGTTGGTCAGTTGACAATGCAAGTTGACTGGCTCAAAAAAAAATCTGAAGAAATTTGCGGACCAGACTACGAGAGTAAATTTAGTCCGAAACCTTTTGATGAATAAAGAAATCCCTGCTTCTGTTGGAGCAAAACTGCTCGATATTAACCGTACAAGCATTTATTATAAAAGCTTGCCCATCTCAGAAGAAGAATTGGAATGCAAAGCAATTATTGATCGCCTGCATACGGACAATCCAACTTGGGGAGCAAGGCAAATGTCAGCACAACTAAAAAACAGAGGTTATCATGTAGGTCGCCGTAAGGCACGCCGGTATATGAATGAAATGGATATTTGTCCTATTTATCCTAAAATGAATCTTTCTAAACGAATGCAACAGGCCAAAGTATGTCCATATCTTCTGCGAAATGCTGTAATTGATGCTCCAAATCAGGCATGGTCCATTGATATTACCTACATTCCAATTAAACATGGATTTCTTTATTTAACTGCTATCATTGATTGGTACAGTCGTTGTATCGTTGGTTGGGAAGTTGATGATACCCTAGACACCAGAATGGTTATTAACGCTCTTAAAAAGGCATTTAAAACAGCAAAACCGCAGATTTTGAATTCAGATCAAGGCTGTCAGTTTACAAGTCAGCAATACATTGACTTTGTTAAAGGAAACGGCATCCGTCAAAGCATGGATGGAAAAAGTCGCTGGGCTGACAATATCATGATTGAGCGTTGGTTTCGTAGCTTTAAGTATGAAGAAGCGTATCTGACGCAATACAACAACATCAAGGAAGCAAGAGCTGCCATCGGCCGCTATATTCACACATATAACTTTGAGCGCTGCCATTCTGCCCTTGATTATAAAACACCGGCTGAATGCTACTATCCGGCAATGCTTCTGCCTTATGTAGCTTAATGCATATATGGATCAGGGAACTTTTCCCTGGTTCCTAAGTAACTATCAATCATATCAGTTCATTATAAAAATCTTAGATTTTTGTCTTGACAACTGAACCATTATATGGCGGGGGTCCATATTAGCAAATAGTCTACTATCATGGGCAATAAACCTTATTTTGCTTTTTCTACATATTAAGAGCAGAAAGTCAAAACAAAACATACGAACTTCGTTCACGCCATCGGATGAATCATCCTCAATTCGAGCTTCAAAAGTATATCTTAAAGTATTTTCGCCAGAATTATTTTTAATCACTAAGCCACTACGCTTTTTGGGATAGAAGCGTTTAGCAAATGTCCAATATTTATTTTTTAATTCTGATAAATATTCTGCTTCATCGTCAAGATACGTTTGTGTTTCCTTATCTTGTATGATTAAATTTGCCTTAATATCTAGTACAGTGTCTTTGTACGTTTTCAAAATTCTTTGATACTCATGTATTCTATTTAGCTCATTTTGTAAAGCAGCTAATTGTTTAGTTAATGCAACATATTCTTCTAATGCACCATGAGAATTCAAGAAATCTAACAATTCGTCCATCCGTTGTCCTAAGACATTTATCTTATCATCAATTTCTTGTAATTCTGCTTTTTGCTTATTTAATTCTTTTCTTAAACGGGCATTTCTAGTGGTTAATAAATTGGAGTGAAATTGTAAAACTTCATCAATATTTTTCTTAACCATATCAGGTATTTCTACATTAGCAGCTTCGCAAATTTTTAATAATTTTTCTTCTTTAACCTGAGCAGTTTCTTTAAAAGATTCTTCTATATTTTTGATGTAATTACTGATTAACACACGTCGATTTTCGAGGGCTTTTTTTTGATAACTTTTTTCATCTGCTTCTTTTTCAAGCTCATGATAATTATTAGAAACTTTAAAAGCAGAAATTTCTTTTTCAAGCTCAGAAATTCTATATTCCAAATCTGCAACATCTAATTCTGCGTCATTTTTTCCTAAATAATATTGTTTAAATATAGGGTCATTTTTTATTGCTTTTTCAGTTGCACTTGCAGCTAATTGCTTTTCACGAAGTTCCTTTTTACTAATAATTAAATCAGTATCTATACCAAGCAGATAACAGTTATTTAAAATTTTACTATAATCTGTTTCTTTAGGAACAAAGGAATCGAAAGTTGAATAGCAAGACCGGTAACGACGTACAAATCTTGAAAATAAGGTATTCCAAGTCATATTTTTTGGATTTGATGAAATTCCAAAGCACAGATTGAGCAATTTTTGACGTAAAACAGTAACAGTTAAAGTTTCACCACAAAAGTTTATTTTATTTTGTTCATTTGTACTACGGGTAGAATAATATTTTACACCATCAATTTCAAAATTAAGAGTAAACTCCCAATCAGGTAATTTCTGAGCAAATGAGGTGATTTTATTTGCACCTAAACAAAAATGAATAAGGTGTAATGTTAGAGATTTTCCTACTCCGTTATAGGTATTTCCATCATTTTCATCAAGAGGAGCAACCTGTTTTCCAACAATAATGTTGATACCATCTTTAAAAACTATAGGATGAAAAGATGGTTTATTAGCTCTTAAACTAAGCAGTTTCATAACATAATAGCCCCCTTTCGTTAATTTTGATAGCTCCGATAATATAAAGGTAATCTAAGGCAATAACAAATTGGTCGAAGGAAAATTTAACAGGATACTTTTTATTTGTATATGAATCCTTGTAATATTCCCATAAATCTTCAACAGAAATAGGTTCGGTTAATTTTTCCAGTAAAAAAGCCCCAAATCCAAAATATGATTCGTTAATAGATAATTGCTTTTTGGGTAATATCATAATCTTCCTCCTTTCCTTAATGATTATTGCGGTTCTTCAAAAATATCACAACTTGAAAAATAATAAGCCATTAAAACCAGTACGCTCGTTTGAATTGATACGGTGTTTTTACTACTTGCTTTTTCTAAAATATAATAAAAACGACAATCCGAACAATTTTCTTGCGTATCAGGAATATTTTCTTTAGATTGTTCATATAAAGCGTTAAATTTTTTTTGCAATATTTCTTTAACACCAGGGTTATCATTGAAATAAAGCATTAAGGTTCCTTCTTGATAGCTACCAACAACAAGTCGAGATTTTACTACTTCGCTTAACCCATTAAATGCGATTTTTTCATCAAAATCAGGAACTGTCAAATTATCCATTGAGTTCATTGGAAGTTTTGCATTTATCAAATAAGTAACGGTTTCATGAAGTGCTTCATACTCAACAACAGGTATTATCTCATCTGGTATATAGCCTATAATATCTTGCTTGTCTAAATCATCTAAAGACATAAATACCTTTTCTAAATCTTTTGCGGTAAAAGTATCTATGTCACTTTGCGCATATTCAGGGGCGTTGTTCAATTCCAATGCCATTTGAATTATTGGTGCAGGTAATCCTTTATATTTGTCATTGACAACAAAAAAGAATTTCTTTATAGGGCACAAACCATTCCAATGATTATATAAGCCAGAAAAATCTGTTTTTAATTTCTTTACAGCTTCACGAATGGTCGTATCTTTGGTAATATCTTCAGGAGAGAAAATTTGATAATAGGTTCCTGTAGTACGGTCAAAACCATCATTTTTCATGTCCCCTATCTTACCATAGGCTTTTACTGGTTGAAAATTGGGATTTGCTTTTGTCATCACAGAAACAAAGAAATCCTCATATTGTTGCCCTGTATATTGTAGTATATGGTTACTAAAAATTATTTTTGCTATGTAATGTTCAGCGTTACCTATGGGGAACACCTCACTTTCTGTTGGGTATAGATACTAATAGTATACCACAATATGAGTTGCGTGCGTTGTTTTTTGCTTTTACGAGAAAAATTTTTCATAAAAATAGACGTTTTATGTTTTTGCACAAAACGTCTACTCCTTGCATTAAGGAAAAGAGTATCGTATAATCTTGATAAATGGTTTCCTAGCTGGAACTGAGCCAGCTAACACGTTGCTAACACTTTTGTTGCCAGTACAGGACATTTCGTGGATCTATCTTCCGCACAGGCCTCACGCTTTTCCTGTATTATAAGGTGTTAGAGGGTATTACAAGCGGTTAGAAACTACTTGCTGCGAAAGGACATTTAGAACTCCTAAGCACTAGTTGTGAGTTCGATTCTCGCAGGGAACGGTTGAAAAATTGGTTACTCGTTTGGGCTAGACATAAAGTAAAGTCTAGCTTAAACGAGCATTTTTGTATCATATTTATTCATATTAATTGGAAATTCCAATAAATCCTAAAAAGATTGATTATTGTGGGAGGTTTGAAATGAACACAATTGTACGAGAAAAATGCGATTTACTAATCAAAAATAAAGATACACTCCGTCAGGTTTTTAGATTAGACGGAGATATGATGATGCTGGCGGGGAGCTCTTTTTATGTCGGCATAGACGTGGAAGCAAATGCAGACAAGATAAAGTACTGTGAACAGATATTGAAAAAGAACACAAAGATGCTTTCAGAGTTTCGTGGAAATGTGAGAATTCCAGTTCTTTGTAAGATGGCTATTGCCAAAGAGCCACAAGATTATTTGATATCTGTTCAGCGTATTGTGGGGCAAATGAAACATTTGAGGTGGATGAATGGGGAGTATAAAGTACTTGCAGCCATGATAATTCAAGATCATGAGGATTCATTTGCAATACCCGCTATTATAGATAAGATGACGAATATTTTTCATGGTATGAAAGAAACCCACCCTTGGTTGACTTCAGATGAGGACCTTCCGTTTGCGGCAATGCTAGCAGTTTCAGATCTAGACACGGATCGGCTCATAGAGGAGATGGAGGCCTGTTATCAAATGATAATCAAAACATTTCCTGATAAGAATGCATCTCAGTCTTTAAGTCACGTATTAGCAATTGATCCGTCAAAAACAGTTGTGAAATGCAATCGTATTCGAGACATCTTTGCAACGTTAAAAGAGAGAAAGCATAAGTTCGGTACAGGATATGAACTGGCAATTTTGGGGACAATGTCAATGCTAGAGTTTTCGGTAGAGCAGATTGTAGAAGAAATTATTGAAGCCGATGACTATTTAAAGACAAAAAAAGGATTTGGAAACTTTACGATGGGAGAAAAAAGAAGACGAATGTATGCAGCACTTATGGTAATGGATGCACATATACCACCAGCTTCTAGAAGCCATCAAGCCTTGCTGAACTCAACATTAGCACTTGTTATTGCTATGGAGATTTGTATGATTCTTATTATGACCGCTGTTATTACAACGACAACAAACTAATGAAAATTCATCCACCGACTTATTTTGATAATTGATATGAGGATGAATGGATTACAAATGAATTATCAATTAAGATAATCAAAGATGTTGATAAATCAGAGGTGGGGTGAAGACATTAATGTTAATGGCATTTGATCAATCAGGAAAAGTGTTTAATGCATCCGCATGTGGAGACAATTGTGCAAAATGGATTCTTTCTATAGGTGAATCAAAAGACTTAACAATAAATTTAAGACATATTATGGATTTTGGAGAAGAAGATTTTGAAATAGAAATTCTCAATACAGGTGATATTGTTCATAATATATTGGAATTTGTTAATATTGCAGGAGAGTATGTTTAGATTAGGTAAATGTCCGAAAAGTATTAAAGAAATTTATGCTTTGTGGTATTGCTATAGTTAATATATCGTAGGGAGTATTATAGAATGGATTTAGTTGCAGATATCTTAGCAGGGAAAGAAATCAGCGGAATATTGCTAGATGAAAGAATAAAGGATATAATTTAATTGGGTATAAGAGAGAATTACAGAGTGGTTCGTATGGAGGTTGATTATGAGCGAAATATTATTGTATCACGGAAGCAAAGTTGAAGTTGCTTATCCAGAGATACGGATAACAAAATATACAAAAGATTTTTCGTGGGGATTTTATTGTACGAATGATTATAAGCAGGCATATCGGTGGGCAGACAGACGTTCTGGAAATGGATTTGTTAATGTGTACAAATATATTGAAAATCCGCAATTGAAAATCCTTCATTTTTCTGAGATGACTGATGAATGGCTGGACTTTATTGCAAGATGTCGTAAGGGCGAGCCTCATTCTTATGATATTGTGGAGGGACCTATGGCAGATGATACAATATGGGATTTTGTTAATGGTTTTATGTCAGGAAAGATTTCTAGAAGTGTTTTCTGGGAATATGCAAAATTTAAATATCCGACACATCAAATTAGTTTTCATACGGTCAACGCATTGCGGTGCCTTACATTTGAAAGGAGTGAATCTATTCATGACGGACAAACAAAAAGATAATGTTTATTACGTGTGTTGTTTAATAGAGTTTATTGCAAGAAAAACAAAAAATCACAGACAGGATGTCATTCAGTATTTTACAAAGAAAGATTTAGAACGACAGTTAAGACTAGCGGAAGTTAATCATTGTCTTTCTTTTGAACAGGTGTCTGACGAGTTAATTGAAGACTTTAATATACAAGATGGAATGTTTGATACTGTGAATGAATGTCGTTATGAAGTTCCGTCAGTAACTTCGATTGGTATGCTTTATCAGGAGTTGGTGCTTGCCATTATGCCAGAGGAGGATGCGGCACAGGGAATCATCGATATTTTTTCATCGTTTATTACGGATGAAATTTCTGATTTTAATTCTAATGTATATTATACTAATCCGGATTATTTGCGGTGTTCCTATTTAGAAGGAAGAATGCTGGCATGATTTATAATATATGAAAAAAGAAATTTTATGTTGAATGTATGGCACAATGAATTTACATTATCAGTAGCCAAAACACTGTAGGCAACTAGTCTAAGGTACGGTGTTCTATATGTAGAAATCAGTTCAATTTCATATTGTGTATCATTCTCGAATGCGTGAAGGATGGTAGCCATATTTTTCATAATGGTGGTGACACGAAGGTGTTCCCCAAGTATTAGCTGATGCAAATAATCTGCTAATAAACAGGTCTTATCTAAGGCAGATATGTGGGGCACAGGCATTGACTTGATTTGACTCGGAAGTATAAAAAAGCCTTGACTTTAAAGGGGTTATAATGATAGTTCTTGTCTGGAATTGACAGAACCTATTCGCTTTCCTAAGACTCAATTATAGGTTCGATTCCTATACGAGGCGGTGAGCCACATGAGCGAATTACTCATATCTTTTTTGCCTAATGACATTATACCATATGCCTTTGGAATTTTCAAGTATTCCATCTTTTCATGGTTTTATAACGTTTGTGAAAAAGGATACAATTCTGGAATCAACAATTTCGCATACGCTTTAATAAACCCTATTATTACAGTGTCTGAAAACTCATTTGCTTCAGGAACTATTTTCTCCATTGATTTTTTAAATAATGCCACGCTTAAATCATCAAACTCATTTTCTCTTAAAACTTTATTAAATTCTAAAAAAATCTTACCTTTTTGTTCAAATGAAATACCATGTCCGAGACATAATAAGCTCAATGATAATGGATTTTGATTACTGTGACCTAATGATTCTGCCAGTTCCATCAAGCTGTCAAAATACAGTCTTTCTTTTTCATTCATCATTTAGAAAAACCAACTTAACCCCTCTTTAATTGCTAATGCAATGTTAGCTGCAACAGAACTAGAAACGCCAGCATTATATAATGCTCTGTAAACTGCGTCATATACAGCCTGTGCCGGAATATCTGCCCACTTCAAAAGTGGCTTTAACGCTGCTGAAACTTTATCAAAATGCTTCAAGAAATTTTTTGCAACTGTTTTTCCCGATATTTTTTCAATAATTTTTGCTGCCTCATCACCATGTTTTAAAATAAATTCAATCGCGTCTTTTACAACTTTTGTTGCAAAATTTCTTTCAGTCGGAACGTTGGCATAATCGCTCTCTTTAGGCATAGGCAACTGTTGAACCACGCTTACCACTGCTTCTTTCTCTGCTGCCTGTACAGTGGTTACTCCTGTCGCAAATGTAGAAAAACTCATAATGCCAGCTAATAAAAACGCTATTACTCTTTTTCTCATAATACAATCTCCTCCATAGGTTATTATTCTAAAACTATATTTTATTACAAAATCTTTTAATTTTCAAATCAATTCTTCTATTTTTTTCCAAATAATTTTACACTAATCTACTTCCACCACTTATAATATAATGGTTCAGTTGTCGGCTTACTAAGCCCGGTTTCCCGGATACAATCAGCTTTCCTTCCGTCCGGGTGACTATCCTGCCATTCTCTGACTGTCTGCTCCGTTGTTCCACTCCCTTTTGGTCTACCCTCTTTTACTTCTTCTCCTAACTGCTTTTTTAAAGCTTTCATAGTATTCATAACCTTTACATGGTCTTTTTGCTTTCTGTAATTCCGCTTATTTGCTGGTATTGTAACCTTTGTGTTGTCCTCTATCCATTCCCGGCTTGCTATCGTTGACAGCCTTTTTCTGTCCCCTTTCAATGCCCGGAGGGGTGTAGATATATAGATATAGACTCCCAAGAGATTCAAAGGAAAGGAGAAGAATCCATCAAAAAGTAATAATGGATTATATAAGAAAAAATGAATTATAAAAAATCTTCTAAAAAATCCAATATTCCTGTAAGTCCGGCGAGGGATAAATTCAATACAATTCTTCTTATTCTTATGTTTGGTTCCATAATTACGCTTGTAGTTTTGAGTTTTGGGGCTGCAGTTATGTCAAGTTATGGACGTTTTCAAGAGGGGCTGTCCGGGCTATTGATCGGAACGTTTTTAACAAGAATTGCATATTGTTTATGCATGCTTTCGATACCTGTAATTCTATACAAGAAAGTAGTAAAAAATAAAATATTACGGGGTGGTTTAATATTTGTGGTGCTACTTATTGTATTTTTTACATTTCGCAATCCTGTTTCGGATTTATGGTATTTAAACAATCCGAAAACGATACAGTTGGAAAATGCTTATATGACTGTAAACCGTGGAGGTAAGCGGAATTTCTATCATCTGTGCGGAAATGACAAGAATGGTAAGCAATATAGTTTTGATATAAATAAAAAAAGATATCGTTCTGAAAATAATCTGTTGGAAGAAACTGAGCAAACGGTTACGGTTACATATCTTCCGCATACAGAAATCATTCTTGATATAGAATACAAAATTTAAAAAACGCATAAAAAATATAGATACTCTGATATAACAAAAACCTATAACCAGCTCAAAAAATCATATAGTTGCCTTTAACTAAAAAATAGTGTAAATTGAATTTAGATGAGAACACTAATTTGGACAAAAAGTTTTAAAGGCGGGAAATAGGTATGAAGCAGTTGTTATGTTATGGAGATTCAAATACATGGGGATTAATTCCGGGCACCAAGGAACGTTATCCGTGGGGGCTCCGATGGACCAGTATTTTACAGGAAAAACTGGGAAATGCAGATGTACATGTGATTGAAGAGGGATTGTGTGGAAGGACAACCGTGTTTGAGGACTACTACAGAAAAGGCAGAAAAGGGATTGCAACGCTTCCGCTTGTTTTGGAATCGCAATGTCCGATTGATGCCGCTGTCCTGATGCTTGGGACCAATGATTGCAAAGCTTGTTATCATAATTCGCCTTATATCATTGCCAAGGGATTGGCACAGTGTGTGGACGAATTGCTGCATTACATAGAGCCGGAAAAAATTGTAATTGTCTCGCCGATCCATTTGGGAGAAGATGTGTGGGAAGAGCAGTTTGATCCCGAATTTGATCAGAAGTCGGTTGAGATTTCAAAGGGATTGAAAAAGGAATATCAAAAAATTGCAAAACAAAAGCAGGTACACTTTTTGGCTGCATCCGATTTTGTGAATCCAAGTGACGATGACAGAGAACATATGGACGAAGCGGGTCATGCAGTGTTTGCGGAGCAGATTTTAAAGATTTTGCATCAAAATCATGTGCTTGAATAATCAGCCACAGTTTCACGCAGGAAGTAGGAGCTTTTGAAAACGGTATTTTTATTATCAGATGAGGAGAATGGTATGACAATTACACAATTAAAATATGTGATTACGGTTGCAGAATCTAATTCTATGAACGAAGCAGCTGGAAAACTGTTTATTTCACAGCCGAGTTTATCTGCATCTATTAAAGAATTGGAGAATGAAATAGGGATTGAGTTGTTTCGAAGAACGAATCGCGGTATTACGATAACTCCGGAAGGAAAAGAATTTGTCGGATATGCAAAGCAGACTGTACAGCAGTATGAACTGATGGAAGCGAAGTATGTCAGTAAAAAAGAATTGAAAAAGAAGTTCAGTGTTTCTACTCAACATTACGCCTTTGCGGTCAATGCTTTTGCGGAGATGGTCAAGCAGTTTGGTATGGAGGAATATGAATTTGCGATACATGAAACAAGAACCTATGATGTGATTGAGGATGTCAAAAATTTTAGGAGTGAGATTGGAATTTTATATTTGAATGATTTTAACAGAAATGTATTGTCCAAGCTTTTTTCGGAGAATAATCTGGAATTTCATGCACTGTTAAACTGTGGTATCTATGCTTATATGTGGAAAAAACATCCGCTTGCAAATGAGAAGCTGGTCAGTCTGGAGCAGCTTAATGACTATCCGTGTCTTGCTTTTGACCAGGGCAGCAATAATTCATTTTATTTTGCTGAAGAAGTGTTGTCTACGTACGAATACAAACAGTTAATCCGCGCTAATGACAGGGCAACCTTGTTAAATTTGATGGTTGGACTAAAAGGATATACTCTTTGCTCCGGAATCTTGTGTGAGGATTTGAACGGATCGAGCTATTGTGCGGTGAAACTGGATTCAGATGAAATTATGACAGTGGGATATCTGATTCGTAAGGGAATGAATATCAGCCCACTGGGTCAGAAATATTTGGAAGAAATTCTGAAATTTAAGGATAAGGCGCTGATCTAATCGCAAAGTTGCATCATGAACTTATCGTAATCGTATTGTAAATGGGAAGGAGCAGATTATGCAGACAATCAGAGCAAATGAACAACGGATAAAGGAACTATTTACAGAACTGGTTTCTATTGATTCGATAAGCTTTTCGGAGCGAAATATGGCTGATCGTTTAAAAGAAATTCTTAGAGAGACTGGTTTTGAAGTGATGGAGGATTGTGCCGGAGAACTTTATGGAGGAAATGCGGGAAATGTATATGGATTTTTAAAGGGAACGGTGCCGGGACCTGCAACATTGTTTGTGGCTCACATGGATACCGTACAGCCGGGAATATCCAAAAAAGCAGTTTTCCATAAAAATGGGAGAATCACTTCTGATGGAAGTACAATATTGGGAAGTGATGATGTTGCAGGAATCGTAGAGATTATAGAGGGAATCCGTTATGTTCAGGAGCACAATATTCCGTATGGAGATGTTGAGATTTTATTTCCAATCGCAGAAGAATTATATGATAAGGGCAGCAAGGCTTTTGACTTTTCAAACATAAAGGCAAAACAGGCATACGTATTGGATTTAAGCGGGCATGTCGGGAAGGCAGCGCTGCGTGCGCCGTCCATTGTTTCTTTTAAAATAGAAATCCGAGGGAAGGCTTCACATGCAGGATTTGCACCGGAAAAAGGGATCAATGCCATTGCGCTGATGGCAGAGGGCATTTCAAAAATCAGGCAGGGCAGAATGGAAGATGACACAACTCTGAATGTTGGTTTGATTCGTGGGGGAAGTATGACCAATATTGTATCTGAAAACTGTATTTGTGAAGGAGAAATCCGTGGTTATCATCACGAGCGGGTTATGGAACTGCTTGGAAAAATAAAACATGTATTTCAAAATGTCATTGAAAATGCACAGGGACAGGATAAGGATGCAGAATTGTTTTTTTCACATGAAGTCAATATAAAGGCCTATGCGGTAGCTGAAAATTCCACTGTAGTACAAAAGTTTTGCAATGCATGTAAAAAAATCGAGATAGAAGCTGAATTGACGGAAACATTTGGCGGAAGTGATAATAATGTGATTGTCAATAAAGGAATAGAGGGAGTGGTACTTTCGTGCGGAATGAACAATGCACATTCAGTCAACGAGTATATAGAGCTTGAAGATCTGATAAAAGGAGCAGAGTTGGTAGGTGCACTGATTTCACAGGAATAAGGGAAATATAGTACAAATCCTGTGTCTGTAATAGTTTTTGACTATAACAGGCGGTTGTTTATATGTATTGGCTTTTTCCATAACCTGAATGTTATACTGCTTTTAGAATAAATCCGATTGAAACGATCGGAAAAGAGAGCGAGGAGATAGGAATGGATTTAAGTATTGAAAGTCGATGTATACATTTGGAACATGATCATGGAGAAAACCGTTTTGGAGCTATCAGTTTTCCAATTTACCAGACGGCAACATTTTCGCATCCGGGATTAGGAGAGAGTACCGGTTATGATTATACGCGCATGCAAAATCCGACAAGGGAACATTTAGAAAAGACGGTGGCTGCGTTGGAAAAAGGATGCGACTGTATGGCTTTTTCATCCGGAATGGCAGCGATCACTACCGTAATGGAGCTGTTTAAACCGGGAGATCATCTGATTGCGGATGCGGATCTTTATGGCGGAACAATCCGACTGTTTGATCATATCAGCCAAAAGAGTGGTATCGAGATTACATATGTCAATTGTAGCAGAGATGATGTGAAGGCTTGTATCAGAGAAAATACGAAGGCCGTTTTCATAGAGACGCCAACCAATCCTATGATGAACGTAACGGATATTGAAGCACTGGCAGAGATAACGAAAGAAAACCATTTGCTGCTAATTGTGGATAATACATTTTTATCACCTTATCTGCAAAATCCACTGACGCTTGGGGCGGATATTGTGGTACACAGTGGCACCAAATATTTGTCTGGACATAATGATACGATTGCGGGATTTGTAATTGTGAGTGATAACGAATTGAGTGATCGGCTTCGATTTCTTTATAAGACGACCGGCGCAGGATTGTCACCGTTTGACAGTTGGCTTTTGCTAAGAGGAATCCAGACACTTGCTGTCAGAATGGATAGGGCTCAGGAAAATGCGCAAAAGCTTTCTGAATGGCTGTTGAGTCGGGACGAGGTGACGAAGGTGCTGTATCCCGGATTAAAAGAGCATCCAGGATATGATGTGATGAAAAAACAGGCACGGGGATTTGGCGCAATGCTCACGTTTGATGTAAAAGACAAAGAAATCGCTCAAAGACTGCTTAAAAACGTGCAGTTGATCCGGTTTGCCGAGAGTCTTGGAGGTACGGAGACGCTGTTGACGTATCCGATCACACAGACACATGCAGATGTGCCAAAAGATGTTTTGGAAAAGAATGAAATTACCGAAAGGACACTCCGTATGTCAGTGGGAATCGAGAATGTAAGGGATTTAATTGCGGATTTGGAGGAGGCTTTTTATGGCGGAGAAGAATTTGAATTTTGAACAGGTAATTGAACGACGCGGAACCGATTGTCTGAAATATGATTTTGCTTCCAAAAGAGGTTTGCCGGAAGGTGTCCTTCCTTTGTGGGTTGCGGATATGGACTTTCGGATTTCGTCCTATATTCAGGAGGCTCTTTTTGAACAGGTAGAACATGGAATTTACGGATATACAGATACCTTGGATGAATATTATCAGGCAGTAAACAAATGGCTTGGCAATCATTATGGATACAACGTTTTGGAAGAGGAAATCGTTAAGACTCCCGGTGTTGTATATGCGATCAGTATGGCGATACAGGCTTTTACAAGACCAGGTGATGCCGTATTAATCCAGCAGCCGGTTTATTATCCGTTTAGTAGTGTGATCCTGCACAACAAACGAGAACTTGTCAGCAATGATCTGGTATATGACAAAGAAAATCTGACCTATCATATTGACTTTGCCGATTTTGAAAAAAAGATTGTGGAAAACAGTGTGAAATTGTTTTTGCTTTGTAATCCTCATAATCCGGTAGGGCGGGCATGGAATAGGGAAGAACTGATTCAAATCGGGGAAATCTGCAGTAAACATGGAGTAATTGTTTTCAGTGATGAGATTCATGCTGATTTTGTCTGGAAAGGAAAACATCAGGCATTTCTTACAGCAAAAGGGGGATTTGAGCAGATTGCCGTGACAGCAACAGCCCCAAGTAAAACATTTAATCTGGCAGGACTGCAGGTATCTAATCTAGTGATAAAGAATAAGCAGCTGCGACAAAAGTTTCAGGCGGCATTGGATGCTTCAGGATATAGTCAGCTGAATGCGGCCGGACTGATTGCCTGTAAGACTGCGTATCAATCCGGGGGAGAGTGGTATGAGGCTGTCAAAAAATATATTCAAAGCAATATTGAATTTATGATGTCCTATTTAAAAGAAAACATTCCGCAGATAAAAATGATTTATCCAGAGGCAACCTATCTTGTCTGGGTAGATTGCAGCGGTCTTGGACTGACGGACGAAGAGTTAGAAGATCTGATTGTGAAAAAAGCAAATCTATGGCTGGACAGCGGGCGCATTTTCGGGGATGTCGGAAGGGGATTTCAGAGATTTAATGTGGCATGTCCGAGAAAAATCCTCAAGCAGGCTTTGGAGCAGCTCAAAGAAGCGGTTGATAATAAATAAATATATAATCAATAGGATATTATATAAAAATCCGGTGTCGTTAGGCACTGGATTTTTTTAGAAAAAGGACAATAACAATGAAGTTGGCATTAGCTATTCTCTATAACGGGTCTTATATTTTATGTATTATACAAGTTCAGAAATTGATGACAGAGGTGCTTTTGTCCGACAACCAAATCGTTTTAGAACACCGTTTGGTGACAAAGAAGGAGAATTAAAAACGGAAAAGGGACAATATCGACTGTTTTGGGCAAAGGGGTGCCACTGGTCAAACAGAGCATCTATTGTGCGAGAACTATTAGGGCTGGAGGATGTTATCGGTGTGCAGATTGTGACGAGTACCGGACAGAGCAATCAATACGGATGGGGATTTGAAGATCAGCCCAATCACGAGGATCCGGTAACAAAAGCAAAATTCTTAAGTGAGTTTTATTTCAATGCAGATCCGGATTATGACGGAAGGGCAACGGTTCCATCACTTGTGGATACAACGACGAATAAGATTGTGAACAATGACTACCACAGACTGACCAATTATTTTGAAGTGGCATTTGAACCTTGGCAGGCAGAAGATGCGCCGGATTTATACCCCGAACATTTGAGAAAAGAAATTGATATCTTGAACGACTGGCTATTCCCAAACATCAATAATGCGCACTATAGAATGGCATTTAGTCAAAGCCTGACGGCATATAACGAAGCGTATGATGACTTTTTCAATGCTATGGATAAGCTGGAGGAAAGACTAGAATATAACCGTTTCCTGTTTGGAGATTATGTGACAGATAGCGATGCCCGTTTCTTTGTGACATTAGCAAGATGGGATTCTTACTATTACAGAAATTTAGGTCCTCAGAAGAAACGAATGACAGAGTACAGAAACATTTGGGCTTATGCAAGAGATTTATATGAAATTCCTGCATTTAAAAACAATACATATTTCAAGGATTTTTCAAGAGAGCCTAAAAACAGTACGATTTTTAATTCCTATAACGCCAAATTGAACAAAATCGCTGCGCGATGGCCTGCCAAGGCTGTGGTGCAGTTTCTTATTAGTTTTCTAAAAAAGCAGTGACAGGATTGTCCCAAGATAGTATTGTTTAAGTACCACCAAAAACAAACTTCGAATACGGGCTTAGTTCCCTACCACTGCCTATGAAAAGAATACCATTTTTACACCGTTTCTACAAGCGGTTTTATCAAGCAAATGCTCCTCCGTAAAGGTATGTGGAACTTATATATTTTCATTTATTTTACGGAGGATATTTTATGTACGAAGATATTTATAATCAAATCAAACTTGCTGCGGAAAAGAAAAATTTAAAACCATCCACAGCTAATGCCTACTGTCATACGATTAGACATTTTTTAGATTATACAGGGAAACCATGGAATGAACTAATTATTGATGACGCGGATGCTTTTTTAACCGCAAAAAGGTTATCTGGAGTCATGCCGGAAACTTATAATCATTATTATTCTGCTATACGTTTTATGTATAAAAGAATCTTAAAACTATACTGGGATGAAGATGAAATCTCCCGCATGAAACGTGACCGGGCTCTTCCTGTTATTCTGTCAAAGGATGAAATCAATTCTATTCTTGATGCAACTAAAAATCTGAAACATAAAGCAATAATTGCAACCATGTATTCCGGTGGACTTCGCGTATCAGAAGTGGTACATCTGCACTATGACGATATATCCAGAAGCAATAAGTCTATTCATATACGCAATACCAAAAACCGAAGAGATCGATATACTATTCTTGCCGACCGTACACTTGATTTACTTACAGAATACTGGTTTCAATGCGGTAAACCAAGGGGTATACTGTTTCCAAGTCAATGGACTCATAATTACCTTGATATTTCAAGCGTAAATCAATTCTTAAAAACAAGTGCAAAAAAGGCTGGCATTACGAAACATTTTTCTTCTCATACTTTTAGGCATAGTTTTGCAAGCCATCTTTTGGAAGCGGGGTGTGACATTAAATATATTCAAGCATTATTAGGACATACAGACCCAAAATCTACAGAAATATATCTTCATGTGAGTAACAAAACACTATTGGGAATTAAAAGTCCTTTTGACGTACAGGAGGATTAGGCATGGAAAATCCAACTGTACAGGATATATTTCACTCTTTTTATCTCAAATATCTGGACAGATATACACCTTCTGCGGAACAGGCAAAAGTTTCACATTGTATTATGAACTGCAAGACCGGAGCTTATGGCGCAAATGTCAGTGTTTGTGAAGATTGTGGCCATCTTCAGATTCACTACAATTCCTGCCGTAACAGATGCTGTCCTATGTGTCAGGCTCTTCCTACCGAAAAGTGGATGGATGCCCAACGGGAAGACGTTCTGGAAGCACCTTACTTCCATGTGGTATTTACAGTCCCTCAAGAACTGAATCCATTAATCTATTGTAACCAGAAACTACTGTATGATGCCTTGTATCATTCCGTCTCTTCCACGATAAATGAACTTGCTGAGGATGAAAAATATCTGGGTGCAAAGGTCGGATACATCTGCATCCTGCATACATGGGGATCTGAAATGAATTTCCATCCCCATATCCATGTCATTCTTCTCGGCGGTGGATTGACTGCTAAGAATCAGTGGCGTGATAAAGGTGAAGAGTTCTTTTTTCCTGTTAAAGTATTATCCAAACTTTTCCGTGGAAAATATCTGGATGAACTGAAAACTTTATGGAAAAATAAAAAACTTCACTTTCACGGAAGCAGTGAAAAATACCGAAATCACTATGCCTTCAAAGAGCTGATAAATATCTGCTATGAAAAAGACTGGATTCCACACTGTAAGAAAGCCTTTAACGGTGCACAGTCTGTTATTCATTACCTTGGTAAGTACATACACAGAATTGCTATCAGTAATCGCCGTATTATCCGCATGGATGAAAACACTGTCACATACTATGTGAAGGACTACCGTGAAGCTGGTAAATGGAAAGCACTGACTATTCCCGGAGTTGAATTTATCCGCAGATTCCTTATGCATGTGCCACCCAAACGCTTTGTCCGAATCAGACATTATGGTCTGCTGTGTACCCGAAGTAAAACCAAGCATCTTACACTATGTAGAAATCTTCTTGGCTGCAGGCAATATCTGTCTCGGTTGAAAAATATGGAAACAGCTCAAATATTGGAAACACTTTATGGAATCAAGGTTTCTGTTTGTAAATGCTGTGGAGGACATCTCGGAACCCCCCAACAACGGATACCTTTACGGATTTAAAACCCAATAATTAAATATTTTTACGAAGCCTCAGAAATGAGGTCTGTTTGTTGTGGGAAAATATCTTTTTCTATAAAGAAATCTGATATAATATTTTAATCAAAACAGTTTTTTTCTACAAGAGGAAAAGAATTGAAACTCCATATATTCCGGCTATCCGGACACGACTTTGTTCACTATAGAAAAATCGAAATTGGTGCAAACGATAGGGCAGTTTATCAGCAATCTATAAGCTGCTTTATCGTTTACGCCAACTTCGATTGGTTTCTAATCAATTTGTAGATCAGATTGATTTCGAGGAGCTATGGTCGACACCGCAGACAAGAAGATTTTTATCCAGAACGCCGGAAGAAAAGTTTTTGAGAAAAAATAAAAAGTAATTATAAAAAGGGGGAGCAGAACAGATTATGAAGAAAAGAAGTTTATTAAAATCACTATTAGCAGTAGGACTTGCAGCAACACTACTGGCTGGCTGCGGCAACGATGCAAAACAGGAAGCAACAGATAAAACAACCATTAAAGTTGCTACTAGCGGAACAACCAATCCGTATACCACCATCGGAGATGATGGGGAAAACACAGGATATGATATAGACGTGTTAAAGGCTGTATTTAAAAAACTTCCGCAATATAACTTAGAGTTTGTGACAACGGATTTCGCTTCGATGTTTGAAGGGACATTGAGTGGTTCTTACGATATTGCGGTCAATAACTTCTCGTACAGTGAAGAGCGTTCCAAAAGCTATTTATACAGCTATCCATACGATGAGATTTCCTATGTATGGGTTACGAAAAAGGGAAATGATTCCATCAATTCTTTTGAAACGGCGGCAGGCAAGACAACAGTTGTATCATCCGGTGTTTCCATTACCCTTGCGGAAGAAAAATGGAATGAAGAAAATCCGGATAAACAGACGAACTTGACCTATTCCGAGCAGGAGACACCGGTGACTTTACAACAGATTGCAGATGGAAGTGTGGATTATGTTATCATTGATTATGCGATGTTCAAAGCATATCAGGATGTCTATAACTTTGATCTTCAGGCGACAGATGTAAGCCCCGAAGATACGGAAATGATTGCGGAAAATAATTATGCATACTATTTATTTGCATATGACCATGAACAGCTGCGTGATGAAGTGAATACCGTTTTGAAAGAGCTGAAAGCGGACGGAACATTAGCAGAACTCGGAGAAAAGTGGTTTGGAAAAGATACTTCTCCGGATGATACACAGTTTGAGAAAACATTGAATTAAAAATTTCCAAATTGTGCTGGTATAAATCATGTTAGCACAATAATGTGCAGGGAAGGGGTTTACATGAGTAAATTATTTGACATAAGCATTGTATTATCTGAAATACCAAAAATATTAGTCTATCTGCCTGTTACGATGGAGCTGGCGATTGTCTCATTTGCAGTCAGCCTTGTCTTCGGATTGGCGATAGCTTTGGTGAAAAAGAATGAAATTCCGGTATTGAAACAAATAGCAAGTATTTTTATTTCAATCATTCGAGGAACACCTATCATCGTCCAGCTCTACGTCACCTATTTTGGAATTCCACTCATCCTGAAGGCTATTAATCTTCAGTTTGGAACGGAATATAACGTAAACGGGGTTCCTTCTATAATCTATAATCTATGCATTTATTGCATTAGCATTAAATGAATCTGCCTTCAATGCGGAAATCATAAGAGGTGCGTTAAATTCTGTGGGACAGGGACAGGTGGAAGCTTGTCATGCAATGGGTATGACAACCTGGCAGACACTTAGAAGAATTGTGATTCCGGAGGCATTAACAGTTGCGTTTCCGTCCTTGATCAATTCCTTTATCGGATTGATTAAAGGAACGTCACTTGCATTTACCTGTGCGGTTGTGGAAATGACAGCACAGGCGAAAATCTTAGGCGGAAGGGATTTCAGATATTTTGAGGCTTATGTTGCGCTTGCAGTTATTTATTGGTTTGTTACATTTATTCTGGAGCAGATTTCAAAGTATGTTGAAAAAAGACTGGCGATTCCAAATGATGCGCCGGATATCGAAGAGCTGGAATTCAAGAGAAATCAGCCGGCAGTCGGATGAGGAGGAACTTATGGCAATTGAAATTAAAAATATAAAAAAGAAATTTAAAAACAACCTCGTACTGGACGGCATTGATCTTACTATTGAAAAGGGTGATGTCATTGGTATCATCGGGCCATCGGGAACTGGTAAATCCACCTTACTTCGTTCCATTAACCGGCTTGTAAAACCAGAATCCGGTTCAATTGTATTGAGTGATGGAAATGAGATTGATCTGGTGACTGCCAAGGAAAAGGATTTACTTACATTAAACCAGTTTACGGGAATGGTTTTTCAAAACTTTAATCTTTTTAACTGGAAAACGGCGTTGGAAAATGTGATGGAAGGACTTTTGGTAGTCAAGAAAATGGACAAAGAACAGGCAAGAGAAACTGCGCTTAAGCGATTGGCGGATGTTGGACTTTTTGACTGGCAAAACCATTATCCAAAGCATTTATCCGGTGGACAGCAGCAGCGTGTGGCAATTGCGAGAGCACTTGCAATGCAGCCGGAACTGCTATTGCTGGATGAGCCAACGTCCGCATTGGATCCCGAATTTGTGGGGGAAGTATTGGATATTATAAGGAAAGAAACAAAAGAAGGATATACTATGCTGTTAGTATCCCATGAGATGAGCTTTATCCGGAATGTGGCTACAAAAGTAGTTTTTTTGGATGCTGGAAAAATACTGGAACAGGGAACGCCCAAGGAAGTATTCGATCATCCCAAGCATGACAGAGTGAGAGAATTTTTTAAAAAGATGAACAGGCTGGAGGATCCGGAATATTATATTTAACAAATTTGAGATATGACTGAGAAAGAGAGTGTTTTACATGGGCATTGAATATAGGGAAGAAAGAAGTGGAAGTAAGATTCAGCTTTTTTCATATTGTGATGAAAAGAAGACAGGAGCAATCTGTGCGCTGTCTGACGGATATGACTGGGCATTGATTTGTGATGTATGGGCTGATAAGGCGGAAACGGAAAAGAAACTTATCCGTGAAATGATTTTAAAACTGCAGGGACAGGAAATTTTTGTGACAGCCACGCCGGATAAACTGGATTTGTATGAAGAAATCGGATAAACAAAAATTTAAGTTTTTTTATTCCGATAAATCTGACTGTGCCGATTATCATCAGGTAAATGCGCTGTTAGAAAAAGCTTTTGGAGGGAAACGAAACGAACATGTGACAAAAGACACATTTTCTAAAAGTCAGTATGTACAGTATGCATACGATAACGAAACATTAATCGGCTGTGCGAGAGCAATTTCCGATGGAGCGCATGCACTGATTTTAAATGTGGCTGTTGATCCTGATTATCAGGGACTTCATTTAGGATGGAACATTGTGGACAAGCTCTCGCGTCAAATGAAAGATCAAAATATTTTTTTGAATACACATCCCGGTGGAGTCGGATTTTATAATCAAAAAGGGTTCCGAAGGAATAAAACCGCTTTATTGCTGCCAGCACATGAAATGCCTGATGAGATAAAAAAAGGCTTCTGTCTGCCGAGAGGCTATCGGTTTTCAGATGAAAGTTTAAAAGTACAGAAAACACCGTAGACAAGCAGTCCATTCTGCGGTATATTATATACAAAATGCCCGCTTTGGTCAGGCTTGAGATGAAGTCGATCCAAAACGGGCATTTATTACAAGGCGGATCATCTTTTGCGCAAGAGTGTACGGCGTTGATAGTAAGTTCAGATAGTGAGAAACTTTTATAAAAAGAGGGAGAATAAATTGCAGATTCAGCAGAACTGGCACAGGTAGGTATTATTATGAACGAGAATGTGAAAATTTTAGTGGATGCAGATGCTTGCCCGGTAGTAACTATTGTAGAGCTGATTGCACAAAAATATCAGATACCGGTAATTTTATTATGTGATACCAATCACGTACTGGAGTCTTCATACAGTCAAGTTGTGACTGTCGGTGCTGGGACAGATGCGGTTGACTTTAAATTAGTCAGCATCTGCAAAAGAGGAGATATTGTCGTGACTCAGGATTATGGCGTGGCTGCTATGATTCTCGGAAAAGGTGCTTATGGTATTCATCAGAGTGGAAAATGGTACACAAATGAAAATATAGATCAGATGCTAATGGAACGCCATTTGGCAAAAAAAGCGAGAAATACAAAAAAACGGCATCATCTAAAAGGATCTGCAAAAAGAACGGAGCTGGATGATAGAAGATTTGAAGAGGCGTTTGATAAGTTGATATGTACAATATTGGGCAGGTAAGAAAAAGAGCATTAGAGGGAGAATAAGATGGAAACAATTTTACAAAAATATGAATTTCGAACAATTCGACTAGAGGAAACGGAACAAGCAGCAGAGATTGAACGAATCTGTTTTCCGCCAAATGAAGCGTGTTCTTATGAACACATGGCAGCACGTATAAAAAAGGCACCGGATTTGTTTTTGGTAGCAGTGGATAGGGAGACAGGAAAATTAGCAGGATTTCTCAATGGTTTGGCAACAGCTCGGGAACATCTCACCGATGATTTTTTTACAGATGCCAGCGTACATAATCCGGAAGGAAAGAACATTATGCTACTTGGTCTGGATGTGCTCCCGGACCATAGAGGTCAGGGATTGGCGAGAGCGCTGGTGGATGAATATTTGAGAAGAGAGCGGGAAAAGAATCGCAAGTTAGTCATTTTGACCTGTGTAGAAGAGAAAGTAAATATGTATGAAAAATTTGGTTTTCATGATCATGGCATTGGAGAGTCTAATTGGGGCGGCGAGCAGTGGCATGAAATGAGCATCGCAATAGGGGTGTAAAGCTATTTTATTTATGCCGATAATAAAATACGGCAACCTGCGTTCTGTCACGCAGATTAAGTTTATCAAGAATGGAACTCAGATAATTCCGAACAGTTCCTTCACTGAGAAAAAGGTGTGAGGCAATCTCTTTGTTGCTGAGACCATCGGCAATGAGACGGATAATCTCCAGTTCTCGCTCACTGATATTGTAGTCTTCAAAATCAAACCCAGAATCAGCTTGGAGCAGTTCAGGAATTTTGGAAATGATCTCATTGCCAAAAACAGTCTGGCCGGAGTAAACTGCATGGAGTGCCGGAACGAGGCTTTCGTAATCCTGTTTTAGAAGATATCCCTTAGCGCCAAGCTTTAATGCTCGTACGATATACTCGTCATCAGAGAAGGTGGTGAGAAGGAGAATTTTTGCATCAGGAAATTCGGCAAGTATCTCAGCGGACGCGTCAAGTCCGCTGAGTTCTTTCATTCTAATGTCCATAAGAAGCACATCAGGTCTATATGTTCTAAATAATTTCACAGCGTCTTTCCCATCTGTTCCGGTGGCGGAAACGGTAATGTCGCCGCTAGCTTCCAAAATGGTTTTTAATGCGCCAGAGACAAAAATATCATCATCAATAATTACAATATTCATAGTGTTAATTCTCCTGTTCTTTTGGAATAGTAATAAAAAGTCGAAATCCTTGTTGTACGGTAATCTGCAGGTTGCCGTTTAGAACTTTGAGCCGTTCTCTCATATTGGAAAGACCAATTCCTTTGTTGGAAAAGTGCGTGTTACTGCCATGCGTTGAAATAGTCATGTTTTCTGGCAGAGTGCCATTGTCCTCAATACAGAGTTGATATAGAGCGGGATGTTCCCGCATGGTAATCTGTACGAGAGTGGCATTACTGTGTCGAGTTACATTAGAAAATGCTTCCTTTATGATACTGATAAAACAGTATTTAATTTCCCGGGGAACTTCAAATCCCATGTCATAATCAAGGGTTACAGGGCAGAAAGTAAATTCGGAGGTCAAACTTTCTGAAACTTCTTTCAGATTCAGGGATTCATCATGAAGATCATGTACGCTGGTGCGGATACTTGTCATAGCCTGATTCAGCGAATGATCCAAATTATCCAGAACGGGCGAAAGTGTTTCCGAGGTATTAATAGCTTTTGCAGCACCTGTTATCAAAATGGAGCGGGAGAGTAGATGACCTACATTATCATGAATTTCTCGGGCAATTCTATTTCTCTCTTTCAGTGTGGCTGCATAGATTTCATAATTTTGTTTTTCTGCAAGCATACGATTTTTCTCCTCAAGAAGGAGATTTTTTTCTGTGCTGTCATCCCGGAGTTTCATAAGGCTTTGCTCTAGTTGTTCAGTCGTTTCAGTACGGGTTTGCAGACAAAAAGCAAAGATAAAAAGCAATGCTCCCCAAAAGACAAAAAGAGAAGTATGTTCTCCTTTGATCCATATGTCATAAAAATAAAGAAAACCACATGCAGAGGCAGAAATATAATGCTGATCCAAAATGAGTACATAAAATATAGCAGGAAAAAACAGAATCATCCTGGGGATTAGAAAAGAACCCACAATAAATGCAATACATAAAAATAGATGAAGTTTTTTGGATTCCGAAAAATAATTTGCACAGCACAAACTCAGACAAAGGAGAAAGGAGCATATAAAAAAATAATCCGGTTTTATGTAAAATAGGAAAAAGAAACTGGATAATATTAATAATCCTGTATTCTCAAGATGACGCATAGTACAAATTCTCCTGATAAAATAGATTTAGCTCGAAATACAGCCGGTTACATAAAGAGGACTGTTTTGGATAATTTTAGTATAATACAAAATAAGAAGTGGGGCAAAGAAAAAAACAAAAGAGAAAAAAGAAAGTGACATTTGTCATATGGGTAAGTGACAGAATTCACTACCAAAAAGAAAGTAAAAAGTCTATAATTTTCATATAAGATCCGGCGAAAGAAAATAATAGAAATTCGTTCGGAAGGAGGAAAAATATATGAGTAGAACAGAGAATTTTGAAAAAAATGGAATTGTGCATATAGAAAATCTTGTAAAGAGGTACGGTTCTTTAGTTGCATTGGATCACTTGAATTTAGATATTCAGGAAGGTGAGATTTTTGGACTTTTGGGACCGAATGGATCCGGTAAGACAACAGCAATCAACTGCATGTTGGCGCTTTTGAAATATGACAAGGGAAGTATACAGATATTTGGACAGGAAATGAGGCCGGATAATTATGAGGTGAAAAATCAGATTGGCATCATACTTCAGAATGTGGCAGTTTTTGATGAGCTGACAGTATATGAAAATATTGATTATTTCTGTGGACTTTATATCAGGGATAAGAAAAAAAGAAAAAGCCTTGTAGAAGAGGCAATTAACTTTGTGGGACTTGAAGATTATCGGAAGACAAGACCAAAGAAATTGTCTGGTGGGTTGCTTAGAAGATTGAATATTGCTTGTGGCATTGCACATAAGCCTAGACTGATTATTTTGGATGAACCTACTGTGGCGGTGGATCCTCAGAGCAGAAATAGGATACTTGAGGGAATTCAAGAACTAAACAAACAGGGAGCAACCATTATTTACACTTCTCATTATATGGAAGAGGTAGAGCAGATCTGCAGCAGGATTGCCATTATGGATCATGGAAGGAGTGTTGTTGTCGGTACAAAGGAACAGCTTACAGGAATGATTAAAATAGGTGAAAAGGTGACGATTGAGGCTGTTGTGCTGAGGGAGGAACAGATTGCAAGAATCAGAGAGCTACCGCATGTATTTAGCGTGGATTATCAAAATAATACGCTTGCACTACAGTGTACAGAAGCGAAACATAATCTTGTGAGGATTCTTCATTGTCTGGAAGAGCAAGGTGCGACTTTTGGAAGAGTTTATTCTGAGTTACCAACTCTGAATGATGTATTTCTTGAAATTACAGGAAAACAACTTCGTGATTAGAGGAGGAGAGAGATGTTTCATTTGATAAAATACAGTGTAATCAGAAAAGTAAAAAATTTTAGTATTTTATTTTGGCCCTTCGTTTTTCCGCTGATTCTCGGAACGCTGTTTTATTTTGCGTTTGGAAACATTTCAGAGTCAGACTTTGAGACGGTTCAGGCAGCTTTTGTAAAAGAGAATCAGGGTGATTCTGCATTTCCGGCATTTCTAGAAGAAGTCAGTAAAGAAGGAACTCTGATCCATGTGGAAACAATGACAGAAAAAGAAGCACTTCAGAAGCTTGAGGATCAGAAAATCTCTGGAATTTTTTATGGAACAGAAACGCCTTATCTGAAGGTGGGGAAAAACGGACTTGCTCAAAGTATTATGCAAAGTCTTTTGGAAAGCTATCTGAATGGAAAGGATACACTGGAAACAGTGGCAGATGTACATCCGGAAAATATGGAAAAGGCGGTTGCCACAATGTCGGATTATCGGGAACTGGTAGAGAATGTTTCCGCAGGCGGTAGGACGACCAACGGAAACATGGGATTCTTTTATGCGCTGGTTGCGATGGCGTGCCTGTATGGCTGTTTTGTCGGGCTTGGCTCTGCGATGTGGCTGCAGGCAAACTTGAGTGCTTTGGCTGCGAGACAATGTATATCTCCGGTACACAGACTGAAGATGATACTTACGGAGCTGATCTCTTCTTTTATACTTCATTTTTTAAATGTGGTGATTTTAATTGTTTACTGCAAATATGTACTTCAGATGGAATTTCAGGGAAGTATGGGGGAAATGGTTCTGATTGTGATGGCGGGCTGTGTGATCGGAGTGAGTATGGGAATTCTGGTGTGCAGTATCGGAAAATTCAGTGAGGGGATAAAGATTGGAATCATGCTTGGAATTTCTATGGTAACCAGTGTACTGGCTGGGCTTGTAGATGTACAGATAAAATATGCTGTTGACCGTGCATTACCCCTTGTGAATAAACTGAATCCGGCGGCGGTAATCTCAGATGCTTTTTACTGTATTAATGTGTATGACGATTCGGTACGGTTCAGAAATGATATTCTTATATTATTTATAATGTGCGGAGTAATTCTTGCAGTTTCATTTTTGGTTGTGAGGAGGGAACGTTATGACAGTATTTAAGGGACATATGAAGATTATCGGACAGAATAAAATGTTAATACTGCTATATGTTGCTATTTTTTTTGGATGTACGATTCTGTTTCAGTCCACAGCGGGAAAGACAGAAACAAGCTATCAGGCGGAAAAGTTGAATATTGGAATTGTCGATGAGGATGGAGGAAGTCTTGCAGAGTCTCTGACAGAGTATCTTGGAAATCTGCATCATCTGATTCCTATAGAAAATGACGTTTCTGAAATACAGGAAAAGCTGTATTACAGGGAAGTGGATTATGTGGTCAGAATCCCAAAGAATTTTTATAAGAAATGTATTGAGGGGGACGAAAAACTTTCTGTGACGAAGATTCCGGATACATATTCGGGAAGTTATGTGGATCAGCAGATTAATAGCTTTCTTAATAATGCCAGAACGTATCAGGCATCAGGATTTACGGAGGCAGAATCAGCGAGCGCTCTTGAGAAAACACAGAGCGTGAAGGTAACGTTTTCAAATGATGAAAAAAGTATAGAAGATGCTCCGTATGTATATTATTTTCGATATATGCCGTATTTATTTTTGGCATTGTTTGGGTTTGTGATGGGAAATATTCTGATTGTTTTTCAGAATCCGAATTTGAAAAAAAGGATGGCGGCATCCCCTGTTTCTGGAAGAAGACAGAGTTTGGAAGGAATTTTGTGCATGAGCCTTGAAGGGCTTACGCTGTGGATATTTGTAATAGTGATTGGAATTTTATTTTATGGAAGAGATTTTTATACATCTGAAAATTTTGTGTATTATCTGCTGAATTCGGTGTCGATGCTTTTCGTAGACATTGCACTGGCATATCTGATGGGAACAATTGCTCCGAACAGAGATGCGTTGACTGGAATTGCGAATATCATTTCTCTTGGAATGTGCTTCTTGGGAGGGGTGTTTGTACCTCTTGAGTTTATGGGAAGTCATGTAAAAGCTGTAAGTCATTTTCTTCCGATATACTGGTACGAAAAAGCGAACGATCTTCTCGCTAATTTTGCACATATGACGGTCTCGATACGAGAACAATTTTTTAAGGCAGTTATCATACAGCTTGTTTTCGTAGGAGCATTCATCTGTCTGACACTTGTGATTGAGAAGTATAAAAGAGTTGAGAAATAAAGTAAAAAATTAAAAAAGAGAAAACTAAAGGGAGATACACGGTGATATCTCCCTTGTTGTCATATCAAGGCTCAATCGTTCGAGCCATACAGTTATTTACAATTTGTTATAAACCATCTCAAGCAGATCAACAATCTCATCAACGGTAAATGAACTTGTGTCTATGCTCAGATCATAAGTGTTCATCTCATCCCAGCTTTGGTCGGTGTAGTAGTTGAAATAGTAGCTTCTGTCCTTATCCATCTTGCGCACTAAGGAGTGAGCGCCCTTTTCATCTAGATGGTATCGCTCCATAATGGTTGAGATACGGACATCTAAAGGGGCGTACAGATAAATATTTTTACATCTTTCTTCATCGCGGAGTACATAATTACCGCAGCGTCCCACAATAATGCAGTCTTCTTTTGAAGCCACTTCTTTGATAATCTTTGATTGCAGGTTGAACAGAATCTCATCAATGTGACCGTAACGATAGTGACGATCGATATTGCTGTTTTCGTCTACTTGATACCGCCAAGGTTTTTCTCTTTTTTCGTCTACCAGTTTCAGTTGGTCATATGGAATATCTGTGTGTTCTGAGGCAAGTTTGATTAGATCCTTGTCATAACAGTTGATTCCGAGACGTTCTGCCAACGCAATCCCGATTAGACGTCCGTTACTTCCAAATTGTCTTCCGATTGTAATAATTCGTTTACTCATAAAAACAACCCCTTTCCAGATTTATTTGATATCCCTATTATACCACAATAAGTTGTTATTGCGGGAAATATAGAAATAATTTATAATACAAAATAGATTTTAAGTTACATACTGTGGAGGAAAAGAAAATGAGATTTAGAAAAAGGCTGTTATCGGGTCTGATTGCCGGCATTTTAGTGATAGGAACCGTGGGAATGAATGTGGATGCAGCAAAGATACAGGTAGATCAGCAGATTCCGGCGGAAGAAGTAGACAGTGTCTATAATCAGGAAGTGGATTCGAATGCGCTGGCCGGATGGCCTGTCGGACCGAATATTTACAGCGAATCGGGAATTGTAATGGATATGGATAGTGGTGCCATTCTCTATGCAAAGAAAATAGATGATCAGCATTATCCGGCGAGCATTACGAAGATTTTGACTGCATTGGTCGCTTTGGAGAACAGCCAGTTGACAGATCGGGTGAAATTCACACAGAATTGTATTGATTTTCTCGAATATGGAGATGCACATATTGGAATGAAAGTTGGCGAAGAAATTTCGATGGAAGATGCCTTGTATGGAATGCTTCTCGCTTCGGCGAACGAGGTATCTTATGCCATTGCAAACAGTGTAAATGGCGGATACGATAATTTTATCAATATGATGAATGAGAAAGTGACTGAACTGGGAGGCACAAATTCACACTTTGTAAATGCAAACGGACTTCATAATGATGAACATTATACTTCGGCACATGATATGGCTTTGATCGGATCTGCCGTATTTAAATATGAAGAGTTTAGAAAAATAACAGGTACTCGTCAATACACAATTGGACCGACTGCGCTTACGAGCGAATCAAGAACATTTCAGCAGAATCATAAGATGCTGTTTCAGGGAAACCGCAATTATTATGAGTACTGTGTAGGAGGAAAGACAGGATATACAGATCAGGCATTGACGACACTTGTAACATTTGCGACAAAGGATGATAAGAATCTTGTGGCGGTTACTCTCAGGGTTCACGGAGGCGGACAGAATGCATATGTAGACACGAGAGCAATGCTGGATTATGCGTTTGATAATTTTTCAAAGGTTCCGATAACGAAAGAGTGTGTGACAGAAGATGATGTAGAGTCTGTGGAAGAAAGTTCTTATGTGATGCTTCCATCAGGAGTTACGTTAGACAAGCTAGATGTTGCCTTGCAAAAGCCAGCAGAGCTTGGAGATAAGAAAGGATATTTGACTTATTTTTATGAAGGACAGGAAGTCGGAAAAGTTCCAGTGATGGTTACTGAGAAGTGTTATAATAAAATACACGGAATTGAGGCAAAAAATCTGAAGAAAGAAACGCCAAAGAGTGAAAAGGGAATACCAATAGTTGTTAAAATTGTATTGATTACGGCAATAGTAATAATTCTTTTGGTAACTATACTAATAAGTGTATTGACGTATAAGAGAAAAAAGAGAATAGAGCAACGCAAAAGAGCTCGTATGAGACGGCGCAGAAGAAATGCAGAGCAGAGAAATCATTAAAAATCTCTTAAAATGTTCGTAATTTTGGACAGAATGTGATATAATCATTGAGTTTAAATGAAGCAAAATGTGAAACATGCGAAAGAGGATTCATTAAATGAGTAGAAAAAGAAGAAATCAAGAGCAAAGAGAGGCGTTTGAAGAATTACAGCAGAGAAAAAAAAGAAAACTAGAAATTGAAAGAGAACGTCAGGATTTAGATGGAGATGCGGGAACAAGAACTAGAGGGCGTAAAGGGAATGGAAATAGAAAAAATGTAAGACGCAGAGGAAGAGCAAAGCCACATAAAGTTGGTTTGTCTCTTGTGGTCATTCAGGCAATTGTATCTATGATATTTGTTGGAATGCTCCAAATTATTGGAATTATTCCATTGAAGTACATGGCTGTAATCATAATTATCTTATTATTATTGTTTGGACTCACGTTATTTACACAATTGAATAGAAGGAAGAAGGCAATCGGTGGAAAGATTTTAAGTGGGATTTTGATTGTAGTAATTAGTTTTAGTACATTTTATATTGGAAAGGCAAATGGAGCATTAGAAAAGATTTCTGGTGGCAATTATAAGATCGACAATATGGTGGTGGCTGTTTTAAAAGATGATCCAGCAAAAGATATTGAGGATACAAAGAATTATACATTTGGGGTTCAGTATAAGATGGGAAGATCAGATATGGAAGCAGCAGTCCAGATGGTCTCAGAAAAGCTTGGAACAGATATAGATGTAGTTGAATATGAAGATCTTCAGAAACAGGCTGAGGCATTACATGATAAAAAAGTAGATGCAATTATTTACAATGAAGGCTATACAGATAATATTTCAGAATCCTTTGTAGGATATAAAAAGAGTGTTCGTATTATTTATGAGCACAAGATTAAGAAAGAACTTGCCAGCACGTCAGTGGATGCGAGCATACAAGAGCCGTTCAGCGTATATATCAGTGGTATTGACGTATATGGTGAGATCCAACAGACAAGCCGAAGTGATGTGAATATCATTGCCACAGTGAATCCAAAGACACACCAGATTCTTTTGGTCACTACACCGCGAGATTACTATGTGCCGATTCCGGGAGTTTCCGGGGGAAAAGACGATAAGCTGACACATGCAGGTACGTATGGTGTAGATGTCTCAATGGAAACATTAGAGGATCTATATGAGACAGAGATTCCATTCTTTGCTAGAATTAATTTTACATCTTTGATTGATATTGTTGATCATTTGGGTGGCGTGGATGTATATTCTGAGTATGCATTTACGACAAGTAAGAACTCAGAACATGTCATGGATGTACAGCAGGGAATCAATCATTTTGACGGAGAAGAAGCATTAGCATTTTCAAGAGAACGTGAGAATGTACCTGGTGGAGATAATCAGAGAGGAAAGAACCAGCAGGCGGTAATCACTGCGATGATTAAAAAAATGATTTCGCCTCAGATGCTTATGAAAGCAAATTCAATTATTGACGATGTAAGTGGAAATGTAGAGACGAACATGTCTCAGGAACAGATTCAATCTTTGATCAAAACACAATTGAATAGAGGCGGAAGCTGGAATATTTATTCAGTAGCGGCAGAAGGAACTGGTGGAAAAGATATATGTTACTCTGCAGCTAGCTCAGGTCCACTCTATGTCACATATCCGGATGAGGAATCGGTTGCAAATATTCAGGACTTGATCAATCGTGTGGAAGCAGGAGAAGTGATTGAAGGCTCAGAAGTGGCAAAATAAGAGAAAAAATAGAGAAACCCTTGACGAACCAAGGGTTTCTTTTTATAATGTTAGTGGTATATGAAAAAACGTTGACGAAGACAGTAGGATATATTTCAAAGTCAAAGAGAGTCAGGGATGGTGAGAGCCTGATACGAGTAGAGTATATTTGAAGATCACTTCTGAGTTGCAGTGGCTGAACGAAATGATCCAATAGGCACTGCCGGGATTCCACCGTTAGCAGGAACGCATATGTCAGTATGGTGTAATAGGTGGTATAACGAAGGTTTTACAGCTCTCGTCCTGATTACAGGATGGGAGTTTTTTTGTATCAAAATTCAAAAAGGGACAGGGCATGTGTCAATTAGGGACGTAGTAAAATTGAAAAATACTACGTCCCCAAATAAGAAGGAGGAAGAAGAAATGTATCAGAAAGTATCCACAGATTTAAAGTTTGTAGATCGTGAAAAGAAGACGGAAAAGTTTTGGGCTGATAACAAGATTTTTGAGAAGAGTATGGAAAATCGCAAGGAGGGGGAGACATATACGTTTTATGACGGACCTCCGACAGCGAACGGGAAACCGCATATCGGCCACGTGTTGACTCGTGTTATCAAGGATATGATTCCGAGATACCGTACAATGAAAGGGTACATGGTACCTAGAAAAGCAGGATGGGATACACACGGACTTCCGGTAGAGCTTGAAGTGGAAAAGATGCTTGGCTTAGACGGAAAAGAACAGATTGAAGAGTATGGTTTGGAGCCATTTATCGCACACTGTAAAGAGAGTGTCTGGAAATACAAAGGGATGTGGGAAGACTTCTCTGCGACTGTTGGTTTCTGGGCAGATATGGAAAATCCATATGTAACTTACCACAATGATTTCATTGAATCAGAATGGTGGGCACTAAAACAGATCTGGGATAAAGGATTGTTATATAAAGGATACAAGATTGTACCTTACTGTCCGCGTTGTGGAACTCCGCTTTCCAGCCACGAAGTAGCGCAGGGTTACAAAGATGTCAAAGAGAAATCCGCAATCGTAAGATTTAAAGTAAAAGACGAAGACGCTTATATTCTGGCATGGACAACAACACCTTGGACATTGCCGTCAAACGTGGCCCTCTGTGTGAACCCAGATGAGACTTATGTAAAAGTAAAAGTAGCAGACGGATTCACATACTATATGGCAGAGGCATTGCTTGACACTGTACTTGGAAATCTTGCAGAAGAGGGAACTCTTGCATACGAAGTATTGGAAAGCTATGTCGGTACAGATTTAGAAGGAAAAGAATACGAACCGTTATTCCCATTTGTGGAACTGAATAAAAAAGCATACTATGTGACATGTGACACATACGTAACATTGACAGACGGTACAGGTGTCGTTCATATTGCTCCTGCATTTGGTGAGGATGATGCTCAGGTAGGACGTAAATATGACCTTCCATTTTTACAGTTAGTAGATGAAAAAGGTGAGATGACAGAAGAGACACCTTGGGCAGGAACATTCTGTAAAAAAGCAGACCCATTTGTATTAGAAGATCTGGAGAAGAGAAATCTTTTATTTGATGCTCCGAACTTCGAGCACAGCTACCCACACTGTTGGCGTTGTGATACACCGCTTATCTACTATGCACGTGAGTCATGGTTCATCAAGATGACAGCGGTAAAAGAGGATTTGATCAGAAACAACAACAAGATTAACTGGATTCCGGAGAGTATCGGAAAAGGACGTTTCGGCGATTGGCTTGAAAATGTTCAGGATTGGGGAATCAGCCGTAACCGTTACTGGGGAACTCCGTTAAATGTATGGGAATGTGAATGTGGACATATGCATTCAATTGGAAGTATTGCAGAATTAAAAGAGATGTCCGACAACTGTCCGGATGACATAGAACTTCACCGCCCATTTATCGATGCTGTGACAATCAAGTGTCCGCACTGTGGAAAAGAGATGCACCGTGTTCCGGAAGTAATCGACTGCTGGTTTGACAGTGGAGCAATGCCATTTGCACAGCACCACTATCCATTTGAAAACAAAGAATTATTTGAGCAGCAGTTCCCGGCAAACTTTATTTCAGAGGCGGTTGACCAGACTCGTGGATGGTTCTACTCATTGCTTGCGATCTCCACATTGATCTTCAATGAAGCGCCTTATAAGAATGTTATCGTTCTCGGACATGTACAGGATGAGAACGGACAGAAGATGAGTAAGTCCAAAGGAAATGCAGTCGATCCGTTCGATGCATTAGAGACATACGGAGCAGATGCAATTCGTTGGTATTTCTATGTAAACAGCGCGCCATGGCTGCCAAACCGTTTCCACGGAAAAGCGGTTGTGGAAGGACAGCGTAAATTCATGGGTACATTGTGGAATACTTACGCATTCTTCGTACTTTATGCGGAAATCGACCAATTTGACGCAACAAAATACAATTTGGAATATGATAAATTATCTGTTATGGATAAATGGTTACTGTCAAAACTGAACACACTGATCAAGACAGTAGATGATAATCTTGCAAACTACAGAATTCCGGAAAGTGCAAGAGCATTGCAGGATTTTGTAGATGATATGAGTAATTGGTATGTAAGAAGAAGCCGTGAACGTTTCTGGGCAAAAGGAATGGAGCTGGATAAGATCAACGCATATATGACACTTTACACAGCACTTGTGACAGTGGCAAAAGTGGCTGCGCCGATGATCCCGTTCATGACAGAAGACATTTACCAGAACCTTGTAAGAAGCATTGATGCAAATGCTCCGGAAAGTATTCACTTATGTGATTATCCGGCTGCAAACGAGGCTTATATCGATAAAGATTTGGAAGCAAACATGGACGAAGTTCTGAAACTGGTTGTTATGGGGCGTGCGTGCCGTAATACAGCAAATATCAAGAACCGTCAGCCAATTGGAAAGATGTTTGTAAAATCCAATGTAGTATTACCTGAATTTTATCAGGAAATCGTGGAAGAAGAGTTGAATGTAAAAGAGATGGAATTCACAGATGATGTGAGAAACTTTACTTCTTATACATTTAAACCACAGATGAGAACAGTAGGACCAAAATACGGTAAATTACTGGGCGGAATCAAAGAAGCTCTAGCAAACTTAGACGGAAATCAGGCAATGGATGAACTGAATGCGACAGAAGCTTTGAAATTGGACGTAAATGGACAGGAAGTGACATTGTTCAGAGAGGATCTTTTGATCGATACAGCTCAGATGGAAGGCTATGTATCTGAGAGTGATAATGGAATCACAGTTGTCTTAGACACAAACCTGACAGAAGAATTGCTGGAAGAGGGGTTTGTCAGAGAGCTGATCAGCAAGATTCAGACAATGAGAAAAGAAGCAGACTTTGAAGTGACAGATAAGATTAAACTATATTATCAGGGAACAGAAAAGGCAGAGGCTGTATTTGAAAAATATGAAACTGAAATTGGCGGAGAAGTTTTGGCTACAGAAGTAGTCAAAGGAACACCTAGCGGATATACAAAAGAATGGAACATCAACGGTGAAACTATGACTATGGGAGTAGAAAAATAGGAGGTTGTGATTATGTACCGTGAAAAATTTGATAAGGTGGAATTCCAAAAAACTGTCAAAAACAATGTAAAGAGATTGTATAGAAGAACAGTGGAAGAGGCAACACAGCAGCAGTTGTTTCAGGCAGTGTCTTATGCTGTAAAGGATGCGATTATCGACAGATGGCTGATGACGCAGGAACAATACAAAAAGGATGATCCAAAGACGGTATATTATATGTCCATGGAATTTTTGATGGGAAGGGCTTTGGGAAATAACCTGATTAACTTAACTGCTTACAAGGAAGTAAGGGAAGCACTGGATGAGATGGGAATCAATCTGAATGTGATTGAAGATGAAGAACCAGATGCGGCACTTGGAAATGGCGGACTCGGGCGTCTTGCAGCATGCTTTCTTGACTCACTTGCAACCTTGGGATACGCAGCCTATGGCTGCGGAATCCGCTATCATTACGGTATGTTCAAACAAAAAATAGAGAATGGATATCAGATAGAGACACCGGACAATTGGTTAAAAGAAGGAAATCCATTTGAAATCCGACGGGAAGAATACGCAAAAGAGGTGCGTTTCGGAGGAAATATCCGTGTGGAAAAAGATTCAAAGACAGGAAGGGATATGTTTATTCAGGAGAACTTTGAGTCTGTCCTTGCGATTCCATACGATATGCCGATTGTCGGATATAACAATAACCTTGTAAATACACTTCGCATCTGGGATGCGAAGGCAATCACAGACTTCCATTTGGATTCATTTGACCGTGGAGAATATCAAAAAGCTGTAGAGCAGGAGAATCTTGCAAAGACGATTGTAGAGGTACTGTATCCAAATGACAACCATTATGCGGGAAAAGAGCTTCGTCTGAAACAGCAGTATTTCTTTATCTCTGCAAGTTTGCAGGAAGCCGTTGACAAATATTTGAGAGACCATGATGATATTCATAAGTTCTACGAAAAAGTGACGATTCAGATGAATGATACGCATCCGACAGTTGCGGTTGCAGAGCTTATGAGACTACTTATGGATGAGCATGGACTGGAATGGGATGAAGCGTGGGAGGTTACGACGAAGACTTGTGCTTACACAAACCATACGATTATGGCGGAAGCGCTTGAAAAATGGCCAATCGACCTGTTCCAGAGACTGTTACCTCGTGTTTACCAGATTGTGGAAGAGATTAATCGCCGATTTGTAAATGAAATCCGTGCAAAATATCCTGGCAATGAAGATAAAGTACGCAGTATGGCGATTTTATATGATGGACAGGTGAAGATGGCGCATCTTGCGATCGTAGCAGGATATTCTGTAAACGGTGTGGCGAAACTTCACACGGAGATTTTAAAACATCAGGAACTGAAAGATTTCTATGAGATGATGCCGGAGAAATTCAACAATAAGACAAATGGTATTACTCAGAGACGTTTCTTGCTGCATGGTAATCCACTTCTCGCTGACTGGGTGACAGATCATATCGGAAAAGGATGGATTACAGATTTGCAGGAGATGGCAAAACTGAAATCACTTGTGGAAGATGAAAAAGCGAGAAAAGAATTTATGGAGATCAAGTATCAAAATAAAGTTCGTCTTGCGAAATATATTTTGGAACACAACGGAATTGAAGTAGACCCGAACTCCATCTTTGATGTTCAGGTGAAGAGACTTCATGAGTACAAACGTCAGTTATTGAACATTTTACATGTGATGTATCTGTACAATCAGATCAAAGAGCATCCGGAGATGTCATTCTATCCGAGAACATTTATCTTTGGTGCAAAAGCAGCAGCCGGATATAGACGTGCAAAACAGACGATCAAGCTGATCAATTCGGTTGCAGACGTGATCAATAACGACAGAAGCATCAATGGAAAGATTAAAGTTGTGTTTATCGAAGATTATAGAGTATCCAATGCAGAGTTGATCTTCGCAGCAGCAGATGTCAGTGAACAGATTTCTACAGCATCAAAAGAAGCATCCGGAACCGGAAACATGAAATTTATGCTAAATGGCGCTCCGACACTTGGAACAATGGACGGCGCAAACGTGGAGATTGTGGAAGAAGTCGGAATTGAAAATGCATTTATCTTTGGGTTGAGTTCGGATGAAGTCATTAACTATGAGAACAATGGCGGATACAATCCGATTGACATTTACTTCAATGATTGGGATATCAAACGGGTGGTAGACCAGCTTGTAGACGGAACTTACGGAAACGGTGACAGAGAACTGTACCGTGATCTCTACAACTCTCTGCTGAATACAAACAGCAGCGACAGAGCCGACACTTACTTTATCTTGAAAGATTTCAGAAGCTATGCAGAAGCACAGAAACGTGTGGAAGAAGCTTACAGAGATCAGGACAGATGGTCTAAGATGGCACTGATCCAGACAGCGTCTTGTGGAAAGTTTACATCAGACAGAACAATTCAGGAATATGTAGATGATATTTGGAAACTAGATAAAGTCACAGTGGAAGTAATTGATGTAGAATAAAAGGAAAGTAAATAAGAATCTCCCACAGAAGACCAACTGTAGAAAAGCACTAGACTCTGTGGGAGATTTTTATTTAAGAATGATAGGATTAAAAATCAGTATTGTATTGCCATAGGTTACTCCTGGATATGTACCATCCCTATAAATTTCATACACTAATAATGCATTAACTTTATATCCATTCGGCATTTCTATTTGTTTGGTGTCCTGCATTTCAAATACATATTTTCCATTTTTGCTGAAATTTTAATGCTTCCACTTCCGCTGTTTTCTTCTTACTGTCTTTATCATAACGGTAACAGTTATCCGCACCCATGGGCTGTTAAATATTTATTACTGATTTTCAACAAGAGAGACTATCGCATATTGTGACAGTATCTCTTGTTTATTAAAGCAAAACGAGGAAAATATTACATCACTTTACTGTTTTCAAAATCTTGCAGAACATCAGTAAATACAAGGGTTTGAGAATTTACATCAATTTATGGAAAGCATTGTCAGAAAATCAAGAGTCTTTTGATATTTTGTGTATGTACTATTTGGTCATCTCATATAGAAATATGCATCATATATATTCCTCTCGTTGAATAAGTTATAAAATGTTAAGTTGAATAAAAAGGAACATTTGTATTTGTTGAATATGACCAAAAAACAAATAAATTAATAAAAATAATGGAAAAAATAGATAAAACTTGTTATGATGAAAGTAATTGAGATTGGCAAAATAGGATTGTGACTATTGAATTAGGCAAGACCAGAGTAGACTATTTGAAAATAGAGGGATACTTTGGTCTTTTTTGCCAATTTTGTGCATGAAAGGAAAGGGGCAAAGAGGAGAATGAAAAAGAAACAGGTTGTAAGCGGATTACTGGCAACGGTTATGATTGCAAATATTGCTTTGGTCGATATGGGACCGGTGCAGGCTGCAGAAAACTTAAATCTTGCAAAGGGATGTAAGGTAACCGCGAGTGAGTTTGAGCTTGAACAAACTTCAGCGGTAAAAGCGGTTGATGGGGACAAAGGCACACATTGGGGAACAAGTCAGGGAAAAATGAATGGTGAATGGCTTGAAGTTTCATTAAATAAACCAACAAATATCAATCAAATAAAAGTATTTTGGGAAAGAACTGCAGACAAACAAAACATAAAAAAGTGGAAAGTGGAAGTTTTAAAAACAGATGGGACATGGGAAATTGTAAAGTTGGATGAAAATGAGGATAAAGAACCAGTAGAATCTACAATTGATTTAAAAACTCCAGTATTAGGAACGAAAGTAAAACTTACGATACTTGAAGCTGATACGACATTCTGGGCAAATGTTGGAATCAATGAAATTGAAGTGTATGGACAAGAGCAAGATGTAGAAATTACGGAAAATAAGAATCATATGCAAAACGATGGCGTTACAATAACGGCATCATCAAGCGAAGCGGATATATTGTCACCAGAGAAAGTAAAAGATGGAAAAACAGGACGTTCAGATCGGTGGGCTTGTAAAGAACATACTTATGAAGGGCAGTGGTTGAAGACAACATTCCCGAAAGTGACAAAAGTAGGAGAGATTGATTTTACATTGTTTATGCGTGATGTAGAGCCAAATCCATCTAATATAAAGGGGTTTGATTTAGAGTATAAAGATGATAACGGAGAAATAAAGACAGTTCATATTGACAATACAAAAGTTAATGATAAAAAAGGGTATGAGGCAGACTTAAAGTATATTTTTGATAAGCCGGTTTATATGTCAGAATTTACAGTGAAAAATTTTGATGTTGCAATTGAAATTCAGGGAAATAGTGGATATAACAATATCAGTATTTCAGAAATTGCGGTATATTCCAATAAGCAGTCAGATTTACCGGAGGATCCAACACTAGATAATGTAGTTTCCTCTATTAAAGGGCAGACTGTCGGAAAAGAAGTGACGAAATTAGCATTACCAACCGTTCCAGAAGGATTTACGATTGAATCTAATGGTGCTGATTTTGAGCAGATTATTGGAAGCGCTAATGAAGAAGGAAAACTCCCAATCGTACATCCGTTGACAGATAAGACTGTAAACCTTTCCTTTAATGTAAAAGAGACAGCTACAGGAAAGGTTAAAAATACAGGAGACTTAGAGTTTGTTGTTAAAGGAACAAAAACTCAGGAAGAAAATAAGAATACAAAACCTTCTGTAATTCCGGAAATTCAGGAATGGCATTCAGAATCTACAGAAAAAGTATCTGTAGAAAGCTTGAAAAAAGTTACTTATACAGATGACAAATTAAAAGCAGTTGTAGATGAGTTTGTAAAAGATTATGAGGACTTTACAGGAATCAAATTGACTGCAAAGAAAGGTGCTGCTGAGGCGAACGCATTTAACTTTGAACTAAAAGCGCCGGATACTCTTCTTGGAGAAGAAGGATATACAATGGATATTAAAGAAGACCGTATTAATGTTGCTTCTGTAAGTACAACAGGTAATATGTACGGTATGCAGACAATCCTTCAGATGAACAAAGAAAATGGAAAAGAGTTCAAAGTAGGACAGATGCGTGACTATCCGAGATTTGAAACTCGTGGATTCTTGTTCGATGTTGCGCGTAAAGCTGTTTCATTGGATATGATGAAAGAAGTATCCAGAACAATGCGTTATTATAAGATGAATGACTTACAGATTCATTTGAATGATAACTATATCTGGTTGGAAGATTATGGAAAATACAACACAGAAGATGAAGGGTTTAAAGCATATGAAGCTTTCCGTCTGGAATCCAGTCTGAAAAATGAAAATGGAGAATCTCCGACGGCAAAAGACTATCATATGACAAAAGAAGAGTTTAAAACTTTTATTCAAGAAGAACGAGCAGTCGGAATGAAAATTGTTCCGGAAATTGATGTTCCGGCACATGCGGTATCTTTTACAAAAGTTTGGCCAGACTTAAAAATTGAGAATCAGGTAAGCAGCGGACATTCTTTGATTGACCATTTTGATTTGACAAATCCAAAAGCAGTAGCAAAAATTAAAGAAATTTTTGATGATTACACAAAAGATGAGACATTTGATGATGAGACAACAATACACATTGGTGCTGATGAATTCTTGTATAATGCAAAGTCTTATCGTGAGTTTGTAAATGATATGGTTCCATATGTGAAAAAGACAAATAAAGTTCGTATGTGGGGTGGATTGACTCGTATTAAAGATAATCCGTTAACTACAATTAATAAAGATGCGATTGAAAATGTAGAGATGAATCTTTGGTCAAAAGATTGGGCAGATGGAATCGAAATGTACAATTTAGGATATGATCTAATCAATACGATTGATGATTTCGGTTATATGGTTCCAAATGGAAATAAGACAAGAGCAAACGCTTACGGAGATTTATTAAATGTAAATCGTATTTTTAATGAATTTGAAGCTAATAAAGTAAGAACAGGATCTGGTTATAAAATGGTTCCAGCCGGTGATGATCAGATGCTTGGTGCAGCATTTGCACTTTGGAATGATAACATTGATAAGAGAGCTTCCGGATTAAGTGAGTCTGACTTATACTGGCGTTTCTTTGATGCAATGCCATTCTACGCAGAAAAGACTTGGGCAGCAACAGGAAAAGAAAAAGGAAGTGCAGATGCACTTGCAAAATTAGCTGCAGACAAAGGAACAGGACCGAATACAAACCCTTATTATCAGGAAGAGAAAAAGGAAGAAAATTATGAGAGCTATGATTTTGAAAATGGCTTAAAAGATACTTCTGAGAATAAACGTGATCTGAAAGAAGGAAAGAATGCGGAAGTAAAAGACAACGCACTGGTATTAAAAAACGGTGAAAGCTATGTGACATCTCCGATTGATGTACTTGGAAATGGAAATGAAGTATCATTTGATATTAAACTGGAGAAACCAGCAAAACCAGGCGATATTTTATTCGAAGCAGATGCTCCATACGGAACACATGATATTCGTATTATGGAAGATGGAAAATTAGGATTTACAAGAGAATTGTATAGTTACTATTTTGACTATGAACTTCCGGTAGGAAAGAGCGTTAATATTACAATTACGGTTGAGCAGCAAAAAACTAGTTTATATGTAAACGGTGAGTTTGTTGCAGATGCAAAAGGAAAATTCATTCACAATGATATGGTGAAAAAAGATAATATCGCAAATGCTACATTTGCGCTTCCACTGGAAAGAATCGGTTCAAAGACAAATGCTGTTTCAGCAGTGATTGATAATGTTGTTGTCACAGAAAAAGAAAAAGAACCTGAAGTGGATATTTATAATAAGTCAGCATGGACAGGTAGTGCAGAGTCAGAGACACCTACAGAACATGGTGCAGGCAAAGAAGGTGTTATCGGTATGGCATTTGACAGCAATTCAGGCACTCACTGGCACTCTGACTGGTCACAGACAACAACAGATAAAGTTCCGACATCAGCAGGAGTAGTTGGAACAGGTAAAGGTGCAGATGGAAGTATCTGGGCAGAAGTCAAATTTGACAAAGGATATGAAATTAATCAAGTATTATTTACACCACGTCAAGATACAAACAGTGGTCTTGTGACAAAAGCAACACTTTACATTCAGAATGAAAAAGATGGTCAGTGGAAAGAGGTCGTAAAAGACAAAACATTTGCAGCTGACAAATCAGAGAAAGCATTTACATTTGAAAAACAGATGGTATATGGATTCAAGTTTGTTGCAACACAGTCCAGTGACGGATGGGTGACAGTATCTGAATTTGATATTGCAAACCAGCCGGTTGTGGATAAGACTTATACAGTATATGTAAGTGCTGAAAAAGGTGGAAAAGTAAGCGGCGGTAAAGATGTGTCGGCGGGAGAATCTGTGACAGTCACAGCGATGCCGGATAAAGGGTATGTATTTGAGGGATGGTATCGTCCAAACGGCGAAAAAGTATCTGAAAAAGCAGAGTATACGTTCAAGGTGAATGGAAATACAGCTTTGATTGCGAAGTTTGAAAAGACTGGAGAGACAGAAGACAAAAACATCACAGATGTGGCAAAACTAGATGATATTACCGTTGTACAGGGAACTGCATTTGAAGATTTGGATCTGCCGGAAAAAGTATCTGTCACATATGGAAAGAATGAGACAGCAGAAGTGGATGTGACATGGGAGAAAGGAACTTACAACGCAGGGGAATGTAAGACATATGTCTTGGAAGGCACTTTAACTCTTCCGGAAGGAATTGCGAATCCGGATGGATTGAAAGCGATAGTCAAAGTTACAGTGGAAGAAAAAGAGACACCGGTTAAGAAGTATACGGTCTCTGTAAATGTAAAAGATAGTGAAAAAGCGATGGGAACTGTCTCTATGGACAAAGAAGATGGTGTCTATGAAGATGGCATGAATGCGACTGTGACAGCGACACCAAATGAAGGATATGAGTTTGTAAACTGGACAGATACAGACGGAAAAGAAGTAAGTAGTTCCAATCCATATACATTTGCAGTGACAGCAAACACAACACTGACAGCAAACTTTAAGAAGATGGATGTGAAACCGGAAGCTCCGACAGCACAGGATATTTTAGATGCTTTGATTGCAGATAAAAAAGTTCCATCTAAAGTTGCAAAAAACGAGACAGAGTTTGTACTTCCAAAAGTTCCGGAAGACTATACAATTCAGATTGCGAAAGTCAATCCAGAAGGTATTATTTCATTAGATGGAACAGTGACAACGCCGAAGAAGGATACAGATGTTATAGTGACAATCTCTGTGACAGATTTGCAAGGAAAAACTGCAAGCGCTGACTTCACTGTAAAGGTGGAAGGAAAGAACGAGATTGTTAAAGAAGATCTGAAGGACCCGACAAACGAGAATGCAAATAAGAAGGATCCGAATAAAGATAAAAAACCAGTGAAAACCGGGGATGCAACGGCAGCGGCAGGCTGGATGCTTGCGATGACAGCAGCAGGTGCAGTGGTACTTGTGAGAAAAAGAAACTCATAAAAGAGATAAGCCTCTCATACAATAAAGTATGGGAGGCTTGTTTGTATGAAACGGAAAATTAAAAAAATATGTGCGGTGTTTGTGATTATTGTATTGTTGCCATATATTATTACCATATTTATGAATGGGAAAAGCATAGAGGCAAATCAAGACGGAAAAAATGGTTATATTAAAGTAAAAACGAAGTCGGGAACAAAAGAAGTTCCATTGAAAGAGTATTGTATTGGAACATTGGCAAAAGAGATTTCGGTTGATTTTGAAGAGGAGGCATTAAAGGCACAGGCTGTCATTGTTCGGACAACCATCTATAAAAAGATTGAGGAAGAGGGCAATAAAGCGGTTATGACGGAGCGCTTTTTTACGAAATCTGATATGAAAAATCAATGGGGCAGAAGCACATTTCAAAAAAATTATAAAAAATTGGAGCGTGTGTGGAATGAGACCGATGGACAAGTTGTGATGTACAATGGTCAACTAGCAATGGTACCGTTCCATCAGTTAAGCAATGGAAAAACTCGAATTGGCAAAGAAGTGCTTGGCACGGACGAGTATCCGTACCTGCAGATGAAGGAGTGTCCGAAGGATGTGGAAGCAGATGGGCAGATGGAAAGCAAACTCATCAAAGTTGCAGGAGCACAAATTACTTCTCAGGACAGCGCCGGATATGTGACAGGAGTAAAAGTGGGTGAGGAGACTTTGAACGGAGAAACCTTTCGAGATACATATGGATTGTTGTCAAGCTGCTTTGAACTGCAGGAGTTTGAAGGGAAGATGCGTGTGACGACAAAAGGGATTGGTCATGGACTTGGGATGAGCCAAAATACGGCAAATGAGATGGCAAAAGAAGGTAAAAAATACAATGAAATTTTGCAGTATTTCTACGAGGGAACAGAAATGAAAGAGGTCGCGGAAATTTTGTTGAATGTAGAATAAGCGTATCATTTTCTGGCAAAAATATAGTTAGAGGTGATAAATATGAAAAATAATCTAGGACCTTCAAGAAGAGGGAAAGGTGCTGCGGTCGGTCTGGTCATTTGTTTTGTGGCGGTGATTGCGCTAGTGGGATTTTTTACATTCAGCCGTTATAAGAGAGATATGAGCAGACAGCTGGCAAAAGCGGAAGAAAAAACTGATACCGAAGAAAAACAAAAAGACATCAAAGAGACAGAAAAGAGCCAAACAACAAACAGTCAGGCAATTCAGAACAAAGCACAGGAGAGAGAAAAACAAAAAGAAGAAACACAAACACAGACAGATCAGAAACAGACTCAGACCTCACCAACGGCAACACAGCCAGATGCACTTGCATTTTCAGAAAATGATCTGCTTGCATGGCCGGTGGATGGGAATGTATTAATGAATTACAGCATGGATCAGACGATTTATTTTTCCACTCTGGACCAATATAAATACAATCCGGCATTGATTATCGGGGGAGAAGTCGGAACAGAGGTGACTGCATCTGCAAGAGGAATCGTGAAATCAGTGGAAGTCAATGCGCAGACGGGTAACACGGTCACGATGGATCTTGGAAATGGTTATGAAGCAGTTTACGGGCAATTAAAAGAAGTCCCAATACAGGAAGGCAATTATGTGGAAAAGGGAGAACTAGTAGGATATCTGAGTGAACCTACAAAATATTATAGCGTAGAAGGCTGTAATTTGTATTTTCAATTGCTAAAAGATGGGCAACCAGTGAATCCCATGGAATATATGGATTCCTAGAAGAAATCAATTTTAAAAATAGGCAACAAAAAACCGGACATGTTGAGAAGGGGTAAAATGTCCGGTTTTCTTGTTTTAAGTGCGTATAAAGTTTTGGAAAACGATTGTGATAAATCGCTTATACATAGGCAGTATATTATTCTTTTTACATATCTGCTAGAACGGTAATTGCAAAAAAACCGTTGATTTTTGCAAAAAATGAAAGAAGTGGTAAAAACGGTTACTTTTTTGTATAAAAAGGAAGTAATTGTAGAGATAGAGAAAAAACTGTGCTATAATTTGCAAAAATGAGTTTAGGAGAAAAGTTTGTGAAACGAAAACTACTAGAATATTTAAAAAAAATAGACAGTAAGGAAGAAGAATTTATTAAAAATGAAAAGAATGTATTGGCATCATATGTGATACAAAAAGGAAGTTCTATGATTGATACCGATAAGATGATTCGAGAAGGTGCGATGATTGACATTATGAAACAGCCGAGATTTGTAGATATCCCAGAGCATACGCATAAATACATGGAAATCATATATATGTTCAGTGGTTCGGCGACACATATTATCGATAAGACAGAAGTCAAGCTGGAAGCAGATGATGTTTTGTTTATCAAACAGGGAACGCCGCATTCAGCAAGTGCCTCGGGGTATAACGATATTGGAATTAAGATATTTGTTCTTCCGGAGTTTTTACAGTATCCGCTCAGTATGCTAAACGAGGATACGGCACTTCGGCGTTTTATAAAAAAAGCGGCGGAAAATGATGTGGAAGATCATGAATTTTTGCATTTTCATTTGCAGGATCTACCGGATGCCCAGAATCTGTTGGAGAATATGACACGAAGTCTTTTGAATCAGACACGAAACAGCAAGAGAATTCTGCAGGCGACGATGGGAGTTCTGCTGATGGAATTATCGAATAGAACGTATACGATCACAGTCGGCTCCCCATCTTCCTATGAAAGCCAGATTGTGCTGGAGGCATTGAGATATATAGAAGAGAACTACCAGACCGCATCGCTTAACACGTTTTGTGAACATCATAATCTTCCATGCTATTATGTGAGTCGTCTTATGACCCAGTATTCCCCTTATACCTTTACAAAATATCTACAGAGAAGACGTATGCTCCAGGCGGCCTATCTCTTAACAGAGACAGACACGCCGATAGAGCAGATTGTTGTAGAAGTTGGGTATGAAAATTCAAGTCATTTCCATAAACTGTTTAAAGAAGAATATGGAATGACACCGAAAAAATATCGTGACAAATACGATTCTGTGGAGAAGTGATGGGTATCCCCTATCCCATCACAACTTCTATATGGTATTCTTTTACGTTGTCAATAGCTTTCACACATGTGCCTTCTACAGATTTTCCGTTTACAGTCAGTTTTTGAACTTCTTTTTCTACATGATTCGGGTTCTTTACTGTGATGTAATACACTGCATTGCGGTACTTACGAGTTGCCGTAAATCCATCCATATTTGATGGAATACAAGGATCTATTTCCAGACCGTCAAAAGGTGGGCGGATTCCAAGGATGTATTGGGACACATTTACAAATGTCCACGCAGCAGTTCCTGTAAGCCAGCTGTTTTTTGCTTCGCCATGCTTTGGCGCATCTTTTCCGGCAATCATCTGAGAGTACACGTAAGGTTCTGTGCGGTGGATCTCGCTGATTTCTTCGATGTATGCCGGGCATGTGCGGCGGTAGATTTCAAATGCACGATCACCGCGTCCGATACGTGTCTCTGCGATTGATACCCAAGGGTTGTTGTGGCAAAAGATACCGGCATTTTCTTTGTATCCCGGTGGATAAGAAGAGATCTCACCAAGATTTAAGTAATACTTAGAATAAGCAGGCTGCTGCAGAACAATGCCGTATTTTATGAACATTCCTGCAATAAATACAGATTCTGCAACCGGTCCTTCAGAAGGTCCGAATGTCTGGAAGGATTCTCCCGGTTCTTTGGAGAAACAATTCAGATTCAGACAGTCATTCCAGTCCGCGCGCCCAATGAGAGGCAGCCCGTTTGGTCCCAAATGTGTCAGTGTGTAGTCAAAGGAACGTTTCAGATGTTCTGATAATGGTTTCGCAAGTGCAGGATCATTGTTGAAGTATACTATCTCATCTAAGATAGACAGATCCCCGGTCTCTTTGATATAGGCAGCAGTACCTGCAATCAGCCACAGTGGATCGTCATTAAATCCACTTCCGATGTCGGAATTTCCTTTTTTGGTAAGTGGCTGATACTGGTGGTATGCGCTTCCATCTTCAAACTGTGTCGCTGCAATGTCGAGAATTCTCTGGCGCGCGCGATCTGGGATCAAGTGCACGAATCCAAGCAGATCCTGACAGGAATCGCGGAATCCCATACCACGACCGGTCCCTGACTCGAAATGAGAAGCAGAACGAGACATATTGAATGTGACCATGCACTGGTATTGGTTCCAGATATTGACCATGCGATTTAATTTCTCGTCGGCGCTGTCCACAGAGAAAGTTGCGAGTAATGTATTCCAGTATTCTTTTAAGTCGTTCAACGCTTTTTCTACTTGTTCATCTGTAGAAAACCGTTTCATTGCAGCACGTGCGGCGTCTTTTTTAATAATATTTGGAGCTTCCCATTTATCCTCATAAGGATTTTCACTGTATCCGAGCACGAAAACAAAGCTTTTCGACTCGCCCGGCTTTAATATTACCTTCAAGTGGTGGGAACCGATGACAGCGCCACCGCTTGCGATAGAGTCAGATGAAGCTCTGGTAAGAACTGTTTGTGGTCGTTCGATGCTTCCATATACTCCTAAAAACGCATCTCTGCTTGTATCGAAGCCATTGATTTCGGCATTTACTGTGTAATAGGCAAAATGATTGCGGCGTTCCCTGTACTCAGTCTTATGGTAAATCTCAGAACCGCATACTTCCACTTCTCCAAGGCTTAGGTTACGCTGAAAATTTGTAGCGTCGTCCACTGCATTCCAGAAGCAGAATTCTACATAAGAAGTCAAGTCCAATTGCTCGCAAGTCTCGTTGTTATTTGTAAGGATAAGCTGGTTTACCTCACAAGTCTCATGGAGCGGCACAAATGCGGTCAGTTTTGCCTCAATTTTGTTTTTTGAAGAAGTAAAACGACTGTAGCCAAGACCATGACGACATTCGTAAGAGTCCAGTTCTGTCTTCACCGGTTGCCATGCAGGTGTCCAGACTGTATCATTGTGCTTGATAAAGTAGTAGCGTCCGTTTGTGTCTGCCGGAACATTGTTGTAACGATAACGAGTTAGGCGCAATAATTTTGCGTCTTTGTAAAAGCTGTATCCTCCACAGGTATTGGAAATCAAAGAGAAGAACTCTTCATTTCCAAGATAGTTGATCCACGGTTGTGGTGTGGCAGGAGATGTGATGACATATTCTCTGTCACTGTCGTTAAAAAAACCAAATTTCATAATGTAAATCCTCCAAATTTATTCTTATATCTCAGTGTTTTCCGGTGCAATCTGTTCTGCCTCATATGGTTCAAAGACTTTCTTGAAGACAAAAGACTGACAGTATGCAACAAATGCATCGATGATGATGAGTGCAAATGTCGCTTTCATATTGCTCATTGCCAGACCGAAGGCGTTTTTCAACGTTTGTTTTGTAGAATTTTCAAACCGTCCAATTAGTGGAAACGTGTATGTAAAAATTAGAAACCATCCGATCATAGCGGCAATCAGAAACAGAATGGCAAACGCAATTGTTCCCTTCTTGAAATTGTTTTTAAACTCCCTTAAATAAGTGCGCACAAGATAACCGTATTCCCCGCGAGCCTCTCTTAATGTAACGTAATATAAAGAAGAAAGCGCCGTTCCGATTGTGATGACCGGCAGGCAGGTAATAAGAAATACAAGATTTAATGCAACAAAATTACAAAGTGTGTTAATAAAATCCAATACCGGATTCATTGCTTTTGATTTCATAATGTTTCCTCCAAATTTTTTGTTATCTGATTGTTAATATATATAGAAGAAAACAAAAAGACTACCTGAAAAATAAGCACCGAAATACAGAACAAAATAGACATTTTGGGGCAAAATCTAAAAAAAATCTAATTTAATCATGAAACAAGTGTGAATTTTTCAGGTATTCATGTGACAGGTGTAAATGATAGGATAAATACATCAACAGAGCAGTGAAAGAGGAGGTAGGGAAATGAAAAAGAGTAAAACTGCTGTGAAAAGTCAACCGCTCGGGAAAAAGAAAGATACGAGAGGAATTAAATATTTTTTATGGATCTTACCATTTTTGATCTTGGTATTCCTGTTTTCGTATTTCCCGCTGCATGGATGGATTTATTCCTTTTATGATTATAGACCACCAAGAAGTTTAGCCGATTGTGAATTTGTAGGATTGCAGTGGTTCAAGATGCTTTTCACAAACAAAACGCAGGTATCACAATTAATTCAAGTAATGAAGAACACATTTGTAATGCGTCTTCTCGGAATCGCAACATCCATTCTTCCGGTTGGATTTGCAATTTTCTTAAATGAGATCAAATGTAAATGGTTCAAAACATTTGTACAGACATTTACAACACTGCCAAATTTCATAAGCTGGGTACTTGTATATTCCGTAGCATTTAGCTTATTTTCTTCTACAGGTATGATAAACAGCTTATTGGAAAACTTAGGAATTATCACAGAGCCAATCAAATTCCTGGACAGCGATTCCCATACATATTTGTGGATGCTTTTGTGGAACATATGGAAAGGACTTGGATGGGGAGCAATCATGTATTTGGCGTCGATTGCAGGTATTGATCAGGAACAGTATGAGGCGGCAGAGATTGACGGAGCAGGAATTTTTAAGGTATTTTATAAAATTGTACTTCCTGCTTGTACACCGATTTTGGCAACGGTATCCATTTTCTCTGCAGTTGGTCAGTGGAACAGTTATCAAGATACATTGATTTATGTAACAGAACAAAAATTGTATTCTCTACAGTATTTACTGTATACTTATATCAATCAGGCAAGTTCTCTTGCGGCGATGGTGAAAAACTCAGGAACAGCAGCAATAAGTTCTGCGGCGCTTGCGACACAGCAGACAGGGACATCTATTCGTATGACAGTATCTGTCAGTGGTATACATTTTGCGTAAAAATTTACAGTTAAGTGCTAGTTGGACTTGTAAAATTGATGTATGATGGGTAATGTAGTAATAGTAATTGATATGTAGTGGAGGATTATAGATATGAGATTTAGCAATAAGGTGAACAAAATTGTATATGGCGGGGATTATAATCCAGAGCAGTGGCCGGAAGAAATCTGGGCTGACGATATGCGTCTTTTGAAAGAAGCCAATATTGATATTGTGACGTTGAATGTATTTAGCTGGGCAGCGCTTCAGCCATCGGAGGAAACGTATGATTTCAGTAAGCTTGATAAGATTATGGAAATGGTAAGGGACAATGGACTTCAGGTATGCCTTGCGACATCCACCGGAGCGCATCCGGCATGGATGGCAAAGAAATATCCGGATATCCTGCGAACAGAATTCAATGGGTTAAAACGAAAATTCGGGGGAAGACACAATTCCTGCCCGAACAGTCCGACCTATGAGAAGTATTCGGTCAGGCTGGCACAAAAAATTGCAGAGAGGTACAGGGATTACAATAATATTGTAGCATGGCACATTTCCAATGAATTTGGGGGGGAATGTTATTGTGAAAACTGTGAGAAAGCATTTCGTGTCTGGCTGAAAAAGAAATATCAGACGATTGAAAATGTGAACCGCGCATGGAATACAGCATTCTGGGGACATACCTTCTATGACTGGGATGAGATTGTACTGCCAAATCTTTTGAGTGAGCATTTTGAGCAGGATAGAAGCCAGTTTCAGGGAATTACTGTGGATTATAAAAGATTTAATTCCGAAAGTATTTTGGAGTGTTATAAGAGAGAGTATGATGCCCTCAAAGCGATTACACCGGATATTCCGATCACAACGAATCTGATGGGATTTTATAAACCGCTGGATTATAAGATGTGGGCAAAGTACATGGATGTTGTCTCATGGGATAATTATCCGTCCAATGAAGACAGTCCGGCGCAGATTGCCATGAGCCATGACTTGATGCGTGGAATCAATGGCGGGGAACCATTTTTATTGATGGAGCAGACACCGAGTGTGACGAACTGGCTCCCGTACAACGCCCTGAAACGACCGGGAGTGATGCGGCTTTGGAGCTATCAGGCAGTGGCACATGGTTCGGATTCGGTGATGTTTTTCCAGATGAGACGTACTGTGGGAGCTTGTGAAAAACTGCATGGAGCAGTTATCGACCATGTGGGAACAAACGAGACACGTGTATTTCGGGAAGTCAAAGCCCTTGGAGCAGAGTTAAAAGAACTGGGGGAACAGACACTCGGCGCTGTGACAGATGCGAAGGCTGTGATTTATTTTGACTGGGATAACTGGTGGGCAATTGAGTGTTCGGCAGGTCCAAACTGTGATCTGAAATATAAAGATGAGATTTACAATTATTATCAGGCGCTTTACAAATTGAATATTCCGGTGGACATTGTAGGACCGGAGGATGATCTTGGGAAGTACCAGCTATTGATCGCTCCGATTTTATATATGACAAAGACCGGATACGACGAGAAGATCCGTACTTTTGTAAAAAATGGAGGTACTTTTGTGACGACATTTTTCAGTGGAATCGCAGATGAGCACGACCTGATCGTGACAGGTGGATATCCTGGAAAACTGCGTGATATTATGGGAATCTGGGTGGAAGAGTCCGATGCACTTCCGTCGGGAGCTGAGAATCATTTTACGTATCGTGGCAAAGCCTATCCGGCGAAACTTTTGTGTGATTTGAGTCATCTGGAGGGAGCAGAAGCTCTCAGCGTATACGAGGAAGATTTCTATGCGCAGATGCCGGCAATCACAAAGAATCAATTCGGAGATGGACGGGCATATTATGTTGCGACTCGTTCCAATGAAGAATTTTATCAGACACTCATGGCAGATATCTGTGAGGAATGTGGAGTGGAATCGTTGCTCGCACCGCAGGAAAATCTGGAAGTGACAATGCGCAGAAATGAAAACGGAAGATTTTTATTCTTATTAAACCATGCTGATCGGGAACAGGAGACGGTGATGACAGAAGCAGGCTGTGGATTGCTGGAGAAACAGGAATATGCAGCAGGCGATGTGGTTTCGGTTCCGGCAAAAGGTGTGCAGATCATCAGACTTCAAGGCTAGCAGGAGGAAGAAGGAAAATGACATTTGAAAGAGATCGACAGAGTGATCGCGGAGGGACCTTATGATGCGGATTGGAATTCGCTGTTTCAATTTACTGTGCCGGATTGGTTTTCCAAGGAAAAATTTGGAATCTTTATCCACTGGGGCTTATACAGCATTGCCGCTCACAATAATAAGTGGTATTCGAGAAATATGTATATTCAGGACAAGGAAGAGTGGGAATATCACAGAAAGACATTTGGAGAGCACACAAAATTTGGCTACAAAGATTTCATACAGATGTTTCACGCGGAAAAGTTCGATCCAAAACAATGGGCGAAACTATTCAAAGCGGCAGGAGCAAAATATGTTTTTCCGGTGGCAGAGCACCATGATGGATTCCAGATGTACAAAAGCGAGATTTCTAAATACAATGCCTTTGATATGGGGCCAAAGCGCGACCTTTTAGATGAACTAAGGGAAGCGATTGAAGAGGAAAATCTGATGTTCTGCACATCATCTCATCGGGCAGAGCACTGGTTCTTTATGGGACATGGAAAATAGTTTGACAGTGATATCAAAGAACCGATGAAACGGGGCGATTTTTACTGGCCGGCGATGCCGGAGCCGGATCCGCAGGCGCTGCAAAGCGATCCGTATCCGTCGGAGGAATTTTTGACGGATTGGCTCTTGAGAACCTGTGAGATCATAGACCGCTATCAGCCATCACTGCTTTATTTTGACTAGTGGCTTCAGCATGATGCGATGATGTTCGGAAGCGGAATTGTGGAGGTGGAGTGTGGCGCGCTTGCAGATCCCAAACCATTTGTGTGGCAGACAGACACGGCGATTGCAAAAAATTCATGGTGCTATACGGACACGCTGGAGTATAAGACAAGCAGACAGATTATCTGTAATTTTATAGAGATTATCAGCAAAAATGGAAATATGCTCTTGAATGTGGGGCCAAAAGGTGACGGAGAGATTCCGGAAGAAGACCAGAATATGCTTCTTGGAAGTGGATTGACCGCAGGACTTTCCACAGAAGGGACTGTGCCGATGTCATTTACCGGAACATATATTGGCATGTTTGCGGAAAATGGAAGCAGTGCGTTCCAAGAGTTTCAAGTAAATTATGTACTTCCTGATGAGTAGGAAGGAAAATCCCAACCATAAGGCGATGTGGTTGGGATTTTTAATGCAAAAAGCTCATTTCATAATACAGAGAATTGCCACTGCGACAGGGGTGTGTTATCTTATAGTAGTATGCTGGAAAAGAGGGGAAAAAATAATGAACTACACATATATCGTAGAATGTAAGGATGGCACGCTATACACAGGGTGGACGAATAATCTGGAAAAGCGAATTGCAGATCATAACAGCGGGAAAGGCGCCAAATACACGCGGGCGAGAAAGCCGGTCACACTTGTGTATTATGAGACTTTTGAAGCAAAAGAGGAAGCGATGAAGCGGGAGTATGCGATCAAACACATGAGTCGGAAAGAAAAAGAAAAATTGATAGAACATTTTCCTATACTTTAAGAATATTCTATATTATAATAGGATTTAGATGTATATTTGCAAAAAGGAAGGAATCGGGAAAATATGAGCGATAAGAAATTAGAAGTAATTAAAAATTTACAGCAAACAGAAGCGATTTTTGTGATTATATCGGGATTTACGAAGATGCCATATGTTGCGTGTGATGAAGAGACATTTGATGACAAGGTGTTTGTTTATTTTGAGGAAGAGTCGGCAAAAGAGGCTGGAAAGAAGCTTTTAGAAGAAGGGAACCTCGTGCATATAGCAAAGGTGGAGAACCGTCTGTTTTTAGAGTTTTATACAAGTCTCTATCCGATGGGAGTGAATTGCTTACATATCAATCAGGGAGTGGATGGAGAGATTCAGATTCAGCATAGCGATTTGTTGCGTAGAAAAGAGCCAGAGGACATAGGTGATGGAAAAGTGCGTGTGGAGAATCCGGAACTTCAGTTGACGGCACTTTATTTTGCACAGGAGTTCCGTAAAAATCAGGCGGCACCAATGTCAGATGAATTAAAGGAAGTTTATGAGGAGATGTTGGTACATTTTGGAAGAGGAAAATATATCGTTCCTACGCAGGAGGATCATGGTATTCCGATTTTAAAACAAAAAGAAGGACAGGCATACCTTCCACTGTTTACAGACCTTCAGGAATTTCAGAAGTTCAATCGCGAAGGAAAATTCAAGGGAGGCGTTGTAGAGGCTGCGAAAGTATCAAATCTTTTAAATGAAGAGATGTCAGGAGTAGTTGTGAACCCATTTGGAGTCAATTTGCTATTGAATATGGAAAAGCGGAATGCGTAAGAGGTAGCCTATGCAAGGGATTTTTGAGGGAATTAATCATATTTTTCGGTTTATAGGTCCGCTGTCGGACTTCTTATGGGAATTTCCGACAAACTTTGAGTATTATGCAAAGATACCGCTTTTGGGTAATCTCTCGTTTGCCATTATACTACTTGTAGGCTCAGGCTTGTTTTTTAGTTTTCGGCTTGGGTTTATGCAGGTGACTGGTTTTAAGAGAGGGGTAAAGATTTTAACACGTAAAAAGACGGTTGAGACAGGGATTTCACCATTGGCATCGTTCTTTTTGAGCACGGCGATGCGAGTGGGTCCGGGGAATATCATTGGAGTGACAGGTGCGATCGCAGTGGGAGGTCCAGGAGCGTTGTTTTGGATGTGGCTTTCTGCATTTTTTGGGATGGCAACGGCCTATATGGAGGCGACTCTCTCGCAGATATTCAAAGAGAAAAAAGAGGACGAATTTGTCGGGGGACTTCCGTTTTATGGAAGAAAACTTTTGGGAAATAAAGTCTGGATTGGTGTATTTCTCTCAGTGTTATATATACTGTATGCTTTGTGTTGTCTCCCAGCACAAGGATTCAATGTCGTATCTTCGGCGGGACGTATGACAGAGATTGTGACGGGTGATACCATTGCATCTTCTTCTGTATTTTATTATGCAGTGGGAATGATTGTGATCATGCTGACGGCGGTGATTGCATTTGGTGGAATCAAGAAAGTGACACGATGGACAGACAAGATGGTTCCGATCATGGCGATAGTGTATATTGTGACGGTGCTGGTGCTTGTTTTGATTAATTTTAAGGAGATACCATATTTTTTCAGTGCGGTATTTCGGGGAGCATTCAAGCCGGATGCATTTTTTGGCGGAGTGTTTGGAACGGTTCTTGCGCAGGGTGTAAAGAGAGGATTGATGTCTAATGAAGCGGGACCAGGTACAATTACGATGTCAGCCGCGGCAGCAGATGCAGAGCATCCATGTGAACAGGGGCAAGTTGCTTCCCTAGGTGTATTTTTGGACACGATTGTTATCTGTACGTTGACTGGATTTGTAGTTATCATGGCTCACTGTTGGACAGGTGCAGATGCTGGAAAATGGACGGCGTTGGATCAGTTGCCGAAATTTACTGAGTCGGTTGCGCAACTGACACCGGGAACATCGTTCAATGCAGTTGTTACATTCCTTGTAAGTCTTTGCTTTTGTTTATTTGCATATACGACGCTTCTTGGAATGATCAGTTTCTCTGAGATTGTGGCAAATCGTATCAGCAAGTCAAAGAAGTGTATCAACACGGTTCGGGCAGTCTGCCTGCTTGTAGCCGCATTTGGAATTTTGTGTAATATTGCAGGCTTGGAACTCGGTAATCTATGGGCGTTTTCGGATCTTGGAAATATATTGATTGTGTACTTTAATGTGCCGATCGTGTATGTCGGCGCAAAATATGTATTCCGTGCGACAAAGCATTATAGAAAAAATGATGGAACACCATTTACTTCAGAAGTAATTGGCAGAACAGATTGTGAATATTGGGATAAAAGAGCTGGGGAATAAGATGTGTTTCACAGAATGAACACAGAATTCTCATAATTTAAACACAAAAATATCATAAAGTTATTGATTTCTTTTCATATAATATAAACAATTCATATTGTTTCAGGAGGGAAGAAATTGATAGAAGTAAAAAATTTAGTCAAGAAATATGGCGATCATACGGCTGTAGATCATCTGAGTTTTACAGTTGAAAAAGGACAAATCTATGGATTTCTCGGACCGAACGGTGCCGGAAAATCTACCACAATGAATATTATGACAGGATATTTGGGGGCAACAGACGGTGAGGTACTCATCAATGGGCACGATATTTTGAAGGAGCCGGAAGCGGCAAAAAAAAGTATCGGTTATCTGCCAGAGCTGCCTCCATTATATATGGATATGACTGTCATGGAATATCTTAAGTTTTCAGCAGAATTAAAAAAGATTAAAAAAGAAGACAGGGAACAGGAGATTGAAAAAGCGTTGAAGCTTGTCAAGCTCGCAGACGTGCAGGACAGACTGATTAAAAATCTGTCAAAAGGATATAAGCAGAGAGTAGGACTTGCTCAGGCGATTTTAGGATTTCCGGAGATTATCATACTGGATGAGCCGACTGTAGGACTTGATCCAAAGCAGATCATTGAGATTCGCGAATTGATCCGTGAACTGGCGAAAGAGCACACGGTTATCTTGAGTTCCCATATTTTGGCGGAGATTCGTGAAGTGTGTGATTACATTATGATTATCTCAAAAGGAAAGCTGGTTGCAAGCGATACTCCGGAGCATTTGGAAGAATTGATGAATGGCTCCGATACGATTCATATCGAGACAAGAGCCGAAAAAGAGACGGTAAGAGAGATCCTAAGTGGACTGAAGGATATCGAAGATGTGACCTATACACAGGAAAATGAGATCTTGAAAGCAGAGGTTAAGACGAAAGAACGAAAAGATATCAGAGAAGTAATTTTCAGTGCATTTGCAGAGGCAAAATGTCCTCTTCTCACATTGCAGAAGACAACAGTTTCGTTGGAAGAAGTATTCTTAGAATTGACAGGAGGACAAAAATCAGATGAAAGCAATTTATAAAAGAGAGTTAAAATCTTATTTTCAATCTATGATTGGGTATGCGTTTATCGCGTTTTTACTGACATTTGTCGGTATTTATTTTATGGCATACAATCTGAATGCAGGGTATCCGTATTTTTCTTACGCATTATCCGGCGTGATGTTCATGTTCCTGGTTGCAGTGCCGATATTGACCATGAAGAGTTTTTCGGAAGAGCGAAAGAGTAAGACAGACCAGCTGCTTTTGACATCGCCGGTTCGTCTGATGGATGTTGTGCTTGGGAAATATCTTGTGATGGTAACGGTATTTTTAATTCCGAATCTAATTTTCTGCATCTATCCGCTGGTGATCAAAATGCAGGGGACTGCCTATTTGCGGGTGGACTATGCGGCGATTTTGCTGTTTTTTATACTTGGCTGTGTTTACATAGCAATCGGAATGTTTTTATCTGCGTTGACAGAAAGTCAGATTATCGCAGCGGTAAGTACTTTTGCAGTGCTTCTCATTTTACATCTGTGGGGCGGATTGTTAGATTTCATTCCAAGTACGGCAATCAGTGGAGTGATTGGAATCATCGCAATTATCACGATTGTGGCGTTGATTATCTACCAATTGACAAAAAACTGGGTGATCAGTGCGGTGATAGAAGCAATTGGAGTGATTGCATGTGTTGTTACATACGTTGTGAAATCATCTTTGTTTGAGAATCTGCTTGTGAATCTTTTGAGTAAATTAGATCTTTCCAGTAGTTTTTCAAATGTGTATATGAACAAATTGTTGGATGTCAGCGATTTGATTTTGTGTTTTTCACTTATTGCATTGTTTGTATTTCTGACAATTCAGACTATACAAAAAAGACGTTGGAGTTAGGAGGCTGTATCGGTGAAGAAAATAAAAGAAATGTTTCAAAGTCCTCAATCACGTTATGGGACATATAGTATGGTAATAACTGCGGTGGTAATCGCAATCGTGATCGTGATAAATATGATTGCAGGTCAGCTTCCTGACAGTATGAAAAGTGTAGATTTGAGTGGTAATTCACTCTATGAGATTACGAAGACGAGCAAGAAGCTTTTGAAGAATCTGGATAAAGAGGTACAGATTCATGTGTTGGCGGAGAAAAGCTCTACAGATGAGAGAATTCAGACATTCATAGAGAAATATGCAGCGCTCTCAAACAAGGTGAAGGTAGACTGGGTGGATCCGGTACTGCATCCTTCAGCGGTTACAGAATATGAGGCACAGGAGAACAGCGTTGTTGTAGAGTGTAAGGATACAGAAAAGAAGATGGTAATCCCGTTCACAGATATCATTGTGTACGATGAGATGTCTTATTATACGACAGGATCAATGACAGAAAGTAAGTTTGATGCAGAAGGCCAGCTGACAAGTGCGATAAACTATGTGACAAGTGACGCTTCAAAGACAATCTACCGCACAACAGGACACGGAGAATCTACTTTCTCCACGACAATCACAGATTTGATGGGAAAATCCAATTTCACAATATCTGAGTTGAATCTGATGATGAATAATAAGATTCCGGATGACTGTGATCTGCTTGTTCTGTATGCGCCGACGTCGGATTTGACAGCGGACGAGAAGACATTGATCACAGATTATCTCACAAATGGCGGGAAGGTATTGTTCATTATGGGAGATACGCAGAATGAGACACCGAATTTAGATGCGCTGATGAAGACTTACGGAATGGAAAAGGTAGACGGCTATATTGCAGACACAACAAGATGCTATCAAGGAAATCCATATTACATATTCCCGGAGATCACAGCAAGCGGAGAGATGGCGGACGGTCTTTCTTCAAAAATGGTGTTGTTGATCAATGCGCTTGGATTTAACACGGCAGATCCGGAACGTGATACTATCACAGTTGACAGCTTCATGACAACTTCCAGCAACGGATATGCGGTGACAGAGGATAAGGAGACTCAGGGAACTTATACTCTTGGCGCTGTGGCAACAGAGGATGAAAGCCGATTTACAGTTATTTCGGCGGCAACTATGATCGATGCAAATGTGACAGATTCCTTCTCAACCTTGGAAAATACAACGCTATTTATGAATGCGGTTACAAGTAATTTTGACGATGTAGACAATCTTTCAATCGAAGCGAAGAGCTTGGAGACAACATTCAATACAATGCAGCACACAGGATTATTAGGACTTGCAGCGATCATAGGTGTTCCGGTTCTCATTGTCATCTTTGGATTTGTAAGATGGCTGAAACGCCGTAAAGCGTAAGGAGGACATAGAATGAAGAAATATAAATCACTGATCATTCTTTTGGCAGTTCTGGTTGTGCTTGTAGTTGCGTATGTTGTGACAGGGCAGTTAAAAAAGAAATCTGCGGAGAAAGAAAACGAAGAGAAACAGATTGCAGTGCTTGATATGTCGGATATCACCTCAATTCAGTATACGAACGGAACAGATACGATGTCGTTTATAAAAGAAGATGGTACATGGTACAGTGAGTCTGATAAAGAATTTCCACTGCAGCAGAGCAGTCTTAAGACGATGGCGGAGACTTTTGGAACGCTTTCAGCTAATCGGGAGTTAACCGATGGAGATACACTTGCGGACTATGGACTGGAAGAGCCACAGTATACGATCACGCTCAAGAATGCTGATGGAGAAGAACAGAACATTTATATCGGCAATGCGGCAGGTGAAGACTATTATATGACTGTAGGAGATAAGGAAAAGATCTATACGGTAGATTACAGTGTGGTAAATGCAATGAATTTTGATTTGGATTCTATGCTTCAGAAAGAGACATTCCCAAGCATTGGATCAGATAATATCAAGAAGGTGACAATTACAAAAGCCGGCGAGACAACCGAGTATGATGCAGATAACAGTGATCAGTCAGATGATATCACAGCAATCGGCGGAGGACTTGGAGCAGCTTATTTTGTAGATTGCGTGGACTATTCTGTACAGGCGGACGAACTGGCTCAATATGGATTAGATGAGGCACAGCGCACAACAGTCACAGTCGTATATACAGACAGCGATGATAAAGAACAGACATTTACACTTTATGTAGGCGGAAGAGATGAGAGTGATGCCTATAATTATGTGCAGATGGATGGCTCGAAAATGGTTAATACGATGACAAAAGAGACTGTAAATAACATATTGAATATTGAAGAATAAGAAAAACGGAGGCTATTTGTATAGTCTCCGTTGATATACATATATTTAAAGTATGAACACATACATTACGATGAAATGACAGATACTTCCACCCATTACAAACAGATGAAAGATCTCGTGAGTCCCGAAATTTTTATGCCGGCTGTTAAATATTGGAAGTTTCAGTGCGTAAATAATTCCGCCAATTGTGTAGATGATACCACCTGCTAAAAGCCATCCGAATGCGGCAGGAGAAAGTGCGTTCAACAACTTTGTAAAGGCGAGGACACATGTCCAGCCCATTCCGATATACAGCACAGAAGAGAACCATTTCGGACAGTTGATCCAGAATGCTTTGATCAGTATTCCGAAGATTGCAATGCCCCATACGACGGAAAGAAGAATGATTCCGGTTGTTCCTTTTAAGACAAGCAGACAAATCGGAGTGTAGCTTCCGGCAATCAGAACCGATATCATCATGTGGTCAAATTTTTTCAGTCTTTTATTCACTTTTTCTGAGATATCAAGGGAATGATAAATCGTACTCGCTGCATATAATAAGATCATGCTGACCAAATAAATCGTAAGCGAGATAAGATAAATTGGGCTTGGTTCATGTGCAGCTTTTATCAGTAATGGTATTCCGGCAAAAATTGCCATTAACATGCCGATAAAATGAGTGATTGCGCTTCCCGGGTCTTTTAAATGCTTTTTATTCATAAGTCATACCTCCTGGTGATGAAAAATATTATATGTAGTAATTAATACTATGTTAAGTATATGTATATATTACACCTAATATGTATAAATAGCAAGTTAAATTTGACAAAAGCGTTTCGCTCTGTTATGATGTTACACAGAAACTTTGTGAATACCCTTTACTTGGTGGCAAGTGAAGGGTATTTTTATTGAATGATAGGAAATTCCTTTGGAATCCTATCATTCAATAAATGCACACCGCGCGAAGATTACGCTACTGCGCAATCTTTTTTAAATAGAAAGGATATAAAATATGGGAAATATGAATTTTGAGAATTTGGGACTTTGTTCAGAGATTCAAAAAGCAGTAAAATACATGGGATTTGAGGAGGCGTCGCCAATTCAGGCAAAAGCAATTCCGGTTATTTTGGAAGGAAAAGATATCATTGGTCAGGCACAGACAGGAACAGGAAAGACAGCGGCATTCGGGATTCCGCTTTTACAGAAAGTCGATTCGAAAAACAAAAAGCTGCAAGGGATTGTTCTTTGCCCGACAAGAGAACTCGCAATACAGGTGGCGGATGAGATTCGAAATCTGGCAAAATATATGCATGGAATTAAAGTACTTCCAATCTATGGAGGGCAGGAGATTGTAAAACAGATCCGTTCTCTGAAAAGTGGGACACAGATTATTATCGGTACGCCGGGGCGTGTGATGGATCACATGAGACGAAAGACGATCAAGATGGATCAGGTGCACACGGTTGTCCTTGATGAGGCAGACGAGATGCTCAATATGGGATTTCGCGAAGATATTGAGACGATTTTAAGCGGAGTGCCGGAAGAAAGACAGACAGTTTTGTTCTCAGCGACAATGCCAAAAGCAATTATGGAGATTACAAAAAAATTCCAAAAGAATGCTCAAGTGGTGAAAGTGACAAAAAAAGAGCTCACAGTTCCGAATATCGAGCAGTTTTACTATGAAGTAAGACCAAAGAATAAGGAAGAGGTGTTAACTCGTCTTTTAGATATTTATACACCAAAGCTTTCTGTTATTTTCTGCAATACGAAAAAGCAGGTGGATCTTCTTGTGACCGCATTGCTTGGAAGAGGATATTTTGCGGCGGGACTTCACGGTGATATGAAGCAGGCGCAGCGTGATCGTGTGATGCAGGGATTCCGAAGTGGGAAGACAGACATTCTTGTTGCGACCGACGTGGCAGCCAGAGGAATTGACGTAGATGAGGTAGAAGCAGTATTTAACTATGACTTGCCGCAGGATGATGAATATTATGTACACCGTATCGGAAGAACGGGGCGTGCGGGAAGAGTTGGACGTTCGTTTTCATTTGTATCCGGAAAAGAAGTGTATAAGCTGAAAGAGATTCAGAGATATTGTAAAACGAAGATTTATGCACAAAAGGTTCCGTCATTGGACGATGTCGCAAACACAAAGATGGAGAATATTTTGGAGGACATTGACCGTATTATCGAGACAGAAGATCTGACAGCGATGGTCAATGCAATCGAGAGCAAAGTAAATGGCTCTGATTACACAGCGATGGACATTGCGGCTGCATTCTTGAAAATGTGTACGGGAATGACGATGAGCGATGACGGTTCAGCGGAGGATATGGACTTTGGTGACACCGGAGCAGAAGAGCCTGGAATGGTACGTTTGTTTATCAATATTGGGAAAAAGCAAAAAGCAAAACCGGGAGATATTCTTGGAGCGCTTGCGGGCGAGACCGGAATGCCTGGAAAACTCATCGGTACCATCGATATGTTTGACAAATATACATTTGTAGAGGTTCCGAGAGAGTATGCGAAAGATGTTCTGCATGCGATGCAGAATGCAAAAATCAAAGGAAAATCGATTGCCATAGAACCGGCGAACCAAAAATAAATGAACTGGACTGGTTAAAAACTCAAAAACTGGTATTTTTAAATATACCAGAATGATGTTAGTATAGTACCTAACTTAAGTAAGGAAAGGGGTATACAACATGGAAAAAAAGAATGAGACAATGATAAAATTAGCACAGACTGCTTTGGTGGCGGCGCTATGTTATGTGACCTTTACATTTTTGCAGATCAAGATACCGATGCCTGGTGGAGATGCCACATCACTGCATCTGGGAAATGCGGTATGTGTACTTGGGGCACTGCTGTTAGGCGGATGGTATGGCGGGCTTGCAGGAGCTATCGGAATGTCTATTGCAGACATTATGGATCCGGTTTATATTACAGTTGCACCAAAGACATTTGTATTAAAGTTATGCATCGGTCTGATTGTCGGACTTGTGGCGCATCGCATTGCCAGGATCAATGAGAGCAGTGATAAGAAGTATGTGCTCAGATGGAGTGTGATTGCATCTGTTGCAGGACTTGGATTCAATGTAATCGCAGATCCGCTTGTAGGTTATTTTTATAAACAGTGGATACTGGGACAGCCGCAAGAGATGGCGGAGGTACTTGCGAAATGGAGCACAGCGACCACATTCGTAAATGCAGTGGTCTCAGTCATTTTGGTCGGTGTTGTATATAATGCGCTCAGACCGGTATTGCTTCGCAGCGGACTTATTCATATGAAGAGAAAGGCTGTTTAACTATGAGGCAGAGTAGTACGATAAACTTAAAGACGATTGTGACGGCTGGTTTTTTTGCCGCAGTTACATTTCTTGGGATACAGATGTTTCGGATTCCGCTTCCGGCAGCAGTTGGGACACCATTTGTACATTTTGGACATATTTTTGTTGTGCTGGGTGTGCTGCTGCAAGGCGGGAAGAAAGGTGCAGTATCAGGAACGATCGGACTTGTATTATTTGATCTGTTAAACGGATACGTGCAGGCGATTCCACAGGTTTTTATAGAGACAATTGTGAAGTGCTTGATCCTCGGTGCCATTTTAAAACACTTTGTCAAAGGGAAAGATGATAAGAAGACAGAATACCGGGCTGTCACGATCGGCGTGTTCGTGTACGCTGTGATGAATATTGTGATTGAATTTGTGATGGGAACGATTACACTTTTGATTGCGGGAAGTGGAGTGAATGCGGCACTTTTGGGAGCGCTTACTTCAATCCCTGCCACAGTGATAAACGCAGCGTTTATGGTCGGCGTGGTGCTTCTTATTTACAGACCGATAGGAAGGATATATAAAAAGTACTTTTATTAGCAGGCGCATCTGTGATTTCCAGATTAGTTCCCATATGGTCAGCTAACATTTACTCTATGATCCTGTAGTTCAGCGGAAAGCTGAATTACAGGATTTTTTTGCATTTCACTTATAGAGCACGCATATGCAATTGTATTGTCTAATAGGATGCACAAAGTCGTTTGCATCATTTTAGGTGTCTGTATAGTATTAGTGGTATTATTTTAATAGGTAATAAAATAGAAATTAATTTGTTTCTATCTAGCAAAAAATGTTCAATTTGTAAAAATCATTGTGAAAAACAATCGTTTATGTTAAAATGCGACAAACCCATATGTGTTTCAAAAAGGAGAGGTGATAATATATGATAAGAATTGGAATTTGTGATGATGAAAAAATTATATTAGAAATGTTGGGGAAAATCATATCAACCTGTTTGGAAGAATTAGGAGTTGAAGCAGAACTTGCCTTATTTCATAATGGAAGAGAATTGTTAGAAGCAGGGGAAAACGTAGATATTCTATTTTTGGATATAGAAATGCCGCAAATGGATGGAATTGAAGCTGGGAAGAAGTTACGGCAACAGGGAGGGGCTTGCAAAATCATTGTAGCAACCAGCCAGATAGAACGATTTAAAGAAGCTTTTTATATTGAAGCATTTCGATTTGTTACAAAACCATTTGAAATAGAAGAAATACGAGAAGTGTTGAAAGAGACTGTGGCTGCTTTAGAGGGAGTAGGGAAAATCGGGGCATATAAAGACCGGGTAAAGTGTGAAATTTTGCAAAGGGATATTTTATATATAGAAGCAATAGACAGTTCGGTAGAAGTGATATTACAAGAGGGAAGATATCGAAAAGAGAGTTCTTTGACTGAATTAGAAAAGAAGTTAGATGATAAAGTGTTTTTTCGTATCAACAGGCAGTGCATTGTCAATATGGCGCAAATTGAGAAGTATGAAAAAGGAATTGTGTTTATTGATAATAAAAAGAAAAAAGTGTCTCAAAGAAGAAAAAAGGAATTTATAACAGCATACAGGGAGTATATGGCGTGGAGATGATGTTGTTTTTGGATTTAATAATGGAAGCTGTAAAATATGTAATTGCAGGTTATGCGCTGTTTGGAAGAAAAGTTAAGACACGCCATGGTCTAGGGATAATAGTGGCTGCTTGTGGTATTGTTTTTGTTGGAAATATTGCAGACAGCGCAGGGAAAGCTTCGGTACTGATACTTCCATTTTTTTTAATTGGATTGTTGATTACTACGGATTTATCCATCAAAGAAGGTGTGATTTACGCATGTAAATTAATCTTTTTAATCGTATGTATTGATTATGTTGTAGCAATATTTATTAAACTTGCAACGCCTTTTGATAATTCCGCTGAGACGAAATGGCTGATAAGCAGTCTTATATCATTATTCATGTATAGCTGTATCTGCCTAATGCGTGAAAATGAAAAGATTAAAAATAGTCGAAAAATGCTGGCATTGAAGAAAAGCGTGCTGTATATGGGAATTGTAATGCTTGCGGCTACAATGCCGCTTACAATTTCCGGACTGAGTTTTTTGGCTGAAAGAAGCGGGAGTCCAGAGTTAATTAAATGGATTCAATTATTATCAGCGATGTCCATGATCAGTATGGTTATGCTTGTCATGTTTGTAATCTATATCAACGATACAAATAAAAAAATCAAACAGTATTTGGAGATAGAAAGGATGCTGAAAGAAAATCAAAGGAATTATTATGAAGCGATGATTCAGAAGGATGAGGATACAAAAAAATTTCGGCATGATGTTTCGAATCATATGATGTGTCTCGGAGAGTTAGCAGAAAGAGGAGAATTACGGGAAGTAAAGAAATACATAACTGAGATACAAGGAGAATTGGTAAAGATACAAAAGCGATGCTATAGTGTTGGAAATCCGATTATGGATGCTGTTTTGAATTATTACTTACCGGCATTACACGGAGATGTGGAGATTAAAATAAGAGGGTATCTTGGGGAGACTTTACTTATTAGTGACGTAGAGTTATGTATTATTTTTTCTAATATGATTCAAAACAGTGTAGAAGAAATAAAAAAGCAACATAATGCAAATAAATATTTGAAAGTAAAAGTGCGCACAGGAAATGAGGATGTCACAATAGAAGTATGTAACAGTGCTCAAGGGAAAAAAGAAAAAGGAAAAGGAAATTTGCCTGAAACAACGAAAGAAGATAGGAAAAATCATGGAATTGGTCTAAAAAATATAAAAGAAAAGGTAGAAAAGAATAAGGGGATATTCAGTTGGGAGTCCACTGCGGGAGAATTTGGAGTAAAAGTAATTCTGCCGCTGCGTGCACGGGGGTAAGATGTTCGTTCATGGGTGGATTAGTTGTTGGTGCTATAAAGGGAGTAGCAACAGGCAATTTGACTGGAAATGAGTTATGGAAATGTATACATCAGGTGCGATAGATGGTGCTGCAATTGGAGCTTATACACCGGTTTAGAAATGTGTCTTTATTGCAGAGAGTATTTAATGAGCAATGTAAGGTATAATTTGCTTTTTGCTCTAAGAGGTGAATTATACCTGATAAGGGAGAAGAACTGTTGGTGGCAATCTTTGTAATTGCTCTTACTTTTGTGGATTTGTGTTTGGCAATAAGTATAAAGATTGGTTGGCAACGCCTGTGGAATTCATAGAAGGTAAGGATGCTCGTGTTTTATATTTACCATCAGTGTATCTGGAAGATATTAAAAAAATATGTGATGATTGGCATAATTATTAAAGGGGAACGGAATGTCACTATTTTTTCGATTATGTGTGCGCAGTAATGATTTAACCTGTTTTTGGGTGTATTATGTGCAAATATCGTGATTATTACAGGGGAAATAAGGTATGTAATTTGACTTATGTGGTGGGATAATATCAGATTTTATATCGGTCGGGGCAATTACAATAGTACTGCAAATCACGTTTGTAACGAGCGCAGCGTTAATATTTATTTTTAAAGGGAAAACAATGCTTGTTTTGAGGGGGAAGATAGTGATGAGAGCTTTTTTGCCAAAAAAGAATTATCTACTGTTGCGTTCACGGGGTTAAGATGTTCGTTCACGGGGTTATGATTGAAATATGGTACTTTTCGTGTTATTTTGTATAAAAGAAGACACATACCATGTTTTTAATCGATAAAGAAGTAACTATATATGAATTTTGAGATGAAATTTGGGATTGGATAAAAAGTATTTTCGACTATAATAATATTGTGGGAGAGAACATAAGTATGGTATTAATATTATCTGATAGGAAGGAGAAAATTTATGAATATGAAAGAACAACAAAGATTTTTTTCTGAGTTGACACCAGAAGAATTATTGGAGAAAAATGGAGGATACGGATGGTTTCAATGGATGAATGGCTTTTCTAATGGATGTTTAGGAAGTGTATATCCAGCAAAGCATTTTTGGGATCCAGCAACAACATCACCATCTGGAACATGCACAAGATAGGCAAGTAAAGAGAAAAAACATATAAAATTGGATTAGATATAGATAGTATGGTAGATTTATAGATATAAGAAATATTAAATCAGATGTATTGAAATCATATTTTGTTTTACAGAATCCCACCTGATATAAAGATTTATATTCGGTGGGATTTTATAAAAATAGAGTCACGAGTATAAAGGAAAGTAATAATATCATGAAAAAATTTTTTATTTTAATAGCGATTGTTTTGTTTGGGGCAATTGTGTGGTTTCAAACAAAAGAAATTTGGGACGATAAAAACTTTTATGTTTCTAAAGTGGACGATAGTACGAGGATAAGTTTTGAAAAATCAAGTTGTGATTTTTACTATGATCAATTATCGGAGGATGAAAGAGTCATTTTTGAAAAGATTTTGGATTTATACCATACGAAAAACCGTGTGGAAATTATTTTGAATGAGCCGTGCAGTGTTTATAATATTTCCAGAGTGGCGGATGCAATAAGGGAGACGCAAAAAGATAATTATTGGAACTTTATTTTTCCATATTGTTTTGATATAGATAACAATTGGGTTGATGTAAGTATGGACAAAGAGGATGAGCAAATTCGGGAAAAAACTATTTTTAAGATTTTAGTTCAGTTTAATTCCAATATAACGTATGAAGAGAATAGTCTTGAAAATATAAGTGGGTATGAAGCGTTGAAGGAGCTTTTAGAAAATTATTCGAGAAGTGGTGATTTTCAATCTGTGAATACTCAGATTAAATCAGAGAAAGAAAAAATTATTAATTTACTAAAAGAAAGTAATAGTATAAGTGAAAAACAGGCTGTAGAGTTTTTTCAAAAATGGATTATCCAAAACATGAAATACAATTATGAGGTAGAAGAAAATATTAATACTAGAAATAGAATTTTTTTTCCAGGTGATTATGTACAAAATACAAGCAGTGCTTGTGTTTTAGAACGGAAAGGAATATGCGGAGGTCTTTCGGATTTAATGGTAGATTTGTGTAATGAAGTAGGAATAGAGGCCTATTCTGTAAAGGGAACCTTAGCAGTGCAATCTAAAGCAGCGGGACCACATCAATGGGTTGCGATTGTGATTAACAAAGAGACATATTATTTAGATCCCACAAAAGATGTTATTACACAAAAACCAAGTCCGCTATATAACGCAGAGCAGTTTTACGGTAGAGAAAGTCATGAGTATGTACCATTATTTTACTTTCATTACTAGAGAAAGTAATTGTAATAGGAAAGGGGAAAATATGAAGAAACAATTAGTGGTTGATTTGGATGACAAACCTCAAAATTTGGAAGAGTTTATACAATGTATTGAGGAATATTTAAAGAAAAATAAGTATGAATATAAATTTGTTTTGAAAGATAAACCGGCTGAGGTTATATTTGGCAATAAGAAATATCAGTGTGATTTGACACGAGAGACACATTTAATGGGAATGTCATGGTTTCTTGTTTTTACAGAAATATAGTTGTAGATAGTTGTTTTTGAAAGATGATATTAGATGCTGATACTTTTCGTATCTAAAGGAGAGTTGTTTGAAAATTCCGTGTTTTAGCTAATAAAACAGTAGTTAAAAAGTATATACTTAGATTAATATCTAGTTCGAATTTTTATTGATTAAAATGTTGAAATTTTAAGATGCAGTACACTTTATTGGTGCGAGAAGTTGTGACAGATAGGTGTTTGTAATGAAGTGAAAGGGATTTTAGTAATATGTTTAAGTTACAAAATTATATTAATTATATTGATGAAAAGGTAATTGAATCTTTGACTATGCCATTGGAAAGTGAGAGTGAAAGTAGTTGGTGTAAAATGAGTGTATGCATAATGACCTACAATGAAGAAAGATGTATAGCACGGTGTGTAAAGAGTATTTGGGATTTAGCGGATGAAATTATAATTGTTGATACAGGGTCGAGTGATAATACATTAAATATTTTAAAAGAATTTAAGGAAAAGGTGAAAATATATACAGGCGAATGGAGGCAAGACTTTTCGGAAATAAGAAATAAACTAATTGAAAAGGCAACCTGTCCATTGATTTTTCAATTAGATGCAGATGAATATTTGGAAAGTAAAAATGATTGTATTATACTAAAAAAAATAGCATCGACAATTTATGATAATTTACCTTGTCCATTTTCCATAAGCCCCATTATAAAAAATTCAAATGGGCACAAACAGTATCGAACAAGAAGAATATTTCCTAATATTTCTAAATTAAGATATTTTGGAGAAGTACATGAAGAATTACGTTTAGATGAGAATAAAATTCCTCCAAGTATAGAGATTGATATTGTATTGCAACATGATGGCTATGAAAAAGATATAATGAAAATAAAAAATAAAGTTGAACGTAATACTAGGCTTTTAAAGAGAGCTTTGGATAAAAACCCGGAATCTGTAAGATGGAATTATTTTATGGGGAGGGATTTGTCGTTTAAAGAGGGGGCTGCGAAGGAAGCGTTAGGTTATTTGAAAAATGCACTTGAACTAATTGAGGCGTGCAAGGAAAATATAGAATATGAAGAAGGAATATATGTCTTGATGGGACAAATTTTTGTGAAATTGAGAGATTATGGGAATTTAGTTAAAATTGTAGAAATTTTAAAAGGAAAATATAAAAAAAATATTGATTATATTTATTTTGAGTTGGAACTTATAAAATTTAGTATTGCAAAAGAATTTGATAAAATTAACGATATTTTGAAACAATTAAATGAACTAACGGGGTTTGAATCATTTATTCATTCGGAAGGAGAACATATTAAAAGACTCCTGATAATGTTAGAGTATTGTGGTGGAAACTATAGGCGGACATCTAGCTTATGCCAAGAGGCAAAAAAAACAAATATTAACTTAGATGATATTTATGCTTGTTTTAGGGAAAAATATATTGAACAGAAAAAATATTTGTTTAGTGAATATGAAGAATAATATATATTATCCATATGCGTGCTATATTCGTACCTTGAAAAGTAAAAAATTCTCAATAAATAACTGTTATGTAGGTATTACGACAAAAACTTTTCAAGGAGTACACAAGTTTGAAGAGAATTGTCTTAATATTTTAAAAATTAGTAGGAAGGAGCATTAAATTTAATATGAAAAAATTATTATCATATGATTATAAATTTTATATAGAACCAACTAACCCTATAACTACTCCTGAAGAATTTACAAATGAATTAATAAAATATTTTTCCAAAAAAAATATGTTTATAACAATAATATAAAGAAAGTATGGAGCCTGTTATTAAAATTGATAATGAAACATACATATGTAAATTAGGTGAACCATTTAGAGTCTGGAAATTTTTTAAAACCCCTATAAATCCGATAGCTGGCAGATTTTTGGGGTATAAATGGATATATATTGCTATACTTTATAATTATATAACTCAAACTTCGCACATAAATTTTAGTTATACACCTTGAAAATTCAATGGCTGGCAGTTATTCAGTTGTCAATGTTCAGTGGTTTATGTTGCTTGTAGTTTTGATTTTAACAGAGCGGGTATTGCATCCATGAATGCATCTACCAGCTTATTGATTTCTTTATCTGCTATGTTAGTAGTATCTGCAAACAGTGATCTGAACATTTGTAGCAACAATTGAAAAGCCGGAATTGACGTGATATCAGACATTTCGTCAGAAAAATATATAAACAGTTCACCAATAGACCGTTCATCATTCTATTCACGGTTCTCAACGGATAACATCCTATATATGGTAAAAATAACTGCGGTATGGGCTGTCATTGTATCATAGGACATAGATATATTCCTTACTTAAGTGCAGATAGCTTTTACAAACCTTAAAGAAAAATTCAATATCCCATCGTTTCCCATAGATACAGATAACCTCATCCTCATCAAGCTCGGTATCTGTGGAAATGATACACAAATATTCTTTTCTTTTATTGCGGTTGCGAACATAGACAACTTTGGCTGAAATGGTTTTACCATCCTTTACGACATCAACCATGACAGATAACAGATATCTAGAGCGTCCTCTTCGCTTCTTGTTTTTATTGTAGATGGATATCAGGGACACTCTTCACCGTCATAACGGAAAAACATTTTGGGTGTATTCTTTACCGTTGCGATAACATCATATCCGATTTCTTTTATAGCATGAATGGAGCTCGGAGATGAAAACCAATTGTCGAAAACGACATATTTTGCCGGAAATTCAGCTCTTTTAGCCTGTTTCAATAACTTGAGTATTACAGCTGTTCCCTTTTGTATAGCCAGCTGACGACGTTTGTATCTAACAGCCCTTTTATCTACCGCATTTGCTTCATTCCCGCGATTTTTCTTGTCATCGGTTGAAAGAAGCACACTGCTAACCGGGAGAAAAGTATTTCTATCTGACCAGCCTAATGTAAGCATACGAAAGCCAAATTTATATGCGTGTTTGGTGTGAGCGAATACCTTTGCAAGGAGCTCTACTTTTTTGGAACGCTTCCGTTGAAACATGGAATCATCAATGATTAAAACATTTGCACGGTCTTTCGAGTCTAGGGGAACGATAGCTTCCTGAATGATTCTGCTTGAAAGAATGGTTGTAAAACGTATCTAGTTAATCTGAATCATTTTAATAAAACGATAGACAGTATCTTTTGCAAAAGGCGGAATATTTCTACCGGTAAGCAGATTCATATACATGCTTCTGTTGGAAAAAATTAAAAGAAACAGATACTGAAAGATTTCTGAAATGGGAGTGCCTTTCTTTTTATAGGTGTTGGATGACTTTAAAGCCGATGAAACAATGTAATTGATTCTTTGTTTTTGGAACTTATACAACTTTAATTTTCTATAAATCCAAATATTCAAGATTCAATATTATTATAAAAGAACTATGTAATGTAGAAAACTTTAATTCTCAAATAAATCCGAACGGAGATCATGTAAAAGTTCTATTATTTTCTTTATGATATTATGATGCGGCTTTTAGTATTTTGGAAGAAATCAATTACCATGTAAGAAAAGGGGCTATTCATCCAAAGTTAAGATATATAAAAAATATATTGATGAAATTTTAATAAAATAGCAGAATGGAGGACATATGAGCAATAAAAAAAAGATAATAATATTGTTGGGTGTTTTTGCCTTAATTGGGCTATTAGTGAGCTTCAAGATACAAACCACAAAAAAGAACAAAGCCATAGAATTAGCGAACCCTCCATTGACAAATGAGAAGATATCGGATAATCCGTATATAAGTCAATTGACAAAAAGAGAATTTGACATTTATCAACTGGTTCTTGGTAAGATAAGAAATTTAGAAGATGGAGTGATAGAATTCCCATATGAAATTTCTGGAATAGAGTTTATACGTGTAAAAAATTGTATTGAAGTTTTTACTGAAGATACTTCTATTGCGTTTTTGTATTATCCGCTGACAAAAGATAATTTTACTTCAGGAGGAATAACTTCTGATGAAATTGATTATAAGAATGAACCTGTATATGATAAATGTATTTTGTTTTTATATTCATCTTCCTTCACGCCGAAGGATGCAAATATTTCACCAGATAATCGTATTACCAATCTTTCGGAGTTTTCAGCCGGTAATGTTGATGAGAAACAAATAAGAAATGTGTTGGAGATGGAAAGTAAAGGAAGAGAATTGCTGGATCAAGTCATTGATAATATACCTCAAGGCAGTGGTCAACGTGATACATTGTATTATTTTATTGATTGGATTGACAACAATCTTAAATATGATAGGGAGAGTATTGATATATTAGAGAATAAAGGTGAAGATATTTTTGAAAATCCAGATGACTTTTTTGAATATTATATGTTTCCATCAAGTTTATCTAGTATATTAGATAAAAAGGCGCTTTGTTTGGGGTATGCAAAGGCATTGGTTTATTTATGTAATCGTGTCGGAATCGAAGCGTCTATAATAATTGGAGATGTAAAACAAAGTGTTTCCTATATTGGTCATGCACTTAATAAGGTGACGATTGATGGTAAAGATGCTTATTTTGATGTGAGTGCTGTATGGGATTACAGGGAAGGTAATTCAAAAGCGATGAATTTGGAAACGATTAAATCATTTATAAAACCTGTAGATTACTTTGAATATTAGAATCATTAAAATTAATTAAAAAAATCAGCTGTTTAAAAAGGGGTAAAATTTGTTCAATATTAAGTTTAGAGGAATTTTTGAAGATGAGAAACAATTAGAACCTGCTTCAAAATCAATTACAGGCATAAAATTTGAAGAACCTGAGGACATAAATACATTAATGAAAAAAGGGTTTTAAATATCATTACCTGTAATTGTTTCTTCCTTGATTATTACAGGATTGACAATTTTTGATTTGCTTTCAAATAATCAATTTGAGAAGAATGTCATTCTTTTTTCGATTATTTTTAGCGGTATTATTATTTTGCCACTTCAATTCTTACACAAAATTATTCACGCATTATTGTTTACGCACGAGGGAGTAAAAGAAATATATGTTTCAAAAGATTTACTGAGTTGCGTTGTTTATTGTACGAAGCTGGTTAGTAAAATAAGATTCATCATTATAGTAATTACACCGAATATATTATTGGGGTGTATTGCCATTATTCACAGCAGTATTATTTCGAGAAGTATTAGATGTAGTATTTGTGATGATTTTAACAATTATAGGCGTTGCTTTAATTGCGGCGAGAATAGGAGATTATTGTAATATATAATGCGGTTTGTCAGGTTTCACCAGGTGCTTATATCTTTAATAATGGATTACATTCATATTGGTATGAAACAGATGATAAATTAAAGGTAAAATCATCAAGTTCAGTAAAGGTTTTGCTTATTTTATTTTCTTAGCTTGGATTTATCATGTTATTTTTTGATATAGAGGCGTGTTTAGTGCTATTTTTTACTTCTATTATGGTCACGCTGCTAAATCACGTATTATTTTATGGCATTTTTAAATGGTTAAACTTTATAGCTATTATATTTGCTTGTGTAGTATTATTAGGGATATTTTAAAATGAAAGGAAATATGAGCAATGAAATATTATTGCATAAAACAATATGACATCACAGATTGTGGAGCGGCATGTCTTGCAACCATTTGTAAACAAAATGGCTACAAAATAGGCATTACCAAGATTCGTGAAGTTGCGGGAACAGATAAAGAAGGAACAAATGTATATGGTGTGATTAAAGCGGCAGAGTTGTTAGGTTTCAGTGCGAAAGGTGTCAAGGGAAATAAAGAAGCCTTTTTTTCAGAGTTCCCACTTCCTTGTATTGCTCATATGATTGTGGATGGAAATTTATTACACTATGTAGTGATACATAAAATCACAAAAAAACAAGTGATAATAGCAGATCCAGGAGTTGGAATTGTAAAACTGACACCAGAAGAATTTTTGGGAGAAGTCCATGAGGAAGGAAAAGCACCAAAGTATCAGTGGAGTGGTGTTTTGATTTTGTTAGTAAAGAATGAAACTTTTAAGAAGGGTGATGAAACAAAAGGGTTGTTTGGTCGCTTTTTTCATTTACTATTGCCACAGAAAAAATTATTACTACATATTTTTATCGCTTCGCTGGTGTATACGATATTGGGAATAGTGGGAGCATTTTATTTCAAAGAGCTAATTGACAGTGTGCTTCCAGATGGATTGCAGAAAACATTAACGACCCTGTCCATAGGGGTGATTCTTCTGAATGTGTTTAAAGTGTTATTAAATGCATTTCGGTCACATTTGTTATTATACTTAAGTCAAAAACTGGACATAGCGCTGCTGTTGGGATATTACCGTCACGTGATGGAACTCCCTATGAACTTTTTTGGAAAAAGAAAAGTGGGTGAAATTATTTCCCGATTTAATGATGCCGGAAAAGTAAGAGATGCTATTTCAGGGGCAGTTCTTACCATTATGATAGATACGCTTATGGCTGTGGCAGGTGCGGTCATTTTGTATGCCCAAAATATAAAATTATTCGGCATCGCAGTGATTATTGTGATTCTTTATTGTACCATTGTTGCAAGTTTTAATAAATGGTATGAAAAACTGAACCGAAAACAGATGGAAGATAATGCGCAACTTACATCTTATATGGTTGAATCCTTAAATGGTATTCAGACTATAAAGGCATATAATGCAGAACGCAAGACGAATCGGGAGACAGAAATTAAATTTGTAAAATTGTTAAGAAGTGTCTTTGATTTAAGCTGGGTAAGTAATCTGCAGTCCTCTCTAAAAATATTTATAGAACTAGTTGGAGGAACGGTGATATTGTGGGTTGGTGGGGTTAGTGTTATTCAGGGAGAGATGACCATAGGCTCTCTTATTACTTTCAATTCTCTGTTGGTATATTTTTTGGATCCGGTTAAAAATCTAATTAATCTACAGCCACAGATGCAGACGGCAGTGGTAGCCGCAGACAGGTTGGGGGAGATATTGGATTTAGAAGCAGAAAAAACAGAGAGTGAATACCGAAAAGTGTCACCAGAAAGTCTCGCAGGAGATATTGAAATGAAAGGCTTGAATTTTCGATATGGTACTAGAAAACTAGTATTAGAAGATATTAACCTTAAAATCAAAAAAGGGCAGAAAGTTGCGTTTGTAGGAGAAAGTGGATCAGGAAAGACAACCCTGTCTAAGCTGTTGTTGCATTTATATGATACAGAGTCTGGAGATATTCTTATAAATGGAAACAATATTGATGATATTAGGATAGAATGCTTGAGAGAAAAAATAGCATACATACCACAGGAAACATTCTTGTTTAGTGGTACAATTTTTGAAAATTTGACATTGGGCATGGACAAAGCTACTATGAATGATATTATGGAGGTGGCTAAAATGGCACAGGCTCACGATTTTATTAATGAATTACCTCTTCGCTATGAGACAAGATTGGAAGAAAATGGTGCAAACTTTTCGGGGGGACAGAGACAAAGATTAGCTATTGCAAGAGCGATGTTAAAAAAACCGGATATTCTTATTTTAGATGAGGCAACTAGTAATTTGGATACCATTACTGAACAATCCTTAGACAAAACGATACGTAAATTTACAAAGGACATCACGACTATATTTATTGCACACAGACTTAGTACAATAAAGAATTGCGATAGGATTTTTGTGATGGATAAGGGGAGGATTGTCGAAGAAGGAACACACAAGGAATTGATTGCCAAAGGTGGAAAGTATGCTTATCTTGTAAAGCAACAATCACTGGAAGAATATTCTGTAATGGAAGGTGGTGACAATGCATGAAGCCGATTATCATAGATATGAAAGACATGAGTGACAGTACAGAGGTATATGATTCTAAGCCAAATCGATTTATGATATACACAATATATGCGATTTTATTGATATTTGTCATTGCTCTGATATGGATGTATTTTACCGTAATAGATATTGTGGTAAAGAGTGATGGCATTTTTAAGGGAAGTAATGCACTTTATGAAATTAGCAGTGGAGTCACCGGCAGAGTAAAGGAGAGTAGTGTCACGAATGGGCAGTATGTGAAAGAGGGGGATGTGCTTTATGTACTTGATATTGATACTCTCTCCGATACAATTGTTCGCTACCAAAATGAACTGGAAGCATCAAAAGAAAGACTTGAAATTCTATCTGCCTATGAAAAGAGTTTAGAAGGAGATGTAAAAGAATTAGACGCCTACACAGATAATCCGTACTATGAAGAATTTGCAAATAGAAGGGAGCTTTTGTTTACAAATATGACGGTGAGTAAAAACGATACAAGTGGACAAGCCTCATTGTATCAGGGAAACATTGACTCTATTTCTAGCACAATTGCTCAATATAATGAAAAGATTAGTAAATTAAATACTGTGAAACAGTGCATTATGGAAAAAAACAATACATTGGATTCAACAGAAAGTTATTATTATAGTATGGTTAGCAGTTATCTTTCTTCGTATAATTATACAGCTTTACAATATGATAATCAGATGAATGAATACCAAATAAAAATCAATGATTATGACGAACAGATAAAAAAGGCAGAAGAGCAAGATGTAGATAATGAAACTGTTGATGTAGAAGCATTAAAAATGCAAAGAGATACGTTGATTACATCAAGAGAATCGGTAAATGAAGAAAAAACACAGGCATTGTTAAATTTGGAACTACAGCAGATTAGCACAATAGAGAAGCAGATTTTAGGGTATAATGACAGCATACTTTCAATGGAAACGAGTCTTGTATCAGCTAGATTACAATTGGAAGGGGTAAACGGCGTGGATAATGATACCAAGGAAAGTGTTATGATTCTTACAGAAAAAGGAAATATAGCTGAAGAAATGTTAAGTTATGAGGAAAAGGTGAAGGAATGTGAAAGTTATTTAAAGAGTTATGATATTCAAAATGATAATTGCACCATAAGAGCTGGTGCATCAGGATATTATCATGCTACAAAAGATTTAAAAACAGGAATGTATGTACAAGAGGGAACTTCGCTTGGAACGATTTATCCTGAGCGGGAGTCAAAGTATTATGCGGAAATTTATGTTCAAAATTCTGATATTGCAAAATTAAAAGAAGGACAGGAAGTTAAGTTTGAGATTGTGGCATATCCATCTAGCGAATATGGGGATTTCACAGGTGTGGTAGAAAATATTGCAAGAGATATATCTATAGACCAAAATACTGGATATGCATATTATATGGTGAAAGTTAAATGCGATCATATGACGATTAAGAATAAAGAGGGAGAAGAAGCTTCTCTTGTAAATGGTATGGCATGCCAAGCAAAAATTGTTATAGACGAGGAAAATGTTTTAACATACCTTTTGGAAAAAATAGATTTACTTGACTAAGTTAAAGGCACTCCTTTCCCAAATTCTCAGTGAGTGTATCTCAAAGGAGGATAACAGATGTGATAATAGCGGAAATTCGCTGACCTTGCATCTAATGGGTTACGATTGTGATTAACAAAGAGACATATTATTATGAAACAACTGGGCATTAAAGCTCAGTGGGTAAAACCATGGACAATCACAACCAAAGATTCTGACTTCAGCAGTGAATTAAAAAATATTTTTGATGAACAATTTAATCCAGAACGCCCGAATGCTGTTTGGTGTTCCGACATTACCTATATCTGGACAATAGACGGATTTGTTTATCTGACTAGCATTATGGATTTATATTCTAGAAAAATCATTGCGTGGATGCTTTCAAAAACATTGGAAGTATGCTGTGTGATTGAAACTATAAATAAAGCCAAAGCAAGATGTAACATCGAAGAGCCTTTGATTTTGCACTCGGATTGTGGCAGCCAGTATGTGTCCAAAGAATATAAACGAGTAGCCGCAAACATGCAGTGCAGTTATTCTAAAAAGCCATATCCATGGGATAATGCATGTATTGAGTCATTCCATTCCCGGATTGAGCGTTTACGATCTACGAGGATTCCCATCAAAACTACGGTGCTCCTAAAATTACTGCAGAATTGCGAAAATCCGGGGAATATGTTTCCGAAAAAACAGTTGGAAATTATATGCGTCAAATGGGAATCAAAGCCCATTGGGTGAAACCATATATCCAGACAACCATAGATTATGATTTCAGCCAGAAACTCAAAAATATCCTCAATGAGGAATTCAATCCTGCTCATCCAGATGCTGTCTGGTGTTCAGATATCACTTATATTTGTATATTTGAAGGATTTGTATATCTTACCAGTGTGATGGATCTGTATTCAAGAAAAATCATTTCCTGGGTATTGAGTGAGACGCTGGAGGCATCCCACGTAGTGGAATGTGTTGAAAAAGCAAAACGTGTGAGAAATGTTGAAAAACCGTTGATTTTCCACTGCGACAGAGGATGCCAGTACGTATCGGAAGCATTTCAAAAAGCAACCAGAGGGTAAACGCACCATAGTGCGTATATTGAATTCACTCTAGTTATTTGAGAAAATAGA
>OLIY01000173.1_pt1 | contig 71020 bp, 70 predicted proteins | sample 1601431 | NCBI WGS metagenome assembly OLIY01 (sample SAMN04168659, study PRJEB22393) | human gut metagenome | biome: human gut microbiome; feature: stool | host: Homo sapiens | collected 2014-05-12
AGCTGACAATCCCGGAGCGGCTCAAAGACCTGCGGGTGGTGGACAAGCACCTGACGCTGGAACAACTGGCGGAGCAGACCGGCCTGTCTAAATCCGCGCTGGGAAAATACGAAACCGATGACTACAAGGACATCAGCCCGTTTGCGATTGCAACGCTGGCGGACTTTTACGGTGTGTCCACCGACTATCTGATGGGGCTGACGGAAAATAAAAATCACCCAAACACAGAACTTCAATCTCTGCATCTGAGTGATGATATGGTGGAACTTTTGAGCAGCGGCAAAATCAACAACCGGCTTCTCTGCGAACTGGCTACCCACCCGAATTTCCGGCGGCTGATGATAGATATGGAAATCTGTATCGACCAGATCGCCAATATGCGGGTGGAGCAGATGAATCTGGTGTTGGAGGCCACCCGGCAGACCGTCATGAGCAAATATGCGCCCGGAGAAGATGACCTCTATATGCGGACGCTGGAACTGGGGCAGGTGCAGGAAAGCGATTTTTACAGCCACGTCATGCACGATGATCTGGACAGCATCGTCCGGGACATCCGGGAGGCACACCGCAAGGACAAGACTACCGCCGACCCGCAGCCCACGCTGGATGATGTGAAGGAAAAATTTGAGCAGGCCATAGGACAGGGCAGCGATACAGAAATGCTGATCCACGAGTTCTGCGATAAGTTGCAGATACCCTTTGAGAAGATTTCCTCGGAGGACTTCTCGGCATTCCTGCGGATACTGAGCCTGTCCAAGCAGCTCAAAAGCCCCAACAATATGAGAGGAAAGGCCAGCCCCATCCCGCCCAACCGCAAGGCCAGACGTAAGCGGAAGTAAAATTTCCATATCCGGGAGCGGCAAAAAAGCCATCCGCCGGTTGATTGGCAAATGGCTTTTATGAAGCAGTATTCTGTTGTGGTGGTTGTTCCCAGTTTGGGAACAGCCACTATTGAAGATGCTATTCTTTGTTTTTCTGCGACATCTGCGCATGGGCTTCCTGCTGGACAAGCAGCCCCGCCGAAAAGCCGTATTTGAAGTGGCTTTCGTTTTCCTCACATTGAGCGATTGCCACCTGCTCCCGCAGTTCTTCAACCAGTGCATAGTCCTCTTTGCTCAGACGCTCAGATAAAGTGTCCATCAGGGCGGCACTGGCTTTGACTGCCTGCTTGAACCTCGATGAATCAGCGACCACCGTTTCACAGGGATAAAATCTGCCGTTATACATTTCTTCCAGAATCATGCGCCCACCTCCCTCAGACAAAAATCATCTCAGACAGGATGATTTCCTCTGCCCGGCTGCGGATGCTGTTCATGCCCCCGACCCACGCAAGCTGGTCACGGGCTTTCAGTTCCTCGGTGACACCCTCTGCCTCCTGCATCTGCGAGACAATACACGCCAGCCGGTCAGCGGCCTGTTCGTTCAGGTCAGCAAGATATGTCCAGAGTTTTTCCGACAGAAGCAGTGCATTGTACTGGCCGGGCCGGTGTTCTTGCAGAAACGCCTTGTGCATCCGGCCCCACCGCCCAATGGGGCGGCTTTCCTCCGGCAGCTCCAGATCGGGGATGTAGTAGTCTCCCACCAGCGTGTAGCTGATGCCGTTTTGATGGATTTTCTTTGGTAAATGCTCCATATTCGACCTCCTGTATTCAGTTTTTTCAGAATCCAGTTGATCGTGTCCCTGTTCATGATAAATTCAAGGCAACTGAACTCTTCACGAACAAGTATGGCATATCTCTGCCGCTCATCTGGAAGTTGGTGGAGTAAGACCCGGACCGCCCTTTGGTCTGCCCGTGGGTCTTTGTGTCAATGGTGGACTTACCCAACGCCTCGGAAATGTACTTATGGGTGCTGGCTTCGTTGCCGCCCAGATAGAGCAGCGTGTCCGAGTTGCCGGGGATGGTTTCCCACGAGTCCTTATACAGCTCCTTGATCTGCGCCATGTTCTGGATGATGGTGCTGCAGGAGATGTTGCGGGAGCGCATGGTCGCAAGCTCCCGCGGCAGCCCCGGCAGATTGACCGATGGAGCCTCGTCCAAAATAAAGTGGACATGGCACGGCAGCGCCCCATGGTGGATCTGGTCGGCGCAGTAGTAAAGGGTCTGGAAGATCTGGGAGTACAGAAGACTCACTAAAAAAGTGAAGGTCGTATCATTATCCGGGATGACGGCGTACAGAGCGCACTTTCGCTCTCCCAGCGTGTAGAGATCCATGTCATCATGGTCGGTGACAGCTTTGATCTGCGGCAGATTGAAGGGTGCCAGCCGCACAGCGGCAGACACCAAAATGCTTTTCGCTGTTTTGCCCGCAGCCTGCTTGAAAACCTTATATTGCCGCAGGGCAACGCTTTCCGGGTTTTCATACTCCATTGCCCGGAACAGCAGATCCAGCGGGGAGACATACTCATCATCGTCCTCCTTCACTTCGGCATATTCCAGCACGCGCATCACCATGGAAAAATTCTGCTCGTATTCCGGCGCTTCCTGGAACAGCATGAGGATGATGGCCTGCAGCAGTGCTGTCTCGGACTTCGACCAGAACGGATCGGACTCGTGACTGCCCTTGGGCGTCGTTGCCTGAATCAGCGTGTTCACCAGCTTCAGCGCGTCCTTTTCATCCCGCAGATAGCGGAACGGGTTATAGCCGTCCGACTGCGACAGATCTACCAGATTCAGCACTCGGATGTCGTATCCCTGCCGTTTCAGATACCCTCCGGTGGCGGTCAGCACCTCCATCTTCGGGTCCGTGATCACATAGTTGCTGTTTGCTTCCAGAATGTTGGGCTTCACATAGCCGCGCGTTTTCGCCGCGCCGCTGCCGCCGATGACCAGCACATTCAGTGAGCGCCGGTGCTTGTGGGTGTCCAGCCCCAGCCGCACATGGCGGGTGAGGATCTTGTTCTGCTTCTGCCGGAACTGCGCGTTGAGCTGCCGGGGAGAGCCCCATGCGGCGGAGCCGTGTTCCTCCCCGTCCCGTGTCCTGCCCTGTCCGGAAGCATAGAGGCACAGCCCCATGAGATATGCGCCGGTGCAGACGAGAATGGACAACAGACTCTTGTCTGTCCATTGGATCTGGAAGGGCTGTTCCAGCGCGGCCGTTAAGTTTGATAGCAGCTCCGGCAGACCGCCGCCAAGGGACTGAGCGATCAGCAGCGCCGCCCATACCACAGGGATATAGAGGAACAGGGCAAGTACCAGATCCGTTGTTTGGGATGTCTTTTTCAGCCGCATCACCTCCTGCGTAAAAAATACGAGGCCGGCAGAGCGGAATACTCTGCCGGCCTCGCTGACGAAACGGCTTTCTTACTTTGTTCTGTCCGGTCGTACTTTTTGATGGACCTTTTCTTTGGCCGGGGCAGACTTCTGCTGCTGGCCCAGCTGCGCCTGATAGCCTTTCAGCCGTTCCAGAACCGAAGGCCGCTCATTCGTCATCGTCCCGGCAGCCGTTTCCCTGCCGCTGGATGAGGTCGATCTGCCTTTGGTATCTGGCAAGTCTGTTCCCGACCGAGATCCTTTTTTTGGCGTCACCTCCTGCCGCTCGCCCACAGGCGGCGTTACAGGCGTTTCTTCCTGCCGGGGGCGTTCCTGTTGGCGCTGCGGCGCCTCCTGTCCCACACGGGCTTCCTGCTCCTTAGAGGGAGCATCCTGCCGCGCCTGCTCCGGCTGTCCGGTATAGCGGATGCGCTCAAAGATCATATTGGCGCGGTCGATCTCCGTTACCGGCATGATCACATCCACGACTTTTCCCTTGTTATCCGAATCACGGATGGCAGAGAACAGGATCTTCTGTTTCCCTGCCCGCTGCCTGAATTGCTGATACTGCTCCGGAGACATGGCGAACCGCCGCACATCGCGGGTCTCCTTCAGCATCTTGACCAGATTGACTTTACCGGAAATGGTCTTGTGGTTTTTCGCCAGCGCCATGGTGAGCGCCAGTACATTTTTAATGGCGGAGCCGCTCAGGCGGACAGCGACCTCGCTGCCGGAGAGCATCATGCGTACCAGCTGGTCCGCCGCTTCACCGCCTCCGATGTTCATGCTCCCGCACCTCCTTCTGGTGTTCTTCTGTTTTCTGGATGTCCTGTTCCATTACAGGCGTCTGCTGGCAGATCTCCCGGCAGAGCTTCCACTTTTCCCGCTCTGCCCGGATCTTCCGATTCACCTCTGAGAGCTGTTCATACACTTCTGCCTTTTCTTTCTCCAGCACCTCCTGCGGAACGCCGCTGTCCTCCAGCAGCTTCACGGCTTTCATGTACTGCTCAAACTCCTGCTCCATGCCGGTGAGCCCTTCCTCGTATAACGCTCTGCTGGGTTCCAGCGCCTCCGCGTCTGCCAGCGCCGCGTAGAGCGGCTGGCGTTTCTTCTTCCGCACATTGAGGAGGGTCCGCTGCTTTGTCAATCTGCCCAGCGTTTCCTCTGTACGATGTTCGAATGCCGCCATGTCAGCAGGCGTTGTGATGTCATTTTCCCGCAGGAACGCGAACTGTGCCTGATACCGTTCAAAGCGCATGACCGCCTGCCGCAGATGCGGCGTCATGCGGGGCGGATACTGTCGCTTTTCGATTTTGCCCAGCAGATAGAGATAATGGACATAGAGGGCAAGAAAACCGCTGTATCTGGGATGCTTCCGATATGGCTGATACGCCAGACGCGCAGGCAAGACAGGACGCAGTCCCGCTTCGATCTGTTCCAGGTTGCCCTGGATGGCCACACGGATTCCGTCCTCTGTGAACAGCGGATCTCGCCTGCCGGGATACTGGAATCGCTCCTGCCCCCGCAGGCGAAAACCCAGCCGATCACCGTGGTGGACCTCATAGCCCATGTGCTCCATGATCAGGAAAAAGTGGCCGAGATCATTGGCATCCTGAATAGCCGTCCGCAGATCCGCCTCCAGCATGGAACGAAATGTGGGCTGCCCTTTGGACTGCCGCAGCCATTCCACATAGCTGATGGCTTTGGCAGACTCTCCCGCCATGATAACGGACAGGCCATGCTCCCGGCAGAGCCGGTCTGAAATGCCGCGGATCTGCTGATAGTAACTTTGTTGGGTACTGTGGTATTTCTCACCAGTGTCCGCATTGACGGAATTGAATACGATATGCGAATGGATATGGTGTCGATCCACGTGCGTACCGATGACCGCCTCAAACCCGTCCAGGTGTTCCCGCACAAATTCTTTGGCTATCTCCAACGCCAGTTCCGGTGTGATCTCACCGGGGCGGAATGATTGAATAATGTGGTAACATTGACGCCCGTCTGTCCGGTGTGTTTCCCGCTTGGTCTGCATCATCTGGCGGTATTCACGCCCTGGATCACAGTTGAAGTGAGCCGTTAAGATACAGTCATCCGTTTTATCCCCATTGAGGACATAATCAATGGCCTGCTGCAGGCCACCGCTACGGGGAAGTATTTTGGTAACGGCCACTACTTATTCGCCACCTGAAACATCAGTTCATAGACCTGATCCAGCAGATAGAGTCCCCGTCTGGCATCCTCTGGTTTGGCAATGCCGGCATTAACACTGCGGGCGATCTGATTGATGTTATTTCCGATGTGATGGATCTCCGTTCGCAGGTCTTTGATCTCCTGGCTGGGGCGGGATTTGACCGGCTGCCCTTCAATGAGACTGGCAAGGTAGGCCCGCTTCGTCAAGCGGCACTGCTTTGCCTGACTGCACAGCAGTCTGTACTGCCGAGGTGTCAGGACGATATGAAGATGGTGCCTTTTTTCGATTTCAGCCATTTCGTGCTCCTTCCTGCGGCGCTGCCGCGTTACTTCCGCTCGCAGGCGGCATTGGGGACTGGGGCTTACCCCAGCAAGCTGTGCAAATGTACATTTGCGCGATGCTTGCGCCAGCGCCGCCCACGGCGGCGTTGGCTCCGGCCCTGCGGGGCATAGGCTCTTTTTCAAGTGGTAGGATGATTGAAATGTTGTGCGGGCGCAGCCCGCTTCCTTGCAAAAAGAAATCAGCGTTCCGGGGCTGAACGCTGACGAAGACACTTTTCATTTGCGCGCTCTACCGGAATGCCGTCCAGCGCGAGGGCTTTCTTATCCGGGATAAAGGCCGCGTACCTGGCATAGTCAAAACCATCGGCCTCTATCAGCAGACCGCCGATCTCGTCCCGGCTGGTGACAAACAGGCAGAGAAATGTTTCCGATTTTTCGTCGAACCTCATATTCGATCCATTTCGGGATATAAAGGAAACATCCCGCCAGAGCTCGTTCCTATAGCGGCGGTACTGCTCTTTCGGCAGTTCGATCACCTTTGTGATCTGGAACCGCGCCTTTTCAGGAAAGGGCGCTTTACCTACTAACTCCCGCACACTGCTTGCTTTCCGATAAAAACTTGCAAAATTTTCTGGCATACTTCTCTCCTTGTGGCAGGGTGTTTTGTAAACACCCTTATAGAAAAAGCAGGGTGTTTTGTAAACACCCTGCCCTTGAAAATACGTTTTTACTTATTACCGCGCATCAAGTTCTTTGGCCTTTTCCCTTTTCCGCAGTTTTTCCATTGAAAAATCAAGGATGCGCTCTTTCCGTGTCTGCAGCATTGTCTTGTAGAATTGCTTTTGCAGATCCGAAATGAGCGGAGTCGCGTCCACGATGCGGGTGATCTCGCCCATATTGACCCGTGGGTGAATTCGCTTCAGTGCTTCGTTGCAGTCCGCATTCCTTAGCGAAAAGATAAAATCAAAATAGTTGATTTGCTGACCATGGATTTTGATTCCGGAAAGCGGGGGCGCAAATATTCGAAGCTCCCGTTGCCGATAATCTTCCAAAATGTTCCGTATGGCCGCTTCATCCGCTTGCGGATACAGACTGCCGCCGCAGCCGTACACGGGGGCGATGGTGATTGCATCTGTTGCGGTGTTATAGAGGAAGCCCCAGTTTTCGTTGTTTCGATTTCCATTTCCAATCAGCGCATCTACGATGAACATATCCCAAAAATGTCGCTTCAGGAATGCAGGTGGGAACGCCGTTTGAGCCTCCATGGCCTGCATGATGTCAGATAGTTCGGTACTGTAACAGCTATGCCCGTAATCGATCACCGAATTTTGCAAAGAGGCAAAATCCTGCAGAACCACTCCGGGGGACGTGAAATCTTTGCAGGCAACGACGGCCTTTTCCTCGCCGTTCTTCCGATAAATACCAAGGATTGTATCTTGGGCGCGGATTCCAACGCTGTTGAAAATATGGCAACCTATATACTCTGCAGCGTAGCTGGTGGAATGGCCGGATTTCTTATTCTTGGACGATGTGGCCGGAAACTTCAGCAAATACTGCTCGCCCTGATAGATCACGGCCCGCTTTGCGCCGCTGCCGCCTGGGTATAACTTGTTGCTGGTGGGAAGGTTCGTAAAGTCAAGCAAGCGGCACCACTCCTTCTTTGGATAGAAATATCATTTTCTGCCGACTGACTTGAGCTTGGCAAATTCCAGATCACAGTCGCATCCGATAAGCTGGAACCCGCACACGGGGCAGCGTTCCACATCTCAGTTCAGGTGGCGGTAATGTCCCGGCATGGTGCCGCAGTCAGGGCAGCGGGTGTCTCCGTAGCGTTGATCGCGTCCGCCGCCTTGACTGCGGCGATCCTCTGGTTTAGCATTTGATCCATAGACACCACCTCTTGGACGGACTTTTACTTTTATTGTACCGATTTCCCTGCGCTATCGCAAGCACTTTTGGCGAACAGCAGCCGGGTCACGCAACTTTTTCCAGCTCGGTTTTGATTCTTTCTTTTGCCAGATCTGCGTAGACATCCGACATCTCAATGCCTGTAGCGGAGTAGCCTTCCAGAACAGCGGCCAGCACCGTTGTGCCGGAACCAGCGAAGGGGTCCAGAATGTGGCCGCCCGATTCCGTGATCTTCACGATGTCCTGCATGAGCTGCAAGGGCTTTTCCGTGAGATGGATTCGATTCTGCGGGTTACCGTATTTGAACACACCGGGGAGACACGGCACCGGACGGCTAATGGGCATATCCCCGTTGGAGCCCCAGACAATGTATTCCGCCTGCTGACGGAATCGGCCTTTCTGAGGGCGGCTGTTGCCCTTATCCCAGACAGCGGTGCCGCGCCAGATCCAGCCAGCCCACTGGAGGGCATCGGTGGCTGCGGGAAGCTGCCGCCAGTCAATGAACATGCACACTGGCGCACCAGGCTTGCTGGCTTTCCTCGCCTCGTACAGCCACTCCGCTGCCCAGCGGGTCCAGGAGCGCTGATCCTTGGCGTCGCCGTCAAAGGGCGGGGGAGCGTTCTCTTTCATACTCGAATACTTCTTGACGGTGGACTTGCTCTTTTCAGACGGCGTCCGGCCTCCGGAAGCATACGGGGGATCGGTGATGACGGCATCGAAGGTGCCGGGGGCAAAGCCGCTCAGCACCTTCAGCGCGTCACCGTGGATGATCTCCCATTTCTGATTATCGCTCATGCGTTGGATTCTCCTTCTTTTTGTTATTTGCGGGGATGCTGGGGGATAGATCCGTTTCCACGTATTCGCTGATGATTCTCAGCGCTTCTTCATAGCTGTGACAGTCGCCGCCCATAATACGGTTTTGCATCTCCTTGGCCTCATCTGCCATACCGTTTTGCCGCAGCGTTCGGCTGGCGAGGCCCATGAGATTAAAAATGTTGCCGTTCTGCCCGATGAGAGGGCAGGACGGCTTTTGACGTTCCTGATCCAATGTCTTATCGCTCCTTTCTGCCGGAGCGCCGGGTCGGCGTCCGGCCAATGGCTTTCTGATCCGTCATCACGGGAATGCCCAAATCGCCGGCGCGGTAAATATGCTTCCACATGTCATCTGTCCAGATGGGTCCGTAGACATTGAGCTGCTGGCAGGACTCCAAAAGCCGCAGGGACATCTCCTTGACTTTTTTGTCCTGTTCCGGGTGTTTTGGGTCCGTGATGGGCGGAAACAGCAGATGCGGGCAGATGGGAATATCGCCGTCTGCGAACACCTCCTGTGCCTTCTGCCGGGCAAATTCAATGTTCTTTTCCACGTCGCCCCGCAGCGGCGCACAGATAAACACCAGCTTCGGGCCGTCCTGCGCCCATTCCGGCGTTCGCTCCCGAAACATGGACAGATACTGCCCAATGGCCTGACGCAGCGAGTCGTAATCCGCAGCGCTGGGATGATAGACATACCAGTCCACATCGCCATGATCATCCCACAGGTGGGGCATGACGCCGCTGCGGAAGTTCGGGTTGCTGGGGACAGGCTTCTTGCCCCACACGTCCTTGAACTGCAGCAGCGTTCGGTCTACCACGCCCTCCTTGCGGTTTAGAACCGTGAGGCGGATGGCGTCGTATTGATCGGCAACATGGGCAGAGAAGAATTCCGCCCGCACGCGCAGATCCTTACCAAGTTCGCCTACGCAGACACGACCGGAGTATTGCGGACGATCCATAAGGCCGCTGCCATCGAACAGCTTTCTGAGTTCCTGTTCATAACGCGTCATCGTTCCATCCCTCGCTTCTTCGGCTTTTTTGCTTGGGGAGACTGCTCCTGCTGGGGCTTGAGGATGTCCTTATCCTTACTGCGCAGGACGCGGCGGCCGCTGTCGGAGATGTGGACCGTAATATCCTTCAAGTCGTTGGAGATCTCTTCGTGGGGCAGAACAATAATGGAACCGCTGAAGCGCAAACAGCCGCGCACGGTCCCGAATACCTGACAATGCCCGGAGAGGAGCGGTCCTTCCGCACGGTCAGCACCGCAAAGGAGCTGCGCACAGCCGGATGCGCGGGTACGGCCATACATCAATGCGCCTCTCAGATATGCGTCATCTTCCACGCGGGCGGAACCATACAGAGCGGAGCCATAGGACACATAGGCTCTGTCGCAGGCAATGGCGTCATTCATCAGAATTGAGTCCTGGTCCACATAGGCGCTGCCGCAGGCGATCGCGTCATTGAAGATCCAGGCAGCGTCATCCGAATCAACAGCCAAATTGCTTTCACTTTCCACGAAGCCGCCCAGGTCTCCAGCCTTTGCCCAATCGCCAATGTCCTGCAAAGCACGAATGCGGTGGAGGAAGGGATAGGTCTTGTGGGCGATGTCAGTGATCTCATATTTTGAATTGCTCATTTTTCATTTCTCCTTTACGCTGCCATTTCGAAGGCATTCTTCTGCGTGCCCTCTGCGCGGAACCGGGCATCAATGTCCGAAAAGGTTTCCGCACGGTTGAATTTCTCAGACACCTTTCCGGGGAGCGCCTGCAGCTCCAGCATTCTTGCCCAGAGATCTGGATGGTGGTCATAGAGGTGTCGCAATTCCTTCTTCTTGGCATTGGGACAGAACCAGCAGCCACCGCGATTGGTAAACTCATAGACAGGCGACAGCAGCCCCGCCTTACGGCAGAGCTGCTTGGCATCATCTTCCGTATAGAGGTACTTTTCCAAAAGGGACACCTGCGGCCCGGTCAGGCGCAGCAGGCGTTCCTGCTCATCTCGGGCGATGCCGATGTAATGCACCGTATCAGGCGGCAGTGTTTTCTGGTACTGGCGGATGGGGCGGATCTTGCAGTCCCGCTGAACATAGCACTTTCCGCAGATAGGAAATGAGCGCAGCTTTCCTTTCTTCGGCCCGCGGGTGACCTGTCCGGTAAACAGGTCCACATAGGTCTTGTCCGAGCGAAGCACACGGATCGGTACACCCATCTGCTCCAGTCTCGGGAGAGCGGTGTTGTAGATAAAGTCCCGATGCTCTGGCACCTCGCCTGAAATGGTTTTGTCGAACATCACTTCGCAGTAGACCGCCTCATCCAGAGGCTCTCCATGCTCCAACGCCAATAAGATCGTGGCAAGAGAGTCCTTGCCAAAGGAACAGGATGCAATGTGCTTCAACGCTGCGACACCCCAGCTTCCTTGGCGCGGCAGGCACATTCCAGTGGTCCTGCCATGTTTGTCTGTTCCCACGGGGCCTGCTCATGGGTGAAGTGGCCATAGTTGCAGAATTGGCGGAAGATGGGCTTGTCCAGCCCCAGCGTGCGGATCATGCCATCCGGCGTCAGGTCGAACAGCGCGCAAATTGCCTGCTCCAGCGCATTGTCGCTAAACTTGCCGGTGCCGTGGGTGTCTACCTCCACCATGACAGGCTGAGCTTTGCCGATGGCATACGCCAAGCTGACAGTGCATTCTTTGGCGATCCCTGCGGCCACGACATTTTTGGCGACGTAGCGGGCCATGTAGGCACCGCTGCGATCCACCTTGGTGCCGTCTTTGCCAGACAATGCGCCGCCGCCATGGGGCGCAAGGCCGCCGTAGGTATCCACCATGAGTTTGCGGCCCGTGAGGCCAGTGTCCGCTTCGAAGCCGCCCTCCACAAATCTGCCGGAGGGATTGATGAGGATCTCCGTGCGCTCATCCGGGGGAAGCTCGCGCAGAGAGGGAAGGATGACGTACTGCGTCAAGTCGCGGCGCAGGGCGTCGAGATCGGCATCCTCTTCATGCTGGCAGGACAGCACGACCGCAGCGATGCGCCTGGGGCGGCCATGCTCGTATTCCACCGACACCTGGGATTTGCCGTCCGGGCGAAGCTCCGGCACGATCCCCAGTACACGCACATGAGACAGCATGCGTGTCAGGCGGTGGGCAAACACAACGGGGAGGGGCAGAAACTCCGGCGTTTCATCGCAGGCATAGCCGTACACAATACCCTGATCGCCCGCGCCGGTGTCCTGGGTTCCCTTGACAGCCCCTGCGATGTCGGGACTCTGCTCATGGGTGATGACTTCGACCTCATAGTCGCTGCCGCCATATCCGGCTCGCTGTACGGTCTTGCAGATGATGGAGGGGATGTCCGGGAGCTTCACTGCCGTGATCTCGCCGGCCGCGGTGATCTTACCTGCGGTGGCCATGACCTCGCAGGCCACACGAGCGGAGGGATCGTGCTTCAGGCAGGCGTCCACCACGGCGTCCGCAATGGTATCGCAGAGTTTGTCCGGGTGGCCTTCGGTGACAGACTCGGCAGTCAAAATATAGTTATCTTTCATTTTCGTGTTTCTCCTTCTTGGGATGATTTTTGTGAGGCTCGGGCCGTATAGGAACCGAGAACACCATTTCATTGGTGTACTTCTTCTGGTACTTTTCGATCTGCTGCTCCGTCAGGGAGATAAAATCTTCGCGCCCGACTCCGGCCATGAAAAAAGTGCCGCAGACAAAGTCATACGGCACTCCGTGGTCATCAGTCAGGGCACGGTTCATGGGAAGGCCCAGCAGCTTTCCTTCGTCGTTGCAGACAATGCAAACGGGTTCATCGAAGGCATAAACGGCCTGAATCGTGCCGCCTACGATCTTCTGCATGGATTCGAGGCTCCCGTCAATCTCCTGCACAGTGGGCGGAGTCATCGGCTCCACCACGAGGATCTTGAGTGTTTCTTTGCTGATAAGATTCCCTCCTTTATAAAATAAGCGGCAGCAGCAGTCTGAGACTGCCGCTGCCGGTATGGTGGTTAGTTTTTTGTTTTCAATGCCAGTGTCTGCGTTTTCAGCAGTGCGTTTTCGAGCGCGCGCTGGTCCTCGTAGTCCTGCCACCAGTGCGGGCGGAGAAAACTCAGTGCCTTGGTGGCCCAGATATAATCATCCCGCCCCAGAGACTCTTGCACGAGTCCAAGTCGGAACTTTTCGTATTTCTCCCGCACTGCTGCATCCACGCTGTCCCGTTCCAGATACCCATCCAGAAACCCACAGAGAACAGCCGCTTCCTCTGTCGTATAAAACACTCTCCCAGCACTCCTTTCACACAAACAGGCATCATTGTAGCATGGAGTGCCGGTTTTGGGAAGCGGCGGTTTCCACAAGATTCCACCGCAAAATTCGGCACAAACGCTTGTTCGATTCCGCGCGGCGTGGTATACTGATCGTCAGAAGCAAGGAGGAGGTGCGCCGGATGTCCGAGAGGCAGAGAACATGCATTGCCATTGATCTAAAGTCGTATTACGCGTCCGTGGAGTGCATGGCGCGCGGCCTTGCCCCTATGACAACAAACCTTGTGGTGGCAGATATCAGCCGCACCGAGAAGACGATATGCCTTGCAGTCTCTCCTTCTTTGAAAGCCTATGGTATACTCGGCAGAGCCCGTCTTTTTGAAGTGGTACAGCGGGTCAGAGAAGTCAATGCGGAGCGGCAGCGCCATGCTCCCGGAAGACAATTTACAGGCAAAAGCACAGATGCCATGGATCTGAAAGCGGACCCGGCTTTGGCTGTTGACTATGTCGTAGCACCGCCCCGGATGGCAAAGTATATCGAGATCAGCACCCAGATCTACAATGTCTACCTCAAATACATCGCCCCGGAGGACATCCATGTCTACTCCATCGATGAGGTGATGATCGACGCCACCAGTTATCTTGGGACGTATCACATGACGGCGCGGGAACTGGCTCGAACCATGATCCTTGATGTGCTGCGCACAACGGGGATCACCGCGACCGCGGGGATCGGCACAAACCTTTATCTTTGCAAGGTCGCTATGGACATCATGGCCAAACACGTCGCGCCGGATGAGAGCGGCGTCCGGATCGCGGAGCTGGATGAAATGAGCTACCGCAGACAGCTTTGGACACACCGCCCCCTGACCGACTTCTGGCGTGTCGGAAAGGGCTATGCAAAGAAGCTCGAAGCCATCGGCATCTACACCATGGGCGATGTCGCGCGCTGCTCCATCGGGAAGGCCGGGGACTATTATAACGAGGCGCTGCTCTATAGGCTCTTCGGCATCAATGCAGAGCTCCTGATCGACCACGCCTGGGGCTGGGAGCCCTGCCGGATCTCCGACGTGAAAGCCTATAAGCCAGAGACAAACTGCATCAGCTCCGGGCAGGTCCTTCAATGCCCTTATGACTACGACAAAGCACGGCGAGTCGCGCGGGAGATGGCGGAAGCTGTTTCCATGGATCTTTTAGAAAAGCGACTGGTGACAGACCAGGTGACGCTGACCGTTGGATATGATATCGAAAACGTGGCATCCTCGAACTTCCGTGGGGAAACGGTGACGGACCCCTATGGCAGAAAGATCCCAAAACATGCCCATGGAACAGCCAACCTGCCGAGAAAGACATCCTCTGTCCGCTGCATTACCGATGCGGTACTCAGCGTTTATGACAGTAAGGTCGATCCGAAGCTGACGATCCGACGCCTGACGATAACCGCCAATCGGCTCGCGGGAGAGGATGCGGTACAGGCCGAAACGGAAGCACCTGCGCAGTTCAGCCTGTTCGACGACATTGCCGAACAGGAAAAGCAGGCGGTGGAGGAAAAGGCACGGCTCGAGCGTGAACGGAAGCTGCAGGAGGCCATGCTGGGCATCAAGCAGAAGTTCGGGAAGAACGCGATCCTCTCAGGGGGGAGTTATCTGGAAGGAGCTACCGCCAGAGAGCGGAATGGTCAGATCGGAGGACACAAAGCGTGAATAGAAATTACGACGATATCATCGGACTGCCGCACCCGGAGCCGCAGACGCATCCGCGGATGTCGCTCCATGATCGGGCTGCGCAGTTTTCTCCTTTTGCAGCCCTTACCGGCCACAGTGCTGCCATAGCGGAGACAGGAAGACTCACGGACAGCCGCGTGATTCTGGACGAGTACGAGATGGCTCGTGTCGATGATGCACTCCAAAAACTTCAGGAGCTGCTGCCCCAGAAGCCTGTGGCATCCATTACCTACTTTGTGCCGGATGAGCGAAAGGCAGGCGGAGCCTACCAGATGATACACGGCACTGTGAAGCGGATCGATGCTGTCAACGGAGTACTCCTGCTGACAGACCAGCGAACTATCCCGATCACGGATATTTTTGATGTATCAATCGAACCGTAATAAATCAGTGACGAACATATTTTTGCAGGCGCCGTCTTGGAAGCAATAAGACGGTGCCTTTTTCGTTTGTCTTGATCCGAAACAATCTGTATGGATGCGACACGACAGCTGCCGCACCCTTGTCAGCGCTCCTGCCCTTTCGGTTTTACTTTATTCCTCTTTTGGGGCCTATCTACTTTGCCGCTCCACACCTCGTCGATGGTTCTATTCCACGCTTCCTCCAGCGATTCCACTGACAAGCCGTTGGCCTCGAAGCCTTGTTGGATCGCGCGATAATAGTATGGGGACGGCAATGCAGGCTGGCGGCACATTGGTTCTGCCATGATGTAGGCCATGACGGAAACGGCTGCGCCATCTGCGGTCCGCACAGATACCTGCTCCTTGGTGTAGTGACGGGGATAGCCTTCGTAGCGGTCCAGCGCCCGTTCAGACTCCGGTGTGAGCTTCCATAGCAGACCGTGGACGACGCTGCCTTTCTTAGGCGTGACAGTGGCAAAGCCACTGCCGCGAAAGCGCAGCTCATAGTTTTCCAGCGTCACAGGACCCACGATCTGGGCGTCGGGGCAGCGATGCGCCATCTGTTCTAAATTGATATTGCTGCCGTAAGCAAAATACAGTGTCTCTTCCATATCAGTCCTCCAGCAGAGTGAGTCCGCCAATCTTATCCAAATGGCGAAACATGGCCCGTGCCTGCGCTTCTGTGTCTCCCTCCGGCAGCGGGCAATCCATCCCTGTGGTGCGGATGACATTGCTCTGTAAAAACCAGATATAGCTCTCGATGTCCGGGAACTCTGTTGGATCAAAGGTCTGATCCCGCAGACGGCCCATGATCTCCGTGGCCGTTCCCTCATAGACGGTTTCTTCGATCTGTATCTTCAATGGCTTCACCTCTCCCTTTCTCTGGATTTTTTCTTCTTTTTATTGGCTTCATAAGTATCCTTGTCATAGCGATAAGCCCGATCACCCTCCAGATTGGCCAGCAGATGATTGCGGGTATTCTTGAACTCGTCACCGTTGAGTCCCAGCCGTACCAGCCAGACGCGGAAGGTGAACAGTTCGTTGTCACTATGGGTCTTGCGCATGACCGTGCTGCGCTGGGCGATAGCCTGGGCGGAGATGGCAAGGCACAGATTCACATAGGCAGCAACTTTTCCCGCGTGGAGCGTGGAATTGAAGCATCGCCATTCCACCGTCCCCCGGTAAAAGACCGAATGCAAGTTTAGCGCATAATAGCGGGTCCAGTTATAGTGGTCTGCGCTGCCGTTATCCCCCTCATACCAGATATTCTCCAACTGCGTCAGATCCCTTGTCTCATCCGACGAGAGCCTGCGTGCCTGCTTCAGCATGGGTTCCCGCACCTTCTGACACCAGCGGGACGCCCGGCTTTCATTGACCTGCAGCGCTTTGAATAGGATATCCTCCTTGGAGTACATGATGGCGATGAGGTTTTTCAGACTCTGCCGGTTATGATTGGCGGCATCCACATGGACATGGATACCGCAGGAGCTGTTAACTTTGGCCCCGGCATGGCGCACCTGACGAACACATTCCTGCAGCTTGGGCAGCTCCGCGTAGGTGAGTTTGGGCGTTACCATCTCGACCCGGTATTCGATGTCACCGGTGCGTATATACCCGCTTTCCGTTTTCATTTCCGTAACAATACTGGAATCGCTCATGATGCTCCATGCCTTGCCATCCGGGTCTTCCACGCTCCATTTATCGTAACCGCCCCCCACATAGTAAGGTTCTGTGCCAAAATAATTGGCCAGCGCCCGCGCAGCCTGCCTGCGAGTGAGTCCCGTCATCTCGACCTCAACGCCAAAGCACTGATCCTTCATCCCGATCATGCTGCGGCACCTGCTTTCAGTTCTTCATCTACCGTCCGAATGCGTAGGGCAATAGCTTCGATCACATTGACCGTAACGCTGTTGCCCGCCTGCTTATAGGCCTGAGCATCGGACTGGATGGCGAGGATGCGGTCGATCTGCCATTCTTCAAAGCCTTGGAGTCGCAGACACTCGCGGGGCATGAGACGGCGGATACGCCCGCCGTTTTCCACAATCCCTTGGATACAGCTGGTTTCCAATGTATGGGCAATATTACGCCCAACGCGCCCGCGGCGGGTGTTGCTACCTGCATAACCGAGATCCACCGTATCGCCGGGTCGAGCCTCCTTGTACCCCTTCTTAGTCGCCTCCTTGATGAGCAGGACACCGGAGCGCTCGCCTTTACGGTTGGACAGTGTGGTCTGTCCATACCGGGCGGTGAGACAGCGGGCAGCGTCCGTTTGCTTTGGATGCCCGCTGCAAAGGTCTACCAGCACAGCGTTTTGTGTTTGGTTCCGGTTGATTCCTCTGAAATCGCTGGCGTTCAGCGGAATTGCTGTATCCCGCTTTCCGACGATCCCATCTTTCCGGTTAAAGCCCACCAGGTATAATCCGGTTTTCCCACCCATACCGCCAGCCCCGGCTGTCTGAGTACAGGCTACTCCGTCTGCGTCATAGACACGGGAGCCTTGCGGCCCTCCGAGGACTTGTACAAGAGCTTTTCCACCTGTGCCGAAGACAGGTAATATTTTCCCGGCGCATCGGGGATCAAGATATCCGATAATGAAAAGCCTTCGCCTTGATTGAGGGACTCCAAAATGTTTGCTGTTAAGCACAGACCATTCGACATGATACCCCAGGTCATCCAGTGTGGAGAGGATGACCGAAAAGGTTTTCCCTTGATCATGCGATAAAAGACCGGGAACATTTTCAAGCAGCAGATACGGAGGTCGCTTTGCTTGAGCCAATCGGGCAATCTCAAAGAAGAGAGTTCCTCTGGCGTCGGCAAAGCCCCGCCTTCGGCCAGCGTTAGAAAATGCCTGGCAGGGGAATCCTCCGCAGAGCAGGTCGAAGTCGGGCAGGTCTGCCGGGTCGATTTTGGTTGCGTCGGGATAATATCGTTCCTCCTTTCCCGGCTCATAAATGGCCGTATAGCTGGCATTGGCGTATTTATCGATCTCACAGTGTCCAACACACCGGAAACCGCCCGCGCGGGTCAGCCCGGAGCGGAAACCGCCAATGCCGGCAAACATATCAAAGTATCGGATCAGTCTGTATCATCTCCTTCCTCCTGCAGCGCGGCAAGAAAGCCGAGGACATCGTCTTGGATGCTCTCGGCCTTTGGTGCTGCTTCTGTGATTTTGATTTGGCGGCCCTGTAATTCCTGACGAACAGCCTGACGCACAGCGTCCAGCAGTTCCTGCTGGTTTTTGTGCTCGCAGATCATGCGGCACACATGATCTGTGCGCTTACCGGCTGGGATGTCCATCAGCTTCTTCCATGCCTGCCGCTGGATGGGCGAAGTCATGGAGAAAGACAGGTTCAGCCGCTTTTTGTTACTGCTCATACTTTTGTTCCAGCCGCTCTGTCAGCCATTCATAGCCTTTGGCATTCAGGGAAATGTCATCCAGAATGACGGGCCTGCACAGCCCATCTGCGGCAGAAACGTGGCGCTTGAGCAGCGCCGCACCGCCGCCAAGAAAAACAGCAGGCATGGCTCGGACGTCCAGACCGCTCTCTGCAATGGCGGAGAGCAGGCGCTTGGTGTATCGTTCCGCTTCCAGATGAATGATCTTTTTCGCATCCTCGTTCACATGGCTGGTGTCGCTGCGCAGGACACTTTCGATTTGCGCAGCCGTCATGGACAGGTCGAGGCTGCGGCGGATCTGCTCGCTGATCTCGTCCAGACAGCGGATCATGCCGAGCTCCAGGCTGCGGCAGGTGGCAGCGTTGGGGATGCGGTTATCCAGCCGCATGAGGTCTACCGTCCAGCCGCCGATGTCCGCCACGATGACAGACGGCTCGTTCAACAGGCCGCTCTGCGTCAGCACCGCGGCATAGCCCTGCGGATACAGAGACACTTTGGAGATGGTAATGGTGTAATCCAGGCCTTCAAAGCGGAAGGACACCGGCTTTCCATCCCGGCACAGGTAGTCTCGGAAGGCTTTTTTGTCCCGGCCAAAACTGGTGAGTGGCAGGCCGGTGGCCAGATGGACGTCGGCCACGGTCCCTGCATTGCGGTATTCCAGCTCCTTTGCAATAGCGGCCAGCGTAAGAAGATAGTAATCCTCCGTTTGGGTCTTGTCCTTTTGGAGCGGCTGGCGTCCGCTGCCCACCACGTAATATTTACCGCCGTATTCCAGCACATTGTTCAGTGTGTACGGCTCATGCTCATGGGCCACCAGCCCGGTGTGAAAGGAAAAATGCGCGGTTTTCATGGCAGCGTAGCCATGATCTACACCGATGATGACGGATTCGCTCATCTGACCTCACCTCCATGACTGCGGTGTTTCTTTTTGGGCGCTTGCCGCTGGTCATACGCCTTTCCGGCACGGATGAGATCCTGCATTTCCTTTTGCTGCACATTCCAGCGTGTCTTGCCATCCCAGCCCGGATGCACCGCGCAGAGCCGTGGCAGGTACTGTTTCAGCTCCGGTCCCTCTCTGGGAAATTCAATACCGCCTTTGTAGACGATATCCTGTTTCAGTTCTGCCAGCAGCGTTTCATACCTTGCCCAATCCGTCTGGTCATAGGCGCTTTCGCCCGTGAGCTGCTCATAGGCATAATCTCCCACATAACTGAGCGTCTCAAAGCAGCAGTCCCCGTAGGGGATGACCCCCGCAAGCGAGTCCGGGTCCGCCAGCGCGGACAGATAGACGTCCCTTCCTTGGGCAATGAGCCAGGCACGGAAGTCGATAAAGCCGTCATCGCTGCAGCCATATTCCTTCATGACCCCGGCGGCGTCCCACAGTCCAAACTTGTCCGCAAGGTCCTGATAGGCGTGGAGGATATCATGGAAATTCTGCGCCTGCTCCGGCCCCATGGATACCAGCCGGTCTTTCAGGAAGTCCATCATAGCGTCCATGTCCTGTCCGCAGGTCTCCTTTGCACTCTGAATCAGCTTCCAGAAAGTATCTTTGTTGATTTCAGTGATGTTATCGTTCATGTCCCACCTCTTTCGCTCCTTTTTCCTTTGTTTTCAGGAGATGTGCCAACCCCATGCGCCCCAGCGCATCCGCGCAGATCGCTTCACGAAACGCGCGGTATTCCGGCGTGGTGGTGTCTACCTTGCCGAGAATGGCCCGTTCATAGGTGGTTCCGGGGACGATCTCCCATGTGACGGCATCGAAATGAGCTGCTTCCAAATAGCGCAGGAGGGTATGCCCGTCCGCAGCCTCAAACGCGCCCCGGTTATCTTCATAAGGGAAAGCGTCATAGGGCTGGAAGCCGGTGATCCGCTGCGCGGCGCGATACAGCCGAAAGCCCTCCCCATCCAGCTGCGCCGCGAATTTACAGTAGATATCCGCCGCTGACAATTCACGCCGCTCCATCCGAGGTCTCCTTTCTCGTCCAGAACGCAAAGCGTTCCAGGAATCGGACGCGCTTTTGCACCTTTCCGGCAGACATATCCAGTCCGTTCATCTGCGCCTGGATGCGGTGCCGAATGGCCTTCAGCTTCTGCGGATCGTTACAGCAATCCACGATGACATACTCGCCGCCGCTGGCGGCCAGCACCTCACGCTTGCCGCTTTCATCCCGAATCGTCGCCATGAGCCGCTGGCCCAGGCGCTTTCGGTAGGCATCCTGCAAGGCGTCAATATCGCCGCAGACACCGTGCCGCTCCAAGATGGCCGCGATCTCCTGAGAACTGATCCGGGTCTCCGCGGACAGCCTGTTCAGGATTTCCCTTTGTGCATCAGGAGGGAGGCTAGGCGGCGAAGGACATTTCTTCTGGCTCATCGCGTCGGCTCCTCCTTTTTTGGCATTTTCGTAACAGTCGGCGGCTCTGTTTCCCGCGCCAACTCCTTTCCATGCTCATTCAGATATCCCTGCATTTCACGGACGCTTTGACACCCAAACTCCGGTTCCTGAAAACCGCCGCGCTCCGTATACAGCGTCCATTTCTGCTTTTCATAAGGGCAGTCCTGAGACACCACAAAGTACCGTCCGCAGCGGTCTCCCTCCAACGGCTCAAAGCGCACGTCATCATAGAGGGGTCCGTCCAGAGGACAATTGTTTTTGAACCAGACATAGTAATTGTCCAGAATGGCAGGCTCCGTGATCCCCATGACCACCCTGCCGATCCGCTGCAGTCTGCCGGCAAGGGCAGAATCAGCGCAGAACCAGTCATACCAGCCCGCGCGGATCTGCGTCTCTCGTGATCTGTCCTGAAACGCACCGCTGCGGAACAAGTCCTGCCACTGGCGGACGGAGAGCATCTCCCTCATGCCGCCACCTCGTCGGGGGTGTCATCCGTGGGATCGGTGTTCCGCCAGTTTGAAGGCAGGATCTTCTGCTCGATGATATCAGCGATTCTCATAAACATCTGGGCGATCTCACGGGACTCCTTCACGGTGTCGCGCAGTTCTTCCAGCGTCATGCGGGTGCCTTCCGTCCAGCAGCGGACGTTTTCTTCTGTGGCCGTCAGGAGGACAGCCTTTTCGTAGGCTTTACAGAACAGATTGGCGACCTTGCCCCTGCGGTCGATCTCCGATTCCTGCTGCTTGAGCTCTTTCTTTGCCTTTTCATACTCGAGCAGCTCTGCGGCGGCCTGTTCGCGCTGATCCTCCGGCACATCCTGAAGCTGGCGGGTCAGGTCATAGCCCTTGTTGATGGACAGTTCCTTCTTATCAAGCGCCTCCTTGATGGCGTCCGGAGCATTCTCGTCGATCTGTATGACCTTGCCCATCGTGCGTTCGCCCAGACCAACTGCTTCGGCCAGCTCCTTGCGGGTATCTACCGCTTTTTCAACAGAAGGAAGGTTTGGCAATGTTGCCGAACCTTCCTCGGCCTCGCTGGGGCGGAAATTCTGTCCGCCAGCAGCCATGTTGGCTTTTGCCTTGGCTTCGATCTCCGGTTTCAGCTTCAGGGCAATCTTGCCAAGCTCCCACTTTTCCAAGTTGCGGCGGCCCTTCTGGGTATCGAGCGCCCACTGTTTGGCCTCCAGCATATCCTCGAACGAGAAAACAGCCATTGTATAGGGAAGTCCGTGCTTCTCGCACAGCGCCTGACGGTTGTGCCCGTCGATAATGACCATGTCCTCGTTGACAATGATGGGAGAGTAGCAGCCGTTTTTGATGAGATCCGCTTCCAGAGCGTCGAGCTGCTCCGCGCTCAGAGGCGGGAGCAGCTCGGCCATCTCCGGCAGGATCACAGGGCTGCGTTCAGCACTGGTATATGTGATCCCGGTATTTTTCATCAGGCAGCGACCTCGCAGCTGGTCTCATCTTCCATTTCCTGCGCGGGTTCTTCTACCTTGCGGGGCGAGAGGAACTCCACCTCGCTGGCCTTGATGAGGAAACCGGGCTGGCGCTCCGGCTCGTCCTCAAAGGTGATGGTCTCGAAATCGCCGGAGGCTGCCAGCTTGCAGCCCTTCCAGGCAAACTCCGCACAACGCTCGGCCAGCGGACCGCGCACCTTGACAGAGATAAAGTCGGTGAGTTTGTTGCCGTCCTTATCCTTATAGCGGCGGTCCGAGGCGATACGCAGGATGGCGTAAGGCTTGCCGGTGGTCTCGTTCGTTTTCAGGGTGACGTCGTTGGTCAGGTTACCAATGGCAGTGATCTTCAGCATGGTTCAGTTCTCCTTTATTATAGTGTTATAGTGTAGATGATGGAAAAGCCGCCCTCCCGACATGGGAGGGCGGCAGAGGGGAAGTTACTTGCTCCAGGTCTCGTTTTCACCAAGAATGGCGGTGTGGGCGTTAGCAGCTTCCATGACTGCGTAGTACGCCCAATGCTTGCCGCTCATATCGCTGAACGTATTGAGCTTGCGAAGGTTGTCCGCAATGTAGCTCTCATCCGCCTCGCGGGCCAGCAGGCGGTTGACGATGGTGACGACCTCAGCTCTGGAGATGTTGCGGTCTGCGCGGAAGGAACCATCCTCGTAGCCGTTGATCCAGCCGCTCTTGGCAGCGGCCTTGATGTACTCGGCGGCCCAATAACCGTCGCTGACATCGCCAAAGTCCTTATACTGCTCCATGATGACCTTGTTGCCGTCGCCGTACACATCGAAGAAGCGAACGGCCAGCGTGGTAAACTCAGCGCGGGTGATGGCGTCATCAGGGGCGAAAGTGTTGCCGCTCTTGCCGTAGGTGACGCCGTTGTTGTTGAGGTACTTGACGTAGCCGGAGTACCAGGCGTGGGCGGGAATATCGGTAAACTTGGTGTTGGCCGCGGTGGAGATGGTGTCGCCGTTCTTATCTGCCAGCAATCTTGCGAAGATGGCGGCGGCTTCGCTGCGGGTCATGCTGCGCGCGGGGCCAAAGGTGCCGTCCGGGTAACCGAGAATATACACGCCGTGGCGCTCGGTTTCCTCCGTCTCGGGGACAGTCAGCTCACCGTTTTTATCCGTTTTGCCGCTGGCGGTCTGGTTCAGATCGTTCTTGACGGTGATATTTTTATTCTCCTGCGGGACCTTCTTGTTGTCGGTGACGACGATTGTCACCTGATGCTTGGCATCCATATCCGTGCCATCCGGCAGGATGATCGAGATATTGCCGGTCTTGCCGATGGAAACATCGCTGCCGGGGATGGGACGCTTGGTGTCCGTGCGGATAACTTTAACAGTCAGAGTCCAGCGGTTACCGTCTGCGTCCTCATAGCCACCGGTGACCTTGCCGTCCTCATTGGTCTTGCCACTGCCGGTGGGAACGGTGATCTGGCCCGCGGCGTCGGTCTTACCGGAGGAGTAGTTATCATTCTTGTCTGTAACGGCAATGCTCATGCCCGGTACAGCGCTCTTATCCTTGACAAGCTGCACGGTGACGGTCGTCTGGTCGGCATAGTCCAGCAGGCGGCTATTCGGCAAGCGGATGGAGATGCTGTTGTCTTTGTGAAGCGTCACGGCAGCGTTCGCGACGGGGTCCTTGGTGTCGGTATCGGTGACAGTCACGAGATAGCCGCCCACGATGGCCTCGCCCCTGCTGTCCGTGGTGCCACTGTTGTAGATCTTGTCGATCTCGGCGGTTTCCAGCGTCTCACCACAGTTTTCGCATTCCTTGTGCTTGCTGCCCTCGGAGTCGGTGGTCGGCTCCTTGTCGATGATCCAGTCGCCCGGCTTATGACCGGTAGGCTCGGTGTAGTCGCTCTTGTTGCTGTCACCACAGCGGGTGCAGGTGTTGGTGGTGTAGCCCATCTCCGTGCAGGTAGGAGCCGTCACTTCACTCGTGTAATCGTGACCGAGCGCATTTTTCAGCACAGCGCCGCAGCGGGTGCAGAGCTGGGGTTCCGTGCAGGTGGCAGGATTGCCGGGAATATGACCAGCAGCCTCGTTGCCTTCAATACGGTGATAACCGCAGCGGACGCAGCGGTACTCCATAACGCCCTCGCCGGTGCAGGTGGCGTTGGTGATGAGAGTGCCTTCATCCCAGCTGTGGCCCAGCGGAGCGGTGTAGTCCGTCACGAAGCTGCTGCCGCAGCCATCGCAGCGGTGGATGGTCTTGCCGCCGCCCTCACAGGTCGCGGCGATCACATGGGATTCGTAGTTATGGGGCAGAACGGAAGTGATGTCCTCGATATGGCGGTCGCCGCATACGGAGCACTCGCGGACGGTGTAGCCGGGGTTTGTGCAGGTAGTAGCTACGGGATAGGTCTTATACTGATGCTCTCCCTTGGGCGTGGCGGTCTGCTTCATCTGGCCGCAGCGGGAGCAGAGCTCCAGCAGCTTGCCATCGGTTTCGCAGGTGGCATCGCGGATGACGATGCTCTGCCATGCGTGGCCGAGAGAGTCCACATAGTCGCGCTTTTCGATCTTGCCGCACTCGGTGCAGAGGTAACGGTCATAGCCAAGGGTGATGCAGCCAGCCTTGGTGCGGTCCAGCAGAATGAAGTGGTGGTTTTCGCCGCAGCCCTTGTCGGAGCAGCAGTTGCCGCCGCAGTTCTTGTCCTTGCAGCCGCAGTTGGGATCATCGCAGCCGCAGGTGCATTTGCCATCCTCGCTGGCCTGCGTATCGCGCAGCCAGACATTTGCCACGCCGTTTTCCGTCATGCTGACATTCTGATAGGTGTAGGTGATCTCGTAATAAACCGTGTACTGACCTTCCTCCGTGTAATTGGGCGCGGAGGTCATGGTGCAGCTTTCGGCGCTGTTGCCGTAGCGGATGGAAGTGCGGACGCCAGCTTCGGAGAGGTCGCTGACGGTGATCGTGTGGGGCTGGCCGTCCACGACGCCGTAGTAGTCTGCAATGACCGCCTTGGCTGCTGTGTAGTCATAGCTGGCGTAGTCGCACAGGCTGCACTTCTCCACGGTAGCAAAGCGGCCGTTGGCAGGCTGGGGCAGCACCTCGGTCTCCATGCTGTGGCGCTCCAGCGTGCTGTTCACGGTGTGGTTCGTACCGTAGCAAAACGCGCAGTAGGTGCCACCTTTGGTGGTAACGGTATGGTAGGTATCGTCCGTGTACTCGTAGGTCACGGTTTCCTCCAGCTTCTGTGTAAATTCCGCGGCGCAGTCAAACAGCCAGTAAACATTTTTGAGATAGCCGTAATCAGACTTCGGCTCGTTTGTGTTGATACCGCCGCAGGTTTCGCAGACTGCCTTGGTATAATGATAGCCGGTATAATAGGCGTCTTTGCCGGGAACACCGTCCATGCAGTCGCCCTTGCCGACACCGTCCATCATCGTGCCGTCCGAGTATTTGACGTTACGGCTCAGAGCGGTCTGGCCGTTGCGGGTATACCCGGGAACGCGGAATACCTCAAAGGACGTTACTTTGCCGCATTCGCCGCATTTGAAGGTTTCACGGGTCACGACGCTGTTGACGTCCAACTCATTCGTGCGGTTGGACGCCTGCATCCAGTGTTCGGCAGGGTCATGGTAGCTGTTCTGCTGGGCCGCAAAAGCGCTGGGGACCAGGCTGAGGCACAGTGTCAGCGTCAGGAGCATGGCCAGCGCACGGCGGGAAAACGTATGATTCTTGTTCAAGTGCATATTTCCTCCTTAGATTTTTTGATGGGATGTTAAGTCATGTTCTGCGATGCTTGGTTATCGCCCCCTCTCCGGAGTGTTTCTTTTTTGCAGGTATTCGTTCCAGTCCTTTCCACTGCGAGGCTCTTCTACCGTTACGGCATAGCCGCTGGCCGAGTATTTGTCCTTGAGCTGCTGAGCTGCCGCCCGTCCCGGTGCGTCTGCGTCCAGGCAAAGCGTGATGCGCTTGATGCTGGGATGATCCTTCAGGTACGTTTCAAGCGCGCCGTCATAGAGGCCGCACAGGGCTATGGCGTTGATCGGCTCGCGGTGGAGCGTGAGGTAGCTCATAAGGTCGATGGGGGCCTCAAACACCCGCACCTGATCCGACGTGGGATCGTGCGGGATGGCAAAGCCGACATTCTTATCGCTGCCTGTCACATCTCCGCGAAAACCTTTGCCGTCTCGGTCGTAGGTCCCACGCAGGCCTGCGTATTTTGCCTGCCCCGCGCTGTTCTTTCCGACGAACACGCAGTTGTGATGCTCGGCGTCCTCGTACAACAGACCGCTGTTCATAAACTGCCGGATCACCTGCGCGGCGATGCCGCGTTTGCGCAGGTAGGCAAAGACTCTGCGGTCATCCGTATTCCGGGGTGGCAGGGTAAAGGGCTTTTGCACCTCGTCCCGCTTGACGGAAGGCACTGCTTTGGCGGGGGAATCTCTGGCCCGGCCATTGAAGGTGAGCAGATACTCGACAGCTTCCGGAAATGTCTTGTCGCAGAACTGCTGCACGAGAGTGATGGCGTCGCCGCCCGTGTTCTGCGAGTAGCGGAACCATGTGCGACGGTCCTTGATCCGCAGGCTGTCCATTTCTGCTGTGGTGTGGTACCGGCCAATGCGTTTGACCTGATAGCCCAGATGGGTCAGCAGCTCCAGCAGATCCGTTTCCCTGACAATTTGCATTTCTGTGTCTGTAAAGCGTCTTTTGATTTCGCTTGCCACGGCGATTTCCTCCTTTCTCTTGAAACGCAAAAAGCCGGTCATGGCACCCGAGCTGTTCGGATGCCATGACCGGCTTTCTTCTAAATCGTGTTTTTGCTTTGGCGTTTGTGCGGGCTTACACGGCGCTTTCCTCGTCAGGGGTGTCCGTGTCCGCAGGGGTGGCCTCGTCGTCCACACGGGCCTCGGCAGGGGCCTCAGCGGGGAAGTCCTGCTCTGCGGCGCTCTCAGCCTCTGCTTCGTCCAGTGCCTGCGTGATCAGGTTCAGCACGAAGTCTCGCTGGGTGAGCTTTTTGCCGGTGCGGAGTGTTTCGCGCTCGAGGTGACGCTTGATGCGCTGGAAGAGTTCTTCGGGAATCTGGAATGCCATTGTTCTGCCTTTTTCAGTCATTTGAATGCCGCCTTTCTGATTTTCCATCATGTTGTAATAGTCTTGGATGAGGTTGGCGATGTACTCGCTGGTGGTCTGGCCCAACCGTTCCCGTTCTTCGCTGACTCGCTCGTGGAGGGTGATGGGAATCTGAGCACACAAGTTTTTGGTAGTTGCCATTCTCGGATGCCTCCTTCGCTTTTTTGTAGCGCAAGCATACCCGAAAGATTACGAGAAAGCTATTACCAATACCATCAAGGAATGGCACACAAACGAAGCAGAAGCAACATAAGCACCGAAGAAGCGAAAAAAGGCCACCGATCTGCTCCCTGTGAGGGAGGAGAAATCAGTGGCCTGTTGGTTTGTTCTTTTTTAATGCCCTGGCGTTCGAGTCACATCAGTTCATAAAAATGCCCTGCTGCATCTCTAAAATGTCGCCTGTCGCGGAGGAAAACTCGTTGTTCGAAAAATCCTGTTTTTCTAACTTTTTGAATTGAAAAGTGGCGGTAAATATATGAAAACACCGCGCTTTTGCGCGGTGTTTTCTGTGCTGCATCTTTCATCAACACATTTTGGTCCGAGTGGCGAGATTCGAACTCACGGCCTCATGGTCCCGAACCATGCGCGCTACCAACTGCGCTACACCCGGATATAAAGTTGTACGGCTCACGTCGCGAACAGTAGTATTATATGAGCTTCCCTCCGTTCTGTCAAGAGGGAAATCCACATTTTTCAAAAAGCCCCGCGGCACACGGCCGCGAGGCTCTGGCGGGAGCATGTGAGAATCGAACTCACCCGAGAGGCTCTTCACCCCTCTCACCGGTTTTGAAGACCGGGGGGCACACCAGCACCCATCTACTCCCATGTGAGAGGCGACAAAAGCCGCCTCATTTTTCTATCTCGCCAAACTGCGCGCCCGGCCTGCGGACATCACCCTCGCGGCGAAGAATCCCTCGCCGGTCGTAATACTCCAGCACCAGCAGCGCGTGGTCGCGCGAGGTGCCGAGCGCATCGCGGAATTCTCCCAGCGTGAGCGTGTCGTGCGTTTCGAACCACGCCTTCACCCTTGCGTCGACCGCATCCAAAACGCTTTTTTCGACGCAGAGCTCTGGCGCGAGCAGCATAAGCTCGCCGGTAGATAAAAGGCTCTCAAGCACGCGCGCGCACTCCATGCGGTCTTTTTTGTCGAACAGCGCACAGAGCGCGTCCTGCTTTTTGCCAAGAATTCCCGCCGCGCGGCAGGTGCGCAGCAGCTCTTCCCGGATGGCACTCTGCCGCTTGGTCAGATGCACGGAAAAGTCCGCAAGCGCGCAGTGCTCTGCCGTCAGCGTGAGTTTTCCCTCGCGCGCAAAGCAGGCGAGGATCGCGTCCGCATTTTCCCGTGCTTTGCCGCGCAGAAGCCGCTGCCGCGCCTCGGCGAGGCGCATGCCCGCGTGCAGCGGATGCTCGCGGTGGTACTTTGTCAGCATCGTCTCACAGTCTGTCCACAGCCTGTCCAGCGTCGACGATGTAAGATAGCGCGACGGCGCGATCTCGACGAGCTTTCCCCGCGCACAGAACACGGCGAGCATTTCCACCAGTTTTTCTTCCGGTTCATCGAAGCACGCGGCAAGGTCCGCAAGCGTCATGCCATCCGCGCCGCGCTCGCCGACGGCCTGCACGAGCTTTGCCTCGTCCGATCCGCTCTCGCGCACGGCGAGCGCGGCGATCACGCGCGCGTCGTTTCGCTTGTGCCGGTACGGATGCTCGTCCAGGATCACCCCGCCGCCGACGGTCTCGAGCGGTGAGTAGAAGCGCACAACAAAGCGGTCGCCCTGCCGCGCGGCGAGCGCTTCGCTCAGCCGCAGCTGGGCATAGCAGCTCTCGCCCGGACGCAGCGCGTCGCGGTCCAGCAGCACCGCCTTTGCAAGGCGCACCGCCGCGCCGTGGTAGAGGTGCAGGCGCGAGCCGCTCTCGATGATCCGCTTAGAATCCGGCAGATTTTGCAGTTTCACGTCCAGCATCAGCGACGGCTGCATCGAATCCGTCCTGCACAGCACATCGCCGCGGCTGATGCTCTCTTTTTTGATGCCCGCTAAGTTGACCGCCGCGCGCTGTCCGGCGTACACCGCCGACACGTCGCGCCCGTGCACCTGCAAATTGCGTACGCGGCACTGATTCCCGAGCGGCATGAGCTGCGCCTCGTCGCCGACGGCGATGTGCCCGTCGATGAGCGTGCCGGTGACGATCGTGCCGAAACCGTCGACGGAAAACACGCGGTCGATGGGCAGGCGGAACGGCGTGCGCGCGCTCTTTTCCTCCGCATGCAGCGTCAAGTCGTGCAGTGCTTCGCGCAGTGCCTCAATGCCTTCGCCCGTGCGAACAGATGTGCGCAGGATCGGCTTATCCTCTAAAAACGTGCCCTTGACGCGGCTTTTGACGTCCTCTTCGAGCATGTTCAGCCAGTCCTCGTCGACTAAGTCGGTCTTTGTCAGCACGATGAGTCCGTCCTTCACACCGAGCAGCTGCAGGATGTCCAGATGCTCGACTGTCTGCGGCATGAAGCCCTCGTCCGCCGCCACGACAAGCATCGCAAGGTCGACACCGCCCGCGCCGGCGAGCATGTTCTTGATGAACCTCTCGTGCCCCGGCACATCGACGATGCTCGCACAGCTCCCGTCCGGAAAGTCGAGGCGCGCAAAGCCGAGGTCGATCGTGATGCCGCGCTTTTTCTCCTCGGCCAGCCGGTCGGTGTCCACGCCCGTGAGCGCCTTGACGAGCTCGGTCTTGCCGTGGTCGACATGACCCGCCATGCCGATGATAACATGCTTCATCGGATGGCCTCCGCAGCCGCCGCGGCGATCTCGGCAAAGTCTTCCTCTCGAATCGTGCGCACGCACAGCAAATATTGCCCGCGGTGGATACGCGCGACGATGGGCTTGGCGCGAAGGCGCAGCTTCTCTTCCAGTTCATCCACGCTGAGCCTCCCCGGCTCGATCGCGACGGCCCAGCCGGTGAGCTCCTGCGCCGGAGCGCTGCCGCCGCCGACAGCGTCGCCCGTCCACACGAGCTGCGAGGAAACGCCCGTGTCCGCGAGCGCCTTTTGCAGCCGCAGCGCCTTGGCGTGCAGCTTATCCTCGCTCGCCGACAGCATCGCGAGCGTCGGGATCTCTCGCACGGCGATCTCGGCATCCAGATAGGCGCTGAGCGTCGCGTGCAGCGCGGCAAGCGTCATCTTGTCGAGCCGCAGCGCCCGCGCAAGCGGGTGCTTTTTGATCCGTTCGATGTACTCCCTTTTGCCGACGATCAGCCCCGCCTGCGGCCCGCCGAGCAGCTTGTCGCCCGAAAACGACGCAACGTCCACACCAGCGTGCAGACTTCTCTGCACCGTCGGCTCGCCGCGGATACCAAACGGTTCGAGGTCGACGATCGCCCCGCTGCCGAGGTCTTCAATGAGCGGCAGGCCGTGCCCATGCGCGATCTCCGCCAGTTCCTCCCGCGGTACGGATTCGGTAAAGCCCACGATGCGGTAGTTGCTTGTATGCACCTTCAAAAGCGCTCTCGTCTGCTCGCCGATGGCGGCTTCATAGTCGCGCCGGTGCGTCTTGTTCGTCGCGCCGACCTCGCACAGCGTGCAGCCGCACTGCGTCACGATCTCCGGAATGCGGAACGAGCCGCCGATCTCGACGAGCTCGCCGCGCGAGGCGATGACCTCTCCCCCGCCCGCGAGCGCGGACAGGATGAGCAGCACCGCCGCGGCGTTGTTGTTCACGGCCATCGCCGCCTCCGCACCTGTCAGGCGGCACAAAAGCGCCTCCACGTGCTGATAGCGCGAGCCGCGGCAGCCGTTTTCCACATCGTATTCAAGCGTCGAATAATCTCTCGCCGCCTCTGCCGCGGCGTTCGCCGCGCGCTCGCTCAGGCAGGCGCGGCCAAGGTTCGTGTGCAGCGTCACGCCGGTCGCGTTGATGACCGAGCGCAGCGTCGGCAGCTGCTTTTCCTCTGCACGTGCCAGAATGCGCGCGCAGAGTATGCCTGTCTCCGGCAGCGCGGAAAGGCCGCCGCGCACTTCGTCTCGCAGCGCGTCCAGCTCCTCGCGCACGCTCTCGCGCAGCAGCACCGGCGGCAGCGCCGACACCTTGAGCTCGTCCCGACCGAGCAGCTCGTCCACCCGCGGGATGGAACGAAACAGATTTTCTTCCACGCTTTTCCCTCCCCGCGCCCGACACGCAGTGCGTCGGGCGCCAGCTCTCCAGTTTGCCTTTACCCTATCAGAAAGGCCTTCGCCCGTCAAGAAAAACCAGAACCGTTCGCTGAATCAGCCATGCAGTTCTGGTTTTTCTATTGTTCACAAGAGCGCGGATCGTCCCGTGGCCGCAAATTTTCAATTCTTGAAAATTTCTGTCTCTTTGGGACAGCTTCCTGTCGGGGCGTGCCCGCCTCAAGCCCTGTTGGGATCAAGTACGGCAAACTGGAATTTCCAAATTGAAGTATGTTATTCTCTTTTACCAACGATCATCGGGAGCACTCCAACAATAGCTGCAACCACCAAGGATACAACTACTTTGAACAATGCCATACAAGTAATTGCTACCCAGATGCGATCAAGGGTTGTAGTCCCTAATGCCATCTTTGCACCTGGCAGGGCAAAACAAAGAATGGTGTAGGTAGCAATAAAAGTAATCGCAAATAAAAGAACTGATAATGTTTTCTTTTTCATACAATCACACCCCTTGACCAAATTCCGATTTGTTGAGCCGAGTATACCATATTTCTCAACGAAAAAACATTCTTATATACGAGAACCTGACCGTTTTACTGCGTACAGAACCCCGATCTGCAAAAAGCCCCATGCGCGACACCTTGACGGTGCAAACATGGGACTTGAAGTTTCCTTGGCTTATTCCGGTACTCGTAACCGATCCTGGCAGGCGGCTGCCGTGTCATCTCTCGAAAGCTGTTTTACGAACGCCCGGCTTAGGGAGAACCGCTTTTTTATTTTACCGCGCTGAGCAATTTATCCTCTTTCCGCTTTTCGAGCATGATTGGCACGTCCATCAGCGCGAACACCGCCACGAGCAGCACGGGGAAGCCGATCCAGTGGTAGCCGACATGGTCGCGGAACCACGCGAGCGGATTGCCGTCCGGTGCGTACATCAGAAACATGAAATTCGTATCGAGCAGCAGGTTGACGCAATAAATCGGCACCGCCATCGCCAGCAGCAGCAAAAAGCACTTGCCCATGTACCTGACGCTCGGTCGGATATCACCGCCCGAAAACAGCATGATGGGATAGGCCGCAAGCAGAATGTGCACGCTCGTCGAATGCCAGAACATGAAGTTCGCCGCCGGAAGCGACGTCCACGTCGGGAACAGCAGTGCCGCCGTCGCCGCGGGGATACAGATAAAATAGAGAAAATTGTCGAGCAGCCTGCTCGGCTTCCATGCGTACAGCGCGATAAGGAAAATGTTGATCGAGCACAGGTGCAGCGGCAGATAGTCCCAGTTGAAATTCCCGCCGATCTGCAAACCGATCTGTTTGAACGCCTCGTCCGCGAGCAGGAGAACGGCAAAGAGCCCCCGCAGCTGCGCCCGCTTCTTCTCATCCGCCGCCTTGTAGAGCTTGCAGCTCAGCGCGGCAAAGCCGATATACAGCGCAAGCGTCACTAAGTGCCGCGCGCCGAAGAGCGAAAAGCCAAAGCCCTCGCCGATCGTATCCACCGTATCCCAAAAGTGCTCCACTTGATCCAGCCTCCGCAAATTTGTTGTCCCTGCCAGCATATCATACGGCGGCGAAAATACACCTGAAAATTTCTTTAAGATTTCAGTATCCCATCCGCGCTCCCAGCATCTCGCCGCTGCTGCCGCCGCGGTACACGCCGTTTTCGATCACGCGCTCGCCGAGCACGAATACCTCGTCAAAGCCTGTCGCAGGCAGGTTGGGCCGCGCGTAGGTACCGTGCTCGCGGACGTTTTCGGGCGAGAAGAGCAAAAGGTCCGCGTCCATGCCCGCCGCGATGACGCCCTTTTTCTCAAAGCCGAAGCGGTCCGCCGCATGCCCCGTCGCCTTGTGCACGGCCTGATCAAGCGTGAGTACACGCTCCTGCACGACGTATTTTTCAATGAGCCGCGCGAATGTGCCGTACACACGCGGGTGGACACGCCCGCCGCTGGGGTACGTCGCATCCGAAATGACGCCCGAGAACGGCGCGCGCAGGATATCTTTCACGTCTTCTTCGTCCGAGATGTAGTCGATCATCCCCGTATTGCACTGTTCCGCCGCCAGCAGGTCAAAGAGCGTATCGAACGGGTCTTTTTGAAGCGTCCGCGCGATCTCGGCGATGCTCTTTCCCTCAAATCGGCGGTATTCGTCCGTCCGGAGGCCGATGGCTACTACATTGTCAAAGCCGACGAGCAGCGTGATGTTCTCAAAGTCGCTGCCCGCCTCCATCCGCGCGCGCATTTCCTTTCGCGCAGCATCGTCGAGCAGGCGCTTGGTCAGCGCCTCCGTGCCGCCCTCCTGGAATTCCGGCGGCAGCACGTGGATAAGCTGTGTCGAGCCCGCAGTGTAGGGGTACACGTCGCACATGACGTCAAGCCCGTCCTGTCGCGCCTTTTCAATGAGCGAGAGCATTTCCGGCACGGCCTTTCGCGCGTTGCGCCCTCCGATGGCCTTGAGATGACTGACCTCCAGCGGCGTTTGCAGCGCGCGGGCGACCTCGAGCATTTCGCGCAGCGCATCGACGACGCCGTCGCCCTCCTGCCTCATGTGGACGCAGATGGGCACGCCGCTCCGGTGCAGCGGCGCGAGTGCGCGGATGAGCCCGTCGGTCGAGTAAAATATCTCCGGCGCGTAGCCAAGGCCGAGCGACACGCCGCACGCGCCGTCGGCCAGCGCCGCTTCCATGTGATAGTGCAGATCGCGCAGCTCGAGCGGTGACAAATCTCCCGTCGTGAAGCCCGCGGCAAGCGTGCGCAGCGTGCCCATGCCGATGAGTTCCGCGCACGAGAGCGGCAGTCCCCGCCCCTGCGCCGCCTTGAAATAGCTGTCAACGGACGCAAAGCGCAGCTCCGGCGGGATGTTCCCCGTGATGGGCGCGAGGTATTTCGCGCACTCGTCCGCGTGCGCGCCCGAGAGCGGCGCGAGCGACATGCCGCAGTTGCCGTTCACAAGCGTCGTGAGGCCCTGGCAGAGCTCCGCCTCGCCAAAGCCTTCGCGAAACAGCGCCGCGTCGGCGTGGCGGTGCATGTCGATAAAGCCCGGCGTCAGGACGCGGCCCGCGGCCTCGATAGTCTCGAACGCCTGCGCGTTTGACAAATTTCCAATCTCTTCGATCATGCCGTCCAAAATGCCGACGTCCGCCGTGAACGCCGCCTTTCCCGTGCCGTCGACGATCTTCGCGCCGCGGATCAACGTATCCAGCATGTATATCACCTCTTTTTTGCAGTCTACCACACCCCACGCCCGCTTGGCAAGGTCATTTCCCCTTGCAATCTGCCGTGCCGCAGGGTATACTGTGGAAAACGCAAAAAAGGAGCGCTTCCATGAATAAGAAAGACCGCATCCACGACTGGCGCAAGCTCAAGTGGCCGTTCACCGCCACGTTTTTATATTACTCTCTCCTCTCGCTCTACACCGGCACCGCCGAGCAGAGCGAGCAGGGCTTTCTCGTCATGTTCCTCACGGTTTTGATTGTGGACGCCGTGGCGTATTTTTCCTACTGCTATTTCCTCTGCAAAAAAGAGGAGAACATGCAGAAGCTCTGGTTCGTCTTCATTCTGGCCTATGTGCTCATCTCCACACAGCAGCTCTCCATCCTCTGGCAGATGATGACGGCGCATGTGATCGGCGCGTAAGCGTATTTTTCTTCTAAATATCGTCTATTTGAACGTCCTTTCCACCGGAAAAGGACGTTTTCTTATATTTTGTCTTCTGTGACATTTGCGTGCCACTGTCTGAAAATCTGATACGCGGCTCCTTTTGTCCATAGTTTTCGGCAGTTTTCTTTGTTAAGTTGGTGTTAACGAGGGGAGCGCCCCCTTCTCGCGCCGTGAACAAAAAAGTTTACACCCTGCCCATTGAAAGCGCGGCGCTTCTTTGCTATGCTTTTCCTGCAAGCCCGCATTTTTCCGTGCGGGACAAGAAATGCTAAGTACAAAGGAGCTGATGACAGTGCCGATCCGTCCGCTTGTCGATCGCACTTATCTTGAACAGGTGCTGCTCTCCCGTTTTTCCCACGGTGAGGTACAGCAGTGGGTCCAGAAATACTTCCAGCCCTACCGTGAACTGATGAGCTATTACCGCTGCGCGATCATGGAGGTCGAGACGAAGTTCAACGTGCTCAACGAAGAGCTCTCGCTGCAATACGACCGCAACCCCATCGAGACGATCAAGACCCGCCTCAAGTCCCCCGAGAGCATCATGGAAAAGCTCAGCCGCCGCGGATATCCGCTCACGGTGGAGAGCATCGAAAAGAATTTGAACGACATCGCCGGTGTGCGCGTGATCTGCTCGCACCCTGCCGACATCTACAAACTCTCCGAGGCATTTTTGCGCCAGGACGACATCACACTCTTAGAGCGCAAGGACTACATCGCAAACCCTAAGCCCAACGGCTACCGCAGCCTCCACCTCATCGTCGAAACGCCCATCTTCCTGCATGACCAGAAGCGGCTCATGAAGGTCGAGGTGCAGTTCCGCACGATCTCGATGGATTGGTGGGCCAGTCTTGAGCATAAGATCCGCTATAAGAAAAATCTCCCCGAAATGGAATACGTGGAGCGCGAGCTCTATGAGTGCGCCGAGATCAGCGCACAGCTCGATGCGCGCATGGAAAAACTCCAGAAAATCGCCGCACAGGCAACGGAGGGAAAGGATCGCGCCCTTTCCTCCTGAATTTTTAGGATGCCCGCACCGCGGGCAGGGAAAGGAATCGTGACACTATGAACGCAGCAGAAAAAATCGCCCACGCAGCAGAGCGCAAGGCCTTTGAGGCCATGCTCGACTCGCTCATCAGAAAAAGCCAGACGAAGGACGTCTGCACCGTCGCAAACGACTTTGTCAACATGGTCCAAAAGATCCACTCCAGCGTCTGGACGCCGGAGACCTTCGAGATGCTGCACCAGATCGCAAACGACCCCGACAGCAAATGGGCACACTACGCCGAGCGCCTGCTGCGCGAGTGCGACCCCTACCTTCTCAGGACCTTCCTGACAGCCGCTGCCTATGAGGGCGGCTTCCGCGGCTTCCAGCAGGCGCGGGCGAACTCCGAGAAGTATGACTGCAACATCCCGTGGATCGTCCTCATGGACCCGACGAGCGCCTGCAATATGCGCTGCGCGGGCTGCTGGGCGGCGGAGTACGGCCACAAGCAGAACCTCACCTTTGAGGAGATGGACCGCGTGCTGACCGAGGGCGCAGAGCTCGGCACCCACGCCTGCCTCTTCACCGGCGGCGAACCGCTCATGCGCAAGGCGGACATCTTCCGCCTGTGCGAAAAGCACCGCGACATCGCTTTCCACGCCTTCACGAACGGCACGCTCATCGACCAGGCCTTCTGCGACGAGCTCAAGCGCGTGGGCAACTTCATCGTCTCGGTCAGCATCGAGGGGTTTGAGGACGCCAACGACGGCCGCCGCGGCGCGGGACATTTTGAAAAGGCGCTCGCCGCGATGGACCTCATGCACAAAAACCACATCCCGTTCGGCGTGTCCATCTGCTACACGAGCAAGAACTACAAGGTCGTCACGAGCGATGAGTTCCTCGACCTGCTCATCTCCAAGGGCTGCTTCTTCGCCTGGTACTTCCACTACATGCCAGTCGGCATGGGCGCGACGACCGACCTGCTGCTTAATCCCGAGCAGCGCGCCTATATGAAAGACCGCGTGCGCGAGATCCGCGGTCTCACCGGCGGCAAGGAGATCTTCGCCATCGACTTCCAGAATGACGGCGAGTTCACAGGCGGCTGCATCGCCGGCGGCAAGCTCTACTGCCACATCAACGCCGCGGGCGACGTTGAGCCCTGCGTGTTTATCCACTATTCCGGCGCGAACATCCGCGAAAAGAGCTTCCTCGAATGTCTCCAGCAGCCGCTTTTTAAGGAGTACCGCAAGGGCCAGCCGTTCAACAACAACCACCTGCGCCCCTGCCCGATGCTGGAAAATCCCGAATATCTGCCACAGATGGTCGCGCGCAGCGGCGCGCATTCGACCGACCTGGAAGCGCCTGAGAGCGTGGAGCACCTGTGCAACAAGTGCGAGTCCTACGCCGCCTGCTGGCGTCCCGAGGCCGAAAAGCTCTGGGACGAGGAGCACCACAACTGATCGATCCCGCCCATATAGGAAAACAGCGCCAGCCCGCTTTCGCGGGTCGGCGCTGTTTTTATCAAATGGTCTCACAGAGTTTCGTGCCGCGCACGGCACGAAATAAACTTGAATCGGTTTTCTGCCGCGACATGCGCGTGGCAGAAAACACTTTGCGCGGAGTGGAAAACGGTGAAGCGCCGCCTGCGGCGGAAACAGCAAGCCGTTTTCGAGGAAGCGGCACGATTGGCGCGCCCTTTCGGGCGCGCCAATCGTAATGCCGCGACGGTGCAATGTCGCAGCCGCCCTGCGGGTGGCAAGGCGCAAAACGCAGCGAAACTTTTTCGAAGACGGGGCTTTGCCCCGTCTTCGATAGCTCTTACTTCAGCGCGGCGAGCAGTGCGTCGACGCGGTCAGTCTTCTCCCACGTTACGCCGAGGTCTTCGCGGCCCATGTGACCGTAAGCGGCAAGCTGGCGGTAGATGGGACGGCGCAGATCGAGGTCGCGGATGATGGCGGTCGGGCGCAGGTCGAAGACCTTCTCGACGGCCTCTTCGAGCTTACCGTCATCGACCTTGCCGGTGCCGAACGTCTCAACGAGCACGCTCACGGGATGCGCAACGCCGATAGCGTAGGCGAGCTGGACCTGGCACTTGTCGGCAAGGCCCGCGGCCACAATGTTCTTAGCGACATAGCGCGCGGCGTAAGCGGCACTGCGGTCGACCTTCGTCGGGTCCTTGCCGGAGAATGCGCCGCCGCCGTGCGGGGCGCTGCCGCCGTAGGTGTCGACGATGATCTTGCGGCCGGTCAGGCCGCTGTCGCCCTGCGGGCCGCCGATGACGAAGCGGCCGGTCGGGTTGACATAAATCTTGGTGTTCTCGTCCATCAGCTCCGCGGGAACAGTCGGCTTGATGACAAGCTCGATCATGTCCTTGCGGATCTGCTCAAGCGTCGCCTCCGGCGCGTGCTGGGTGGAGAGGACGACCGTGTCGACGCGGACGGGCTTGCCGCTCTCGTCGTACTCGACCGTCACCTGCGTCTTGCCGTCGGGACGGAGATAGTCGACAAGGCCCTGCTTGCGCACGTCGGTCAGCTTCTTTGCCATCTTATGGGAAAGGGAGATCGCGAGCGGCATGAGCTCAGGGGTCTCGGTGCAGGCGTAGCCGAACATCATGCCCTGGTCGCCCGCGCCGTTGTCGAGCTCGCTCGCGCCGCTTTCCTTATTTTCAAAGGAGTTGTCGACACCCATCGCGATATCGCCGCTCTGCTCGTCGATGTTCGTGATAACGCCGCAGGTGTCACAGTCAAAGCCGTACTTCGCGCGGTCGTAGCCGATGTCGCGGATGACGTCGCGCGCGATCTTCGGGATGTCGACATAGCAGCTCGTGGTGATCTCGCCCATGATGTGGACAAGGCCGGTGGAGACGGTCGTCTCGCAGGCCACGCGGCCGTTGGGGTCTTTTTCAAGGATCGCGTCGAGCACCGCATCGGAGATCTGGTCGCAGATCTTGTCGGGATGCCCCTCGGTGACGGATTCGGAGGTGAATAAACGTTTTGCCATGGTTCTTTTTCTTCCTTTCTCGTTGTTGGGAAAAACAAAAAATACTCTGTCGAACCGACAGAGTATCGCGCTTTCTGCTCTTCCTCATCTTTCGATTCGTTCGTCGGATTTGGCACCTTGCCTCTTCGGGCAGGTTGTCGTGGTGTCATAGGGCCGATCCCTCAACCACTCTCGATGAAGTATTCACTTGTGGCTTTCGCCGAATCGTATTCTACCATGTTTGTGCGTTTTGTCAATCAGTTTTTGAAGATTTTGTGCAAATACTTGACTTTGTCCGGATTTATGCTACAATATTGTTCACAAATTGAATGTCATCGGGGACTTGCGGCCGCAGCCGCAGCGGTCGAGAGATGTCGGATGCGTCCGGTCAAGCAGTGACCGGACTTTTTTTATATTTTTTGAAACAATCGGAGGCTCTTCCATGCAGATTTCCCTTTCCGATCATTTTACGTATCAAAAGCTGCTGTGCTTTGTCGCGCCCAGCATTTTGATGATGATCATCACCTCTATTTACAGCATTGTCGACGGCTTTTTCGTCTCGAACTTCGTCGGCAAAAATTCGTTTGCCGCGCTGAACCTCATCTTTCCCGTCATCATGGCGCTCGCCGCCGTCGGCTTTATGATCGGCACGGGCGGCAGCGCGCTCATCGCCAAAACGCTCGGCGAGGGCAAGCCCAGGAAAGCGAACGAGATCTTCTCCATGCTCGTCATCGTGCTTGCCGCCGGCGGCGCGATTTTGAGCGGCGTGTGCATCGTTTTCCTGCGCCCCATCTCGTTCGCCGTCGGCGCGACGGACCTGACGATCGATGACTGCGTGCTCTACGGGCGCGTGCTGCTGGCTGCTCTCCCTTTTTTCATGCTGCAAAACAGCTTCCAGAGCTTTTTGGCGACGGCGGAAAAGCCGCACTTCGGCCTGCGCGTGACGGTGTTCGCGGGGCTGACGAACATGGTACTCGATTTTCTGCTCGTCTACGTGTTCCCGTTCGGGCTTCTCGGTGCGGCGCTCGCCACGGCGTTTTCGCAGATTGTCGGCGCGCTCATCCCGCTTGTCTACTTTCTCCGCCCGAACGATTCGCTGCTGCGCCTCACGCGTCCGCGCTTTGACTTCCGCGCCCTCGGCAAGGCCTGCTACAACGGTTCGAGCGAGATGGTCAGCAACCTTTCGACCTCTCTCGTCGGCGTACTCTATAACGTGCAGCTCATGGCGATTGCCAAGGAAAACGGCGTGAATGCCTACGGTGTTCTGATGTACGTGAGCTTCATCTTCATGGCGTTTTTCTTCGGCTATTCCATCGCCGTCACACCCGTCGTCGGCTATCACTACGGCGCGAAGAATCACGCCGAGCTCAAGAGCCTCCTCAAAAAGAGCCTGACCGTCACGCTCATCACGAGCCTTGCGATGACGGCCTCGTCCATCCTGCTGGCAAACCCCATCGCACATCTTTTCGTCGGCTACGACGCGGAGCTGTGCGACATGACGGTCAACGCGCTGCGCATCTACGCGCTCTCATTCCTCGTCTGCGGTTTCAATATCTTCGGTTCGGCGTTTTTCACGGGGCTCAACAATGGCACAGCCAGCGCGCTCATTTCGTTCCTGCGCACGCTCGTCATTCAGGTCGCCGCGGTGCTTCTTTTGCCAAAACTTCTTGGCATCAACGGCATCTGGCTCGCCATCACCGTGGCCGAAGCGCTCACACTGATCGTCACAGAAACGCTTTTCCTCCTCGGACGGAAAAAATACCACTACGCATAAAGCAGATCATCCAAACAGCCACGGTAGCTCGAACCACCGCGGCTGTGCTTGCGCTTTCTGACGGGCTGTGGTAAGATCATTTCAACAAGCAGAATTTAACAAAGGGGTACGAATATATGAGGAAATCAGCTAAATCTTCCATTATTGCTATTATCTTGGGATATCTTGGCTCTGGATTTGGAGCCGAAATAATGAATTGGCCTCAGCTCGGTCCAATTCTTGCAATTGTTGTAATGGGGTCTGCAATCATTACCTCTTTGGAAAAGGAGAAATAATTGCTTGACAGCTTTCAATTTGTCAAACTGTTGCTCACACGCTTTTTTCACCGACCGGTGCAATCACCGGTCGTTTTTTTGCATTTTCCTCTTGACAGCTCATATTGTTGTGATATTATTTTGATATCAAGTTTGGAGGTGCTTTTTATGGAAGAAAAGATCATCACCGGTCACAAAAACGGCATGCTCGTGCTGCTGCTCGAGCTTGTTCTCTACATCGCCGCGGTCGTTTTTCTGATCGTCGGCATCAATGCGGGCTTTCTGCCCCTTGTCGTCCTTTGCGTCATCCTGCTGTTGCTCGGCTGGATCCCACTGTGCGGCCTGCGCGTTCTGAAGCCGCAGGAGGCGCTGGTGCTGACGCTGTTCGGCAAGTACATCGGCACGCTCAAGGGCGAGGGCTTCTACTTCGTCAATCCCTTCTGCTCGTCCTTTAACCCCGCCGCCAAGACGAAGCTCAACCAGTCCGGCGATGTGGACGGCGGCCACAAGGGCACGGACCTTCTCGCTGCCATGCAGGGCGCGTCCGCCGCGGTCGAGGTGGGCGGCAGCAAGAAGATCTCGCTCAAGATCATGACGCTCAACAACGCCCGCCAGAAGATCAACGACTGTCTCGGCAACCCCGTGGAGATCGGAATCGCCGTGATGTGGCGCGTGACCGACACAGCAAAGGCCGTATTCAACGTGGATAACTACAAGGAATACCTGTCCCTCCAGTGCGACGCGGCACTGCGCAATATCGTGCGCGTCTATCCCTACGATGTCGCCCCGAATGTCGACACCACGGGCGACGGTCAGGCCGACGAGGGCAGCCTTCGCGGCTCGAGCGAGGTCGTGGCCGCACGCATCCGCGATGAAATTCAGGCCAAGGTCGCCGACGCGGGCCTTGAGATCATCGAAGCGCGCATCACCTACCTCGCCTATGCGCCCGAGATTGCGGCCGTCATGCTCCAGCGCCAGCAGGCCAGCGCCATCATCGACGCGCGCAAGATGATCGTTGACGGCGCGGTCGGCATGGTCGAAATGGCGCTTGAGCGTCTGGCGGAAAAGGGCACAGTCGAGCTCGACGAGGAGCGCAAGGCGGCCATGGTCTCGAACCTGCTCGTGGTGCTGTGCGGCAACCACGATGCCCAGCCCGTCGTCAACTCCGGCAGCCTGTATTAACCGCGCCACGCTACTTTTTGGGAGGCTGCCATGAACGACAACGCCAAAAAGCAGGTGCCCCTGCGCCTGTCCCCCACGCTCTACGCCGCCATCGCCGCCTGGGCAGAGGACGATTTCCGCTCCGTCAACGGCCAAATCGAGTATCTTTTGACCGAGTGCGTGCGCCAGCGGAAAAAGAACGGCAAATACGTCGGCGAGGAGATCGACGTTCCGCCCGAGCTCGATCTCAAGTGAACAAGTGTTAAGAATGTGGAAAGAATTCGTTTCTTTCCACATTCTTGCTCTTCATTCCATTCAGGAATAGTCATTTGTTCAAACTTTATTGATGACTTTTCCCCGCCGCTGTGTAATAATGTTTGCAAATGTTATTTGATCGAAACGAGGTATCCCGCATTGAAAAAACTCAACCAGGCGATCGACCGCTTTTGTATCCTGCACCCGAATTTTGGCATCCCCAACCTGATGCTCTATGTTGTCATCGGCAACGTGGTGCTGGGACTTTTGTCCAACTTCTCGAACGGCAACTTTCTGAGCTTCTTCTCCTACACGCTCTCGGGTCTTCTCCATGGGCAGGTCTGGCGGCTCGTCACCTTTGTCCTCATCCCTGAGAGCACGAGTCCGTTCTATCTTCTCATCACCTGCTATTTCTACTACTGGATCGGCTCGACGCTCGAGCGGCAGTGGGGCACGGCCAAGTTTACGACGTATTACCTGAGCGGCATGCTGCTCACCGTCCTCGGCGCGAGCATCGTCAGCCTGATCACGGGCTACAGCATCCCCGTCTACGGTGCAAATTATGTCAACTTTGCCATGTTCATGGCCTTCGCGCTCCTCTATCCCGATGCGCAGGTGCTGCTGTTTTTCGTCTTCCCCATCCGCATGAAGTGGCTCGCGTATATTGACGTATTCTACTTCTTCTTCGACATTGTGCGCTACATTGCCGCCGGCAGATGGTACTATTCCATCATGCCCATCGTGGCGCTTTTGAATTTCGTCATTTTCTTCTGGCCCGAGCTTACACGGTTTTGGGGACTTGAACGCCACCAGAGCAAGCAGGCCACGCACTTCCATAACACCGTGCGCGCCCAGCAGCGTCAGGAGCAGTATCAGCAGCAGACGCAGGGCTTCCGCCACAAATGCGCCGTGTGCGGCCGCACGGACGTGACAAATCCTGAGCTGCAGTTCCGCTATTGCAGCAAGTGCGCAGGGTACCACTGCTTCTGCTCTGACCACATTTTCAATCACGTCCACTTTACGGACGAGCAGCCATAAGCAAAGAGAGGCAATCATTATGGCATATACGAAAGAACAGGCGTGGGAGCTGCTCACGCAGTACAACAAGGGTGAATTCCACTTAAAGCACGCCAACACCGTCGCCGACGTGATGCGCTGGTACGCGGAAAAGCTCGGCTACGGCGACGAGGCGGACTTCTGGGAGATCGTCGGCCTTCTCCACGACCTTGATTTTGAGATGTATCCCGACGAGCACTGCATCAAGTCGCAGGAGATCATGCGTGAAAACGGTCTCGACGAACGTCTGATCCGCGCCACCGCCAGTCACGGCTATGGCCTGCACTTTGACGGCCTTCCCGAGCCTCAGCACGAGATGGAAAAGGTCCTCTTTGCCACCGACGAGCTCACAGGCCTGATCGGCGCGGTCGCGCTCATGCGCCCGAGTAAGAGCGTCAGCGATCTTGAGGTCAAGTCCGTCAAAAAAAAGTACAAGGACAAGAAGTTTGCCGCCGGCTGCTCGCGCGAGGTCATCGAGCGCGGCGCGGAAATGCTCGGCTGGGATCTTGACATGCTCATTGAGCAGACGATCCTCGCCATGCGTGCAAGCATTCATGTCGAATAATTTCCCTGCATAACATTTTACCGGTCATCTATTACCTGCGGAAAGGAAGGTGTTTTTATGAGCGATTTTACCCCTACGCCCACGCCGAGTTACAGCGGAAAGCTCCGCAACCATATGCTGATGGTACCCGAGTGCATCAACGAGTGCAGCGGCATCCGCATCTTCGGCAGAACGATCAAGTCCTTTGTCTTTTCCACTGACGTTGCCACCATCGCAAGCGTCAATGCCGATGCGGTGATTGCCGTTTATCCCTTTACCCCGCAGCCGCGCATCGTGCGCGCCGTCATCAGCGTGGCGGATATGCCCGTGTTCTGCGGCGTCGGCGGCGGCTTCACGTCTGGCGCGCGCTCTGTCGCCCAGGCGATGGAGGCTGAGCACTGCGGCGCTTACGGCGTTGTGCTCAACGCGCCCGTTTCGGCGGATATTCTGCGCGACATCAAGTCGCACATCGACATTCCGGTCGTGGCGACCATCGTCTCCGCCACGCAGGACACTGAGGCTCGTATTGCCGCAGGCGTCGACATTCTGAACGTTTCCGCCGCGGCGGAGACGCCGCAGCTCGTCGCCGCGCTCCGTGAGCGCCATCCCGAGATCCCCATCATCGCCACCGGCGGCCCGAAGGATGAGACTATTCGTAAGACCATCGCGGCAGGCGCGAACGCCATCACCTACACCCCGCCCGACAACGGTGTGCTGCTGGCTGAGATCATGCACGCACACCGCGAGCGCTACCGGTAAGCTACATAAAAAATGCTGGCTCATAAGAGCCAGCATTTTTCTTTTATCTTCACGCTTCCTTGTTCGACACAAACTGGTAGCTGCCTTTGCTGCCCTTCAGCGTGACGATCCCCTTTTCACCGCTCTCCTTCTCATAGGTGAGCGCGATAGTCCCGTCCTCGTTCTGCTCGAGCGAGGTGACCGTGCAGCGCTGGAAATTCGTATCGCCGTGGAGCAGATAATAGGCGTCGTACTCCTCGAGATAGATGAACTGGTCGAGATTCTTTTTGTTCGTCTCGTCCAGTGCCACGCCCAAATACTCCTGCAAAAAGGCGTCCATTTCCGTTCTCTGCGTTTTGATGGGATAATGCTCAAACGCCACTGGGCCGATTGCTGTCTGTTCTGCCTCAGTAACCTCTTCCTGTATTCCTGTCGGGCCATTATAGAAGAGCTCATAGAGGTCGATGTCCGCGGCGGTGTCGTAATAGCTGCTGAGCAGCATATTCGTCATGCACACGCCGCTGCCCACATTGAAAAATTCCGTGTTGAACCATTCGATGTCCACCGCAGACGTCTCATCATCCGGCGGCGGTACATCGTCCGCGGGCTTTGTGCCGCAAGCAGTCAGTGCGCAGCACAGGGTAAAAAGCAGCAGAAAGATTTTTACTCTCTTCATTTCTCTCATCCTCCGTAAAAGTGGTCCTATATGATCGCTTCTGCGGCGCGGCCGCACTTTTTACGCCATGGGACTCCCCTCCCTCTCTCCTATTCTCTCAGTACGGGCACGGGAACGCTGAGAACACCGCGTGACCGCCGACGATGGTAAAGGGATATTCGAAGTTCTCCTCCTCGCCGTTCGGCGTCCAGCTCTGCGACGCTTCGTCCCAATCGCCGTAGGTGATGGTCTGTGTCACGGTGCCGCTCTCACCGTCGAGCGTCACGCTGTGCGTCTCATCGATTACGGAATCGTCGCTACCGCGGTCGGCAGACAGGACGTATAGTCTGCCGTTCACCTCAGCGTAGCGGTCAGACTCTTCAAACCACTGGTCGGCCAGCGCCTTGTCGAAGTAGCGGTACATCAGATCGTGCATGTCCTCGAGCGTCGAAACGCCGGGGATCGCCGCACTGTAGTAGGTGTAGCCGTTGATCTCCGTCTCGTCCGGCGCATCTCCGATCGGCGGCGTGTTCATAAAGAACCACGCCCACAGTGTCGCCGCCGCCTTGAAATCCGCTGTCACGGTCTGCTCCTGCGACACGCTCAGGATCGTCTTCGCGTGCTCGCTCAGCGCGTTGTAAAATTCGCTGTACGGCACCGAGAACACCTGCGGCCCTGCCGCATACGGCGCGATGACGTACTGGTCGAACGTGACCGTCAGGCCGTTTTCCGTAAAGTTCAGCGTCGCGAGCGTGGGGAAATCCTGCAAATAAGAGTCATAATCGTCAAAATATCCTTCGCTGAGACCCTTTTGCGCGATCTGCTCGTAGATATTCCAATAAATGCTCTCCTGCAGCGAGTTTCCCTGCAAATCGCCCTCCTCCGAGGCCAGCGCGTCCAGCGTCAGGAATTCGCCCGTCGTCAGATCAAAGCTCCACGCGCGGGTGGCGGAATTCGGATGCACGCCGCCGTAGTAGGTGTAGTTCTCCGCCGCGATGCTCAGGAACTTCCCCTCGGTCATGTAGGTCTGCGTCAGGCTCAGCTCGTTCGTCCAGTAGCTTCCGTTCAAAAAGGCCGATGTGCCGTTTTCCGCGTAGAGCTCCTTGGCCTCCGCGGCCATCTGCGCCGCCTCGGACTCAAGCCCCGCGAGCACGTTGTTCATCTCCGTGTTGAAGGCGTTCTGTGCCGTGAACTGCGCGGGGTTGCCCGTGCCGCCGTTCGCCGTCACGTTCTCCGCCAGCGTGTAGAGCTCGCCGTCCTCCGTGCGCAGTTCGAGCACCGGCAGTTCGTAGCGCTCCGCCAGAAGCACCGTGCCGTCGTCGGCCTTGTACTCGTTTTCGTAAACTTGCGTTGCGACTTCAAAGTGCAGCGTGCTCGCCTGCGGCGGCGCGTTGTCCTCCGGCCCGCCGGGCGCTCCTGCGCCGCAGGCGGTCAAATTCAGCGCCAGCACGCAGCAAAGCAGCAGCGTCATCCATTTTTTCATTCTGTTCTCCTTTCGAGGTCTCGGTTCCTTGCTCAAACGATCACAGGCCCCTCCGTCCACGCGCTGCTGCCTCTGGCCGCGCGCAGCTCGGGATAGGCGAGCACGTATTGATCCGCCGCGCGCGTCGTCAGAGCGAAGAGCTTCTGCGCCTCCTCGCTCAACGCGCGCACATCGGCGCTCTTGGTCAGCACCGGCGCGCTTCCCGTTTTTTTGATCGTTTTGAGCAGCTTTCGTCCCCGCTCATTGCACGCCAGCACGCGCAGATAGGGGACCTCCGGCGGCACATCCGCCGCCGTCACGTCCAGATACGCCGCAAGCAGCATCCGCCGCAGCCGCGCATAGGCATAGCGCTTCGTCTTCACCGCGGAGAGCAGCTCGTCGACGGACGCTGCCGTCCGCGCTGCGTCATAAAACCGGCGATAAAGGCCTTCATTCCCGCTGTCATAGCGGGCGAAGTCCTCCTCGCACATCGCGCGCAGCCGGGAAAGCACCGCTCGCTCCGCATTCTGCATCGTCACCGGCGCGCGGCCCGCTGCGCATTCGCGCGCATAGATGGCAGCGCTCTCCGCCGTCAGATACGCGGAGGCGTCCTCTCCGTTCGTGAGCAGCTCGCGGATGTGGCTCGCCGAGGCGAAGCCCTTCGCCGCACCCCCGTTGTGCCCGACGACCTTTCGCAATATTGCCAGCGGCGCGATGGTACTGCCGCTTTGCAGCAGCGCCTTGCAGTATTCTACGCCGAGGATATCGTTCGGCTCCCGGAGCACCGCGGCATCCTCGCCGATGAGCGCCCTCGCGGCGCTCTCCCTCGCCGCGGCAAAGGACAGGCCCTTGGCAAGCTCCTCTCGCAGCGCGTCGGGAAAATCCGCCCGCAGCAGTGCCTTTGCCGCGCGCTGCAATTTCGCCGCGTTACCGCATTCGCTGCCAAAGGCCAGCGTGTCGACCACGCCCGTCGCCGCCAAAATGCTCACGCCGCCGCGGGCAAAGCCCTCCGCCGACGAAATGGCCCACGGCAGCGGCAGCTCAAGGACTAAATCTGCCCCGCCGCGCACGGCAGCCTCGGCGCGCGCATGCGCGCGTTCAATGGCAAAATCGCCCCGCTGGACAAAATCGCCGCTCATCGCGCACACGACCGCGCACTCTTCCTCGCCTGCCAGACGGCGCAATTCATCAATTTGCCACTTGTGGCCGCGGTGGAAGGGATTATATTCGCATATTATACCAAATATCCTCATGGAAGTCCTCTCAAAGCGGTTACAAAAGAGTTACGTTTTGTTAAATTTACTTGTCTTTGCAAAAAAAGTTGTTATAATATATTTTGTATTGAATTATACATCCGATCAATTTGATTCTTATTTTATCGGAAATTCGGGCGCAATGCAAGCGCCCTCGGAAAAAGGAGTATACTTATGAATGTTCTGGTCATCAACGCAGGGTCTTCTTCCCTGAAGTATCAGCTGCTCAACCCCACCACAGGCGAGCTGCTGGCGAAGGGTCTGTGCGAGCGCATCGGCATCGACGGTCTGTTCACCTATAAGCCCCAGCTTCCCGGCAAGGAAGCCATCAAGGCCGCTTCCGTCTCCATGCCCACCCACAGCGAGGCCATCCAGGCCGTGCTGAACGCGCTCGTCGACGAGAAGAACGGCGTCATCGGCTCCATGAAGGAGATCGACGCTGTCGGCCACCGCGTCGTCCACGGCGGCGAAAAGTTTGCCAAGTCCGTCGTCATCACCGACGAGGTCATGCAGGCAATCGAGGAGTGCAATCCCCTCGCCCCGCTCCACAACCCCGCCAACATCATCGGCATCAAGGCCTGCCAGGAGCTCATGCCCGGCGTGCCCATGGTCGCCGTGTTCGACACTGCCTTCCACCAGACCATGCCTCCCGTGGCTTACACCTATGCTCTTCCCTATGAGTACTATGAGAAGGACAAGGTCCGCCGCTACGGCTTCCACGGCACCTCTCACAAGTATGTTTCCCAGCGCGCGGCCGATATGCTCGGCAAACCCATCGAGCAGCTCAAGCTGATCTCCTGCCACCTCGGCAACGGCTCCTCCGTCACCGCGATCGAGGGCGGCAAGAGCGTCGACACCTCCATGGGCTTCACCCCGCTCGCCGGTCTTCCCATGGGTACCCGCTCCGGCGACATTGACGCCGGTATCCTCGAGTACCTGATGAACAAGTACGGCATGGACATCAAGGAGATGGTCAATGTCCTCAACAAGAAGTCCGGCGTCATGGGCGTCAGCGGCGTCAGCTCCGACTTCCGCGATCTCGAAGAGGCCTTCGAGCAGGGCAATGAGCGCGCCGGCCTTGCCGTCGATATGTTCAACTACGGCGTGAAGAAGCTCATCGGTGCGTATGCCGCCGCGATGGGCGGCGTGGACGCCATCATCTTCACCGCAGGTGTCGGCGAGAACAGCGCTTCCCAGCGCATGGCCATCGCCTCCGGCCTCGAGTTCATGGGCGTCAAGATGGACGAGGACGCCAACAAGGTCCGCGGCGAAGAACGCGTCATCTCCGCGCCCGACTCCAAGGTCACCGTCCTCCTCATCCCCACGAACGAGGAGCTCATGATCGCCATGGATACCGAGGCGCTCGTCGGCTAAGTCATCGACAATCGATTATAAAAAATCCGCTTACGAAATTCGTAAGCGGATTTTTTTATTGCCGGTCTTCGAGCCACTGCATCGCGCCATAGGCGAGCAGTGCGCTCCCGCGCGGTAAAATGTTCTCGTTGAAGACGACGCTCTCGTTGTGCATGGGCTTTCCGTAGCGCGCGTCCTCCTGCGCCGTGCCCGCGCCGAGCAACAGATACACGCACGGCAGCTCGTAGGTGTAGGACGCAAAGTCCTCCGAGCCCATGCCGCCCTCACGCAGGCGGTAGACGCTCTTCTCGCCGAACAGCGCCTCCGCGCACTGCGCCATGCGCTCGGTGAGCGCCTCGTCATTTTGAAGCGGCGGCGCGCTCGCGAGCTCCTCGACGACCGCGCTGCCGCGGAACGCCCTGGCCGTCGCGTCCGCGATCTCGCCGATGCGGCGCAGGATCAGCGCGGTCACGTCGCGGTCGAACGTGCGGATCGTGCCCTCGATCACGGCCTCCTGCGGGATGATATTCGGCGCGTGCCCCGCGCTGAATTTGCCCATTGTCACGATGGCGGGCGTCTTTGCGGGCAGCTCGCGCGCCGTGATCTCCTGAAGCGCAAGGTAGATGTGCGCGGCAATGTTGATTGGGTCGACGCCCGTCTCCGGCATTGCCCCGTGACAGCCGACACCCTTGACCGTGATGCGAAACAGCGTGCAGCCCGCCATAAACGTTCCCTTGCCGCACAGCACCAGGCCCGACGGCGTCCCGGAGTTCACGTGCAGCGCCATCGCCGCCTGCGGCTCCGGTGCCTCCAGCACACCGGCCTTAAGCATCGCTTTCGCGCCCGTGAAGCCTTCCTCGTCAGGCTGGAAGACGAGCTTCACCGTGCCCTTGAGTTCGCTTTGATGCGCCTTGAGCAGCCTTGCAGCGCCCAGCAGCATCGCGGCATGCATATCGTGTCCGCAGGCGTGCATGCTGCCGTTTTCCGAACGGAACGGCAGGTCGGTCTTCTCCCGCACCTTGAGCGCATCCATGTCGGCGCGCAGCAGGATACAGCGCCCCATGTCTTCGCCCGTGAGCTCCGCGACCACGCCGCCGCCCAGCTCGCGCGGCTCATAGCCGAGCAATCGCAGCTTTTCTTCGACAAATTGAACCGTCTGCGGCAGGTGCGCGCCGACCTCCGGCGCGCGGTGGATCGCTCTCCGGTTCTCGACGATCTCGTCTTTCATTTCGATGGCTTCCGCCAGTAAAGTCTTTCCGTTCATACAAAGTCCTTTCTCATTTCTGCGCGGCGTCTTTTTTTGCCGCGCGCTGCTGCGCTGTCCGCCGCACGAGCTCGCACAGCGGCAGGATGTACAAAAAGCACGCAAACGCCATGCCCGTCATCGGCGCGCCGACGGTCGAGAGCGGCGTCGCCCCCGCGATCGACCACGGGATCAGCGGCGCGACGACGACGGCGCTGTTTTCAAGGTTGATGGCAAATTCTTCTTTATCCTTCTGCGACGGCGCGCAGAGCTGGTGTGTCAGGATGATCGTCAACGTCTGGTTGCAGGCGAGAAGGCCCGCCAAAACCGCCGTCAGCAGCATCGAGGCATAGGGCGACGTTTTGTCGCGCAGCGCCGTCACACGCCCGCACAGCCCGTCGAGCAGCCCCGTCTTGCGAAAAATGCCGGAATACGCCGACGAGATCATCACGATCAGCGCCACGCGCACCATTGAAATGATGCCGCCGCCGTTGAGCATCGCGCCGACCTCGGCGTCCGACGCCGTGTAGCCTAAGATTGCGGTCTTGAGGATCGTCACCGCGTCCAGATGCCGCAGGAAAATGCACAGCACGACCGCCGCTAAAATGCTGACCGACATCGCCTTTTTCACGTTCACGCGTAGGACCGACAGGATCAAAATGAGCACCGCCGGCAGGCACATGACCCAGTGAAGCGTCATCTCGCGCCCGTAGAGCGACCACAGCTCGCCCGCCGCGCCGCTGCCGCTTTTCACCGTGCCGAGCGCCGCATAGACGCCGCAGCTCAGAAGAAACGGCACGAGCGCCGTCTTGAGCATGCGCTTGATGTTGTCGTAAATGTTCGTCTCCGTCAGCTCGCTCACGAGCAGCGCGCTCGTCGAGACCGGCGAGCAGCGGTCGCCGAAGTATACGCCCGAAAGCATCGCGCCGCCGAGCAGCACGGGGTCCATGCCCATCGAAATGCCGACACTCACGCAGATGGTGCCCATCGTCGCCGCCGTGCCGAACGCCGTGCCTGTCAGCATTGAGACGCCGCAATTCAGGAGAAACGTCATCAGCAGCAAGATCTCCGGCCGGATGAGGTCAACGGCGCAGCAGATGATGAACGGCAGCGTGCCGCACGCGCGCCAGAACGCCGTCAGAATACCGATCAGCGGAAAGACGAGCAGCACGCTTGCCGACGTCTTCACGCCCGAGCAGATCATCTTCCCGAGCTCTTTCCACGAAAAGCCCTGCTTTTTGCCGTACAGCGTAAAGATCACGAGTCCCGCCAGGAGCGCGTAGAGGATGTTCGTCCCCAGCACGATGCACACGAGCAGCGCAAGGCAGAATAAAACGATCGCAGCCATCCAAGTCCTCCCTATCCTTTTTAACACAGCATCGCTATCTTAGCACAAAGCGATCAAAAAGAAAACCCGTTTTTATCCCACCGCATACGCCCACAGCGGCAGCGTCAGCATGGATAAAAGCGTTGTGAACACGACATTTCGCGCGGCGAACGGCGCGTCGCTGCCGTATTTGGCGGCAAAGATGGCCGCCGTCGCGCCCGCGGGCATGCCCGTCATCAGGACACTCACACCAAGCGCCGTCGGTTCAAGGTGCAGCAGCAGCCCAACGCCCAACGCTGCCGCGGGCAGCAGCGCGAGCCGCAGCAAGCTGAACTTTACCGTGTCGCGGCTCACGATGCTCTTGAGCGGCGCATCCGTCAGGATCGTGCCGACAATAAACATCGTCAGTGCGGAGTTGCAGTTCCCGATGTACTTCACCGTGTTCAGGATCACGGACGGCAACTGCACCTGCGTCACCATGCAGAGAAGTCCCAAGTAGATGGCGACAAGGCAGGGGTGCGTCAGCACGTTTTTGATGGCCTTTCTCTTCTCCACCGTCTCGCCCGCGACAAAGTACGTCGTGCCGGCCGACCACGTCACAATGCGCATCGGGATCAAAAAAATCGAGGTGTAGAGCACGCCGATCAGCATCATCGCAAAAAGCGTGAGCTGCAAGCTCCCCAGCTCTAAAATGCTCATGTTTCTCTCCCGCCATCCTTTCCGATATGCCCTGCAAGCCGGAGTGCAGCAGGCGGAAATTGCAAAATCTCCTGCCGGTGCTCCGACGGTCAGGTTCCCCCACGCAAAGCGAACGAACGTGTGTGGATGGAGGCGCGGTGAAAAAGAAAACCCGTGCGCTTTGCCGTTCGTTCAGCCTTTCGTTGTCTTTAGTATAAGCGCGGATTTTCATCTTGCAAAACTGTTAAAATTGATATATTTTACAAGAAGCAGCTGTGAAAGGAGCGTTCCCATGAATTTCCATTCTCTTGACTATTTTCTCGTGCTCGCGCGGGAGAAAAACTTCACCCGCGCCGCCGAAGCGCTGCACATCACGCAGCAGTCGCTCTCGTCCCACATTGCGGGACTTGAAAAGGAGCTTGGCTGCACGCTCGTTGTGCGCCGCACGCCGCTTGAGCTCACCTACGCAGGCCGGACGTTTCTGCGCTATGCCGAATCCATCGGCCAGACGCACCAGGCCATGGAGCGCGAATTCTGCGACATCTCCGAAAATCAGAAAGGCGAGCTGCGCGTCGGCATCGCCTATACGCGCGGCCGCGCCATCATGCCGCACCTGATCCCCGTCTTTCAGCGCAGATACCCGAATGTCGAGATCACGCTGCTTGAGGGCTCGAACGACGCGATCCAAAAGGCGCTGCTCAGCGGCGGCATTGACCTCGCCATCGCCGGCTTTCCGCACCCGCTCCCCGGCGTGGTGCTTGAGGATTACTATCTGGAGCACATCGTGCTATGTCTGTCTGATGGACTGCTCGCGCAGTGCGGCATCGACCTTGACACGCACCGCGGCGAGATCGCCGCGGGAAATTTGAGCTCCCTGCGCGGCTACCCCTTTGTCCTCGGCTCCGCGGAGGACATCGGCGGGCGCATCGGGCGCGGACTTTTGCGCTCCTCGGGCGTCTCGCCCGTCAGCAAAGCGACGTCGGAAAACGTCGAAACGCTGCTCGCGCTCTGCGAGCAGGGCGTGGGCGCATGCTTCTGCCCGGAAAATCTGCTGCACACAGCGCTCTCGCCCGAGCAGCTCGCGCACCTGCACATTCTCCCGCTCTGCTCAGAGGCTTCCTATCCCATCTGCTTTGGGTACTTGAGCCGCTCGTATCCGTGGAGCGTGCTCTCGGAATTCATCCGCATCGCCCGCGAGCAGACTGCATAAGCACCATAAAAACGCCGCCCGTACATTTATTGCACGGACGGCGCTCTTTCTACTTCTTCACCGCAGGCTGCTGCTGGGTGATGCAGTGGATGTTGCCGCCGCCGAAGGCGACCTCCTTCGTCTGCACGCCCACGACCTCGCGGTCGGGGAACATTTTCTGCACCTGTTCGATGGCGACTGCGTCGTTTTCGTCGCCGTACTGCGGCAAGATGACCGCGCCGTTGACGATCAAAAAGTTCATATACGACGCGATGCTGACCTCGCCGTCCTCACGTGGGATAGTGCCCTCCACGGCGTCGATGGTATCCGCGCCCTCGAGTAAGCACGGCTTTTTCGTCAGACAGAGCTTGTGAACCTTTAATTTGCGACCCTTGGCGTCCGTCGTCTCGCTCAGGAATTTGTAAGCCGCCTGCGCCTGCTCATAAAACGGATGGTTCTTGTCCTCCGTCCAGATGCAGGCGACCTCGCCGGGCGCGATGAAACACGCGACGTCGTCGATGTGCCCGTTCGTCTCGTCAGGGTCGATGCCGTCCTTGATCCACAGCACCTTCTCGCAGCCGAGGTAGTCGCAGATCATCTGCTCGATCTCTTCTTTGCTCTTATCGGGGTTGCGGCCCTCGGAGAGCAGGCACATTTCAGTCGTCAGCACTGTGCCCTCTCCGTCGACGTGGATGGAGCCGCCCTCGAGCACGAAGCCCTCTGTGCGGTAGCTGTCCACGTCCGCGATCTCGCAGATCTTGCGCGCGATCTGGTCGTCCTTGTCCCAGGGGAAATACAGCCCGTCGACGAGCCCACCCCAGGCGTTGAACTCCCAGTCCACCGCGCGAAGACCGCCCTTGTCGTTCACAAGGAACGTCGGCCCGCAGTCGCGCACCCACGCGTCGTCGCTCTCGAGCTCCACGACGCGGATATTTTCGGGGAGCTTGGCGCGCGCGTTCTGATACTGGCGCACGGATGCGCCGACCGTGACCTTTTCAAATTTTGCGATGGCCTTGGCAACATCCGCAAAGGCCTTCTGCGCGGGCTTGCCGCCGTCGCGCCAGTTGTCGTTGCGCTCGGGCCAGAGCATCCACACGCCCTGCTGGGGCTCAAATTCGGCGGGCATGCGATACCCGTCCTGCTTCGGCGTTGTGCCGATGATTCGTTTTGCCATAACTTTGTCTCCTTATGATGAAACCATACTTAGCTGCGCGCGTTTTTCCCGCGCAGCGCGATCAGCACCTCGCCGATCGCCACGCTGAGGATCGACCCGATCGTAATGGGCAGAAAGCTCGCAAGCGTCTCTGCGTCAAACGAGAGCGGGACCGCAGTGAAAATGATCGAAATGACGATGAGCACCATCGGCACGTAGGCGATCCATTTGAGCGCCGTGTCAGACCCCGGCACGCGGAACGGGCGCGGCGTCTTCGCATCCTCGCGCCGCAGCTTCAAAAACGCCGGAAACACGGGAAGATAGCTCAAAAGCAGCATCACGAGATTCAGCGCGAAAAAGCTCCAGAAGAGTGACGAGTCCGGCGACGCCATCTCGATGAGCACGCCCAAAACACACACGCACGAGGCGACGGCGCCCGACGTGACCGCCGCGCCGACGGGCATGTCGTTCTTTGCCCAGCGCTTGGCGAACACCCGCGGCATGTCGTTGTGGTCCGCCGCCAGCGCCGCCGTCGAATTGACGCCCATCGACCACGAGATCATATTGCCGAACAGCGTCACGAGGAACAAAAGCGCCACCACGCCCACGAGCACGCCGCCGCTGCCGCCCAGAATGAGCGACACCGCGTCGATAAGCCCCGAATCCACGCTGATCTCACGCACATCCACTGCCGCGCCGATGCCGAACGCCGAGAAGAGGTAGATGGCCGCGATGACGATGCCGCCGGTCACGATAGACTGCGGGATCTGCTTTTTCGGGTCGCTCATGTTGTTTGCGTACGTGCACACGACCTCAAAGCCGAGGAAGTTGAAGATGATAACAGAGATATACGAGAGGCTGTTTAAGTCGAACGACGGCAGAAATGTCCGCGCCGACATGTCGTTGACAAAGCCGTAACGGCTGATATACCACACGCCGAGCCCGCCGACCAGCAGCGCCAGCACGATCTTGATGACAGCGCTCACGTTCAGGATAATGATGCTGTCGCACACGGGATAGCACGCGATGAGCGTGACGATCCAGATGAACAGAAGCTCCACGATGAGCGAGCCGAATGTTCCGAGGCTCCGCCCCGTGATGAACGTGATGAGCTCGGGACACATCACCGCAAGCGACGCCATCCACAGTGGAAAATTGATCCAGTAGTACCACGAGGCACGCGCCGCCCACTTGCCGTCCGGATACGCCGCGTGGATCCAGTCATAGAGCCCGCCGTCTCCCGCGTAGGCCGTGCCGAGCTCGGCGGCGATGAGGCCGTAGGGCAGCAGAAACGCCAATATCATAAAGATCCACCAGAAATACTGGCTGTTGCCGATCGACGCGACCGGCGCCGCCGCCTCGGCGACAAACACCACGCAGATGACCGACAAAATGACGTCTGCGAGCCGGAATTGATTCTTCTCCATGGCTTATCTCAGCTCTTTTCCGCTTTCGAAACGCCGCAGTAGGCCTCGACGCAGCCGAGCTTGTCGCAGAGCACTTTGTCAAGCTCCTCCTTCGCCGCCGCGATCTGAAGACCGCTCGGCTCCTTGCGGCAGCGTGTAAAGTAGACAAGAAGGCCGCGCATGGCCGTCAGGCGGTTGCCTGCCTCCTCCCAGCAGAGGGAGGCGTCGCTGTCGGCGACCTCGTCGGTCACGTCCTCGCCGCGCGTCGCGGGCAGGCAGTGCATGAATTTGCAGCCAAGGTTCCCCAGCTGCATCAGCTCGCGGTTGACCTGATAGTCGTGGAAGACGCGCACGCGCTCTTCCTTCGGCATCTCGTTTTCGTAGAGACCGTACCACACATCGGTATAGATGAAGTCCGCGCCGCGTACGCTCTCGCGGTCATCGGTGACAAGGTAGCTGCCGCCGGAGAGCGCGCAGTTCTTCTTCATGATCTCCTTGTGCTGCTCATTCAGCTGGTGGCCCTGGGGGCCGTACTGGACAAAGTGCATGCCGAGCTTCGTCGTGATAAAGCCGAGCGACGCGCACACCTGCGTCGCGTCGCCCACGAACACGACCTTGCAGTCCTCTAACTTTTTCCCCTGCGGAAGGTTCTCCACGATCGTGCAGAGGTCGCCGATCTCCTGCGTGGGGTGGTTGTAGTCCGACATGCCGTTGATGACGGGGATGGTACAGCTTTTTGCGAGCTCTTCGATCGTCTTGTGCTCGATGACGCGCGCCATCACGACATCGACAAGCTTTGAGAGTACCTTGCCCGTGTCGCCGATGGTCTCATGCCCGCCGAGCTGGATCATACCGGGGCCTAAATACTGCGCGTGCCCGCCCATCTGGCTCATCGCGGTCTCAAACGAGACGCGCGTGCGCGTAGAGGACTGCTGGAAGATCATGCCGAGCGTCATGTTGCGCATTAGGGGCGGATAGTAGCCCGCCTTAATGGCCTTTTTGATGGCGAGCGACAAGTCGATGATGTCGAGCAGTTCCTGCTTTGTGAATTCATTGGTGTCGATAAAGTCTTTTTTCATACGATTCCTCCGACATTTCAAGTTGCTTTTTGCCGCGGAGGCAGACGCCGCGGCGAATGCTGCGCTTAGTGTCTGCACTTTTTTCCAGTTCATGCGGAAAAAAACTGTGCAACATGACACAAATCACGCCGCATTCCGTCGCTGCTGTGTATTTTACATAGATTTTACAATTCTCCTCTGGCAGTTTTGACATTTGGCGCGTAAACTATTACTTGGTTATAAATAGGGTCTCAAAAAAGAAAAAAGGAAAGATAGAAAATATGGATATTTTCAATGTGCTCACGATGATCGGCGGGCTGTGCCTGTTCCTCTTCGGCATGAACCTGATGGGCCAGGCGCTCGAGCGCCGCGCGGGCGGCAAGCTCCGCTCCCTTCTCGACAAGATGACCGGCAGCGTATTCGCCGGATTTTTAACGGGCCTTGGCATCACGGCCATCATCCAGAGCTCGTCCGCCACCACGGTCATGGTGGTCGGCTTTGTCAACTCGGGCCTGATGACGCTGCGTCAGGCCATCAACGTCATCATGGGTGCCAACGTCGGCACGACCGTCACGGCCTGGCTTTTGAGCCTTGGCGGCATCGACTCCGGCAACTTCTGGATCAAACTCTTAAAGCCCTCATCCTTCACTCCCGTTCTTGCGCTCATCGGCATCATCTACTACATGTTCTGCAAGGACAACAAGAAAAAGGACACCGGCATGATCCTGCTCGGCTTTGCCACGCTCATGTTCGGCATGGAGACGATGAGCGGCGCGGTCGCGGGCCTCAAGGACGTCCCCGCGTTCACGAATCTCTTTGTTGCCTTTCAGAATCCCCTCCTCGGCGTGCTCGCCGGCGCGCTGCTCACGGCCATCATCCAGTCGAGCTCCGCGTCCGTCGGTATTTTGCAGGCGCTCGCCGTCACGGGTTCTGTGAGCTATGCTGCGGCCATTCCCATCATCATGGGCCAGAACATCGGCACGACCGTCACGGCCATGCTGTCGTCCATCGGCACGAACAAAAACGCCCGCCGCGCCGCGGTCGTTCACCTTCTCTTCAATGTCATCGGCGTTGTCGTGCTGCTGACGGTCTTCTGCATTGTGCGCGCGGCTTTTGCGCCCGCGCTGCTGGATGAATCCGCCACCATGGCGGGCATCGCCGTCACACACTCGGTCTTCAACATCCTCTGCACCGCCATGCTCCTGCCCGCGGGCGGCCTTCTTGAAAAGCTCGCCTGCCGCATCGTCCCCGACAATCCCCAGACGCAGGGTGAAAAGACGACCGAGCTCGACGAGCGTCTTCTCCCCACCCCGTCCCTCGCCCTTCGCCAGAGCCGCGCCGTCGCCCGCGAAATGGCGGACTGCGCCGTGCGCGCGCTGAACAACGCTCTCACCGCCCTTGACCACAACACGCCCGAGCTCGCCCAGAGCATCCGCGACGATGAGGAGCTTTGCGACCACTATGAAGATATCCTCGGCACCTACCTCGTCAAGCTCAGCACGCAGAAAATGGGCCGCGACGAGAGCGAGGAGGCGACCGAACTCTTAAAGACCATCGGCGACTTTGAGCGCATTTCTGACCACGCGGTCAACATTCTCTCCTCCGCTGAGGAGATGGAGCAAAAGGGCCTCACGTTCTCCGGCAGCGCCCTCAACGAGCTCGCCATTCTCACCTCCGCCATCCGCGAGATCCTTTCGCTCTCGCTCAAGTCCTTCTCCTCGCAGGACGTCGCGCTCGCCCAACAGGTCGAGCCGCTCGAGCAGGTCATCGACACGCTCAAAGAGCAGATGCGCACGCGCCACATCCTGCGCATGCAGCAGGGCCATTGCAGCATTGAGGCTGGCTTTATCCTCTCCGATCTTCTGACCGACCTTGAGCGCACATCCGACCACTGCTCCAACATCGCCGGCTGCGTCATCGACGCCCGTGCGCATAACCTCAACCTGCACGAAACGCTGCGCCAGGCCAAGACTGCCGACGGCAGCTTCCAGCAGACGTACGAATCCTACGTGGAAAAGTACCAGCTTCCTGTTCCGTCGTCAAACGTGTAAAAAGCGGGGCGCTTGCGAGCGCCCCATTTTTGCTATTTTCTTGCTTGTAAAGCGCCCGTTTCCCTGCTATACTACGGTCATTAGGTTATTTCCGCGCAAACTGTCAATTTTGCGCGGTAGGAAAGGATGATACCATGGACCCGATTTATGAGATCGAATTGCAGGACTGCCCCTACTGCCGCGGCACCGGTACGGTGGAGGATGAGCAGGGCTGGTGCGTTTATGTCACCTGTGTCGACTGCGGCGCGCAGACCGCGCACGCAAGCTACGAGTCCCCCGAGGAACGTCTGGCCGCCGCGCAGCAGGTCGCGCACCTGTGGAACGTCGGCAAGGTTCTGAACCCCGGCGTCGGCGACTGATTCGACTGGAACTGCATAAAAAGGACGGGAGAAAAGCATCTTCCGTCCTTTTTGCGCTCAACCGCCGTTTGAGCGCGCGAAACTTCCCCTCCATTGCGCGTTTTCCTGCAATCGGCTATACTGAACTCATCAAGGACGTCCGCACTTTATAGAAACGGAGTTTTGCCTTTATGAACATCGACATCGGCAGCAAGATCAAAACGCTGCGCCTCTCCAAAAGCATGACGCAGGAGCAGCTTGCAAAAGCCCTCCACGTGAGCGCGCAGGCCGTGAGCAAGTGGGAAAACGGGAGTTTCCCATAGTTAAAGATACCACACCAAATATGATGAACCCACGCTTATACACTACCAGCTATAATAAACCGCAAGGACAGCAATTTGATGATACTGCTGTCCTTTCTTTTATAAAATTGCAGTACACATAAAAAAGCTGTAAAATGATAAATATATTTGTCCTTGTAACAATTCTCGGACATTTGCCTGTTATACTATCTGCAAAAAGAAAAGGAAGTGATAATATGAAGCATATTTTAATTGTCGAAGATGATAATCTTTTGAATAAAACGCTTACTTATAATTTGGAATTGGACGGTTACACAATAACTTCTGTTCTGAATGCAAGGACAGCCGCTGAATCATTAAAAACAAACATTTTTGATTTGGTATTGCTGGATATAAATTTACCAGACGGAAATGGTTATGACCTATGCCGTCTTATCAAGCCAGAGCATCCTGATACAGTAGTTATATTTCTAACTGCCAACGATCAGGAAAGCAATCAGATACGGGGATATGAAGCTGGTGCAGTGGATTATATCACGAAACCTTTTTCGATTAGTGCTTTGCAGCGAAAAATCAAAGCCATGTTCGCTATGTTGGAGCATCACAAACCAGCTAAGGATATTTACGAGGATGGTAGCTTGTTTCTGGATTTTTCGGAACAATTTGCAAGTTTGAACGGGAAACCATTAGCACTTTCTGCGATGGAATATAAAATGTTGAACCTATTTCTTAAAAATCCGAAGCAGGTACTTACTCGCCAACAATTTTTAGAAAAACTGTGGGATGTTGATGAAAAATATGTAGATGAACATACCCTTACTACTTCTATCAGCCGTATTCGCAGTAAGATTGAAGCGGATGGCGACACATATATCAAAACGGTTTATGGTATGGGGTATCAATGGACAGGAGGCGAAAAGAAATGAATCTGAATAACCTTTCTGCTAAGAAAATTTGTAGACTGGTTAGTGCTGGCATGGTTTTCTCTATGCTGGTAATTACCGGTATTTTCGGCGGTATAATGCAGGATATACGAATTTTTATAGTGGGTGGAACATTGACACTCTGTGCGTTTTTCTGGATTTGGCTATTGGTGCTGATTTTTGGAAAACGCCTTTCTCATTTTACTTCTAATTTGTGCCGGACGCTGGACAACATGATTGATGGAAACGAGGAATTACAAAAGTCAAATGATAGTGAAACTCTTTTTGCCCGTATCAACCACCGCTTAATTCGGTTGTATGAGATTATGCAGAAAAACCGGCACAAGGTAGACATGGAACGACAGGAGCTTCAAATGCTGATTTCTGATATTTCACATCAAGTTAAAACGCCTGTCAGCAATTTGCAAATGGTAACGGACACACTTTTAACAAAGCCTGTTTCAGAAGAAGAACGGATGGACTTTTTACAAGGCATACGTAGTCAGACTGATAAACTGGATTTTCTGTTCCAAGCACTGGTTAAAACGTCCCGGTTGGAAACCGGAGCAATACGATTAGAAAAGAAAGACAGCAGCTTATTCCATACGCTTGCACAAGCCATGAGCAGTATTGTATATGCCGCAGAGAAAAAAGAAATTGCTGTATCCGTGGATTGCCCGGAAAATTTGATAATCTCCCATGACAGCAAGTGGACAAGCGAAGCCCTTTTCAATCTGCTGGACAATGCAGTAAAATACACTCCGTCAGGTGGAAAGATTTCTGTATCAGTGGTTCAGTGGGAAATGTACGTAGAGGTCAAAGTGACCGACACCGGCAAGGGCATTTCAGAAAGCAATCAGGCTGCCATCTTCCGGCGCTTCTATCGTGAGGAAGAAGTACACGATCAACAGGGTGTGGGAATAGGTTTGTATTTGGCTCGTGAGATTGTAACAAGGCAAGGGGGCTATATCAAGGTTGTTTCAGAGCTGAGGCAAGGCTCAGAATTTTCTATTATGCTTCCTGTAAGGTAAGATATAACCACTTTTTTTGAAATGTCCGAGCGTTGTAACATTTCACTCTGATTTTCGATAAAAATTTTTTCTATCTCGGACATTTGTGTAACATTTGTGGTTTACAATGGCTTTATCAACAGATAGAAAGCCTTGAAAGGAGCATTTGAATATGAGCATTTTACAAACAATCGACTTAAAGAAGTATTACGGCACAGAACCAAATATTACTCGTGCCCTTAATGGTGTAAATTTTACTGTGGAACAGGGAGAATTTGTTGCCGTAGTTGGAACTTCCGGCAGCGGTAAGTCTACATTGCTTCACATGATGGGAGGACTTGATACCCCCACTTCCGGCAGCGTGATTGTACGGGGAGAAGAACTCGCAAAAAAGAATGATGATGAATTGACAATTTTCCGCCGTCGTAACATCGGATTTATCTTCCAAAATTATAATCTGGTTCCGATTTTGAATGTATATGAAAATATCGTCCTGCCTGTGGAACTGGATGGCGATACAGTAGACCAGAAATTTATGGACGAAGTTGTGTATATGTTGGCTTTAGAAGATAAACTGGAAAATATGCCGAACAATCTTTCAGGCGGTCAACAGCAACGTGTAGCGATTGCACGAGCTTTAATTACGAAGCCTGCGATTATCCTTGCTGATGAACCGACCGGAAATCTTGATAGCAAGACCAGTGCAGATGTGTTAGGGCTTTTGAAGCATACCAGCGGAGAATTTAATCAGACCATTGTAATGATTACTCACAACAACGAGATCGCTCAACTCGCAGACCGCATTGTACGGATTGAAGATGGTAAAATTGTTGGCTAAAGGAGGTGGGAATTATGAATTATCCTTTTGAAAATGATACCAGTGCAGTAATTAAAAAATTAGCACGAAAAAGTGTGCGTTTTGATAAGAAGAAAAACTTATTTTGCCTTTCGGCAATTATTGTAGCCGTTGCTATGATAATGATGTCGTTGCTCACAGTGCAAAATATCATTTATCAAAATCAGAAAGAAATCGAAGGATTACATCAAGGGATTTTCTTTGACATTACGCAGGACAGTAAAGAAAAGTTGTTAGCAAACGAAGAAGTAAAAAGTGTAGGACTTTCCTGTAATATCAAAACAGTGAAAGAAAATTCTAAAGAACTGTCTCTGATTTATTATGATGATGACATGCTTAGTTTGATTCCTGCCTTTGACGGAAAATATCCAGAGAAAGCAAGTGAAATTGCTGTTACAGATGCCTTTTTTGCCAGTGAAAATAAGTCTCCGGAAATCAACGCCATAGTTCAGTTGAATCTGGATGGTACTTTGAAGAATTATACTATTGTTGGTATTTATCATGATAAAACTTCTACCGCTTATCCTGTTTTTGTTTCACTTGAAAAATGCCGGGAATTACGTGGAAATAACCTGCTTAATGGATATGTTTGGCTTGAAAATGCAGATACCCTTACAAAAGACGAAGCAACAGAAATATTATCTCAAATTTCAGAGGAGACTGGACTGAATAATTGGACAGTCAGCAGTTACTATGATTATGTAAATACAACTTTGTCCTTCAGTAATTATGCGGTATATGGTGTAGTTGCTGCCATTTTGTTTTTAGCTGCCGCACTTGTAATTTACAGCATTTTCTATATTTCGGTTGGACAAAAAGTTGCTGAGTTCGGACAGCTTCGGACAATAGGGGCAAGTAAAAAGCAAATTTATAAAATAGTTCTTAAACAGGGTTATATGCTTGCAGTTCCGGGGATTTTAATTGGTAGTATCATGGGAACGATCATCAGCTATTGTCTGCAATCAAAAGGCTGGTCAGTATTTGCATTTATTGTTTCTCTATGTGGCGCATGCCTTTTTGGAATACTGCTTGTTTATATTAGTGTTCGTAAACCAGCAAAAATTGCAGCGAATACTTCTCCAATTTCCGCCCTGAAAAATCCAGTGGGAATTGTAAATTACCGCACTCACAAAAGACATCGTATTACGCCTGTATATTTAGCGAAAATCAGCTTTTCCAGAAACAGAAAAAAATCTCTATTGACCATTTTATCATTGGGACTGTGCGGAGTTATATTTTTCCTTGCAGCAAGTTATCAGAGTTCTTTTAATGCCGAGAGTATGGCTCGTTATTGGGATATGAAGTACGGAGATTTCAAAATCAGCATTGATTTAGAAAACGAAAGTGAAAATTTGGATGCTCTCTTGCAGAAAGAATATTTTTCTGATTATGTAAAGCGTGTTGGAGATATAGAGGGAGTTAGCAATATATTTACTTATGCTACCGTACCAGTTGATTTCTCAACAGACAATGATATTTCAGATAGCACCTTGATGCTCGGCTATAATGAAAAGGATTTGGCGTCGCTAAATGCAGCGGTTTTGTCTGGAAATATTACTGATGATACAGAATTAGTTGTAAGTGATCCCGAACGTATTTATGATGTTTACCATTGGAAACCTCAAATTGGGGATACTGTGACCTTTAATTTCAAAAATCATAGTGGTAAAACAATAACAAAAGCATTCAAAATTGGTGCAATCACTTCCAGCAATGATGGAATGGGTGGCTATATTTTCAGAATGCCGGAAAATATGCTCAAAGAACTTGCAGGTTATGACTGTACATACGCAATCGAAATACAAGCAGAAGCTGAATATCAGGAGATAATCGAGCAAGAACTCAAATTACTCGTTTCTGACAATAGGGATGTTCGCTTACAAACCCTTCAAGATTTTATTGTAGAACACCAATCAGACAATCGTGCAGGTTTTACATTAGCTTATGCGATTGCAGCCATCTTGTGGATATTTGCGGTCATCAATCAAATCAATCTTACTGTGACAAATCTTTTATCACAGAAACAGGAAATGGGCACACTAAAATCTATTGGTATGACAAATAAGCAGTTGAAGCAAGCATTTATGATGGAAGGTCTTTTTACTACTTTGATTGCATTGCTTATAACTGCTGTTGTTGGAATCCCCGGCGGATATGCAATCGGTATATTTTTGAAAAATGCAGGCATGTCTACGGGATTTGTATTTCCGGTTGTTGCTTTTACTCTTTTTGCTGTTGCTATGTTTATGCTTGAAAGTTTGATGACAATATTGCTTATTCATTCATGGAAGAAGCAATCTGTTATTGCAATAATGCGAAATTGATGATAGAAAGCTTTTCATATCTCGGTCAGCTCCACAATTACATTACTCTGCTGATACAGCCAGTCCGTAAATTCTTTCGGGCTGGCTGTTCCTGTTTTTACAGCCTTTTTTCTCTGTAATACTTCTTTTCATACAGTAAATTTTCACTAGGCTGGTATGGAGTAATTTTACTGTCTATACAGTAAGTTGAAAATACTAATATGGTCTTTTTTCTAACCAAACTTTAAGATAACATCTAATTCCAACATATGCGCCCTGCGAAAGTACGAAAAGCAATAGAAGATTTACTGACAGTACTTTTTTGATTGATTCTCCAAAATAAATGACAATAGCAACACTTGTCAGTATCATTAGTAGAGTAATAACATCCCAACAGTTTTTCTTATATAATTCTATAACCTTTATTTCTATCAGTATTGCCAGTATCCCTGTCCCTGCCACACATATTCCAACAACCAATATCATCAATAACCAATATATGATTCCGGCTATAATCTCATTTGGAATTTTTGTGCTGATTTGTGCCACAGATTGCCCGGCATCAATCGTCCAACCGATAAAAGTTTGTATGAATGATGCTGCATCATGGAAGAATGATTTGCAATCGGAAAGGAACACATCTGACTGTACTGCCTGAAAAAGAGTGGTTGTCAGCGAATACCATGCAAGAAGGAACAAGGTTGTTTGGAACATTACCGTTTTTGCTTTATACTGTCCGGCAAGTCGCTCTTTTTGTGTTCCGTATTTCGCTTTTTCATTCTGATAGGCTGTCCGGTCACAGGATTCACATTTTTCATAGAGTACCGGCTTTTCTACCGGTATCTCTACGATTTTCTGATGTGTCCGGGCATAATCCCGTTGTTGTGTTAAGCATCGTATTTTATCTTGACATTCCTCTATCGTGACGTTTGCGCTTCGCAGCTTCTCTTTCTCGCTCCGCAATGCTCTGTCTGCCAGCTTCAAGTCGTTCTTTAATGCTTGAATATTCCCGGCTCTGTTCTCTTTGTTTAATTTCTCGTTCAAGGTCAGAGATTCGTTGAGCTGCGTCTTCAGTTCCACGATAAGCTGGTCTTTCTGTTCCAGTTCTTCTTGTATCTCCTCGGTCAAGAGCAGAAGTTCTTCCAACTGTTCGGCGTTCTTTAATTCTCTGGATTCGTTCATCTATATCACGTCCTTTCTCTATCTGCTGTTCCAGTTCAGCAATTCGGTGTTCTGTTTCAGTAATAAACTGTTTTCGCTGTTCAGCTTCTGTGCCAATTTCTGCCATTGCTGATTTTCGTTTTCCAAAAGCTCTATCTTCGTTTTCTGTTCTTCCATCTTGGAAAGCAGTTCCTCGGTATTTGGCAAAATGTTGAGCAGCTCGGATAACTCGTTGTTTAATTTTTGTAATTTCTGATTCTGTTTTTGCATAAGAGAGAGTTGAGTGTCCCGGTTCTGCATTTCCAGAATCATTTCTGCCATTAGGTTCTGCTGTTCTTCGATTTGACCAATCATGGATTCCATTAAGGGTATAATTTCCCGGCTTTCTTCTAATGTCATTTAATCGCTCCTTCCATAATGATAATGCACCCGATACTTTCCCAAAGGTGTTTAGTATCTTTTGCAATAACGTGTTTTGTTGTTTTATGATTTGATTTTCCGCTACTTTCCACGAACCTTTTATTTCCTGCCCGGCAAGAAACTTTTGTTCAATCTTTCTTGCGTCAGCACCTTCATGGATGGTAGGAATCTGGAGTTTTCCCTGCTTTTCGTAAGAACGGTGATCGACCTGATTATGCAAAGGCAGATGTTCATTACACACCTTTGCCCACTCGCTCCGCCACAGTTCACAGTTTTTTGGATTGTTCCATCCCGTAGCATCGGTCAGTACCCGTTTCCATTGCAGGCGGTTTCTTGCACCAATCTTCTGGATTCCGTTTTCATCTAATACAGGGATACGGATTCCATGACGGTCAGGGTTTTTCTTATCCTGCCACCAGTTCGGATGGGATTCATCAATCACGATATTTCCGTTTTTATCTCTGACAAAATCCCAATCCTTGACTTCTTTCTTTCCCCAAGAATGATCCGGGTTAAAAGGACGCATAGTTAGAAGCAGATGGACATGGGGGTTGCCATCCCCTTTGTCGTGGATACTCCAATCAGCGCACATTCCTCTATCTACAAAAGTTTTTTGGATATAGTCGGTTGTATATTGAATTTGTTCCTGTCTGCTCCATTCTTTGGGGAGGGCAAATTCAAATGACCTGCCAAGTTGGGCATCTGCATTTTTTTCAATCTTCAATACCTCATTCCATAACCTCTGTTTCTGAAATGTGATTTTGAATTTTTCTAAAGCAGCTTCTTTATCTTCTGACCTTTTGTATCGGACAGATTTTTGAAAGCGTTTTATATTTTCTTCTGGTACTATCTGCCATTCAGGAGGTGCGTTTTCGCACATCATCAGACTGGTGTAGACCACTTCTTTTTTAGAAGTGTAATAACTGATTCGCCCGGTTTCCTCGTTTTTCATCACATCCCCATTGAGATATGCGGAAGCGGAGATAACAGATTTCCCTTTACTTCGTCCGACTATTTTGATTGTGTAATGAAAAATCGCCATGTCTGGATTCCCCCTTTCTGCACATCCGGCATAGATTTCCGGCAACATTGCTTTCAGTTTTAGAAAAAGCAGCATTGCCAGAACGCCCTCTGCGTAAGAGTGCCCTGCGCATAGCAGCCTGCATGGAATGCGCCTCTCTGGCGAAGAGTGCCTCCTGCGGCATGAGCAGGTCTGGCTGAAAGCCCCGCCGACGGAACGAGCCCGGCAAGCGTAAGCGCAGACCGGTTGCCACTTGTGGCAAACTTATAAGGACGACCTCTGGTTGTCCATAAGTGCGCCCTTCATTCAAAGGCAATGAAGGGAATGGAAAAACCACTCCCTCCGCCATTACACTTCCTCCATATCTGTAAGTGGCTCTTTCTGCATCGCCTTTGAGAAAAACTTTCCGTTTGTTTCCTGCCTTTTTAAGAAGCCTATCAACTTTGGTAAATCTTCCTCCTCAATCGGACAGCCAAGAACCGATTCCACCGCACCGCCAATCTGACAGAGCCTGTGGGTTCGTTTTTTACTTTCTTCCGCTTTCTTTCTCTTTTCCAGTTCCTTCCGCTGTGCTATGAGCTTTTTTGTAGCTTCAATGCTTTCCTGTTCCTTTTTCTCTAATGCACGTATTCTTTCTTCATAAGTCTTTGTTGATTTCGCCATATCGTCTTCATCCTTTCTTTTTCCGATAAACAACAGTTCCCGGTTGCATATCAGGAGAAGCACATGGTATAATCCTCTTGCGTGTAGGTATATCATGGCTTCGGTCTGATAGAACCTTTGGCGGTTTCGTAGGAAGCCGCCTTTTTAAGTTGCCACATTTCTTGTGACAGCTTTTACATTTCCTTTATCCCTCAGATCTCGCCCCTCGTTGGCTTCCATGAACTTTTCCAGAATGTCAGTTTTAATAAGGACTTTTCTTCCGACTTTTAATACCGGAAGCTTCTTCCATTCAACCAGCTTTCTCAAAGTGTTTCTGCCAATTCCTGTATAGTCGGCTGCTTCCTCGATGGATAATGCAATCTTTCTTTCCGTCATCTTGTCACCTCCCGTTAAATTGCATTATGCAATTTTTGTTGTACTGTTAGTATAGCGGTTTTATATTGCGTTGTCAAGCGTTATGAAATTTTAAAAATAATCATTAAATTGCATATTGCAATTATGTAAGGTACATGCTATAATTCATACATACCGAAAAAGGAGGCAATCAGCATGAAAGATAAAGAACTACGCAAGCTGATAGGCAGCAGGGCAAAACAGCGTCGTCTGGAATTAAATCTGACACAGCCTTATGTTGCAGAGAAGATGGGAGTTACCGCTTCCACAATCCTGCGTTATGAGAATGGTTCGATTGACAATACCAAAAAGATGGTGCTGGAAGGTCTTTCGGAAGCACTTCATGTATCTATTGAATGGCTCAAGGGGGAAACCGATGAATACGAAACCGATATTACGGATAAGAAAGAATTACAGATTCGTGATGCAATGGGCGATATTCTCAAACAGTTACCTCTCGACCTTAGTAAAAAGGAAGATGCTTTTTCCAAAGATTTACTGCTGTTGATGTTAAAGCAATATAACCTGTTTCTGGAATCATTCCAGTTTGCCTGCAAGAATTACAAGGGCAACACGAATGAAGCGGATATTGCAAAGGCAATGGGATTTGAATCGAATGATGAATATAACGAGATTATGTTTCTCCGGGAGATCACCCATACCGTTAATGCCTTTAATGATATGGCAGATATTGTAAGGCTCTATTCCAAGAAACCGGAAATGGCAGAACAAAGGCTTGAAAATCTTTTATCAGAAGTTTTGTATGAGGATTCCGATTCGGTATAGAACGACAACCGGAGTTATGATATACTTACACGCAAGAAGCATTTCATCAGTTCCGATTGTCTGATATCGAAAGGAGACATACGATTATGGCAAAAGGATCTGTTAGAAAGAAAGGAAAGAAATGGTACTACCGCTTCTATGTAGAGGACGCAAGCGGCAAAATGGTTCAGAAAGAATATGCCGGAACCGAAAGCAAAAGTGAGACAGAAAAACTTCTCCGCAAGGCACTGGAAGATTACGAAGATAAGAAATTTGTTGCAAAAGCAGATAACCTTACCGTAGGTGAACTTCTGGACATGTGGGCAGAAGAAGAACTGAAAACCGGAACACTCAGTAATGGCACAGTGGAAAATTATCTCAGTGCAATCCGTTGCACTAAGAAACACCCGATTGCAGACCGTAAACTGAAAACAGTTACTGCCGAACATTTACAGGCATTTCTTGATCTGCTTACATTCGGTGGCGAATTTCCAGACGGAAAAGTGAGAAAAGGATACAGTAAAGATTATATCCATTCTTTTTCCGCAGTGTTGCAGCAGTCATTCCGTTTTGCAGTATTTCCAAAACAGTTAATCAGTTTCAATCCGATGCAGTATATTAAGCTGAAAAAACAGGCAGAGGAAGTTGACCTCTTTTCCGATGATGAAGTCGAAGATGGCACACAGCCGATTTCACATGAGGATTATGAGCGACTTATCAAGTATCTGGAAAAGAAAAATCCACCTGCGATCCTGCCGATTCAGATTGCATATTATGCAGGACTTCGCATCGGTGAAACCTGTGGTCTTACATGGCAGGACATCAACCTTGAAGATCAATGCCTGACCATTAAAAGAAGTATCCGTTACGACGGTGCAAAGCATAAAAATGTGATTGGAACGACCAAGCGAAAGAAAGTAAGGATTGTTGATTTTGGAGATACGCTGACTGAAATATTGAAAGCAGCAAGACGGGAACAACTGAAAAGCCGGATGCAGTACGGGGAACTTTACCACCGCAACTACTACAAAGAGGTGCATGTGAAAAACAGGGTGTATTATGAATACTATCACCTTGACGGAACACAGGAAGTCCCGGCAGATTATAAGGAAATCTCCTTTGTCTGCCTAAGACCGGATGGCAGTCTGGAACTGCCGAGTACACTCGGCATTGTTTGCAGGTCAGTGTCAAAGAAGCTGGAAGGATTTGAAGATTTTCACTTCCACCAGTTACGTCACACCTATACCAGCAACCTGCTCTCGAATGGAGCGGCTCCGAAAGATGTACAGGAGTTGTTAGGACATTC
>OLIY01000254.1_pt1 | contig 58743 bp, 60 predicted proteins | sample 1601431 | NCBI WGS metagenome assembly OLIY01 (sample SAMN04168659, study PRJEB22393) | human gut metagenome | biome: human gut microbiome; feature: stool | host: Homo sapiens | collected 2014-05-12
ATCCGCAAAGGTTCCCCTACTTTCGGACAGCATGTGGCTGTGGAATTGACGGAGGGAAACCATCGCCAGTTTTTTATACCCCGTGGATTTGCACATGGGTTTAGTGTATTGAGCGAAGAGGTTATTTTCCAATATAAATGTGATGAGTTTTATCATCCGGAAGCGGAAGGAGCAATAGCCTGGAATGATGCGGAGCTGGGGATTGATTGGAAGATACCTTTAGAGAAAGTTTTAGTAAGTGAGAAAGATAGTAAACATCTGAGATTGAAAAACATTAATGATTTATATTGATGAAACAGAGAATCTTATCTGTTGATTTTGTGAAATTTATATCAATATTTTGGTAGTATGGTGTCATGTAATAGAAGGGATTGATACAGATGGTTTTTGGCAAAATTCTGTTCATCATGTGATTTATTCTTTTCATATGCCTTTGTTTATGTTGTTAAGTGGTTATTTTTCTTATTCATCATTAAATAAAAATTGGAAAGAAATATTTGTTTCTAAATTCTGTCAATTAATATTGCCGACTTTTTTATTTTACATAATACAAGAGTTTATATTGTATTCTTTATCATTTACGTTACATATATCTCATACCTATGAACCACCATTTAACGCTTTTTGGTTTCTTAAATGTTTATTTTTGTGTTACATAATACTTTATTTATCTTTGAAATTTAAGATTTTGTTGGTAAGTGTTATTGTATTGACTCTATTTCCTTATATTCCTTGGTTAGTATCTTTTATGTATCCTTATTTTGTTCTAGGATATTTGACACATAAAATAGAAAGTAAATATCATTTTCTGAAAAAGTATGTATGGATTTCGATACCATTCTTTGCATTTTGTTTATACTTTTGGGATAGTGAGTATACAATCTATAACACTCCAATAAAAATTATTGATTATAGAACAGGGACATTTGATATAAATAATTTATATGTTACTTTTTATCGATTTTTCATTGGTCTTTTAGGTAGTCTTTCTGTCTACTTTGTTATTGTTAAAATCTATTCTTCTATAAAGAACTTACACATCGTTCATTGGATGACGAGTTATGGAATGTATACAATGGGAATATATTTGATTCATGTTATATTAGTAAAAGTACTAAAACTTATATTTAATTTTTCGAGGATGGATGAAATTTATATTGATTTGATAAGCCTAATACTTTCAATTTTCTTTGTTTTTATAGTGGTGAAAATCTTGAATATAGTAAATAAGAATAAAGTTAGTCGATTACTTCTGTTGGGTAAAAAATAGTTCTATTATGACAAAAGAAAAACTATTAAAAATAAAAAGAATTTTTCTTGATTTTAGAAAATATTCTTTGTTTAATACAATCTATTTCAATTTTCATTATTTACCTTTTAAGCAAGCTATATTTTTACCTGTTTGGATTACATACCGAAACTATTGTTTATTTAAAGGTAGGTTAGTTATTGAATCGGATAAAATTTATCCTGGTATGATAAAAATGGGAGCCATGCATCTTGCTTATAACCGTCCAAGAGGGATAGCGTTTATTAATAGTGGTGGAATTTTAAAATTTAAGGGGAGCTGTTTTATTGGAAATGATAGTATTATTGATATTGGTGACAATGCAATATTAGAGCTTGGAAATCGGTTTGGTATGACATCTTCAGAATTGAAATGTCGTAAAAGTATAAAAATAGGGAGTAATTGTTCTGTTGGTACATTATCTCGGATAACGGATACTGATAGCCATCTTTTTAAAAACGTTAAAACAGGTAAGGTTTCTAAAGCTAATCAAGAAATTGTAATAGGAAATAATAATTGGTTTGGTTACCGGACTTTAGTTTTAAAAGGTACTCATAGTTGCGATGATGTTATAGTTTCAGGTTGCTCGGTTGTAACGAAAAGAACTGAATTTGTCAACAAATGTATTGTTTCTGGTAATCCTGCAACTATTGTAGGCGTTGGTTATTATAGAGACCCGTTTGATGAGGATCCTAAAGATCACGAGGATTAATTTTTTCTTACTACAGTATGGGGAATAAAGGACGTATACTAAAAAATACTTTCTTTTTATATATAAGATTAGTTGTAGTATTACTGGTCGGAATCTATACTACAAAAATTATTTTATCAGCTTTAGGTTTTGATGATTTTGGTATATATAATGTTGTAGGTGGACTTGTAACGACATTTACAATTTTAACATCTTCTCTTTCTAACGCTTGTAGTCGATTTATTACATATGAGATGGGGAAACAATCTGGAAACAGATTAAATTTAATGTTTTCCACATCTCTAATGATTATGGCTATTTTATCATTAATACTTGTAGTGTTTGTAGAAACTATAGGGTTGTGGTATTTAAATACATATATGAACATTACGCCTGATCGTTTATATGCGGCAAATTGGTGTTTACAATTTAGTCTGTTTACTCTGATCGCTCAATTGTTCGCTGTTCCTTATAATGCTTCTATTATAGCTCACGAAAAGATGGGAATTTTTGCATATATAAGTATAGTTGATGTATTATTAAAACTCATAATCGTTTATTTATTACAAGTATCTACTTTTGATAAGTTGATTTTTTATTCGTTTCTTTTATTTTTAGTATCTTTATTGATGTTGGGCATTTACATGCTGTATTGTACTCGAAATTTTTATGAAACGCATTTTCGGTTGATTTATGATAAAGCCGTAATAAAAGATATGTTTGGCTATGCGAGTTGGAATTTTTTAGGTGATTCTTCAATTCTAGCGAGGACGCAAGGGATTGATTTAGTGATGAATTATTTTTATGGTTCTGTTATAAATGCTTCAAGAGGAATTTCTGTTAAAATATCCACGATGGCTACTGGATTTGTTAGTAACTTTCTTTTGGCAATCAGACCTCAAATATTACAAAATTTAGCTCAAAAAAAATATGACGAATTATATGATTTAATTTTTTATGGTACCAGGTTTTCTTACTATTTAGTATTAATAATATCTATACCTATTATATTGGAAGCTCCTTTTGTTTTAAAGTTATGGTTGAATGAATATCCTCCGTATACTGTTGAGTTTGTACGTTTAACTTTTGTAGGTACATTGTTGGAAAGTCTTACAGGTACTGTAGTAATAGCTATAGTGGGATGTCGTGATATAAAAAAATATATGATAGCAATTTTTTTTGTTAGTATTTGTACCGCGTTACCTTTCTGCCTTTTATTTTCTTCGTTAGGTTTATCTCCTGTATTTGCTTTTATTTCTTCTTTGTTTCCTGTGCTATTTGGAATAGGGATTAAGGTTATATATGCTAAGAAAATGTTTAATTTTCCTATAGGCTATTTTTTGAGAAAGGTAGTAATGAGATTATTAGTTGTTACATTTCTTAGTCTACTTTTACCACTTCTTTTATATGTTACATTATTTCATAATAGTTATCGACTTGTAGCAGTTCTTTTTTTAGGGATGCCTTATGTTGCTTTTATAATTTATTTGTTGGGGTTAACTGGCAATGAAAAAAAACAATTATACCATCGTTTTTTCCATAAAAGAAAGATATGACACTTTCTGCCTTACTGCAATTTCGGGTAATCCATTATCAAAATATTTATAGTATAAAACTGTATGGTTAATCCTTTTTTATAATTTATTCGAGTATATATAGTTTTATGGAAATAGTGTTCATCTTCAATGGATTAGGAAACCAAATGTCGCAATACGCTTTATATCTGTCAAAAAGGAATTTGGGATGTAAAGTTCGATATGCATATAATATACGATCATTATCAGATCATAACGGTTTTGAATTAGATAGAGTTTTTGGTATAACTTATCCTAATAATCTTTTTAATAAATGCATAAATATTATTTATCGACTCTTGTTTGCAAACAAATATCTTTTTTTAGTACAGAAAATGATATATGTATTAAGGCAAATGAATGTTTATTCGATAAAGGAGAAAGATAATTATGATTATGATTATAAAATATTAACAAGACATAAAGGAATCGTTCTTTATTATGGGGGGTGGCATTCCGAAAAATATTTTTTGTCAAATGCAGATATTATTAAAGATAAATTTCGATTTAATATCAGTAAATTAAACAGTGAATCTTTGGTTCTATATCACCGTTTATCCAGTTTAAATGCTGTTGCTCTTCATGTTAGAAGAGGTGATTATATGGCTCCTGAACATTATAATGTTTTTGGTTGTGTTTGTGGGATTGAATATTACAAAGCGGCGATACAGTATATACAATCTCAAATACTTAACCCCGTTTTTATTGTCTTCTCTAACGATATAGAGTGGGTGAAAGAAAATATAACTGGAATTCAAATGATTTTTGTGGATTTTAATAAAAAAGAAAACTCATGGATGGATATGTGTCTGATGTCATGCTGTGAACATAATATTATTAGTAATAGCACTTTTAGCTGGTGGGGGGCTTGGTTGAATAATAATAAAAATAAGATAGTTGTGTGTCCGAAATATTTCATGAGCAATATTGACACTAAAGATATTTATCCTGAAAGTTGGATTAAAATTTGATAATTTATGGAATGTGTTTTTACTATTGTGGCAAAGAATTATATAGGTTTAGCCCAAATTTTGAAAAAGTCATTTGCTAGATATAATGATGTGCCATTTTACATAATCGTAGCGGACGAATTAGATGAAATAAATATAAGTGAAGAAATATTTGAAGCAAAGAATATACTAGATATAGAAGAAAATGTTTGGTATGAAATGGCTTTTAAATATGATTTAACAGAGTTCTGTACTTCTATAAAACCCTATTGTTTTAAATATCTTTTATCTAAATTCGATAAAGTTGTTTATTTAGATCCTGATATTCTTTTTTTTGGTAATTTGTCTAAAGTATTTCATTTATTATCTGAATACGATATGGTTTTGACACCTCATATTTCAGAATGTCATGTTAAATATGGCGGAGATTTAAAAGAAAATCAATTATTAGGGAGTGGGGTTTTTAATTTAGGATTTTGTGGAGTTAAGAAAAGTCTGCAAATGGAAACAATTATTGATTGGTGGGCAGAACGTCTGAAATCTATGTGTTTCTCTGATCCCTTAGAATATTTGTATACAGATCAGCATTGGATGGATATGATTCCATGTTTTCTTGGTGATAAATTGTTTGTATTGAGAGATCTGGGATATAATATGGCACCTTGGAATTATTTTGAAAGGAAGGTGCTTAAAGATGGTAATAATTATTATATTATATCTAGAAGTCAAAAAACAAAAGAACAGCATCCTCTCATTTTTGTACATTATTCTGGTTATGATTATAAAACTATTATTTCGGGCAAATGTGTACAGAGGAATATTCGTATAATGGATCAATATGAAGATATTTTATTGATATTAGATGCCTATAAAAAAGAATTATTAAATTCGGTCGATCTATTTAATAAATACATAAATCTCAAATATACTTATAATTATTTTGTTGACGATAAATTGACTCAGATTTTACCTTTTCACCGAAGATTATATAATGGATTATTGAAGAAGGGTGTTATAGGTTCAAATCCTTTTATAAATGGGAGTAATTCTTTTTTCTATCTTCTAAAGAAATCTCATTTATTACCTCAAAAAGAAACTTCGGTTGATAAGGAAACTGTTTATTCCTTAAAAGGAATTGAGCGAAAGTATTTGTTCGTAAATAAGTTACTTAATGTTGCCTTTAAGTTGTTTGGTTATGAAAAATATGTATTGTTCATAAAGGCAATGAGGGTGTATTCACGCAATGAGAACCATATATTTTTAATTAAGAATTAATATGTTGAAGATATTCTCTTTACTATTATCTGAAGGAGGTATTTATTTAATAATTTATTTTATTCTTTTATTTAATGTTTTAGTTGATTTTTCTACAGTTAGAGTTAAATACTCGAGACTATTATCATATTTTGGTTGTGTTATTCTTCTTTCTTTATTAACTTTTAGGTGGGAAACAGGTACAGATTGGGAAGCATATTATCAATTATTTGTGGGGATAAATGAAAAAAAATCTTTATTGGATATTTATCACTTTGATATTGGTTATGTGGCATTCAATTATTTTATAAACTTTATATCAGATAGTTATACCTTTTTTTTGTTTTCTAATTCTTTGATAGTTATTCTTCTATTTATATTTCTTCTTAATAGAATAACTATTTTCCCAAATGTATCTGTATTTATTTTCTATTGTAGCTATTTTTTTCTTCACTTTATGGGTGGGAATCGAAGGGCTGTAGCTATAATGTTTGTTCTTTGTTTTTTTTATTTTTATTACAAGGGAAAACGATGTGTTTCTATTATAAGTTTGATTGTTGCTTTTCTATTTCACAGAACTGGATTATTATGTTTGATTGCTTATTTAATTCCTAAGGACCTTCTATTTCAGAGAAAGACTATTGTTTATATATTTTGTTTTTCTATTTTTCTTGGGATAACTCAATTGCCTTATAAGGCTGTAAATTTGTTAGGGAATTCTTTATTGGGGGTTGTTAATCATCCAATAGTTGACGCAATGACTTTTTATACGAATTCTGATGAAGGTTATTTAAATCCTGAGAGTGTAAATGCTTCAACTCAGACTTTAGTGAGTCTATTTAAAAGATCCTTTATTTTATTGTTAATTTATTTTTCTTCGAAGTTAAAGCCATTTGATCAATTGGATAACTATCTCATTAACTTATATTTGGTCTCTATATTATTATATTCAATGTTTTCTGGTAGTGGAGTTTTACAAGTTTTATCAACTTACTTAGCTATTTGTGAGATATTTATTTTAGGTCGTGTTTTTGTAAATTTTAATAGTCGATATAGGTTACTTCTTTTTTCTATTTTATCATTATATGGCTTTTTACAGTTGCTAAACTCATTTAGTGCTTATCCTTATTTATATATACCATATAAATCTATAGTTAATATATGAAACCTATTTTGTTTATTACAGGTTCTTATCCACCTGAAGTCTGTGGTGTTGGTGATTATTTGCACAAAATAATGTGTTCAAATATAGCATTGGATAATAATTGGCTACTTTTTTATAAACGAGTATGGGGAATTCGGTACTTATTTAAATATTTTAGAGAAATTCGTTCTATTCCTGTAGGGGATATTTGTTTACAATATCCTACTCAAGGTTATGGATGGAGTATTGTACCACATTTACTATGTTTACTTTGTCGTATATTTTTGAATCGAAAATTTGTTGTGTGTTTACATGAATTTTCAAATTCATCTTTTAAAAGTAAGATAGCATCGTGTGTGTTTTTGTTGTTTGCAAGTGCTGTTATTTTTACTACTGATTACGAAAAAGAGTATGCGTTGAAATTTTTTCCTTTTAAAAGAAAGAAATATTTTGTGATTAAAATATGTTCTAATATTCTTTCTTCTTCTAAAGTAAAACCTTATAGAGAAAGAAATATTGATTTATTGTATTTCGGTCATATAAGACCTTTGAAGGGGATTGAAGAATTCCTTGATATCATTCGATTATTTAGATTAGAACATTCCTCTTTAAGGGTCCTTCTTATGGGGCAGGTTCCTTCAGAATATAACAATTACTATTCTGAAGTTCGATCTATTTGTGAGAAATTGGAAATAGAGTTGATATTGAATAAACCAGAAGAGGAAGTTGCATCTTTATTAAACAACACAAAATTTGCTTTATTACCTTTTCCTGATGGAATATCGGAGAGAAGGGGGTCTTTTCTAGCTTGTATATCTAACGGAGTGAATGTTATGACTAAAAGAGGGAAATATTCAACTGCTGAAATAGATAAGGTAGTATATTATTATGATAGAACTTCTGACTCTGCAAAATCAGTAAAAGAGATAATGGATTTTTCTCTTGAAGAATATGCAGATAAACAGAAACAAGGACTTCGTTATATCAGTGAATCAATTCCTAAATCGTGGGATAATGTGTCGTTAAATTATTTACAAGTTATTTTATGAAGATTATAAATATTAATCTGATTTCTTTTAAATCTGCAAAATCTATTGGAACTTTTGTGTATATAAAAAGAATTTTAGAACAAATTTCATTAATGAATTCTGATGATTTCTTTTTTTATATTTACCTCCGCAGGGGTTTTGATATTACTAACTTACAATTACCTTCAAATTCCAAGATTATTTATGTTCCAACGTTACATCTGGCAATATTTAGAATTTTATTTGAGCAGGTATTTTTTTATTTTTATTTAAAAAAAGCGGATTTTTTTTATGCCCCTTGTCTTTCTTTGCCACTTTTTGTCAACTCTTATAAAATACTTACTATACATGATATGGTACCATTTATACTTAAAAATAAGTATGGATTGTTTCGTAAATATTTTATCCCTTGGATGACAAAGATAGCTGCTCATAAGGCAGATTTGATTGTTACAGTTTCGTATAATAGTAAAGAAGATATTATACGTTTATTAGGTATCCCTCCTACTAAGATAAAAGTTATATATAATTTTATCTTGGAAAATGAGGCTGTCGTTTCGAAAGTAGAACGAAGAGTATCTTTAGAATCTTATGGATTAACTTGTCCTTTTTTTCTGAATGTTTCCACTTTACAACCGGGAAAGAATATAGAAAGATTAATTCGTGCATTTAAAATCTTTTATGATAAAACACCCAGCTATCAGTTATGTATTGTAGGTAATAAGGGATGGGGGTATGAGGATATATATAAGATTGTCAAAGAGTTAAATGCTGAACGGATTATTGTTTTTACAGGATACTTGGATGATACTATATTATCTCAACTTTATAGTGCATGTATTGGAGTTGTGTATGTAAGTCTTTATGAAGGATTTGGAATTCCACCTTTAGAAGGATTTTATCATTCAAAAGGTGCTATTTGCTCTAATAATTCATCTCTCCCAGAGGTTGTTGGTGATGCTGCTGTTCTAGTAGATCCAATGGATGATTTATCTATTGCTATAGGATTTAGTGATTTTTTGGAAAAACGGGAAATTTTGGAGGCCAATGCAACTAAGAGAGTGACAGTATTTAATCCTAAAACTATTACCATGAAATTTTTATCACTGTTTAAGTAATTTTTTTGTATATAAATTTTATGTTTAATAAAATGGCAGACATATCAATTGCTATTGTTACATATCAGAATAAAGTTGAAGTATTAAGTCAGACGGTTTATAGTGTATTAGCTACAACTTTAGATATAAAATTGTATATTATAGATAATTCGCCCACTGATATTATAGGCACTTTCTTTAATGATCCTCGTATAGAATATATTTTTATGAGTTCTAATAATGGTTTTGGAGCGGGACATAATATTATTATGCGTAACTTAGATAAGATGGGAAAATATCATCTTGTGTTGAATCCAGATATTTATTTCGGCAGGGGAGTATTAGAGAAATTATATGAGTATATGGAAAATAATCTGGATGTTGGAAATGTAATGCCTAAAGTTATTTTTCCAAATGGTGAACTTCAATATTTATGTAAACTATTACCTACTCCTCAAGACTGGATTGTTAGAATGTTTATTCCTATAAAAAAGATAAAAGAAAGAATCGATTATAATTTAGAAATGCATTTCGCGGACTATGATAGCGAGATGAATGTACCATATTTATCAGGTTGTTTTATGTTTTTACGTAAAACTGTCATAAAAGAAATCGGTGTGTTCGATGAGGGTATTTTTATGTATGGTGAAGATACTGATTTGAATAGACGAATTTATAAGAAATATAAAACGATGTATTATCCTAAAGCAGTCATAACCCATAATTTTGAGAAGGGGTCTCATAAAAATTTTAGATTATTGTGGATTCATATTAAGGCTGCTATATATTATTTGAATAAGTGGGGATGGTTTTTTGATAAGGAACGTACTTTAATAAATAGAAAAACAAAAACTATTTATTCAGTAAAATAATCACTTCTATGAATCTTCTATTTACAGGAGCTTCCGGCTTCCTGGGCAATAACATTTATCCTCTATTAAAAGATAATTATTCTATTGCTACTATCGGATTGGCTTTACAAGATAATTATTCCGCCAATTTAGCTATAGAAATACCTAATCTAACAGAAAAGTATGATATTGTTCTTCATGCTGCCGGTAAAGCCCATTCAATCCCTAAAACAGAGGAGGAGAAACAGGCTTTTTTTGATGTCAATTTACAAGGAACTAAGCATTTATGTACTTCCTTAGAAAATAGTGGCGTACCCAAATCTTTCATTTTTGTCAGTACTGTTGCTGTTTATGGCTGTGATTATGGTGAGAATATAACAGAGGAACATCCTCTAAATGGAATGACACCTTATGCTTTAAGTAAAATACAAGCAGAGCAATATTTACAGGAGTGGTGTAATAAACATCATGTGACTTTAGGAATTATTCGCCCTTCATTGATTGCAGGACCTAATCCTCCGGGAAACTTAGGTGCTATGATCAATGGGATACGTAATGGTAAATATTTCAGTATAGCTGGTGGCAGAGCCCGGAAAAGTGTTTTAATGGTGCAAGATATTGCGAATCTGATCCCATTATTAGCAGAGCAGGGTGGTATCTATAATGTTTGTGATACCTATCAACCTACATTCCGGGAATTAGAATCTGTGATATGTAGGCAACTTGGTAAGTCAATGCCGCTTTCCATTCCGTATTGGTTGGCTAAAAGTATGGCTGTTATTGGTGACTGTTTGGGAAGCAAAGCGCCTATTAACTCTTTAAAACTAAATAAAATAACCAAATCTTTGACTTTTAGTAATGAGAAAGCAATGCGTGAATTGGGGTGGAAACCTATGAATGTATTGGATAATTTCAAAATTGAATAGCTATGTTTTGGGGAGTTATAGGAGGTTTACTTGCTCTTGTTATTTTAATCTTTAGTGGCCTCCAATTGTGGTTTTATCTGATTAATAAAAACGAATAATGTATTATTTAATAGTCTTAGTTCTGCTCTTCTTTGCAGAACTTTTTTATTTTTATATCGCCGATAAATACAACATCATTGATAAACCCAATGAGCGTAGTTCGCATACCCGAATCACTTTACGGGGTGGGGGAATTATCTTCTATTTTGGCGTATTGGCTTATTTTCTTACGAACCATTTTGAATATCCCTGGTTCATGCTTGCCCTGACATTGCTCACCTTAATCAGTTTTATTGATGATATCCGTTCTACTTCTCAGGCATTGCGATTGGTGTTTCATTTTTCGGCTATGGGATTGATGTTTTATCAATGGGGATTATTCTCTCTTCCCTGGTGGACAATCCTTGTAGCGTTAATCATTTGTACAGGTATTATCAATGCTTATAACTTTATGGATGGCATCAATGGGATCACGGGAGGGTATTCTTTGATCATACTTGGAGCTTTAGCATTTATTAATCATTCGGTTGTTTCGTTTGTTGAGCCGGATCTTATTTATACAATGCTGTGTGCTGTGTTGGTTTTCAATTTCTTTAATTTCCGAAAGAGGGCGAAGTGTTTTGCCGGAGATGTGGGGGCGGTTAGTATTGCATTTACCATTCTTTTTTTGATTGGGAGGTTGATTATTCAAACCGGGGATTTTAGCTGGATTATACTGTTACTAGTGTATGGGATAGATAGTGTGTTAACTATTGTTCATCGATTGATGCTACATGAAAACATTGGTTTACCTCACCGGAAACATATGTATCAGATTATGGCTAATGAACTGAGAATGCCTCATGTGGTGGTGGCATTGATTTATATGATGATGCAGGCAATTGTTGTAATAGGGTATTTGATATTACGGGAATATGGATACTGGTATTTATTGGGTAGTGTCTTTTTATTAAGCATGTTATATCTATTATTTATGAAGAGGTTCTTCTGCTTACATAAATTCAATTAATCCTTATTATCTGAGAAAGAAAGATTTGTAAATTGAATAAAATGCATTACCTTTGTTTTCAAAGAAAAATTTCTATGTCAGCAAATGAATGTATAAATGCGTTTTCCAATCATCTTTTTTGGGATATCGATAAAAGGTTATTGGATTTGAATACCTGCCCGGGGCAGATAATTCAACGTGTGTTGGAATATGGTACATTGGATGATTGGAAATTAATACTACACTATTATGGGTTGGAAAAGATAGTGAAAGAGAGTCAGCAGCTTCGTAGTTTGGAGCCTCGGGCGCTGTCTTTCATTTGTTGTCTTTCCGATACAAAGAAGGAGGATTATCGATGCTATCATATGCAACAGTCGAACCACGCACACTGGAGATATTAAGGGCTATTATGTCTGTTGCTATATTTTCACAGACTCGTTTGGTTGGTGGAACTTCATTGGCATTGCAATTAGGACATCGCAAGTCTATTGACTTAGATTTCTTTGGTTGCATAAAGAGTGAAAGTGAAGAGATAAAAGATACTCTTCGTGATATAGGACGGTTATCTGTTATTAAGGAATCGCGGCATATAAAAATATATATGGTGGATGATATAAAAATAGATTTTGTTGACTATGTATATAAGTGGATTGATGCTCCTTTGTGTGATGGTGATATTCGTTTGGCTTCCATGAAAGATATTGCGGCAATGAAAATTAATGCAGTGGAAGGACGAGGTACAAAGAAAGATTTTGTTGATATCTATTTCTTATTGAGGCATTTTACATTAGAGCAGATTCTATCTTTTTATAAAGCAAAGTATCCTGAAAACTCAGAGTTTAGAGCTTTGATGAGTTTAACCTATTTTGATGATGCAGAGCCACAAATAGCTCCTGAAATGCTTATTCCCGTAGAGTGGGAAAAGATGAAAGAAACAATCAGGCAAGCTGTGCGGGAGTTTCAGGAAAAAACACTTCTTTAAAATAATAAGCCGATACATCTCTTTTCACAAGAGACATATCGGCTTTTTTTTTCATCCTATCCGGAAATTATAATTATACGAGCTTTGCTATCCCTGTAACATGATCCAATGCACCAGCTTCCAGTTCATATCCCATCACGTATGGTTCGGGAATATCGGGATTGGTGAGTCCGAATTCACTAATTGATTTAAAACCGAATCGATGATAATAATTAGGATCTCCACAGAGGAATGCAGCTTTATATCCCATTTCACGTCCGCGCTTCAGGCCCTCTTTGATTAGTGCGGAACCTACTCCCTGGTCCCGGTATTCAAGCAGGACGGAAAGGGGAGCGATTAATAAAGATTCAAATTTATTTCCGTCTTCCTGTATGACGTACATACGTGTCAGTAAGATATGTCCGATGAGTTTACCGTTTTGTTCGGCTACTAATCCTAATTCCGGGATATAATCTTCGCTGTTCCATAAGCGTACGGTAAAGTCCTGCTCATCTCCGTCAGCTACTTTGGCCGTCTGAAAGGCTGTTTGGACTAAATTATATATCTCCTGATACTCTTCTTTTGTCTCTTGTCTGATAATCATAGCTTTATTGTTTTCCATTTTTTCTTTATTTAATTTCCACCAAATACTGTTTGTTGATTCTTTGTATTGCTTCATTCCGTTTTTTTGCAATACGCGTTGAGAAGCCACATTCTTTTCTTCCGTTTCTGCTATAACGGATTGTATTCCTTGCTGAGTGAATGCCCATTGGCACATGCCTTCTAAAGCTTCGGACATATACCCCTGATTTCTGTAAGCTTCATATATACCATATCCTATTTCAACATTTCCCTCTTTATCCGAAAGATTTTTGAAACAGGCGGAGCCAATGGCTTTGTTTTCTGACTTCAGGATGATTTGCCAGCTTGTCAGCAAAGGGAAACTTTTCGGATATTTTGTAGCAAGCTGATACTGACAGGTCATAGCCTCCTGAGTATGGGCGTCTAATGTTTCACCCGAAGGAGTTAACTTTAATACATCTTCCATAAAGTTGATTCCATTTAGAAATAGTGCGAACTGTTCCGGAGTGAGCGGAATAACTCTTAATTGTTTTGTTTCAATCATTTTATTTTTTTGATAAAATTCTGAATATAAAGGACAACTTCGTTATTTGTCCCGATAAAAAAATATAATAATTTTCTCTTCGGATAGAATAACCCGAATAGATTTAGGAAGGGATAACCTGAGTGGGCAAATAAAACCAACAGGCTATTTAGCGCACAATTATATACAAATATGAAAGAGTTGTTTTCAAAAAATGATTTTTAAAATTTCGTTGGCAAATATAAGTCTTTTCTTCCGTAACTTAAATTTTTAGCTGAAAATAAATACAATGATTCCTGTTATCACTATATAGGCAAGTGCATAAGGGATGGCTGCTTTCAGAATTTCGCCCTCTTTTCCCTGTTGATTACTTGCTGAAGTAGCTATGGCGATACTTTGGGGAGAAATGATTTTTCCTCCGGTAGCACCTACCGTATTAGCGGCTGATAGCCAGTCGGGGTTTACATTGATATGCCCGGCAACACTGGCTTGCAGTTTTCCGAAAAGAATATTGGATGAAGTATCACTACCGGTGATGAATGTACCTAAACATCCGATAACCGGTGCGAAAAGCGGATAAAGACTACCTGTGGCAGTAGCTAAGGCAGTAGCAATAACCGAGATCATCCCGGCAGTATCCATGATGGTTGACAGGCCGACAAGGCAGATTACTGTGATGAATGTTTTTTTCAACTGCTTCACAGTATTCCAAAGTACGATGAATAGGTCTTTGACTTTTGCACCTTGTATTAGTCCGCCAATAAAAGTACCGACAAAGAGAAGTACCCCTGCATGGGTAAGCCATGAGATGGTATAGTTCACTGTAGAGTCATTGATAGGAAGGCTGATATGTGTTATCCAGTTGTTCTCAAGTGTATTGCGCAGTCCCGGGAATAGGGGACTGGTCAGGATTATCAGTAAGAGAATGAGCAGATAAATACTCCATGCATTCAGGATATCTTTTCCGCGAAGAGAACTTTTGCGTGTTTTCTCTTCTTTAGAAGCTGTGAGTTTACCATAAATCACGATTACGATAATAGAAAGAATACTACCGATAATGGCCGGGGATTCTGCTCCCATATAACGTGCGGCTACATATTGGCTGACAAGGGATACACCACCGACCAATAGTGCGAGGAACACATTCTTCGGAAGTGATTTCAATTTGGGATCTGTGAGAAAAAGCAGTACCAATGGGATGAGGAACATAAGTACGGAAAGCTGTAGCACGACATTGGTACTTAAGGTTAATACATCCAGATTGGTTTCTTTAGCCAGGACGAGTACCGGTGTGCCGATAGCTCCAAAAGCCGTGGCCACGCTGTTGGCTATTAAGCTTACTACTGCCGAGAAAACGGGTTTGAAACCAAGGCTGATAAGTATAGCGGCAGGGATGGCAACTGCGGTACCGAAGCCGGCCATTGCTTCAAGTAACCCTCCGAATCCCCATGTCAATAGTAACACCTGAATGCTTTTATCAGTAGAGATAGAGGAAAATTGTTGCTTGATGATTTCCATTTTTTGGGTCTTTAGTAATACGTTATAGCTGAAAATAGCCATTACGATAATGATTAGGATGGGAGAAATTGCTTTCAATGCACCATAGAGGAATGAATAAGCAAGATCGTCCACTGCAAAATGGAAACCAAAGATGGCTATCAGCATCGTTACAATGAGAGATATGACACTACTTTTATCGCCTGGCATTTTTAAAAAAGCCATTAATACAATAAGGAGTAAAACCGGAATAATAGCAAGAATCAGTGTCATAATCGTCAGATTTAATAATGTATAATATTCTTATAACAAAACTGGAGATCGTTTTGACTGCCCGAAAAGCAAATTTTTTTATGATTTTATCCGTGATATGCCGGATTTAAACAAAAAACGATAAGTTACATTATGGAGTTGAATAAAAAGTCCGGATATGATTTATTTAGTTAACCATATCCGGACTTTTTTTATCAGATGGGATGTCTATTTGTTAGGCATCTTCTTCATATCCAGTATTTTTTGCAATTGCTTCAAGTTGGCTTTTGCTGCTTCATTACTCATGTGGGCAGCTTGCGTGAAAGCTGCAATGGACTGATTTATATCCCCGTTAAGGAAATCGTATACACCACTATTATTGATATATTCGGCAGTCTGTTTGTTTGCCTTTTCCATAAACTTTATGGCAGTTCTCACATCTTTCTTGCTTAATGCTACGGCAGCGGCATTTAAGTTGGCTACTTCATCGTTCGGGTACATGCGTACGGCAATATCGAACACGTTTACAAAGTCGTCACTTCCTTTCGGATAGCTGTTGGCTACCTGGTACATCTCGTTCAGACTCAGGTATTTCGGATTTGTTTTGATAACGATACGTCCTTGTTCAACATCGAAGTTTACTACAGTATAATCTATCTTGCAATCTACTTTACGTAATCCCGGATAGATATCTTTCAACATGGCACGGTAAGGAACGCCACCTGCTACACGCATAATTTCTTTTTTGCGCAAAGCATCATCGCTGGTATTTTTAATGATATTGATAAACGTCTCTTTGTCTTTCATGGAAGAAGCTTCCAAGGCTTTCACCAATCCATCCCAGTTTTCACCGCCAAAGGATACCTTATAGAGGTTGGCCGGAACTTTTTCATTCTCACTCAGGTATTTCTTCAGTGCTTCGGCACGTTTCTGAGAAAGCTGTTCGTTGAATTTCAAAGGACCTTCGGGAGAAGCAAAACCTTCAATACTGATACCGGTTATGGTGAGGTTCTTATCATTCTGCACTTTATCGAACATAGAGTGAATATTCATCAACTCTTTATGATTGTTCATGAAATCGGTCAGGATAACAGATTTGCTTACCGGGAAATCCAGATGAGCCTCGTATTGTTCGCTACGGGTTTTTACTACTTCTACAGCTGGTTGAATATAAGCGACTATCGGAGACATGGCTGCCAGACGTTTCGCCTCGGTAGATACATCGTTGGTAATGAGTTCCTGTGCAATCATCTCTTCATTATTGCCACAACCGCAGAGGTTTTCAACCAGATTCAGTGCTGCATTTTGCATCCATGGCTGATAAGGGATTACCTGCGTATAGTTTAGTACTTCTCTTTTATCATAAGGGATAACGATACCTGCAGGTTTTTCTTTTTCTATTGCCAAACCCCGTATATATGCTTTCTGGCGACGACGACCGTTGATTATAATATCCTGTAAGGGTACATTGTGCTGGCCGTCTGTCAGCAGCGGAGTCAGCGTAAGTGAACGTTGGGGACTAATTACAAGATTCTTCATATCGATCGTCATGCTGATATAAAGAGAGTTGCCCTGTTGCCACAGTGATACGTCAGATAAACTGATGGCATCATTGTAAAGTTTCTGGGCACTGGTGGGAAGTGCTATGACAAGTGCCAGCAGGAGATATATAATATTTCTTTTCATTGTTACAGTTGGTTTATAGGTTATTATTTAATAATGTAGATGAAGCTAAGACCTACTTTGGTAGGACCGAAATAGTCTTTAGTATTATGACCTAATTTCTGACCGTTGTCCCCCGGTTCATATTTGTCATATTTGATGTGAGCGTAGCCAAGTCCGATGGTGGCTTCCATACTCCAGCGTTTGTTTAATATCCACTGATAACCGTAAGATATACCAGCACCGTAAAGTTTACCATCATACCGGTCATGCCCCAGTCCGAACATGTCAAGGTTACTGATGTCCACATCGGCATAGTGTCCGTGCAGGCCGAAGAAACTGCCATTAAAACGTTCGCAGAGCCAGTAACGTAGTTCAGGCTGTACTAACCAATGCTTGAACTGTTTGTTGTCCGAAAACTTCCAGGGGTTGTAATTGCCCGATACATCAAGAGTTAATTTCTTTGCCAGTCCTATTTCAAATCCTAAGTTGGGAGTACTTGTGGCCCAGTAGAGGGCATTTGTCTTAATGGCAAATTTGGGTAGATAGGTTTGAGTTCTTTGCTTTTGGGCATATGTACCCGTTGCAAAGGCTAGCAGAAATCCTACTGCTAAAATTAATTTAATTGTTTTCATTTCTGTTTTGGTCTAGGTTTTATTATTTACTGCCTATACCAACACCTGCCGGAATGGATTTGTTTTCGATTGATAAATATATTTTTTTACGGTAAATAGCTTGCGGTGGATGATGAATGGTCGTTCATCGCTGATCGCTTTTCTCTAAAAACCACAATAGTAACCGCTGTTACTATCAGAACAATTCCTATAACACTCTTTAGAGTGAACAATTCCTGAAAAACGAGCGTCCCTATGATGACAGCTGTTAGCGGTTCCATGGCTCCGAAGATAGACGTAAGGGTAGGACCGATGAGTATAAAGAAAGTATATGGAGTGATAAAAGTTTCGTGAGATTCAATATCTTTGCTGAATATTTATTCAGAAGTTAGATATAGAATATGAAGAACCCGATTCCTCAATATACTTTTTACAAGACTAAGTATGGAAGTGAATTATTAATTGACGTTGTAGAATTAAAATACATAAAAAGGTTTTTATCCGAAAACCCTATTCATACATTGACATATTATGATATCACTTTCATCACTGAGGGGGAGGGGAGTTTCTCTATCGATAATCAGAATTATGAAGCGACTCCTTGCGACGTGTTTTTTTCTCAGCCGGGGGAAATACGGAGTTGGGATACGAATCATATAACAAACGGTTATGCGCTGATTTTTGAAGATCGGTTTTTATCTTCTGTCTTTAAAGATTCTTTGTTTGTGCAGCATCTTTCATTTTTTGGATGGGATAAATCATGCTCCAAACTACACTTGTCTGATGAACTTTATAAACGCATGCTCCGGCTTTTGCAGAATATTAAAACAGAAATAGACGGATATAAACAAAATGATATACATGTATTGAGAGCACTGCTTTATGAAGCACTCATGTTGCTGGACAGAACTTATCAAAATGAGATATCTGTAGGAATAATGAATAAGGAAAGCCGCAATATTCATATCAGTAGATTTATAAAATTAGTTGATATTCATTTGAGAGAGCAGCATTCTGTTCAATTCTATGCAGATAAACTTTGTGTTACTCCCAACTACCTGAATGAGTTGATGAATACTGTTATGAACATTCGTGCCAAGCAATATATACAGGATAGAGTAATAGATGAAGTCCGGAGATTGCTCGTTTATACAAATACTTCTGTCTCTGAACTTGCATTTGAATTTAACTTTTCGTCCGTCTCTTATTTTATTCGTGCTTTTCGTCAGTGTACAGGTTACACTCCTTTGGCTTATCGTAAAGAGCATAAACCGTAAAAAGTACTATTTCCCCCTTTGTTTCTATTGCATTACTTCTTTTCTATCCCTTTATCTTTGTGGTACTTATTAAACCATAAAACAGTAAAATCATGAAAGATGTAGAAAAAACAGTCGGAAATATGATAGACAAACAGAGAGTAACTTTTATCGGTTCCGTTGATGCAGAAGGCTTTCCTAATATAAAGGCAATGTTACAACCTCGTAAACGGGAGGGAATCAGTGTGATCTATTTAACAACAAATACTTCATCCCTGCGTGTCTCTCAGTTTTTAAGGGAGTCTCGTTCTTGTCTTTATTTCTGTGATGCACGTTTCTTTAAAGGAATAATGCTAAAAGGAAGAGTGGAAGTCCTGACAGATCATACAAGCAAAGAAATGATATGGCGGGAAGGGGATACGATGTATTATAAAGAAGGTGTTACAGATCCTGATTATTGTGTCTTAAAGTTTACTGCTGTTTCCGGAAGGTACTATAGTAATTTTAAATCAGAGAATTTTGTGATTGAAAGCTCCACAGGCTTATCAAAATGAAGAGGGGGGGGAGGTAACACTATCGCCAAATGGGGGGTGTCTTGTAAAGATCTGTTTATGGCGACTAAGATGTGGATTTCAAATGGTGGTTATTCCAAGGTATAGGCATAAAGAACCTGTGATTTTGAATTTCAATGTATTTGATTTATAATCTTTCATAATTAGTTTCTAAGAACAGGACTAAATTCAATACCTTTGCAGACAAACATAGCGTAGCACTTTTGGCTTCCCTAAAAGAACAAACGATGACACGAAAACTATTTGCCTCAATTTCATTTATATTTATTGCTGCTGTAGCACTAAAAGCCCAGACAATAACAGGAAAGATTGTAGATAGTAATCAACAACCAATAGATGGAGCAACGATCGTGTTACAAACGATGGATTCCGTTTATATAGGCGCTTCGATATCGAATACGGATGGAGTGTTTCTGCTGAATCATCATCCGGAGCAATATCGTCTGATCATCCAACATCTGTTATATAAAACCAGATTGCTGTCAGACGTGAAGAATGACATCGGGATTGTCACATTAGAACCCGAAGATTATGCTTTGGATGAAGTAGTCATAAAGGCGGAACGCCCTTTTGTGAAAGTGGAGGAGGGGCGTTTGGGATATAATCTTGCACAATTGGCTGATGGTAAGGTGGTGAATAATGCTTATGAGGCTTTAACAAAATTACCGGGCGTACAAGAAGATAAAGAGGGATTGACCTTGGCAGGAGCCGGAAGTGTTACTGTTATTTTGAATGGCAAACCTACGACGATGAACGCTGCTCAGCTGGAAACTTTATTGAGAAATACTCCTGTTGATCGTGTGGAAAAGGCAGAGGTAATGTATAGCGCCCCCCCAAAATATCATGTAAGAGGGGCTGTCATTAATGTAGTGTTGAAACGTTCGAATGATTATTCTTTTCAGGGAGAAGTAAATGCTGATTATACAAACCATTATTTCAATAGTGGAAGTATGAACGGCAATTTTCGGTTGTCTACTCCCAAAATGGCTTTTGATGTAATGTATGGTGCAAGTGATGTAAAACAGATGGAATATATGAATATTTATTCCAGGCATACATTGAAAAACAAAATATACGAGATTAATCAGAATAACCGGATAAGTACCCAATATTGGAATCATAATTTGAGGACAGCGTTTGAATATAATTTTAATGATAAAAACAATCTGAATGTGTCTTATACAGGGAATTTTAGCCCCGATCAACACAATAACAGCCGGACTGTCGGAAACTACCAGACCAGTAATACTGATAAGTACATAGATACCCGTATGCATAACATATCACTGCAATATCATTCAGGATTCGGATTGGAAATAGGAGGAGATTATACCCGTTATACTTCAGATAATGAACAAAACCTGAACGTAAATTACGAAGATAATAGTCAGAGTCATTTTAATTTGTCAGCCGGGCAGAAAATAGACCGTTATTCTATTTATGCAGACCAAAACCATCAACTAACCGGAGGTTGGAACTTTGGTTACGGAGCTTCCTACAGATTTGCCAATGACCATGACTATCAGATTTATAATGAAGTCGGTGGTGGTATTCAGACACAAAATACGGATTCAAAGTTAAAAGAGCAGACTACTAATTTTTATGTGTCGGTGAGCAAGGAGTATGAAACAGGGACTTCGTTCTCAGCTTCAGCTACGGGAGAATATTATACCATTGGCAATTATCATAAATGGGCCGTTTATCCGCAAGCAACATTCACTTATATGAAGACACCTAAGCATATTCTCCAGTTTTCACTGTCAACGGATAAGACTTATCCGAGCTATTGGGATATGCAATCATCCGTCAGTTATATAGACGGATATACCGAATTGTGGGGAACTCCGGGGATAAGGCCTATGACAACATACAATCTGAATGGTAATTATATCCTGAAGCAAAAGTATATTTTCGGTATGTTCTTTATGCACACGGCGGATTACTTCGTACAAGCAGCCTATCAGTCAACGGACAGGCTTGCTTTGATTTATAAAAATACGAACTGGAACTATATGCGGTTGTGGGGTGCCAATGTCATATTACCTTTTAAAGCCGGAAGTTGGCTGGATTCACGGCTGACTTTGACAGGAATGCAAATGCATCAACGCTGTGACAATTTTTTTGATATACCTTTCAACCGGAAGAAATGGTTGTTCAGCGGATCTCTTGATAATACATTTAAAGTTTATAAGGGTTTGTCTTTAGAACTGAATGGGAATGTGCAGACACCTGCCATACAGGGGACGTTTGATGTAAATAGTGTTTTTAATCTGACGGCTGGTTTGAAATGGAGCTTTGCCAAAGACAAGGCGACTGTATCTGCTCGTTGCAGTGATATTTTTGAAACCGGGATGCCTAACATTAAAATTCGTTTTAAAGGACAACATTTGGATATGGATAATGCTTTTTATTCACGGGCATTTACAGTACATTTCTCTTACCGCTTTGGTGGATATACAAAGAAAGAAAGTAAATCAGTAGATACGTCACGATTTGGCATGTAAGCCTTTTGGGTGATTTCAAAGGAGCTGTTCTTTTGGGAATAAATACCCAAAAGTGGGGATTGATAAACTCAATATTTTCCATGAACTTTGCACCAAAAATCCGATAAATGAAATATGTTTATATAATAATATTGCTTGTTGTGATAGGAGGGCTAACTCCTTTTTCAGTGCAAGCACAGGATGCTATCCATATAGGAACCCGGCATACCCTGTTTTCGCAGATATTAAATGAGGAGAGGGCTTATTGGGTGTATGAACCCGAAAGACAGGCCGGGGACTCGATTAGAAACCTTCCTGTTCTTTATTTACTGGATGGGGATGTCTTTTTTCATTCAGTAGTAGGATTTACCCGTTTTTTCTCTTCTTCCAAAGTTTCTTCTTTGCCTCCATGTATTGTAGTCGCTGTATTAAATACGGATCGTACCAGAGATTTTACTCCCACTTGTTCGGCAGCACGACGGGATGGAACGATTCATTCCGGAGATAAACCGCAGGGAGGAGGGGCTGAGCAATTTTATCGTTTTCTGACGGAAGAATTGCGCCCTGAAGTGGAGAAAAGAGTGTTGGGTGGTAGCAGCAATATTCTGGTAGGACACTCGTATGCAGGTTTGTTCACTTTAGAGATGCTTCTCCGGCATCCCGGATCATTTGATACATTTATGGCAATAGATCCCAGCATATGGTGGGATCAGGGAATTTTCCTGAGACAGTGGGAGGGAAAAGTGTCTGGAAAGGATTTCTCAGGTAAACAGCTATATGTTGCTTTTGCCACTCAGCGACGTCCCGGAGTGAAATTAAATCAGTTTTCGCTGGCAGATAGTTTGAAAATAAAGATTGTTCCCGATATGGAAAAACGGCATCTACGGGTCGTTTATAAAAAGTTTCCGGAAGAGATGCATGGTACTGTTGCTCTTCCGGGAATATTTGACGGTCTGAAGTCTCTGTTCCGACACTAATATTGTTTCTCTTTTATTGGAGAATCTGTAGAGGTATTGTCTTCCTGAAGAAGTAGCTGGGATAGTGAACGGGTACTCCATTTATCTTTAAAAGACGGAGTTATCGGTTTTAATGAATGAATATGGGGTACAGGTTTTATGTGCTTAACTCCTTTAACTGATTCCAGGTGAGTGTTACTCATTATGATTTCTCCTCTTACAATCCCTTTTTGGGCTGCAACAGCATAACCATCTGTGTCATATAGCACACCATTTATATACCATCCCAAAAAGTGGCCATTGAAATGATAGATGTCTTCTTTTCCATCAAAATAAGCTACTGGAGTGCCATCCCACATATAAATTGTAGAATCTTTGTTTACATAGTTTATGTAAGCAATAGGCTGGGTGCTTTTATCGAATAAGGTCACTTCTGACTCTTGGGGGATAACAGGTTCATTTTCACCATCACCACATCCGGTCAATAATCCGATTGTGGCACATAAAACTAAGAGTAATTTTTTCATTTGATGCATTATTAATAAATATATAAATGTTTATAAGAAGTTATAGATTACCTCACATACTTCAAGGGAATATTAACCTTTTCATATAAAAAGACCGAAATATATAAAAATATCCCTATTGAGGAAACCTTAATATTTCCAAATAAGTACATTTTTAAGAGATAATACCTAAAAGATATAAAATGCGTTGAATATGGAAAGGGAAGTGAATAAATAGAGATAATCTGCATAATTTCACTACATTTGTATCCTATGTTCTATAAATAATAATAAAGCGATATAATAATGGCCAGTTAATTGATAATATTCAAGTAAGAGATACATATGAATACTGATTTTGTAAACTTAACAACGGAGAACCTTACTAATGAGCATTTGTGCTGTATTATTCGTAGTAAGAAAGCTCACCCAGGTATTGAAGCAAAACGGCAATGGCTTTCTGACAGGCTAAACGAGGGGCATGTCTTTAGAAAGTTAAATGCAAAAGCTACGGTTTTTATTGAATATGCACCTCTTGAGACAGCTTGGGTTCCCATAATAGGTGACAACTATTATTATATGTATTGCTTATGGGTTTTGGGTAGTCCGAAAGGAAACGGATATGGGAAATCGTTGATGGAGTATTGCTTGGCTGATGCCAGAGAAAAGGGGAAGTCCGGTATTTGTATGCTTGGGGCAAAAAAACAGAAGAACTGGCTTTCCGATCAATCATTTGCAAAGAAATTTGGCTTTGAGGTGGTTGATACTACCGATAACGGATATGAATTGCTTGCTCTTTCTTTTGACGGAACTGTACCGACATTTGCACAAAATGCTAAAAAGCTGAAAATAGAAAATGAAGAGCTGACGATTTATTATGATATGCAATGCCCTTACGTTTACCAATACATTGAGACGATAGCGCAGTATTGTGAGATGAATGACCTTCCTGTATCTTTAATTCAAGTAGATACGTTGCAAAAAGCCAAGGAATTACCTTGTGTTTTCAATAATTTTGGTGTGTTTTATAAAGGAGTTTTTGAGACAGTGAATTTACTAAATGTCGACTATCTAAAGAGGATACTCAAAAAATGACAGTAAAATTTTGCTGTTATGTGGCAAGTTATCTACTGTTGGGTGATAATAACTTTACGTCTGTTAGTGAGATGTTTATAGTTGCGGTAAAATAAGTGATGATATGAATAATAATAATAAATTTTCGCTCCGTCCACTGACGGATAATGATGCTGACAGTTTGGCTCGGCAATTGAATAATAAAAAAGTTTGGGACAACTTGCGTGATGCTCTTCCTTATCCATATACTTCACAGGATGCAGCGTGGTTTATCAACTTTCAGCAAAATGACCCACTGTTGACTTGTTATGGCATTGTTGTGGATGGTGAGGTTGTTGGTAATATCGGATTTACACGTAGTGAGGATATTGAACGGTTTACGGCAGAGGTTGGATATTATATCGGTGAAGATTATTGGGGGCAAGGTATTATGTCTGCTGCCCTGAGCGTAGCTGTGGAAGATTATTTTAAAACAACGGAGGTTGTTCGGCTTTTCGCTACTCCGTTTGACTACAATAAAGCAAGTGCAAAAGTGCTTGAAAAAGCTGGATTTACACTAAAATGTATCTTTACCAAAGGGGCATATAAAAATGGTCAATTTGTCGATATGCTCTATTATGAAAGAATTAAATAAAGTGGTAATGAGAAATACAACCCATTTTCTTTCTGAAGATGCCGTGTGGGAATCTGTCTCTGAATTTGCATCTGTTGTTGTTTGCCGACGAGCAGGAGACCATGATAGACCGCTACTTGGAACATATTGTTAAATGATAGTTGGCACGGGCGATGTACTGAGTGCCGTTAAGTTTTATACGAATTGTGGTTTTGAATACTCCCATCGGGTGGAGAACTTTTTTACTGACAACTACGATCACCAAATGGTTGAAGATGGGGTATTACTAAAAGATATGATTTACTTTAAACAAAAAATATAAGGATGAAACAAGAGATTTTATTTGTACTGCTCGATCATTTTGCAGATTGGGAAGGAGCCTATATTGCTCCAAACCTAAATTGGGGAGTTGAGCCCGGAAGTGAGAGCAGATATGTAGTTAAAACGGTATCGGTAACGAAAGGCTTTGTTGTCTCGTGCGGTGGATTCAAGGTATTGCCCGATTACACTATCAATGATATTCCTGCTGATTATGCCGGAGTAGTATTAATCGGAGGTATGAGTTGGTTTACTCCAGGTGCCGAACTTGTTGTCCCGTTAGTAGAAGATGCCATCAGGAACAAAAAACTGGTTGCAGGCATCTGCAACGCTTCGGTTTTTCTTGGAATGCACGGATTCCTGAATGAGGTGAACCACACCAGCAACGGATTGGATTATCTGAAAGAATATGGCGGAGCAGGCTATAAAGGCGAATGCCACTATGTCGATAAACCAGCAGTAAGAGATGGTAATATTGTAACTGCTAACGGCTTTTCCGCTTTGGAGTTTACTCGTGAAATACTTTATGCTTTAGAGGCTGATACTCCGAAAAAGATAGAGAAAAGTTATCGAATGAATAAAACAGGTGTTTGGGAAGCACCGGAAATAGAATAATCGTATAATTAACATTGAAATTTTTTTTTCAAAAACTCAAACGGTGGGTAAAATAAAGAATTTATACTTATGAATGATGTAATAAATGGACGTTGCGGTTGGTGTGGAACCGACGAACTGTATGTAAAATACCACGATGAGGAGTGGGGACAATTGGTGACTGACGACAAAATACTGTTTGAGTTTCTTGTGCTGGAGAGTGCCCAAGCCGGATTGAGTTGGATTACCATTCTCAGAAAACGAGAGGGGTATCGTAAAGCCTTTTGTGATTTTGATGTTGAGCGGGTGGCACAGATGACCGATGAAGATGTGCAACGATTGGTCCAATTTGATGGTATTGTGAAAAACCGCCTGAAAATAAAATCAACCATCACTAATGCAAGACAATTTCTCAATGTACAAAAGGAGTTTGGTAGTTTTTACAACTATACGCTCTCATTCTTTCCCGACAGAAAACCGATTGTTAACACCTTTAGTTCATTGAGCGAAATTCCTGTATCTTCTCCCCAGTCCGATGCGATGAGTAAGGATATGAAAAAGCGTGGATTCAAATTTTTCGGATCTACGATTTGTTACGCTCACTTGCAGGCTTCAGGGTTTATTAACGATCATCTGATGGGCTGTGTATGCCGGAAAGAGGAAAAGTAATTGGAATAATATAAAAAATAAATCAGATGAAACAATATTTTTAAACCCAACGTCTTATTTGCCGTTCTTGGCAAGAGGAAGATATCTCGCATCTTGCCAGATTGAACAGTGATGATAAAGTTATGGAGTATTTTCTGAAAAAATTGTCTTATCAAGAGACGATTGCTTTGTACAATCAGATACAAGAGGAGTTTACTGCATATGGATTTGGGGCATACGCTGTTGAGGAGAAAGTGACTGGAGCTTTTATTGGCTTTGTCGGATTACACAATGTTACATTTGAAGTGGATTTTGCTCCGACTGTTGAAATTTTATGGAGATTGTTACCTGAATTTTGGGGTAGAGGGTATGCTACGGAAGCTGCTGTTGCTTGTTTGAATTATGCAAAAGAGGAATTAAAGCTAAAAGAGGTAGTCTCTTTTACTTCATTGTTTAATAAACGTTCAGAGCATGTGATGCAAAAAATAGGTATGACACGCATAAAAGAGTTCAATCATCCGTTAGTGGAGCCCGAACATTCTCTGTACAGACACGTCTTATATAAGATAGTATTGTGATTTTGTCTCTATAACGATTGTTTTTATATCAAAGATTTAGATTATAATAAACACTTTAATTTCTTTTATTTCGTTGGTGATGGTATCTGTTACTTCAAATCGGTCTTTTGCGAGATCAATAAACAAATCAACCCGATAATGTGAGGGTTGCCTGAGACGCGTGCATATTTCCGTATATCTTTTGTTACCATGCCCATTGCATAGCTATGGAGAACATTTTTTAATTTTGTCATTGTATTTTTAGTTTTATATCGTCGACCTCGACGGAAACCGAATTTACATCACAATCCCCTGTCAGGCATAATACTTAGCAGGGGTATTTTTGTTTGGGTACATAAGGGAAGGACAAAATAGCTGATAAGGGCATCAAAACTTGTGGAATGAGGGGTAATATGCCATCGATTTTCCATGATGTGTTGTTAAAGCAAATGGAAGAAAAAGAAATGCAAAAAAGGTTAGGATTATACTTTTACCTATAATAAGTGATTATTAAAATGTTATATCTAAAAATAATGTAATATGAAACCTGAAGATTTTATGGAAAACATCTGCAGATGTTTGGAAAGAATAGAGAATGAGGTAAACAGATTATCCAGTTTTCAAGCGATCGACGGAAGATATGAAATAGATAACAATATTAATAAAACAATGCAGTCGGATCAAACTTATAACAACAGCAAATTGAAGTATTGTTATACAGAGATGAAAGATGAGATACCACTCGATCAGATAACTCTTTTTGAAATAAACCGTGATATTATTCGAATTAAGCAGATATGTAAAAAAGAGAAGGGCTATATAAGTCAATTAACCTTTGCCGAACAAGCGCGACAGAAAGAGAAGGCTATAAAGGGGCTGGATAGCGGGACGAAGTCCATCGAAGGTAAAACCATTCAAGTAGACGAATCTGAGGAGTGAGCCTATGGCAAGTGTGAAAATTAAGTTCCGTGCCTCTACGGTAGAGGGGGGCCAAGGAACCATATATTATCAAGTGATTCATAACCGTGTCGCTCGTCAGATAAAAACGGAGTATCGAATTTATGAAAGTGAATGGAACAGTAGTTTATCGGAGATTATATTGTCCTGTTTCGATGAAGAGAGAAGAGCCTATTTGTCTAAGATAAGAGATAATATACAGAGTGATATACGCAAATTTCAACGAGTTATCACATCATTAGAGCAGCAGGGTGTAGCCTATGACTCTAATAATGTAGTATCAGATTTTGTATCTCTAAATCCACTGAATACTCTTTTCGGATTTATGGAGGAGGTAATTGTCAACCTGAGAAAGTTGGGAAAGATACGAATCTCCGAGACTTATACCGCTACACTTAACAGTTTTTGTCGTTTCAGAGAGGAGAAAGATGTGGCATTGGATAAGGTAGATTCTGATATAATGATAGCATATGAAGCTTACCTGAAAGTAAGTGGTGTCAGTCTCAACAGTTCATCGTTCTATATGCGAAATTTGCGAGCTGTTTATAATCGTGCAGTGGAAAAGGAACTTACCCCACAGCGATTTCCGTTCAAGCATGTTTATACAGGAATAGGCAAGACCGTGAAACGAGCCGTTCCGATAAAAGTTATCAAGCAAATTAAAGAAATGGACTTGTCGTATAGTTCATCATTGGATTTTGCGAGGGATATGTTTCTCTTTTCGTTCTATACTCGTGGGATGTCACTCGTGGATATGGCGTATTTAAGGAAGAAAGACCTTACCAATGGTATTCTTTCCTATCGTCGTCGTAAGACAGGACAACAGCTGTTTATAAAGTGGGAAAAACCAATGCAGGAGATTGCGGATAAATACGATACGAAAAATTCGATTTACCTGTTACCAATTATCAAGCACTCTTCCATAGAGGAACGAACGCAGTACATTTATGCAGGTCATAATATAAACCGGAACCTGAAAATTATCGGTCGGGAGTTAGAATTGTCTATACCCTTGACAATGTATGTCGCACGACACGCATGGGCCAGTATCGCCAAGAGCAAGAATGTTCCACTGTCGGTGATTAGTGAAGGAATGGGGCATGATTCAGAAGCTACAACACGCATCTATTTAGCTTCGTTGGATAACATGGCGATAGATAAGGCGAATAGTCTGATATTGAAATCTTTGTAAGAAAAGAATTGTTGAGCGAATTGTATGACTCTTTGCAAGAGATTATTATCTCTTTGCAAGAGAAGTGATTAACGACGCAAAAATACGAAAAAATCTGCAAATGAGTCAATAAATGTATAAAAAAAAGTTTTGCGAATGAATAATTTTGTTGAGTACGATAAGAGGATTGTTGAGTAAATGAGGTAAATGTAGTTAAGTATAGTTCTCGTTTTCAGATAGCCTGCCTGTTATTACTCTCTCTTGCAAAGAGAGGGTGATTTTGAGTGTTAAAATAATAAAGGTAATGAGACGTATAATCTTATTGTTGGCAATTGCTGTGGCAGGTATTTCACAAGAACTTCAGGCACAAAAGGCGGCGATAAAAACGAATTTGCTTTCCGATACTTTTATGAATGTCAATCTTGGGATGGAGATTGGTCTTGCCCCCAAATGGACACTTGACTTTACGAGCGAATTCAATGGTTGGACGCTTTCGCATAATCGGCGATGGAAACACTGGGCCGTCCAACCTGAGATTCGTTATTGGTTCTGCGACCGTTTTTCCGGACATTTTCTTGGAGCACATTTGCATGGGGGGCAGTATAACATAGGAGGCTTCAATGGACAAGTTAACTTTTGGGGAACGAATGCACGGAAACTGAAAAATGCCCGCTATCAGGGGTGGTTTTTAGGTGCGGGGGGAGCATACGGTTACGCATGGATACTGAATCGTCATTGGAACTTGGAAGCGGAAATCGGTTTCGGATATTCTTATACTCGTTACGACAGGTTCAGATGTTCCGGATGCGGAAAAAAAATTGAAGCAAGCAAACCGCATCATTATGTGGGGCCTACAAAGGTAGCCATTAATTTAGTTTACTTGTTTTAAAGCGGATGGACATGAGAAGGACAGTATTTCTATTGGCAGCCCTGTTAGGGTTTGGAAATATGATGGAAGGTGTGGCACAGGGTGTAAAAAATATCATTCCCGATGTTTCCGTTAGTCATTTCAAAATGGATCGTAACGGTAAGTATCTTACTGTGGAGATGAATATAGGTTTAACGGGACTTGACGTGGATGCTAACCGTGCTGTATTACTTACGCCGCGTCTTATTAATGGGATAGATTCACTTGACTTACCATCGATAGGGATTTATGGACGCAGGCGATATTATTATTACGTGAGAAATGGAATAAGTAATATTTCAGGAGAAACTGAAACAGCTTGCCGGGCATTAAGAAAACCGGATGACTTAGACTATCATCAACCTGTTGTTTACAAGGAGTGGATGAATGGGGCGACTCTTAAATTTTATCGTAGTGACTGGGGATGTTGCCATGAAATATTGGCAGAATATGAAGGCATACTGGGACGGTATAATGAAGCATTCTTTCCGGAACTGGTATTTGTGCGTCCTGAAGCTGAGACCATGAAAAGCCGTTCGTTGTCGGGATCGGCTTTCATAGACTTTCCGGTAGATCAGACAGTGATTTATCCTGAATATCGCCGAAATACGGTGGAACTTGGTAAAATACAAGCTACTATAGATTCTGTGAGGAACGACAAAGATGTGTCTATTATTTCGGTATGGCTCAAGGGATATGCTTCACCCGAAAGCCCGTATTCGCATAACAGAGATTTGGCAATAGGGCGTACTGAGGCGCTCAAGAAGTATGTACGGCAGTTGTATAATTTTAATGATGACATTATTCTTACGGAATATGAGCCGGAAGACTGGGAAGGACTGCGTCGATATGTGGAACTGTCTAATATCGAACATCGTAAGGAAATTTTGGAGCTGATAGACAGCAGTATCGAACCAGATGCTAAGGAGGATAGAATAAAACGAAGCTATCCTCAAGAATACCGTTTTTTGTTACAGCATTGTTATCCGGCATTACGTCACACGGATTATCGTATAGATTACAATATACGTAATTACAGCGACGTGGAGGAAATTAAACGTATTATGGCGGAGCAGCCACAGAAGTTGAGCCTGAATGAATTCTACCTCGTAGCGAGAATGTACGAGCCTGGTACTATGGAATTTACCGATGTGTTTGAAACGGCGGTACGTATGTTTCCCCATGATGAAATAGCCAACTTGAATGCAGCCAATGCTGCTATACGCCGGGGCAATCAGGATGCCGCGCGCAAGTATTTAGCAAAGGCGGGTAATTCGGCAGAAGCTGTTTATGCACGAGGTTCACTTGCCATACGTGAAAAAGATTATAAGATGGCGGTACTACATTTGGAGAAAGCTCGCGAAATGGGACTTCAAATGGCAGAAATCACACTTGTGGAATTGGCAAAAAGAGGATATACGGAATGATTAAATAAGTTAAAAAAATGAAGCTATCAAGTTTATTATGGAGTTTGTTCGGAATAATGGCACTTAGTGCTTGTTCCGAAAATGAAATGTCGGAAGAGAACGATTTGGAAGTTAAAAACGGTGGTCGTTTTTTAGCTGTTGAAATTGCAAATCCGGCCACGACAAGAGCTGAAAGTGTATTAGATGGTGACTACGAGGCTGGTTTGGATGGTGAGGACAAGGTCAATTCTTTAAGATTCTATTTCTTTGATGGTACAGGGGCACCAGTTTCTGTAAATGTTGTCGGAGATAAAAATTATGTGGATTGTACGGAAATTATATCGGAGGGTCAGAATGATATGCCGAATGTGGAGAAAAAACTTCAGGCAATTGTTGTGATTAATACGAAAGATGGTAATAATGCTAATGTTAGTTCCATGGTTGCTGTAGCCAATCATGAGACGGCAGAACTTGGAGAAGAGGCTTTGTCTCTTACGGAAATATGTAAAAAAATAGGCGATTATAGCTCTGTAGAAAAAGAAGAGAATAATGGTAGTAAGATTTCACATTTTCTGATGACAAGTTCATCTTATGCAGGAACAGACGGACAAATTACTGTGGCAACGATTAATCCTGTAAATCTCTGTAAATCTGAGGAGGATGCAAAAAACAATCCTGTGAATATTTATATAGAACGTGTGGTTGCAAAAACGAAATTGAATGCTGAATGGAATACTGAGAAGGTAACAGTCAAAGAAAATATTACCTATCAAGGTAAAAACTATACGGCAGTCGCATTGAAAGACCACAAGGGTAATGATATTAAAGTTAATGAAAAACAAATATATGTCATTTTCACAGCTTGGGATATTACCGGTACTGTAGATAAGTCATATCTTTTCAAAAAGGTAAATTCTGTAACTGCATGGAATTTGGGTTGGATATGGAATAATTCCGACTTCTTCCGTTCTTTTTGGGCAATGAATCCCGAAGATGTAAAGCTGGGATATATCAGTTATAGCGATATTGATTGTGAGGTTGGAGAAAACGGTGTAGCATATTGTATGGAAAATGCAGCGGACAATTTTGATAATGGAACCAAGAGCGCTTATAATCCTGATGCACAGGTTTGTAATCGTACTCAGGCAATCATTGCTGCAGTATTGGTTACTGTTGATGGAAGTCAAGCATCTCCTATCGATTTGGCAAAATGGGCAGGAAGGGATTATACAGAAGAGAGTGTGAAGGTGGCCATGTTGAATACAATGACAAATCAGATTTACATAAAAGAAACAGATGGTGGAAATGAAAAGTTTGTTTCGATTAAGCCTGAACATGTATTGTTGGTTACCGGTACAAATGCAGGAGAGGCTGATGATAAAAGCGAAAACAGTGCAAGGTATTTAAGTTATTTACAATTGACGGCGGAAGCTAAAGCTTTGGATTTTTATTCAAGTACCTCAGAAGATGCGAAGTTGACAGCGGATGCTGTGAACACTATTCTGAAAAGTATACCTGGTGCTAAAGTGTGGAAAACCGGAATGACTTACTATTACACAGATCTCAGACACTTGGGAACAGAAGCAACAAAAGGGCTGTATGGTGTAGTGCGTAATCATATCTATGATGTCAAAGTTCAGTCTGTAGTAGGTCTGGGTACTCCAGTCTATAATCCGGATGAAGTGATTGTTCCGCAAAAACCGGGTGAAGATGAAACATATATTGCTGCAAAAATAAACATCCTGTCATGGCGAATTGTGAATAATGATGTTGATTTAGTGTGGTAATGATTTTATTCTAAAAACACCTCGTAATTGGTATAATTAAGGTATAACCTTGAGACTGCGGCTTCTTATGTCGCAGTTTCTTCACTTGATTTTATTGTAATAGTGACCAGCAGATTGTAGGTTGACATAACATATACATAATATACGATGAACACATTGTTTTATATCAGACGGCTTGGGATAGTATTATTGGTACTGTTTCTGATTACGTCCTGCGACAGCTTGATTTATGAGCACGAGGGGGATTGCCTGGTGAGTTACCGTCTGAAGTTCCGCTATGACATGAACTTGAAGTTTGCTGATGCCTTCGCACATGAGGTGAAATCGGTAAGGCTTTATGCGTTCAATATGGAGGGAGAGTTGGTATGGCAGGCATCTGAACAGGGAGAGGTCCTTGCGTCTGAAAATTATGTCATGGCATTGGATCTCGCACCCGGTAAGTATCGGCTGGTAGCATGGTGCGGACTAGGTAATGAGGAGTCTTTTTGTTTGCCTGATGTGAAGCCTACATGTTGCTCACAAGATTTGCACTGTCGCTTGAACTGTATTTCTGAAATATCAGCCGAACCTTCAAGCAGTGGAGGATTTCCCGCTTGTTCCGATAAGGATTTACAGCCATTGTTTCACGGCATGATAGATGTGGAATTGCCTGTGAATGACGATGGAGGAGAATATACTTACGAAATGTCACTTACCAAAAACACAAACGTGTTTCGTGTCGTATTGCAGCATCTTTCCGGTGAAGACATAGATGTTGATGATTTTGAATTTAGTATAGAAGACAACAACGGTTGGGTAGCTTATGATAACTCGATGTTGAGAGATGCTCCTGTCGTATATCGTCCATGGGCTGTTTATTCCGGTGAAGCGGGTGTGGATACAAATCCTAACCGTGCTATAACTTCTGTTAAGGTAGCTGTAGCGGAGCTGACTGTAAACAGATTGTTTATGAGGGATTGGACAAAATATAAACGTTCAATGTTGACAATACGTACTGCCACAGAAGGTAAGCTTGTCGCTTCTATTCCGATTATTGATTATGTCTTGTTGGTGAAAGGTGAACATCATAAGCAAATGGATGACCAGGAATATCTGGACCGGGCTGATGAATACAATATGACATTTTTTCTTGATCAAGACAACAACTGGATAAGCACTGTGGTACAAATTCTTTCCTGGCGGGTAGTGATTAATAATTCAGATTTGAATTGACAAACAGTTTTTTCAAAAAGTTAAAATGAAATGTACATTGCGACATATCTTATGGATGGTTTCGGTGTTTTGTCTTGCCTTGATACAGACGGCCTGTAACAAAGCCGTCGGTTTTATGGACAAGCCATCCAGTGATGAAGGTTCGGTTATGCTCGTATTGAATACTGAGATTATAGGTTCGTTGTATGCCGGAGAGACTGAGTCGGGTAGGGACAAAATACATACGCTTCGTATTGTTATCCTACATCCGGATGGTACGGTGGAACATAACCAATTTATGGATTTTGGAGATGGGATATTGTCAGAGTGTACACGGTTTATCCAGGTAAAGCAGAACGAAACGAAAACAATTTATCTGATAGCCAATGAAAGGAGTGTACATGATGGCTTGCATAATACTTTAGATGAATTTACGGTGGGTACAGACGGTTTTAAGGATGCGATTGACGGTCAATCGTTTAGCCCTGACTACCTCAAACCTATTCCTATGAGTTCCGTGTACGAAGTTGAGATTAAAGATGAATCGCGGAAAGAATGTCAGTTCTATTTGGTGCGTGCCGCTACGAAATTTACATTCCGCTTCACGAATATGCGTAGTGGATTTGTTACACTGAACAGTGTCACTGTTTCAGATATAGCCGATAAGACTTACCTGATGTCTCACAAAAAGAATCTGACGATGAAGTTTCAGGAAGAGGACGGAGGTGAAACCGAACTTTTCTGGATAGATTGGTTGAAAAAAATATCGGACGAATCGCAACTGAATCCGGATGACAAGGAACTGGCGGATAAGAGAGGCTGGATACAAGACTATGATATTCCTGAGGAAACAACATCCGGACAAGTCATCGTGAAAGCACCGGATGATTTTCAGATACCAGGGCTTGCTTATGATATGGGAGTGCCAAAACCGGGTCGGAAGGTTTATCCGACTTTTTATCTTCCGGAAAGCAAGGACTTGAAGAATTCTCAAGAAATGTATGGTGAGCAAGAATACACCATGATACTCAGTCTGACGGATGACAAAAATGAAACGAAAAATTTTACTTGTCTTTTTGACAATTTAAAAGCCCTTTTCCGCAATACCCATGTAGTGGTAGATGTTACTTTTCTTGAAAAGGGAATACAAGTGGATGTGATACCTTATAGTGAGGTTGTTCTTAAACCTGAATTTGGATTGTAAACCCGTAAAAAACATGTAAAGATGAAACTTTGGATATCATATATTCTTGTTTGTATGATGGCTTTTGCCTGTACAAGCTGCCGTGATGATTTTATGGCATATGATTCTGTTATTGGAGAAGGCAAGGCAAAAGTGTCTGCTGTTGTGGATTTTCAGCCGATGTCATCGGGGCTGGCGCAAACAAGAACTGCCGGAGATGCAATTAAAGACATTAAGAGTCTTCATGTGTTACTATATGATTACGAAACGAAGAATTTAATAGAGAACTGGAAGATTGAGAATTATGAAACAAAAGATATGGATCGCCTCGACACAGATGCGGAAAACGGGGTAACTGCGGAAGTAAAGACGAAGCGCGTCTCTTTCGAGTTGAGTACAACTATCGATAAAGGTAAATATCTCATGTATGCAGTGGCTAATATTCCTGAATTACTTGATAATTACGAAGAAAACATTAAAACAGTGAAGGGGCTTAAGAGTATACCACTCACATGGAACGATAAGGATATAAGCCAAAACAGTCAGATGATAGGATATTTTACAAAGAACACCACTGTACAGCCGGAGGATAATCCGCTTGTTATAAACGAATCGGAGGTTCGCTTGCATGCATGGTTACGCCGTGCAGCCTCAAAAGTGACTATTGCTTATGACGGAAGTAAATTGAAAGAAGGGGTTTTTATTTATCTTAAGTCGGTACAGATTAAAGATATACCGGAGCAGTGTTATTTGGGGGAAGATAATAATGTGGGTGATGAAGGATATATGTTAAAATGTCCGGAAAAGGGACCGGACATGCCTAACGGAGAGATAATCAAATATTATGAAGGAGAAGAACCTGAAGAATTCGGTCCTGACTATAAGGGACCTCGTATTACGGTGGGAACTCCAAAGTATGGTTCTCATGCAGAAAATGCTAATGCTTTGTTCTTTTATGAGAATATGCAGGGGATTGGTAAGGATAAACGGCAGGATTCGGATGATGATAACGTGTTGGATGCGCCAGGAATGCCAGGTGATGCGACTTATGTGCTTAAAGACGACAAACCGTATGGTACATACATAGAAGTGGAAGCGCATTATATTTCCAACAATTCGGAGAAATTAGGTAATGGTCGTATCATATACCGTTTTATGCTGGGACAGGATGTAAAGACAGACTATAATGCCAAACGGAACTGTCATTATAAGCTGACGTTGATATTCAAAAACTTTGCCAATGACGTGGATTGGCATATAGAGTATAAAGAGCCAGAGCCGGGGGTGATGACTCCCGAACCTTATTATATCTCCTATCTATATAACCACTCATTGATGTATCCGCTCAAAATCAATACAGGCGGAAATAAAATAGAATACATAAAGGCGGAAATAACCGATAATCGCTGGGCACCGGATAATGCCAATAAGGAAGTTTGTTTTTATGAAATGGATTTACCCAATCAAAACCAATGGAATGGTTTCCTTTCGTTGCATGAAACAACTGAAACGCGTATTACCGGAACCAAACCTTTTACCGCTACATCGAATATGGAATACTATAATAGAGCTCCCAAACGAGGTGAACGTGAATACAAAGACTTCACAGAAGGAGAACATACGACGGACAATGCGAATGCAACCGACATTTATCGTGTGGAGAAACATCCTACGGAAGAGAATACATTTAATGTATATATTCCTATGTACACGCGGGCTAAACAGCTGATTAAGGAAACGGCTTATACCGGTAATAACCCTTACGTGGCGTATCAGCGGAAAGCGAATGTAAAGATTACAACCAAGTTGAAAGGGCTGGAAAAAGTATTTGAAAATAATGTAACCATATATCAAGTACGTCGTATTGTGAATCCCAAAGGAGTTTATCGTCGTGCCGACAATAATAAGTCATTTCATGTGGTACTGAAACGATTGCCGCGGGAAAATGCAGAACGCTTTGAAACATTTCAATCAGAAGGTCCATGGAAAGCTTATATTGTAAGACATTATAATGGAGATGGGATTGAACTTTCAGGATATCAGGGAAAGTCGGAATGTATAAATGACACTGTGTATGGTAATACGGGAACAAATATGGATTTTAACATTGATTTTTCCGGAACACCGGTTGGTAACCGATATGCTATAATTAGGGTTGAGTATCATAATTATACTTGTTATCATCTGATATTTGTAAGACAGGGAAACGAACCCGATAATTTGATTGATGGTGGTGCGTTATGGTATGCTGAAAATATGAAAACCAGGAACCAATTAGCGGCAAGTCCGCTGGATGAAGGCTCGTTATTTAAATTGGGAAACTGGGATGATCCGATTGATGCGTTGAATAATAAAAATTCGAAAACACCTTGGATAAATGTCACCTCTGCAGATTTTAAAAAGCCGACAGATGGTTTTATTATAGCCGGAAAAACGGATACCAAAAAAACATGGGATCAGATAACAACAAAAGTTGATGTAAACAATCCTCAAATAGTAGTTTCATTTGATGATCCCGGAAGTGGAATGGAAGTTGCTAAATGGGAGGACTATGAGGCCTCGTATAATAGCCAAGATATAGAACAAGGATATGGTATCCTTTACGGAGATGATGCGATAGAGACAACTGATCATATAGATCATGCATATGGACATGATTATAACCATGGAGTAATGGGATGCGGGATGAGAGGCTGTTTTGTATATAACAAAATGACGGGTAAAAATCTTTTCTTCCCGATAGGAGCTTCCGGCTACGGACACAGAAAGCACTTAGAAGGCGGAATATTAAGATATTCTGCAGGGCAGACCGGATATTACACCACGGGACGTGTTCCGGTTGACACTAGTAAACCGGCTGTTTATCCTGAAGGTGTGAAAGATGCCCCGTTGTTTCATGACATATATATGAGACCGGGTGCTATATATTGGTATAAAACACAGGGAGGAAACATACCTGATGGACCGTATGTCGGCTGGGATATAAACTATTTCTCATTCGATTTCTATCCGATAGGTAGTTACTCCACAGGAAGCCGTCGGGATGCTTGTTTTGTGCGTTGTGTGAAAAAATGATAACTTTATCTAGTGGCTTCTTTGTGTTGATGCGTATGTAAACGACTTTAGATCACCGAAGTAAATTCAAAAAAACTCTGAAATATTTGAATCTCAGAGTTTTTTTGAACTTGTTTTTCGTTTTTTCGGTGCGTACGGAAGATGAACCTAAATTTTATTCTTTACATAACTAATATCTTAGTAATGCTCTTGTTGTTTAGACTAATGAATGGTCCAATATATTAAGTTCGCTGTTCTGCTTGGCTTTTTATTGTTGCTTGGAACACTGTAAATGTACGAAATCACATCTAAATCATCAAATTTTAAAGAGATTTATTCCTTTTCGCAATCATGTTCTTGAGTCATTTTCCATCTATTGGTTATTATGAAGGATTATTTTGAAAATATTTTTGCAAAAAGTCTGTAAATAAGATAGATGCTATATGAAATATTTATATATTTGGACTCATAAGTGTCCACTAAAAAGTGGACGTTTAAAAATTAAATAAATTTGGTTCACTTGAACCGCTTCGCTCTTTGTCATTTTTGAAATTAGTTTTATTGAAGAGATCGGACAAAATAGTCTTATCTGTAAGTGATATGCTAAGGATTTGTAGGACTTCGTACGTAGACCTGTCAAGTCTTAGATCATGCTGGGCAATTGCCACAAGACAATATGTTATAATCGCAGAATATATCTGTATTCTTACTGCATTCTCTGTATCGCCCCAGAACTTCTTAATCTTCAAATGCTGTTTGAACCATTTAAAGAATAATTCAACCTGCCATCTGTTTTTATATAGTTCTGAGACTTGCAAAGATGATAATTCCATTGCATTGGTAAGGAAGGTAAACTGACATTTTTGTTCTTTATCCCAATAGCAAACTTTGCGTATTTGGCTAGGATATCCTTTAGAGCTATTATACACTCTCAGTTCACTAACAGCATCAGACAAGACATTTTCTGGTAAACGACGTTTCCAGCGTTTGGCCTTAAACTGTAGGTTTGACTTTGCTCTAACAACAAAGTATGAACCTATGGCTTCAACCCGAAAAAAGGCTTTTGAAGTGGTTGTATCCTCTATCAAAGATGTAGTAAGCTCCTGTTTCATAAGGGATATTGTCCATAACTTTACTATTATGTACTGATGCTGTTGTTATGTGAAAGAAGGACGGAATCAGTGTTTCTATATCATATAGAGTATGTATTTTGATATCACCCTTACGTTTACGGAACTTAGCCCACCAAAAAACACTTAGGAAAGGTCGATTGTTGTAGAGTCAAAGGCATAAACGTTTCCACCAAGTTTGAATATGTCAGTTTTACGCTTGTTACGTGCTTGCTCTACCATATAATAGGCATATGTCTCAAAAATATGGTAATCACGATTCTGGTTAGCTTTTGCCAAATTACTTCTGGTAATATGTTTACCAAGTCCAAGGTGATAAGTCTTACCTTGATGAGCTTCCAATGCCACGATAAGGTCACGTAAACTTTCTCGGTTTGACAATTGGCCAAATATCAAAGCAAGGAGTTGATTCCAACAAGTGAAGTGCTTTACATACTTGTCACCACCATATTTACGCACAAGGTAGTTAAAATGATTTCTATCCAAAAATGCGGTCAACTGAGCAAAAACGTATTTGTCTTGAAACATATGCAGTACTATTATAGCTTGCAAAGGTACAAGTTCAAGTCCGTTGACTCGATTTTTCTACAATAACTATCTAATTTTCAAAGATTTCAAAGAACTATTGCGATTTTTTAGTGGACACTAATGATTTGGACTATTAAATCTAAAATTATGAAACGGAAAAGAACCGACAGAACCTTTTACCGAAGTCTATTAATGATCTTTCTAATAGGCCCATACTCTTCCTATGCACAGATTCCACAAGTTAGCCTGCCATGTCCTCCTTCGATGCCACAATATGGTATTAGTACCAATGTCAATCAAAGTAATACTTTGCAGGTTCCCACAACAACTCACTTCAATCATGTACAGCAGCAAAATGGAGCTATCATGCGTGAAGTGCAAGAGCATGAAAGACTACGACAATTACAAACGCAAGAAATTATTAATGAAGCTATGTCACGTGGTGAATTAGCACTTCCTACTTTTTCCGGTGCTCCCGGCACAGGGAGTTTTTATGCAGCCAGAGATGAAATAAATGACATGCTATGTGGCAAGCGACCCATGAGTTTGAAACGGGCAGTATTCCTATGTGAGAATGCCTATTTTGATAACAGAATGAGTTATGATCGGTTTAATGCAGAAATTCAGAATCTGAAAAAGATATGCCTATTAAAACTGAAGGAAGAAGGAGCCAGTTTGCAAGACAATATGGCAAAGAATCTAATGATCTTCCGGGTGATCACTGATGAAGTCTGTGTAAAAGAACCTGGAACAGAAAAGATTCTTACCCATTACCCTATGAAATATGATTTTGAGGACTTTTATGCCCGAGAGGATGCATCTAAATATATGGTATCAAAATTACTGATACAGAACACCGGGCAGTGCCATTCCTTACCACTATTGTATCTGATATTGGCTGAAGAACTGGGTGCAAAGGCGCATCTGTCTTTTTCTCCTAATCACTCTTTTATTAAGATTCAAGATAATCAAGGTGACTGGCATAGTCTTGAATTGACCTGCGGTGCTATTGCTACGGATGATTTTTATATGGGGAGTGGATTCATCCGGTCTGAAGCTTTACGTAATAAATTATATCTGCAACCGTTGTCTGTCAAAGAGTTAATTGCTCATTCGCTGAATGATTTATCCATGTATTATGTCAACAAGTATGGGTATGACGAATTTGTGAAACAGAATGCTGATTCGGTGCTTTCCCATTTCCCAACGAACTTATCTGCGATGCAAACTATTTCCAATTACAACACGTCCATAGCTCTTTATGTGTTAAGGCAATGTAATGTTCCTTCTCCTGATGATTTGCCGCAATACCCACAAGCCAATGCTTTGTATCGTCAAATGCTGGAAGGCTATGAGAAGCTGGACAACCTGGGGTATGCGGAAATGCCGAAGGAGGCTTACAAGGAATGGCTTGAAAGCCTTGAAGTGGAAATGTTGGACCCTGAGAACCAACCATCGATTATTATACAAACTACAAAATAATAGGATTATGAGAAAAAGTTTTCTTTTATTTTCAGTATTGGTGTTGACAGTATGTGTGTATGCCCAACAACCCTTTGCTAAATATGGGTATAAGGTTAAAGTTGCTACCTTTAGTGGTGGGCGTTATGACGAGTTCCATGATAAGACGAGGATTGTGGAAATTGGCTCGGTAAAGTTTGATACGAAGACTGGCAAGATTGTGGGGTATGTTGATAATAATGGGGAAACTGAGGATGGGATGAAAGCACAGACTGTCAGCCGATTCCTTTCAATTGACCCATTGGCTGAAAAGTATTATTCGATTTCTCCTTATGCGTACTGCAATAATAACCCTTTAAGATATATTGATCCTGATGGGAAAGACTGGTATAGTTATCAAGATAAAGATGGTAATACTGTTTATACTTATAATGCTGATATTCATTCTCAGAAACAGCTGAACAAGGTAATGGAAGGAGCCACATATCACGGAAAGACTCATAATGATGGTAGTACATATTTTAGTTTATTTGGCTGGCAATTTGAGTCTGGGAGTATGGAAGCCAAGATTATGGGAAAAATGGATGAAGCTATCATTAACTACCATGAGCCCACTCCAGCTCAAGACCCATTTTCTAGTGAATCAATTAGTTACGAAAAATCGACTAACTTTGATATTGGTATATACGCTTCTGGTTCGAGTAGTTTTAAACATAAAACATTCAATGTGGAGGGTGGCTATGCTGTTTATTATCCAGTTGAAAAAGGAATTGAAAATAAAGCTAAATTTGGAGGGACAAAAGATTTGGGAAAAGGGAAGGTGGTAGGTATGTCAAGTTGGGGCTCAGCAAATAATCTTCCAGACGGAATTCCATTACGTTTTGAACGTCAAAGAACTAAAGGACCAAGAGTCGTACATTCTGCAGATCTCGTATTTACAGATCCGGCTGTAGCTAAAAAGATAAATAATATTTATGACAGATTGTTTAAAAAGTAGTTTTATGAAAAAAAACTTTTTTCTATTTCTCTTCCTAATTTCTATTTTTCCATATACTACATACGCTCAAGACGAAAAAAAGCCTGGAAGGGAAATCATTGAACGAGAAAAACTTGATATGAAAAGCTTTAGAGAATTAATGGAATGCTATTATGCATACTATTTTGAATATCCTAAAGATATGGAGACCTTTATCGGTTTTGAAAAATGTTATATACATTCTTATCCAGATGACTGGCCAGATGATGAGAAAGATTTGATTTTGAATAGTAATATACCTTTTTTTGAGCACCATAAAGATGATATCCAGATAGTTAGAAGTGATTCTGACGTAGTAATACGTTGGGATGACTGGATTTTATACGATGCGTTAAATCCATGGGGAGATCCTTGTGAGCTATCAGAATATTTAAGCAAATATCCTGACTCTTTTGAGCCATATTATTTCTCTGTTTATCGTAGATTGTATTATCCCAGATATTATGACCATGCAGGTAAGGCTATTATTGTGATTGAAGAGTTAGATTCATTATATAAGGAAAGTATGGGTCAATTGCGAAAAAAATACCTGAAAAAGGGGAAGTTCATTTTGCCTGTACACACATTCGTGTCTAGAAAAGAAACCCTTCCCATTTTTACCCCCTTTGAATATCAACCGGATATCGGATTGCATTACTTCTGCAAGAAAGATGAGCGGTTTGAGTCTGATCTGCTTTTTTTTAAAGCGTTCGAGGATTTTCTGAAGGATTTTTGTCTGACTCATGGAATTGCGAGAATGGTATTTTTATGCCCTGAGTACACCCCAGTCCGAAAAAATAAAGTAAGTAGTAATTGATAAATTCCAACGAATATGTATAAAAAGATATTCTTCGCTCTATGCATGTTATCATTGGTAAGTGTTCTATCTGCAAAATGTGTATCACCCTTTTATGAACAGGCTTACAATGAACTAAACAATATGCTCTCTGGGGTATCTAATTTAAGTTTTAAAGAGGCTGTTTTTATTGTTGAGAATGCATACTATGATGAGACAGTCAATAAAGATGAGTTTTATGATATATTGTCAGAATATGCTACAATATGCAAAAATGTCGCAGCAACAAATTTAATACAGTATGAATTAGCGGATAAAGAATCGGTTGGTAATCATGCAGCTATTTTTAGATTGATGACAGATTCAATTCCACTTTTTTTTAATGATATGGAGGGATTTATTCATCTTCCATTTCATTATAATTTTGATGATTATGCTGGTAGTAAAGATTGGAGTAATACATTTGTTACCAAACTCTTGACATCTCATAAAGGTAATTGTCATTCTTTGCCTATCTTTTACAAACTAATTGCCGAGGAAATGGGAGAAAAGGCTTGGCTCTCGTTGGCTCCTAATCATTTCTACATTAAGCTACGGAATAAACAGTCAGGGTGGTATAATACTGAACTGACTTCCGGCAACTTTCCGAGTGATGTATGGATGAAATCGTCGGGGTATATTCATCTGGATGCTATCGTAAACGGAATCTATATGGACACTTTATCGACGAGGAATTCTGTGGCGTTGTGTTTGGTGGATTTAGCCCAGGGGTATCAGCATAAGTACCCTGATAGCTATGAGCCTGAGTTCGTGCTGAAATGTTGTGATACGGCATTGGAATATTTTCCAAACTATATTAATGCTTTGTTGCTAAAAGTGGAAACTCTTTTGGAGGTTTATCGTAAGAGTGAAGTTAAATCTAAAGATACATTCAGGGATATTGAGAATTTATACGGATATATCCATAGGCTGGGCTACAGAAAAATGCCGGATAAGATGTATGTAGAATGGCTTTCTTCTTTAAAGGATGCGAGAGGGGCATATCAAATTAAATCACAATAGCAGCATAATTATAAACTGATTGATTGAGCGCATGACAGTCTGAGTGCATGAACGCATGATCAATCAAGTAGTCAATCAAGAAACGAACTGACCATTTGACTGGGCGGTTTATCATCTGGAAGTATGAGGAAAAAGATAACATTAACTTTGCTTTGTGTTTTCCTTTTTTGAGGGGCCGGGGGTGCATGTCCCGGACTTCCACAAAAGAGAAGTAGACGACGGAAAACCAACTAAGGGAAGCGACAACAGAAAACAAACTAACGGAAAAATGTGAAACCGCGACGGTGGAGACTAAGACCGGAAACAAAGAGAAGCGAAACATCGTTATAGAGTTTACAAAAGTGGATTATTACCCGAAGGAAGGGAAATAGTCGAATCGTTTTACAAGGTAATTTCAAAAAGCGGATAGTGTGTTCAATGAAGAAATACTTCGGAATTTGGAGACTGTAGGCGAAGAAACGACCGGAAAGGTAAAGACGAAACAAAAGGAGAATTTTAAAAAGCCTTGAAAGATAAAAGTAAACCGCCTAATACAGGGTCAAAGATTACCGGGCGAATAGTCATAAGCAATGATAAGCAGGAAGCGACAGAAACCAAAGCAACTACTGATAAAGATGAAACAACGACCGAAGCGATTACTACGACGACGGAAGAAACTACTAAAGTAACGGCACAGACCAAAGAAAAAAGTACCCGAAAATCAGCTCGTTTTTATGGGTACTTATTGGGTGCGGATTGGTAGCGGTTTTTACATTTGCAACAAGATTGTTAGAAAGTAGGGGTTGGCGGTGAATTTTTGCAGAAAAGATAACAAAAAACACCCAAAAAAGCCGTTAACGGAGTGCTTTTTCGAGTGTCTTTTTAGTAATTACCTTATAGTAAAGTTTTATTGCGGTGTGTACGGGACTCGAACCCGTGACCCCATGCGTGACAGGCATGTATTCTAACCAACTGAACTAACGCACCAGTATTTCATTTTAATCAGCTTTCTCTCTCGATTGCGGGTGCAAAGGTAGCTGTTTTTACGTAATTTGCAATATTTTCAAAAAGTTTTTTTGTGAATAAAATAGCCGTTTTTTGCTTTGTGCTTCATTATGAGGTGTTTCTGTTGGAATAAAAAATAGAAATTCTTTTTATTTCTTTCTCAATAGAGGAATTCTAATGCTTCAAAAGGTGTGTGTTGTTAATATATTTTCTTCGTAGATTAGACAATTGATTTTATGTGCTGCAAAAGTACGTATTTAATGGTGCGTTAAATACCTAATTAAAGCAGTATTAAAATAGATAGTTTATATCTATAAAGTACGTAGTTTTTAATTGCTTGTAATACAGTAATATACGGTGCTGTTTTGCCTCTATCTGTATCTTTGTATCTTGTTTCATGTATATTTTTCTGCCTGTCGTGCGGTTGAATACCTTAAAATGATGACATTATTTTCTTTATTTCTTTTTGAATTTTGAACTCCAATCTTTCTATCTGATCTATTTCTTGCTTTTAAAGTAAACTTTTTGCTCAAATTATTCGCTATTTTGCAATAATTAGTTATTTTTGCAAGCTAAAATCGCAGGTGGTGAAACAACGCTGCATGAATTAGTAAAATAGTAGAAACAATGATGACAACTGCCAAACTGTTATTGCACTGTCCCGATAAACCGGGTATCCTGGCCGAGGTGACAGACTTTATCACGGTAAACAAAGGAAATATTATCTATCTGGACCAGTACGTAGACCATGTGGAAAACATCTTTTTTATGCGTATTGAATGGGAATTGAAAGATTTCCTGGTTCCTCAGGAAAAGATTGAAGATTATTTTGAAACACTCTACGCCCAGAAGTATAGCATGAATTTCCGTCTCTATTTCTCAGATGTGAAACCACGGATGGCTATATTTGTATCCAAAATGTCGCACTGTCTTTTTGATATGTTGGCACGGTATACGGCAGGAGAGTGGAATGTGGAAATTCCTCTGATCATTAGTAATCATCCCGATTTGCAGCATGTGGCAGAGCGTTTTGGTATTCCTTTCTACCTTTTCCCTATCACAAAAGAGACGAAGGAAGAGCAGGAACGCAAAGAGATGGAACTGTTGGCTAAACATAACATCACATTTATTGTGTTGGCGCGTTATATGCAGGTTATCTCAGAGCAGATGATCAATGCTTATCCTAATAAAATCATCAATATTCACCACTCTTTTCTTCCGGCTTTTGTAGGTGCAAGACCTTATCATGCTGCTTTTGAAAGAGGTGTAAAAATTATTGGTGCTACCAGTCATTATGTAACGACTGAGTTGGATGCCGGACCTATTATAGAACAGGATGTTGTGCGCATCACACATAAAGATTCGATAGAAGATCTGGTTAATAAGGGTAAAGACCTGGAGAAAATTGTACTTTCGCGTGCCGTGCAGAAGCATATCGAACGCAAGGTATTGGCTTATAAAAATAAAACGGTAATATTTAATTAGTTGACAATTGACAATTGACAGTGGACAATTGCTGCGTTGTAAGCGTCTGGTTATTTGAACTCACTGTCAATTGTCAACTGTCAACTGTCAACTAAATAAGGATGAATGTTGCAGTAATAAAATACAATGCCGGGAATATCCGCTCTGTAGACTATGCTTTAAAGCGTCTTGGAGTGGAGGCTGTGATCACTGCCGATAAGGAGGTGTTGCAGGCTGCCGATAAGGTGATTTTTCCTGGAGTAGGACAGGCTGAGACTACCATGAATCACTTGCGGGCCACCGGGATGGATGAATTGATCAAGAATCTCCGTCAGCCGGTGTTAGGTATTTGCCTGGGGATGCAGTTGATGTGTAGTTATTCTGAAGAAGGGGATGTGGACTGTTTGGGGGTTTTTGATGTGCCGGTAAAACGTTTTATTCCACACAAGCATGAGGATAAGGTACCGCATATGGGCTGGAATACGATAGGACATCTGAATAGTGAACTTTTTAAGGGTTTCACGCAGGATGAATTTGTCTATTTTGTACATAGCTTCTATGTACCCGTTTGTGATTTTACGGCTGCCCAGACTGATTATATACACCCATTCAGTGCTGCTTTGCATAAAGATAATTATTATGCTACACAATTTCATCCTGAAAAGAGTGGTGGGACAGGAGAGAAGATATTGAAAAACTTTTTGGATCTATAACTTTTCATGATTATACGATGGAGGGTACAGTCTGATGTATTCTCAATCGTCGAATTGTAAATTGTCAAATTGTAAATAATAATATGATTGAAATTATTCCAGCTATTGACATTATCGATGGGAAGTGTGTTCGCCTTTCTCAGGGAGATTATGATAGTAAAAAGGTGTATAACGAGAACCCGGTGGAAGTGGCCAAGGAGTTTGAAGCCAACGGTATTCGTCGCTTGCATGTGGTAGATCTTGACGGGGCTGCCTCTCATCATGTGGTAAATTACCGCACGTTAGAGCAAATAGCTGCCCGTACTTCTCTTATTATCGATTTTGGTGGTGGGGTAAAGAGTGACGAGGATCTTATTATTGCTTTTGAGAGTGGTGCAGAGATGATAACCGGAGGAAGTATAGCTGTGAAGAATCCTGAACGGTTTTGCCGTTGGATAGAAAAGTATGGCAGTGAGAAAATTATTCTTGGTGCCGATGTCAAAGATCATAAGATTGCTGTCAATGGCTGGAAAGATGAGAGTGCCTGTGATCTTTTCCCTTTCCTGAAAGAGTATATTCATAAAGGGATAGAGAAAGTGGTCTGTACGGATATTAGTTGTGACGGTATGCTTGCCGGGCCTTCTATTGAACTGTATAAAGAGATACTTGCTGAACACCCCACTCTCTATCTGATAGCAAGTGGTGGAGTCAGTAACATGGATGATATTGAAGCCCTCCATGAAGCCGGAGTGCCTGCCGTTATTTTCGGCAAAGCGCTTTATGAAGGACATATCACCCTGAAAGATCTCTACCGTTTTTTATAGTATTTTGAATCGTAAATAGTAAATTGTCCAATCGTAAATATTAGTATCGTGTTAGCAAAAAGAATTATTCCCTGTCTTGATATAAAAGATGGGCAGACTGTAAAAGGAACCAATTTTGTCAACCTTCGTCAGGCAGGTGATCCGGTTGAACTGGGACGTGCTTATAGCGAACAGGGAGCTGATGAGCTGACTTTTCTTGATATTACCGCCAGTCATGAAGGGCGTAAGACCTTTGCCGAATTGGTGAAACGAATTGCTGCTAATATTAATATCCCTTTTACAGTGGGAGGAGGGATCAATGAATTGAGTGATGTGGATCGTTTGCTAAATGCCGGTGCCGATAAAATATCTATAAACTCTTCTGCCATTCGTAATCCGCAATTGATTGATGATATAGCAAAGCATTTCGGTTCGCAGGTTTGTGTGCTTGCCGTAGATGCCAAGATGACTGAAATTGGTTGGAAATGTTACCTGAATGGCGGTCGTATAGAAACAGATAAAGAATTGCTGACATGGACCAAAGAGGCTCAGGAGCGGGGTGCCGGAGAGATACTTTTTACCAGCATGAATCATGATGGTGTGAAGACCGGATATGCCAATGAAGCACTTGCTTCGCTTGCCGGGCAACTTTCTATACCTATTATCGCTTCGGGAGGGGCTGGTACGATGGAACATTTCCGGGATGCTTTCACTCTTGGCAAAGCAGATGCTGCGCTGGCTGCCAGTGTTTTTCATTTCGGAGAAATCAAAATTCCCGATTTAAAATCGTATCTTTGCAGCCAGGGAATTACTGTAAGAAGGGAGAATTGAGAGGGGAGAAGTAATTCCAATCGTAAATCGTAAATCGTTAACGTACCTATGTGTTAAAAAATAAATAATGGTCATGACCGTAGGGAATAAATTGTAAATAAAATGTTGGATTTTGATAAAATGAATGGGCTTGTTCCCGCTATCATACAAGATAACGACACTCGTAAGGTGCTGATGCTTGGTTTTATGAATAAGGAAGCTTATGACAAGACAGTAGAGACCGGGAAAGTAACTTTTTTCAGCCGGACCAAGAATCGTCTCTGGACCAAAGGAGAGGAGAGCGGTAATTTCCTGAATGTGGTTTCTATCAAAGCCGATTGTGACAATGACACACTGTTGATTCAGGTTAATCCTGTTGGCCCTGTATGTCATACAGGTACAGATACTTGTTGGGGCGAAAAGAATGAAGAACCTGTAATGTTTCTCAAACTGCTGCAGGATTTTATTGATAAGCGTCACGAAGAGATGCCGGAGAAATCTTATACTACCAGCCTTTTTGAATCGGGCATCAATAAGATAGCTCAAAAAGTGGGCGAAGAGGCGGTAGAAACAGTTATAGAGGCTACTAATGGAACCAATGAACGGTTGATTTACGAAGGATCCGATTTGATATATCACCTCATCGTGCTGCTAACTTCTAAAGGATATCGCATCGAAGACCTGGCACGCGAATTGCAGGTAAGACATAGCGCCTCATGGAAGAAGCACTGATTACATATAACAATGTAGAGATACATCAGCAAGAACTTTGTGTGCTGAGTGACGTTACGTTACAGTTGCACAAAGGTGAGTTTGTATATCTGATAGGTAAGGTAGGGTCGGGAAAAACGAGTCTGCTCAAAACCTTCTATGGTGAACTCGATATCGCTGATGGTGAAGCGGAAGTGCTGGGATATAATATGAAAACGATCAAACGTAAGTACATCCCGCAGCTGAGGCGTAAACTTGGTATTGTCTTTCAGGACTTCCAGTTGCTGACAGATCGTACCGTATATAACAATCTTGAGTTTGTGCTTCGTGCTACCGGCTGGAAGAATAAACAGGAGATAAAGGAGCGTATTGAAGAAGTATTGCAGTTGGTAGGCATGAGCAACAAAGGTTACAAGTTGCCTAACGAACTCTCCGGAGGTGAGCAACAGCGTATTGTTATTGCGCGTGCCGTACTAAACTCACCTGCTATTATCCTGGCAGACGAACCTACAGGAAACCTGGATGTGGAAACAGGAAAGGCCATTGTGGAATTGTTGCATAGTATTTGCGAATCGGGTTCATCTGTAGTGATGACTACCCATAATCTGCAATTATTGCGCGAATATCCCGGACGTGTATACCGGTGTTCGGAGCATCATATCAATGATGTGACGGATGAATTTACAGAGAAAAATAATTAATATACATACTAATTTTAATACAGTAACGAAAATGAAAGTTTTAAAGTTTGGAGGAACTTCCGTAGGTTCTGCACAGCGGATGAAGGAAGTAGCCAAATTGATTACCGATGGTGAAAAAAAGATCGTTGTTCTTTCGGCTATGTCGGGTACAACAAACACATTGGTGGAGATTTCCGACTATCTGTACAAGAAGAATCCGGAAGGTGCCAACGAGATTATCAATAAGCTGGAATCTAAATATAAACAGCACGTTGATGAACTTTATGCTACTCCGGAATATAAACAGAAAGCTCTGGAAGTTGTCAAATCTCATTTCGACTACATCCGTTCGTATACGAAGGATCTCTTCACATTGTTCGAAGAGAAAGTAGTGCTGGCACAAGGCGAGCTGATTTCTACTGCCATGGTAAACTTCTATCTACAGGAGTGTGGCGTGAAGTCTGTATTGCTTCCGGCTTTAGAATTCATGCGTACTGACAAAAACGCAGAGCCTGATCCTATCTATATCAAGGAGAAATTGCTGGCACAGTTGGAACTCTATCCGGATGCAGAGATTTATATTACACAGGGTTTCATTTGTCGCAATGCCTATGGAGAGATTGACAACCTGCAACGCGGTGGTAGCGACTATACTGCTTCTTTGATTGGTGCGGCTATCAATGCTTCTGAAATACAGATTTGGACAGATATCGATGGGATGCACAACAATGATCCGCGTATCGTGGACAAGACTTCTCCGGTGCGCCAGTTGCATTTTGAGGAGGCTGCCGAGTTGGCTTACTTTGGTGCCAAGATTCTTCATCCTACCTGTATTCAGCCAGCTAAGTATGCCAATATTCCGGTACGTCTGCTCAATACTATGGCTCCCGATGCTCCGGGTACATTGATCTCTAACGATACGGAGAAAGGAAAAATCAAAGCGGTAGCTGCTAAAGAAAATATTACTGCTATCAAAATAAAATCCAGCCGTATGTTGTTGGCTCACGGATTCTTGCGTAAAGTATTTGAGATTTTTGAAAGCTATCAGACTTCTATTGATATGATCTGTACTTCAGAGGTGGGTGTGTCTGTTACCGTAGATAATACCAAACATCTGAACGAAATACTGGACGACTTGAAGAAATATGGTACAGTAACGGTTGATAGAGACATGTGTATCATTTGTGTGGTGGGCGATCTTGAATGGGAAAATGTAGGCTTTGAAGCCAAGGCACTTGATGCGATGCGCGATATTCCGGTACGTATGATTTCCTTCGGTGGTAGTAACTACAACATTTCTTTCCTTATCCGTGAGTGCGATAAGAAGGTAGCGTTACAATCGCTGAGTGATATGTTGTTCAACGGAAAATAATAATCACATATCTACTATAAGAAGGCACAGAGGACACAGAGGATTAAAAGAAATTCAAACTCTGTGCCCTCTGTCCTCTCTGTGGTAGACCTAAACAAAGTATCTTTTATGAAAGGAATATTCCCTATTGATAAATTTCGTGAGTTGCGTACCCCTTTTTATTATTATGATACAAAAGTGTTGCGTGACACACTAACTGCTATCAATAAAGAAGTAGCCCGTTACCAACATTTTGACGTGCACTATGCTGTGAAAGCAAATGCAAACCCGAAGGTACTCACCATCATTCGTGAGAGTGGCTTGGGTGCCGATTGTGTCAGTGGGGGCGAAATACGTGCAGCTATTAAAGCTGGTTTCCCTGCACAGAAGATTGTATTTGCCGGTGTGGGTAAAGCCGATTGGGAGATCGAACTTGGATTGGATTATGATATTTTCTGTTTTAACGTAGAATCGATCCCCGAGCTGGAGATTATTAACGAACTGGCTGCTGCCAAAGGAAAAGTAGCGAATGTTGCTTTTCGTATCAACCCCAATGTAGGTGCACATACCCATGCAAATATCACTACCGGACTCGCTGAGAATAAGTTTGGTATCAGTATGGAAGATATGGACAAAGTGATAGATGTGGCTTTGGGGATGAAGCATATCAACTTTATCGGTCTGCACTTTCATATTGGTTCGCAGATACTCGATATGGGTGATTTTATTGCTCTTTGTAATCGGGTTAACGAATTGCAGAATAAACTTGAGGCACGCCAGATTTTTGTAAAGCATATTAATGTGGGTGGTGGACTCGGTATTGATTACGATCATCCCAATCGTCAGTCAATTCCTGATTTCAAGGCTTATTTTGCTACCTATGCAGGCCAGTTGAAGTTGCGTCCGCATCAGACATTGCATTTTGAACTGGGACGTGCAGTAGTGGGGCAGTGTGGTACGCTTATTTCTAAGGTGTTGTATGTGAAGCAGGGCACCAATAAGAAATTTGCTATTCTCGATGCTGGAATGACGGACTTGATTCGTCCGGCACTTTATCAGGCACATCACAAGATGGAGAATCTTACTTCTGATGAGGCGATGCAGACTTATGATGTAGTAGGTCCTATTTGTGAATCGTCCGATGTTTTCGGTAAAGCGATCGATTTGAATAAAGTGAAACGTGGTGACCTGATTGCTCTCCGTTCTGCGGGTGCATATGGCGAAATTATGGCTTCATCCTATAATTGTCGTGAGTTGCCAAAAGGTTATACATCGGATGAATTAGTATGAAAAATTAAATTTGTTTAGAACAAATAAGAAGCGTCAATTGTTTTTATATAAAATGGATTTTGATTTTACAGGTAGTGATTTACCGATGTTTATATTTCTTGTGAAATCAAAATAAAGAGTTTAATTCACTAATATATAATTATTATGATGACAGAGAAATTACAGAAAGTTCTGAATGAGCAAGTTACAGCAGAGATGTGGTCTGCTAACCTTTATTTATCTATGTCTTTCCATCTTGAAAGAGAGGGGTATACCGGTTTTGCTTCCTGGTTGAAAAAGCAATCACAGGAAGAGATGGAGCATGCTTATGCTATTGCCGGTTATATCATAAAACGTGGTGGTATAGCAAAAGTAGACAAAATCGATGTGGTACCTACCGGATGGGGTACACCATTGGAAGTTTTTGAGCATGTATATGAGCATGAATGCCATGTTTCTAAAATGATTGACGGCCTGGTAGCCATTGCTTCTTCCGAAAAAGACAATGCAACACAGGATTTCCTTTGGGGCTTTGTTCGTGAGCAGGTAGAAGAAGAAGCTACTGCTATGGAGATTGTTGATAAGTTGAAACGTGCAGGTGATGCAGGTGTTTTCTTTATTGATGCTCAGTTGGGTAAACGCTGATCGAACTATTCTCTTTACATAAAAAAAGGTCCCGGACAATTTGTTCGGGACCTTTTTTATGTGAGAAAAATGTTAGTCTGTTACTCAATATTTTCTTTATATATGAATAATAAGATCTTTTTAGGAAGGTCCTTTCTAAAACCGTTGCCGGTTCATATTTGGGTCAATTTATCTTTTTCTCCATTGTGCTCAGGTAGATCTCCAGTGAACGGGTAGATATTTGTATCTCCCGGAAAGATACTCCCAATGAAGCTATCAGCAAGAGTAGTGCCAGTCCGAACACGTAGGCAGATAGTAATTGCAGTCCGATATAGATAAGAAACATGCTGACAACACAAAAGAACAGACTTGCAATGCCCAACCCTTGCATAGTACGGGTCAGGTTGAGTCGTTTGCGCAGATTCTCTATTTGTGCAACAGTGATGTCAGTGGGATTTTCCATATAACGATCACGCAATTGACGTACCAACTGGGCATACGACAGAAAACGATTCGTGTATGCTAACAGGATAAGTGAAACTGCCGAAAAGAGTAGGGCAGGCGTTGTGAGTGTAAGTTCTTCCATAATGTATTTTGATAGTAGTAAGTAGTCAAGTAGTCAAGTAGTTAAGTAGTAAGTAGAAGATAGTGATTGAGTGTATGATCGCAGAAACGGGGTTATCGTCTACTTACTACTTAACTACTTACTACTTGACTACTCTTAACTACTTATTTAAAGATCATTTCAGCACCCCAAGTTCTTTGCCTACTTTGATGAAGGCATTGATACACTTGTCCAGGTGTTCTTTGTCATGTCCGGCAGAAATTTGTACGCGAATGCGTGCCTGTTCTTTCGGAACTACCGGATAGTAGAACCCTGTCACATAGATACCCTCCTCGAGCATGCGGGCAGCATAGTCCTGAGAAAGTTTGGCATCATACAGCATAACGGCACAGATTGCGCTCTGCGTCGGTTTTATATCAAATCCGGCAGCCATCATTTTGTCGCGGAAGTAGTTGACGTTCTCTACCAGCTTATCGTGCAGTGCATTACTCTCTTTCAGCATTTTGAATACTTCAAGGCTTGCACCGATAATGCCCGGAGCCAATGAGTTAGAGAACAGATAGGGGCGGCTGCGTTGGCGCAACAGGTCGATAATCTCCTTACGTCCAGTGGTAAATCCACCCAGTGCACCACCAAAAGCTTTGCCTAATGTACCGGTATAAATGTCCACACGTCCGTAGGTCTTGTACAGTTCACTTACACCGTGACCGGTTGCACCTACCACGCCGGCTGAGTGAGATTCATCTACCATAACCAGTGCGTCGTATTTCTCGGCGAGATCACAGATCTTATCCATAGGGGCCACATTGCCATCCATTGAAAATACACCGTCTGTCACTATAATGCGGAACCGTTGTGCCTGAGCTTCCTGAAGACACTTTTCCAGTTCCTCCATATTAGCATTGGCATAGCGATAACGTTTAGCTTTACAGAGGCGTACACCGTCTATAATAGAAGCATGATTCAGTGAATCCGAAATGATGGCGTCCTCTTCTGTGAATAATGGTTCGAAAACACCGCCGTTGGCATCAAAACAAGCGGCATATAAGATTGTATCTTCTGTCTGGAAATAGTCAGAGATTGCAGCTTCCAGTTCTTTGTGAATATCCTGGGTTCCGCAGATAAAACGGACGGATGACATACCATATCCGCGGCGGTCCATCATCTTCTTTGCTCCCTCTATCAGACGGGGATTATTGGAGAGTCCCAGATAGTTATTAGCACAAAAGTTCAATACTTCTTTTCCTTTTACAGTGATCGCTGCTTGTTGTGCACTTTCAATGAGTCGTTCTTCTTTATAGAGTCCGGCTTCTTTAATTTCAGCAAGTGTATTGCTGAGGTGTTCTTTCATTTTACCGTACATAGCGTTTGGAGTTTTAGTTTCTATGCAAAGGACATTATTTTTCTCCAAATTACAATGACTATTTGCTATAAAAGTGAAAAAAAAGTGCTTACTTTGCGCACCATTTAGCTTAATATACTCTATAAGTTGGAAGAATGAAAAATATTTTGGTAATTGGAGCTACCGGACAGATTGGTTCGGAGCTCACGATGGAACTGCGTAATCGCTATGGAAATGAGAACGTTGTAGCCGGATATATTCCCGGTGCAGAACCTAAAGGAGAATTGAAAGAATCGGGTCCCGCGGCAGTAGTTGATGTAACGAACGCCGAAATGATTGAGTCCGTAGTAAAAGAATATAATATTGACACAATATACAACCTTGCGGCCTTGTTGTCTGTTGTAGCTGAATCTAAACCAAAGCTTGCCTGGAAAATAGGTATCGATGGTTTGTGGAATGTACTTGAAACAGCTCGTATCCATGGATGTGCCGTGTTTACACCGAGTTCTATCGGTTCGTTCGGAGCAGATACGCCACACACGAAAACGCCACAGGACACCATTCAGCGTCCACGTACGATGTATGGCATTTCCAAAGTGACCACTGAGTTATTGAGTGACTATTACCATAATAAATACGGAGTAGATACCCGTGCTGTTCGTTTCCCTGGAATTATTTCCAATGTGACCCCTCCGGGGGGAGGAACAACGGATTATGCTGTTGATATATATTATTCTGCCGTGAAGGGTGAAACTTTTGTATGTCCCATCGCCAAAGGTACGTTGATGGATATGATGTATATGCCGGATGCTTTGAATGCTGCTATCTCGCTGATGGAGGCTGATCCGGAGAAACTGGTTCACCGTAATGCTTTCAATATTGCTTCCATGAGTTTTGATCCGGAGGCAATTTACGAAGCTATTCGTAAGCATGTGCCCGATTTCAAAATGATCTATCAGGTAGATCCTTTGAAACAGCGTATTGCCGATAGCTGGCCTGATAGCTTGGATGATACCTGCGCTCGTGAAGAGTGGGGATGGAAACCGGCTTATGATTTGGAAAGTATGACGGTGGATATGCTTGAGAAATTAAGAGCTAAACTGAAATAATGAAAAAACTTATTGCGGGGGCTGTTGTCCTCGCTCTTCTTGCTTCCTGTGGAAATAAGAGGGCTAATCTTGACCCCTTCGCATCACTTACAAATGAGGTGGATTCGGCTCTTCACAGAGCCGATACGCTCCACCAGTCGAAGCCATCAGAGGAACCGAAGCCGATAGAGGCTGACGAATCATTCGATGACTTTATTTATAATTTTGCTTCCGACGACGAGTTGCAACAGCAGCGCGTAAAGTTTCCGTTGGCTTATTATAACGGAGATGAACCTTCAAAAATTGAAAAGAAGTATTGGAAACATGATGATCTGTTTACGAAGCAGAGTTATTACACTTTACTTTTTGATAGCGAGGAAGATATGGATCTGGTAGGGGATACTGCGCTCACTTCCGTGCAGGTAGAGTGGATCTTTATTCGTACTCATATGGTGAAGAAATATTACTTCGAGCGGGTGAAGGGGGCATGGATGCTGGAAGCTATCAACCTGCGTCCTGTAGAGAAAGGGGATACTGAGGATTTTGTAGAGTTCTTCGGACGTTTTGCAACGGATAGTCTTTTTCAATGTCGCCGTGTACGTCAACCCTTGATGTTTGTGACTACCGATCCGGACGATGACTTCTCTGTTTTGGAAACAACACTTGATCTTAACCAGTGGTTTGCCTTCAAACCGACATTACCTGCCGATCGATTGTCGAATATTAATTACGGACAAAAGAATACTGATAATTCTTCCACCAAGGTTCTCGCCTTGAAGGGGATAGGAAATGGACTTTCTAATATTCTCTATTTCAAAAGGAAAGAAAATAGTGGAGAGTGGGAGTTGTATAAGTTTGAGGATGTAAGCATTTGAGTGCTTTCCTCACGGGGAGGTGCGACAGGCGATGCTACATCGTCAAAACGTAGATGAACGTAGTTTTTCGCAAAGAGAAACAAATGATAATAAAGAACTACAGTTTTTTTCATCTGCGTTGATCCGCGTTTCATCAGGGATTTAAAACTCTGTGGAACCTTGTGTGGCTCTGTGGCGAATTTCCTTTATTTCTGATCCGTTTATGCTAAATGTTGTCTGCCATTACTATCCATCCCTTTCTCCGGCATTGATACCCCCCCCTCTCGTAGAGTAACGTTTGAAGCCTCGGTGTGTAACATTGTTTTAGATGTACATGTAAAGCAGTACGACATGTGCATG
>OLIY01000339.1_pt1 | contig 50275 bp, 50 predicted proteins | sample 1601431 | NCBI WGS metagenome assembly OLIY01 (sample SAMN04168659, study PRJEB22393) | human gut metagenome | biome: human gut microbiome; feature: stool | host: Homo sapiens | collected 2014-05-12
TTGTTTAATTTACAAGGTGCACGCTCCATTCGCGGAACAGGTGTTATCTTAGCACGTGGGTAGGCGTTTGTCAACAGTTAATTTTACTTTTTTTGACATTTTTCTTGTCTGCTCCTTTACAGGCAGCTCAAAAATTCAGTATTTTCAACGGTTTGCGGGCATTCTGTCAAGAACAGAATGCCCGCATTTTTCCGTATTCATTCATTTACGCCGCATTTCGGCCGATCAAGGCGTCATAGCGCATCAGCAAAAGCGCGACCTGCGCGCGGCTGACGGCCTGCGTCGGATACCAGACGCACTCTTTTTCAGTGATGAGCCCGTTGTTCCACGCCCAGGTCACGGCATCCCTGCCGCTCTCCGACACTTTGGGCGCATAGGGGTAGTCGTCGAGCGTGCCGCTGACTGTGGGCTCACCCGCAAGACGGTAGAGCACGATGATCGCCTGCTCGCAGGATAAAAAGCCGCTCGGGTCAAACGCCCCGCCGTTGCCGCCCATGAGTCCCTTGCCGACCATCCACTTGACATATTCATAATACCACTCGTCGTCCGCGAGGTCGCTGAACTCTGCGTCCTCCTCCGTCGGCGTGCCGCCGGCAAAGCGGTACACGATGACGGCGAACTGTGATCTCTCCACGCCATATTCCGGCTGGAAGAGATGCTGCGTGTCGTCGCCGCTCATCACGCCGGTGGAGACAACATAGTTGACCGCGTCGGCGTACCACGCGTCGGGTGCGACATCGGTATAGGTGTAAGTCGTCTGCAGACCGTCCGCCGTGACGGTGATGTCGACACCGCCGCTTTCATTGGCGGTCATCGTGCCAAGCTCTGTGCGCACGTCGTTTCCGGTCGTGTTCGTATTGTCGAACGTGTCCGTCTGCACGTCCTGCGTTTCGTCCTGTTTATCACCCTGTGATGCATCCTTATTCCCACAGCCCCGCACCATCAGCACGATCACAAGCACCAGCATGACGAGGATGGGGATGAGCAATTTCTTCTGCATGAGCTCCTCCTGTTCTGACGAACATTTTGATTCTGTAAAACATATTATTATATGTTAGCATACCACCGGAAGCGTTGCAAGGCTTTTCCCCATTGTTCACAAAACGTGCACATTCTATCGCGCTCACCTCTTCCTGCCCACGGCATAGAATGAAGCGCAGGAGTTTTCCTGCCCCGAGCTTAAAAGGAGGGTATTTTCGATGAATCGTTTTCAGAATTCGTGCGGCTGTGCAGACCGCTGCCCGCCGCCCTGCCCCGCGCCGTTTCCTCCGCCGCCGTTCCCGCCTCAGTATGTGCTGGGCCCGACGGGGCCGCAGGGCGTGCAGGGCATTCAGGGTGTTCCCGGCCCGATCGGGCCGACGGGGCCGCAGGGTGTACAGGGTCTTCAAGGCGTCCCCGGTGCGCCGGGCGCCATTGGGCCTACCGGACCTCAAGGTCAGACGGGTGCCACAGGCGCCGCAGGCCCGCAGGGACCGCAGGGCATTCAAGGCGTAGCCGGAGCCGCCGGCGCGGTTGGCGCAACCGGACCGACAGGCCCCATCGGCCCACAGGGTATTGCGGGTGCAGCAGGCGCAGTCGGTCCTACCGGCGCAACGGGTCCTACCGGCCCAACAGGTCCTACGGGTCCGACTGGACCGAGCGATACGCGCGCGGCGGCAGCTGTTGCCGATGCGACAAGCGTAGAGGACGTCGTCGAGCAGTTCAACGCGCTGCTGGCAAATCTCCGCGCAGCGGGTCTCCTCTCGACCTGAGCAATAAGCGGTGCGGCGCAAGCCGCACCGCGATACATATATAAAAGGAGGAATCATCATTTCCTACCGCGTCTGCGTTTACGCCATCTGTAAAAACGAGTCGCAGTTTGTCGAGCGCTTCATGGACTCGATGTCCGAGGCGGACGACATCTGCGTGCTCGACACGGGGTCAACGGACGATACGGTCGAAAAACTCAGAGCCCGCGGCGCGCACGTCGAGCAGAAGGTTATTTCGCCGTGGCGCTTCGATGTCGCGCGCAGCGAATCGCTGAAGCTCATCCCAAAGGACGCCGATATTTGCTGCTGCATCGACCTCGACGAGCAGTTCCGGTCCGGCTGGCGCGAAAAGCTTGAGCGCGCGTGGCAGCCGGACACAACACGCGCCCGCTACCGCTACACGTGGAGCTTTCTGCCCGATGGGCGCGAGGGCTGTGTCTTCTGGACGGACAAAATTCACAAAAACGGCTGCTACCGCTGGGTAAATCCGGTGCACGAGGTTCTTCAATATCTGGGCGAGGGCGGCGAGCGCTTTGTCGACGCCGAGGGCGTGCAGCTCGACCACCACCCCGACCCGAGCAAATCGCGCGGGCAGTATCTTCCACTTTTAGAGCTTGCCGTGCGGGAGGACCCGCAAAACGACCGCAACCGCCACTATTTAGGCCGCGAGTACATGTTCCGCGGCGAGTGGGCGCAGGCAGTCTCGACCCTGAAGGCGCACCTCGCGATGCCGCAGGCCGTGTGGCGCGACGAGCGCTGCGCCTCGATGCGCTACATCGCGCGCTGTCTGCGTCGTTTGGAGCGCGAGGACGAAGCCGCGCTCTGGCTGCACCGCGCCATCGCAGAAGCGCCGCACCTGCGCGAGCCGTATCTGGAGTTTGCCGACCTGCTTTATCAGCAAAAGGACTGGTGCGGCGTCATTTTTATGGTAAACTGCGCGCTCGCGATCACCGAGCGGCCGCGCACCTATATCTGCGAGCCGTTCGCGTGGGGCAGCTTCCCCTACGATCTGCTGAGCATCGCGTACTTTCACCTTTCGCAGTGGGAAAGCGCGCTGAAAAACGCGGAAAAAGCGTTTGCGCTTGCACCGGACGATGCGCGTTTGCAGGAAAACTGCGCACTGCTCAGGGCGAAAATTCAGAAAGAAAGCCGTATTTGATGGCTTTCATTTGATGGCTTTCTTCGGTTTTCAGTTGCTTTTTCTGCCGCCGTATGATAGACTATTAGAGATTATAAACCGAGGGGGCGCGGCAATGGAGCTGTGCGAACGCTACTTACATTATATGAGCGCGCTGTGCGAGGGCACAATGCCCGCGCCGCCGGAGCTTGCGCTCACCGCCGATACCACTGAGGAGCGCACCGCGCAGCTGCAAAGCGCGCTGAAAAGTATGAGTGTGCCGGACTTTGTGCGCCTGTGCGCCAAAAGCGCAGGCGACGAGCTGGACGAGGCGATATTCAACCATTTCAGCGAGGAGGATTTCTCCCGCGCACTACTGCAAATGCTCACCGCCGCGGCGGAACTGGAGCAGCCCGAGGAAAAGCCGCCCGCAGCAGAAAGTACCCCGGATCCCGACGCGGGCAAGCACGCGTTCGAGGTCTTCTGCGACTGCGTGGAGCTCGACGAGCAGCTCGTCGCGTACCTCATCGACATTTTGAAGTGTGGGGACAAGGCCGCGTTCTACAAGCTCTCGCAGGTCACGACGCAGCTGGACCTCGACCCGCGCGAATTTCTCTACTGGCTCGCCCATCGCGAGGACTACGGCACGGACGATGAGCGCGCCTGCGCGGCCATCATGGACGCGTGCTTCGCGCGCCTCTATGAAGAAAAGCAGGGCGAGCTTCTGGGGGCACTGCTCTCAGGCGATCAGAAGACGTTCGAACTCTTCCGCACCGAAGCGCCCGAGCTGCGGCACCTGCCTGCCGCGACCTATGAATGGTACAGTAAAAACTATCTGGACCGCGACTATCCGCTGCGGTTTATTCTAATGTGCAACGGCGTCGAATTTCCCGACACGCCGGAGGAGGACAAATGAACAGAGATGAAATGTACCTGTCGCTCGGCGTGAGCGACAAAGTGCTTCAATTCGGCGAGGCCGTTTTAGATGAGCTCAAACCCCGCTTTGCCGGAATCGAAGAGATCGCCGAGCTCAATCAGGCGAAAGTCATCGGCGCGATGCAGAAAAACCGCGTGAACGCGACACACTTCGCCGCCTCGACCGGCTACGGCTACGATGACGAGGGGCGCGACAATTTGGAGCGCGTCTACGCGAGTGCCTTCCACACCGAGGCCGCGCTCGTCCGCCCGCAGATCACCTGCGGCACACACGCGCTGGCCATCGCGCTGTCCGCCAACCTGCTGCCGGGCGACGAGATGCTCGCTATCTCCGGCAAGCCCTACGATACGCTTGAGGAGGTCATCGGTCTTCGCGAAAGCCCGTGCTCGCTCAAGGAGTACGGCGTCAGCTATGGGCAGGTCGACCTGCGCGAAGACGGCAGCTTTGACTTCCCCGCCATCGAGCGCGCGCTGAACGATAAGACGAAGCTCATCCACATCCAGCGCTCCAAGGGCTACTGCCCGCGCCCGACGATCTCGGTCGACGCCATCGGCGAGGCCATCGCGTTCTGCAAAAAGCTGCGCCCCGACGTCGTCGTCATGGTCGACAACTGCTACGGCGAATTTGTCGAGGCGAACGAGCCGAGCGACTTCGGCGCAGATATGATCGTCGGCAGCCTCATCAAAAACCCCGGCGGCGGCCTTGCCCCCATCGGCGGCTACATCTGCGGCACGCAGAAGTGCATCGACCGCTGCGCCTACCGTCTCTCCGCGCCGGGACTTGGACAGGAGGTCGGCGCAAACCTCGGATTGATGCCTGCGCTGTATCAGGGCTTCTTCCTCGCCCCCAGCGTCGTCTCCGGCGCGGTCAAGGGCGCGGTGTTCGTCGCCGCGTGCTATGAAAAGCTCGGCTTCACGGTCGTCCCCTCCTCGAAAGAGGCGCGCCACGACATCATCCAGTGCGTCGAGCTTGGCTCACCTGAGGGCATGGTCGCCTTCTGCAAGGGCATCCAGTCCGCCGCCGCGGTCGACAGCTATGTCGACCCTGTCCCCGCGCCGATGCCCGGCTACGACTCCGACGTCATCATGGCGGCGGGCGCGTTCGTGCAGGGCAGCTCCATTGAGCTCTCCGCCGACGGCCCCGTGCGCGAGCCCTACGCCGTCTATTATCAGGGCGGCCTGACGTGGTACCATGCCAAGCTCGGCGTGCTGCTCTCGCTGCAGAAGATGCTCGACGCCGGTCTCATCACGCTTTGATTTTCCCTCTTAGAATCCGTTAGAAAGAATTTTTATTCATGCTCATCCGCAGAACACCCGCGACCAACCGGCATTTTCGCCGCCGTCCGCCCCCGCGTACCGCTGTTTTTACTATCTAAAAAATAACAGTACAAAGGAGTTTAACAATTCAATATGTGGTTCTGGCTTTCTCTGATCGCGCTGCTCTGCTGGAGCGGCAGCGACCTGTTTTCCAAGATTGGCTGTCAGGGGGAGGACGATCATCTCGCCCACCTCAAGATGGTCATTGCCGTCGGTACCGTGATGGGTCTTCACGCCGCGTTCGAAATTTTCGTCGGCGGCACGGAGATCAGCTGGTCCATTATCTGGACGTATCTGCCCGTGTCGCTGCTGTACATCGGCTCGATGACGCTCGGCTATCTTGGCCTTCGCTACATTGAACTGTCCATCTCGTCGCCGATCTGCAACTCGTCGGGCGCGCTCGTCGCCGTGATGACACTGCTGTTCGTCGGCGGTGAGGACTATTCCCCGCTCGCCCTCGGCGCGATCGTCCTTGTCTGCGTAGGCGCGATCGGCCTTGGCGTGGTGGACGCCACGGAAGACCCCGAGCTGCGCGCCGCCCGTCAGGCGGAGGGCAACCGCAAGTATTCCAAGAGCTTTTTGGCCCTTGCGCTTCCCGTCGCCTACTGCCTGCTCGACGCCGCCGGCACTTTCGCCGACAACCGCGTGCTCGAAACGCTGGACGAGGGCAGCGCAAACTGCGCCTACGAGCTGACGTTCCTGTTTGCCGCGGTGCTGTGCTTCATCTACGTGGTCTTCATCAAGAAGGATCGCCTGCTGCCCAAGCGAGAAGCGCCGAAGTACATCGGCGCCATCTGCGAAACGGCCGGTCAGTTTGCCTATATCTATGCCATCGCGGACACATCGCACCTTGCGATGTCCGCGCCGATCATCAGCTCCTACTGCGCGGCCAGCGTGCTGTGGAGCCGCCTCTTCCTGAAGGAAAAGCTCTCGTGGAAGCACTACGCGATGATCCTGCTCGTCGTCATCGGCATCGCCGTGATGGGCGTGTTCGATATTTGATTTTTATGCACAAAAAAGGATCGTTCCCGCCAAGGCGGGAACGATCCTTTTTCCCTTTCAAGCCTTCTTGATGGGATGGCGGATGACCGTCTTCCGTTTTTCCGCCGCGACGCGGCGCGGGTCGGAGAGATAGATCTCGTGGTGCAGGCGAACGTCGTTCAGGTCGTTTTCATACCCGTTTTCGCGCAGAAATGCGTCCATCCTCGCAACGGACTCCGGCTCATCATCGAACGAACCCACGTGCATGATCTGCACGCAGAGACCCTCGTCTACGGTCAGAAATTCTGCTGCCGAACAGTCGAGCTTTTTCTTCTTTGCCGCCGCCTCGACCGCCCAGTCGAAGTCCGCTTTCGTGACGAAATCCGGCAGGCGCAGGACAGATATCCAGCGAAAATCCGATTTTCGCCCATAGTCGACCGTCTCCGTGTCCGGCATCTGCCAGAAGCCCTCGAGCGGCGGCACGACATAGTCGAAAAAGCCGTCGATCTCGTGTCCCGCGCGCTTGCTCATCTTGAGCGTGTAGGCCACGGCGTAAAGTACACCGATGGCGCGCTGATACGCGCCGTTTTCCTCGTTTGGGTCACCCCGCCCGCGCACGGCGATATAGTTTGCGCACGGCACGGTCACGATCTCCGGCTTTGCCTTCGGCAGGTAAAATTCCCTGTTTTCTTTCTTGAAGTCAAAGGACATGGGCCTCTCCTTTTTCAGTCCAGTGGGATGTCCAGCACGTTCACACCGCGCTTGAAGGCGTATTCGATCGTCGAACGCGTCCCGCCGCGCGCGCCGTCGTTCACGGCGATCAGCAGGCTCGCATGGTCGACCATGTAGCGGTTGCGCCGCTGCATACAGCCCGGCGTGTAGCTCTGCTGCACCATAGTCTCATAGTCGCAGCGAGCTAAAATGTCGCGGTAGCGGGATTTTTGCGCTTCGCCCCAGCCGTCCGCCTGCGAGGGACACGGGATGGCCGCCTCGAGCGTGATGTGCGGGTATGTGCTTTTCAGCGCCAGCACGGTTTCGGCAAAGTAGAGGTCACAGCCCTCGGCCATACCGCAAATGAAATGTTCCATCCCCTCGTGGATGGCGCTCTCCACCGCGGCGCGCAGCTTCGCCTTAAGGGCGATACAGCGAAGGTCGCTTTCATCTTCTCCCCACGGCAGCTTCCCCGGCCGGTGGCCGGTGAATGCGCAGGAACAGGGTCTCCCCCGCATGGACATCGCCTCCTCTCTCTTTGCCATTATAGAACATTCGTTCGTCTTTGTAAAGCATTTTCCCTCTTGACAAACCGAAAATTTGTCGTATACTCAAGCTATCAACTGAATCACTTGTCTTCGAGGCGGGGTGAAACTCCCCACCGGCGGTTACAGTCCGCAAGCGGTATTTTTTTATCGCACGAACCGGTGAAATTCCGGTACCGACGGTCACAGTCCGGATGAGAGAAGATGTGCTGCGCGCGATCTACCACGCAATTTTCACGCTCTTTTGCGTCATGCACCTTGGAAGACTTGTTCTTTCAGGGGAAATGACAAAAAGGAGTGTATTTTTATGTCCGAACCCAATGTAAACGCCATCCCCACCACCCGCGCAACTCACCACAGCCGTACCCACAAGCTGACGGTGACCGCCATGCTCTCGACCGTCGCATTTTTGCTGATGTTCATCGAGTTCCCGATCCCCGCGCTCATCCCCGCGTTCGTCAAGCTCGATATCTCTGACCTTCCAGAGCTTCTGGCTGCGTTCTCGCTCGGCCCCATCTACGGCGTGATCGTCACGCTGCTCAAGAATGTGCTGTTCTCCGTGCTGCACGGCACATCGTCCGCGTACGTCGGCGAGCTTTTCAACTTCATCATGGGCAGCGTGTTTTCCTTCACCGCGGGCTTCATCTATCAGAAGAAAAAGTCCCGCAAGAACGCGCTTATCGGCGCTCTCGTCGGCGCGCTGCTGATGGCAGTGCTGTCTGTGCCCCTCAACTACTTTGTGGTCTACCCCGCCTACGTTGTGTGCTATCACCTGCCGCTTGAAGCCATCATCGGCATGTATCAGGCCATCCGTCCCTCGACCAACGGCCTTCTTGAGTGCCTGATGGTCTTCAATATGCCGTTCACCTTTGTCAAAGGCATGATCGATGTGGCGCTGTGCTTCCTCATCTACAAGCCGCTCTCCCCGCTGCTGCACAAGTAATATCAGAAAGGAGCTGCTCGTCCATGGCGCTCGACTGGGGCATTCTTCACTGGATTCAGAACAACATCTCCTGCCCGTTTCTCGACGCCGTGGTCCCAAAGCTCACGATGCTCGGCAACGCCGGCATCATCTGGATCCTCGCAGGCGTTCTCCTGCTGTGCACAAAAAAATACCGCCGTCAGGGCGCGCTCGTGCTGATGGGGCTCCTTGTGGGACTTCTCGTTGGAAACGTTGCGCTCAAGCATCTTGTCGCGCGCTCGCGGCCCTGCTGGCTCGATCCCTCCGTGCAGCTTTTGATCGCCACGCCGACGGACTACTCGTTCCCCTCGGGACACACGCTGTCCTCGACGATCGCCGCAACGATCCTGACGAAGACTGACAGGCGCTTCGGCTATGCCGCCATTTCTCTCGCGGTGCTCATCGCCCTGTCGCGGCTGTACCTGTACGTCCACTTCCCGAGCGACGTGTTTGCCGCAGCGCTGCTGGGTCTTCTGATCGGCGAACTGACGTTCCGCTATGGCGGAAAGCTGCTCGACAAAATTTCCCGCAGGCAAAAGCAATAAAGAAACCCCGCACACCGTTTCAAAACGGTGTGCGGGGTCTTTACATTTTGGGCATTTATACCTTTTTCGCCGCAAGGAACAAATTCGGCGGCGCGGGAAAGAGATTCTCCCGCTCCAGCACCGCGAACCCCGCGTCGGTGACCGACCGTTCGAGCGAGCGCATCGTGTCAAATGCAACGTAGGGGCGTTTGCCGGTCTTGTATTCGAACCACTTGCGCACTCGCTCGCGCGTGAGCCCCTCTCCCAGACAGTCCGATACCAGCAGCAGCGTTCCCTGCGGCTTCAAGAGCGCGCGGATGCGCGCAAGCGCCGCGCTCCGATCTTCGATGTAGAGCAACACATTGCAGGCCAGCACCGCATTGAAAGATCCCTCTGCAAGGCAGCCGTCGAACAGATCCGTCTGCGTGACGGTCACGTTCTCCACGCCCTGCGCTTTGACTTTTTCCTGCGCGCGGCGCACCATTTCACCGGATACGTCGATCGCGCGCACAGACTGCACCGAGGGCGCGACCGCAAACGTCACGATCCCCGTCCCGCAGGCAAAGTCCAGCACGGTATCCGTCGGCTTGAGATATTTTTTGAAACACGCGGCTGTCTTTTCATAGGCCTCCGCGTAGTGGGTGCCGACCTGAGCGTCGTAATTCTGCGCACGGCCGTCCCAAAACTCGCTCACCGTCGGCATACCGTTTTCCTCTCTCTTTTTTCTCTTTTCGATCAGGCGTTTTGCTTTCCGCCCTTGAACACCATGTGAACGCCGTCGCTGCTGGTGAGATACGCCATCGGCCCGTAGGCCTTGATGCCGAACTCCAACACATCGCCCACATGGACCTTGTCCTTCACGGCCTCGACGTCAAGGATCGTGTGGTCAGACGACGCGCCGATGACCTCGATGCCCTCCATGCGCGGGACAAGATCGAAGCAGTTACCGTAATCCACGCGGCCCATCGCGACAAGCGCACGGCGGCGGATACCGCGATCCTCGTAGTGGCCAACCTCGCCGAAGGCGTTCACGCCCAACTCGCCGACCGGAAAGCTCGGCTTGTCGCGGCACTCGATGACCTCAGCCTTGATCGTCATGACGCCCGTTTCCAAAAAGTCGGGAGCGAAGTTGTCCGTCTCGCCGCGAAGCCCGATGTCGCCAAGGCGCAGCAGGTTGATGCGGTAGGGCATCGTGCCGTTCATCGCCATGTAGGCGGATGTCGACGCGCCGCCGCTGATGTAGTCAAGCTTGCGGCCGATCTCGCGCTCAATGTCGGACGCGAGGCTGACAAGGCCCTGCATGTTGCGCTTGGTCGGCAAAACAGAGCCGTAGCAGCTCAGATTCACGCCCACACCCGCAAGGCGCAGGTTCTTGAGCTCATGCTCGATCTCGAGCGCGGCATCAAGCGCATCCTCCTCGTTCCAAAAGCCTTCGCGCAGGTCGCCAAGATCCATCATCAGGATGACCTCGTGAACCTTGCCCTGCTTTTTGGCCTCTTCGTTCAGCGCACGCAGCACGATAATATCACTCTGCAGGCTGATGTCACACAGCTCCACCACGTCGGGGAGCTCGGAGAGCATCGGGATACGAATGAGCATCAGCGGCTTTTTGCAGATACCCGCCTCGCGGATCGCGCGCATCTGGCTGATGCGGGACGTGGCGATGAACTTCACGCCGCTCTCTTCATAAACGCGCACGATCTCCGGCAACGACGACACAGCCTTGACGACTCCCGCGACCTCGATGAGCGAATCATGGCAGCGCTCTACGAGCGCTGCCAGATTCGCTGCCAATTTATCGAGATCGAATTCCACACAGGGATATTGATTCCGATTCATTGTCATGATTTTTTAATTCCTTTAGGTAGGGAGCTTTCTGTTGGGTCGCTAACTGATTTACTGCGCGACTTTCTTGCTCTTCTTGAAGGGCTTGCCCGCAAGATCCTTGAGCGTCCAGCCGATCAGCACGCACAGCCAGTTGATGATGGGCATCAGCCAGTTGAAGATGGCCCAGGGACCGTAACCGCCGGCGCCCCAAGGAGCGATGTTCAGGGTGTCCTTAATGAACACACCGCAGGTGTTCCAGGGGATCAGAGCGGAGGTAACGGTACCGGCACCTTCAAGGGCAGAGGACAGAACTGCCGGGTGCACGCCCATCTTGTGATACTCCTCGGCATACATACGGCCGGGAACCACGATGGAGATGTACTGCTCGGGCATGGTGGCGTTGGAGAGAACGCAGGTCACTTCGGTCAGGCCAACGAGAGCCGCAGGGCCCTTGGCAAACTTCTTGAGGGCGTTGACGATGACCTCGAGCTGGTGGGTCTCCTCCATGATACCGCCGAACATCATGGCGATGATCGTCATGGAGACGGAGGACATCATACCCATGATACCGCCGCTTTCCAGGAGTCTTGTCATGGTGTAGCTCGTTTCGGGAGAAAGACTGGCTTCGAACATGGCGAGCGCCTCGTCGGAGAAGTAGTAGCCGTTCTTACCATAATCGAAGATGGTTCCGAGCGTGCAGGCACCGGGCTGGAAGATGAGGCCCAGGATGACACCGGCAACAATGCCGAGGGTGATGCCGGGGATCGCGGGAACCTTCAGGGCAACTGCCACGATAACGACGACCGGAGGCAGGAGCAGCAACGGGTTGATGTTGAAGATACCGCCCTCCGCGGCGTTCAGCGCGTTGGAGAACTCGATCACGCGGGACATATCCGCATCGCCGCCGTGATACTGCATCACACCGAGAACTCCGAAGAAGATCAGGGTGATGGCGTAGGTGATGCCGGTGGGCAGCATCATGGCCTTGACGTGGGTGATAACGTCCGTACCGGCCATGGCGGGAGCGAGGTTCGTCGTATCGGACAGCGGGCTCATCTTATCGCCGAAGTAGGCGCCGGAGAGGACGGCACCGGCAGTCATGCCGGGGCTCATGCCAAGGCCGAAGCCAATGCCCATCAGGGCAACGCCCATCGTGCCCATCGTGCCCCAGGACGTACCGGTGGCAAGAGAGGTGATGGAGCAAATGAGAACGCACGCGATGAAGAAGATCGCGGGCTTGAGGACTTTCAGGCCGTAGTAGATCATCGTAGGCACAACGCCCGCGTTGATCCATACGCCGATCAGGATACCGACGATGATCAGGATGCAGATGGACTGCAATGCTTTGTAGATGCCGTCCATCATGGACTTTTCAACTTCATCCCACTTGTAGCCGAGATGCAGTGCCATGATTGCGGCAGCCATTACGCCGACAAACATAGGAACGTGCGGGTCAACACCGAAGATGATGATACCGACCGCGAGTGCCGCGATCAGGATTGCCAGCGTCAACAGGGCTTCCCACAGTTTGGGCATTCTTTTTTCCTTACTCATAGTGTTACCAACCTTTCGAAATTTTGGGGGTCGCTTCGCTATTTGTATGGATATCTATGCATTCATTTTAGCATGATTCCATAGCGATAGCAAGTGTTTTTGAATGGTGAACGCAGTTTTACGGTAATGCTCTTTCCTTCTTCAATTCTCGTGGTATCTACCGATGCAGGTTTTGGATCGCACTCCTCCTTTTGGATTTTACACTGGCACAACACAGGGGTGAAATGCTGCTTGTAAAATGCAGAAAATACCTCTCTCCCCGGCCCGCCGATCCCCCATCGGCAGGCCGGGGATGAGGTCATGTATACTTCCGGCATGGCACGGGAAGGGAACCCGTGCCGCCGGCCTCGCAGGCAAGAAACGCGAGGTAGTATCCGAGATAATTACCAGCCGAGCTTGGTCATGGCCTCATCAACAGCCTTGATGACAATGTCGATCTCCTCTTCATTGACGATCAGCGGCGGGACAAAGCGCAGGACGTTGCCGTTGGTGTTGTTGATCAGGACGTTGCTGTCCTTGAAGCACAGGTCGACGACGGGCTGGCCGGAGGGCTTGTTGAGCTGGATGCCGTCGATCAGGCCGAGGCCGCGGATCTCGTTGACCGTCTCGGGATGGTTCTTCTCGATGATCTCGTGGGCCTGCTTGCGGAAATACTCGCCCATCTTGCGGGAGTTCTCGATGACGCCGTCGTTGATCATCACGTCGAGCGTGGTGGCAGCGAGCGCGCAGGCGAGAGGACCGCCGGCGAAGGTGGAGCCGTGGGTGCCGGGCGTCAGAGTCTTGGCAGCCTCGCCGCGGGCGCAGACAGCGCCAATGGGCACGCCGGAGCCGAGCGCCTTGGCCATGGAGCAGGTATCGGGCTCAACGCCGTAGTTCTGATGCGCGAAGAGCTTGCCGGTACGGCCGGAGCCGACCTGGACCTCGTCGAACATGAGGAGGATGCCCTTCTCGTCGCACAGGTCACGCAGGCCCTGCAGGAATTCCTGGGAAGCGGGACGCACGCCGCCCTCGCCCTGGACAGGCTCGGTCAGGATGGCGCAGACGTACTCGTCCATGATGTCCTTGACGGACTGGAGGTTGTTGAACTCAGCATAGCGGAAGCCGGAGGGCAGGGGCTCGAAGTAGCGGTGCACCGCATACTGGCCGGTGGCCGTGCAGGTCGCGAGGGTGCGGCCGTGGAAGGAGTTCTTCATCGTGATGACGACGAAGCGCTCGGGATGGCCGTGATCCTTGGCGTACTTGCGGGCGAGCTTGATCTGGCCTTCGTTGGCCTCAGCGCCGGAGTTGGCGAACAGCACCTTGTCGAAGCAGCTGTTCTCGACGATGAGCTTCGCGGTCTGGACGGCGGGCTCATTGTAGAAGTAGTTGGAGCAGTGCAGGATCGTGTGGGCGCGCTCTTCGAGGCACTTCACGATCGCGGGATGGCAGTGACCGAGACCGTTGACGGCGATACCGCCGATGAAGTCGAGGTACTTGTTGCCGTCCTTATCGAAGACGTAAGCGCCTTCGCCGCGCTCGATGGAAAGGGGCATACGGACGTGGTTGCCATAGAGATACTTGTCGCCGTTCTCGATGACTTCGGCGTTGGTCTTGAACTTTTCGATCATTATTATGTCCTCCTATAATAAAAGTTGGGTGTATGTTTTACCATTTGATGCCGACGCTCGGCTGTGCGGTGCCAATCGTCGTGCCAGTGCCCTCGTTCGTGAATGCCTCGTAGAGCACGGAGTGCGGCTTGCGGCCGTCGATGATGTTGACGCTCGTCACGCCCTCTTCGATGGCCTGCACGCAGCAGTCGACCTTCGGGATCATGCCGCCGGCGATCGTACCCTTGTCCTTGAGCGCCTTGACATCCTCGATGTTCAGATAGCTGATGACGTCGCGGATCTTGATGTCGTTGCACAGGCCCTCGATATCGGTGAGGATCACGAGCTTTTCAGCGCCCAGCGCGGAAGCGAGCTTGCCCGCGGCGGTATCGCCGTTGATGTTGAAGGTGTGGCCCTGACCGTCGGTGCCAACGGGGGCGATGACGGGGATGTAGCCCGCGTCGAGCATGGCAAAGATGGGCTTGGGATCGACATAGTCGATGTCGCCCACGTAGCCGTGGACCTCGTCGCGCTGGTGGCAGTGATAGATGTCACCGCTGACGCCGGAAAGGCCGACCGCCTTGCCGCCGAGCTTGTTGATAAAGCCGACGAGCTCGGTGTTCACCTGGCCGACGAGCACCATCTCGACAACACGCATGATGTCGGCGGAGGTGTAGCGCAGGCCCTCGATGAACTCGACGGGGATGTCGAGCTTTTCGAGCATCTTGTTGATGCCGGGGCCGCCGCCGTGGCTGAGCACGGGCTTCATGCCGAGGAGCTTGAGCAGCACCACGTCGTGCATGACGGCGTCCTTGAGCTCTTCGTTGATCATGGCGTTGCCGCCGTACTTGATGACGATGATCTTACCCTGATACTTCTGAAGGTAAGGCATTGCCTCCATCAGAGTTTCGACCTTGTTTGCGATATCGCTCATGGTGGAGCCTCCTTCAAAAATTAGGTGCGGTAGTCGCCGTTGATCTTGACGTAATCGTAAGTGAGGTCGCAGCCCCAGGCCTTGGCCTCGCCGTCGCCCTGATAGAAGCGGACGATGACGGTAATGTCATGCTCGGTGAGGACCTTCTTGGCGAGCTCTTCGCTGAAGTCCGCGCCGAAGCCGTCCTTCATGACCTGCACTTCGCCGGCAGCGCTCTTGATGATGCAGTCGGCACGGGTCGGGTCAACGTCAGCGCCCGAGTAACCGGCAGCGGCCATGATGCGGCCCCAGTTGGCGTCGCGGCCGAAGACGGCAGCCTTGAAGAGCATGGAGCCCGCGATGGACTTGGCGACCAGGCGCGCGTCGTGCTCGGTGGGCAGGCCGTAGGCCTCGACCTCGATGAGGTGGGTCGCGCCTTCACCGTCGGAAGCGACGCGGCGGGCCATATCGGTGCAGATGGCGAGCACGAGGTCGGCCATCGCCTTCTTGTCTTCTTCGGTCTTGATCTCAACGCCGGAAGCGCCGTTGGCGAGCAGGAAGATCGAGTCGTTCGTGGAGGTGTCGCCGTCGACGGTGCACATGTTGAAGCTCTTATCCACAGCCGCGGAGAGCATCTTCTGCAGGTCTGCGGGATCCGCCTTGGCGTCGGTCGTCACGTAGACGAGCATCGTCGCCATATTGGGGTGGATCATGCCAGAGCCCTTGGCCATCGCGCCGATCTTCACGGTGCCGGTGGAGAGCTGCAGCTCATAGGCGCACTCCTTGCGGACGGTATCGGTGGTCATGATGGCGTAGGCAGCCTCGGAGCCGTTCTCCTTGGCAAGCTTTGCGGGAATGATCTCGCGGATGCCCTGAAGCACCTTGTCGACCGGAAGTCTCTGGCCGATGACGCCGGTGGAGCAGACGAACACTTCGTCCTCGCCGAGGCCGAGCAGCTTTTCCGCCTCGCGCTCAACGGTGCGGGCGTCTTCGATGCCCTGCTTGCCGGTGGCGGCGTTGGCATTGCCGGAGTTGATGACGACGGCGCGGGCCTTGCCCTTTTTCAGGATCTCGCGGTCAAGGATGACCGGAGCGGCGCAGAACTTGTTCGTGGTGAAGCAGGCCGCGCAGGAGCAGGGCAGGTCGGAGTAGAGAACAGCGACGTCGGGCTTCTTGTTCTCGCGCTTTTTGATGGCGGTGTAGACCGCGCCGGCGGTGAAGCCCTGCGGCGTGGTAACGCCGCCCTCGATCTTTTTCAGATTGGACATGTGGGGGGATCTCCTCTCTTAACGTTAGTTTAACAGCATTCTTGCCTAAATCGGGTCGAAACTCGTCGAACCGAAAATCACGGATACATCGGGGGCATCATGAGGCCGGTGGTCTCGGGCAGGCCCATGATGAGGTTCATGTTCTGGATGGCCTGGCCGGCTGCGCCCTTGCCGATGTTGTCGATCACGGAGGAGACGATCAGGCGGTGGGTACGCGCGTCGAAGGTCGGGGTCATCTCGCAGAAGTTCGTGCCGTAGACCCACTTGGTCTGAACGGGCAGGCTCGCCGGGAAGACCTTGACGAAGGGCTCATCCTTGTAGAAGTCCTTGTAGAGCTCGTAAACTTCCTCGTTGGTGAAGTCTCTGTCGCAGGTAGCGTAGATGGTGACCTCGATACCGCGGACCTGGGGCAGGAGGTGCGGCTGGAAGTTGATGTACTGCCAGGTCTCGGGCTTCATCAGATCCTTGCCGGTGATGTAGGCGATGTTCTGCTCGATCTCGGGCGTGTGGCGGTGGCCGCCGCCGAGGGCGTAAGCGCAGAAGTTGTTCTCCGCCTCAGTGAGGAGCTTGTTGAGGGCGGGACGGCGGCCGGCTCCGGTGTAGCCGCTCTTGGCATCGATGACGATGGTGTTGTCAACGATGTGACCGGCCTTGAGCATGGGCTGGAGGCCGAGGGTGGAGGCGGTGGGATAGCAGCCGGGGTTGGCGATGAGCTTCTTGCCCTTGGCAAGGTCGCGCATGACCTCAGGGATGCAGTAAACAGCGTCGTGGGTCATCTTGGCGTCGGGGTGCTTCTGGCCGTACCACTTCTCCCAGACGTCGACATCGCGGAAGCGGATGTCAGCGCCGATATCGATGATGGCGCAGTCCTCAGCGAGCACGATCTCCGCCCACTTGGCCACGTCGCCAGAGGGGACCTGGATCATGATAACATCGCTCTTCTTCGCGGTCTCGCGGACGTTCTCCTCCGTGAGATCCATGATGACCTGATCATAGAAGCCGCGCAGAGCGGGATGATGCGTAGAGATGGCATCGCCGACACCGTAGGTATCGAGCACGTTGACAAGCTCTCCCTCGTGGTGGTTGACCATCATGCGGAGCACTTCGCCGCAAACATAACCGGTAGCACCGATGCAGGAATAATGGATCATGTCTGTTTTCCTCCTTGTTGATTCGACATTTTGTCTGACAATTTTGTACTGCTTGGAAAATCCCGTGTGTAGGCATTGAATTTTCTTTGTTGATATTGTATAATCCAAAAGCAGTTTTGAAAAGCGAATATATTTTTATATGCGCATTCCAAAATGGAATCTTTGAGGTATTGTTGATTATTGAGGGCATTTATAATGAGTATTCGTAAATATATTGCCTATCTCCGCACTGTGGAGACCGGCAGCATCACCCAGGCGGCGAACGAATTGGGCTATACGCAGTCCGCCGTGAGCAAGATGATCTCCGATCTTGAGCAGGACTGGCAGGTCAAGCTTTTAACGCGCAACCACTCCGGCATCGAGATCTCCTCCGACGGCATGGTGCTCCTGCCCACGATCCGCGAGATCGTCAAGGACTATGAGGACCTCAACTTTGCCGTGTCCGAGCTGCATGGCGTGCAGTCCGGCACGCTGCGCCTCGGGTGCTTTACAAGCCTTGCCATCAGCCTGCTGCCGGAAATTCTGAAGGACTTCCACCAGACGTACCCCAACATTCAGATCCAGCTGATGACTGGCGAGTATTATGAAATTTCCGAATGGCTGCGCCGCGGCGCGATCGACTGCGGCTTTCTTGCCATCCCCGCCTCCAACGACTTTGAGACGACGACCATCCTGCACGACACGATGGTCGCCATTCTCCCAAAGGATCACCCAATGGCGGACGCGTCCGTCTTCCCGCTCGAGCAGCTGCCGCACGAGAACTTCGTGCGCCTGATGGAGATCGAAGACTACGAATTCAACCGTCTGCTCGACCATTACAACATCCATCCCGAGGTCACCTATGACACGACGAGCGACTTCGCGCTCTTGTCCATGGTCGAGGCGGGACTTGGCATCAGCATCGTGCACAGCCTGCTCATCAAGCCCGGACGCTACCGCGTCGCCACGCTGCCGCTCAACGTCAAGCAGTCGCGCGAGATCGGCATCGCCGTGAAAAAGGGCTTTCTCCCCTCCACGATCACGCAGCTTTTCCTCCAGCATGTGGTCGACTACACCAAGGATATGGGCGAGATCACCGTCATCCGGCACTGAGTTTTTCTTGAAAAATCAGGGAAAATTTCATTTTCCAACCGACGGTTGGAAAGGATTTTCCCCGATTCAACCACCGCGCCATTGTCAATCCTCCCCATGCCCCCTATACTGAGTCCATAACCGGTGATTCAAAGCCGCGGCTGCAGCACGGGGCAAGGAAGGGTCAACATGTTACGATCGGCGATCAGGCGTTTGCACGCGATGTGCTGCCTGAATATGAGGGAAACGTCGGCGCCTGACTTCCCGTTCGACGCGGGACACCCGCTCATTGCGTTTCCAACGCTCACTTTACTATTATAATGCAGTGCAGGAGGATAGACAACTTGGAAGAATCGACAATGGGCGCGCGCATTCTGCGCCGCCGTAAAGAAAAAGGACTGACACAGGAGGCGCTGGCAAACAAGCTCGGTGTGAGCAATCAGGCCGTGTCAAAGTGGGAGGGCGATGTCTGCTGCCCCGACCTGCAGCTTTTGCCGCTGCTGGCCGACACGCTGAAGCTCAGCCTCGACGAGCTCTTTGGACGCGAAAGCATGGCAAAAACCGCCCAAAAAGCGGAAGCGGACAGCCAGATTTTGCCCATCGCGGCAGAGCTGCCGTGGGAGGATGACGACGCCATCCACGCCGTGCTCTTCCAGGGGCACCGGCTGCTCCAACCGAAACAGGGGAGCCTGTTCCGCCACGACAAATACGACGAGATCCGCAAGACCGTCGAGCTGCACTTTTCCGGCACGGCGCAGGATATTTACAGCGACTTTTCCGTCGTCTGCACCGATTCGACGATCTCCGGCAGCGTCAGAGCCGGTGACGGCGTGACTTGCACCGACGTTGGCGGCGATGTGACCGCGGGCGATGACGTGACCTGCGGCAATGTCGGCGGCAATGTGCAGGCGGGCGACAGTGTGCACTGCACCGGCGACGTGCAGGGCAATGTCCGCGCGAGCGACAGCGTCACCTGCGGCAATGTCGGCGGCGACGTGTCCGCGAGCGACAGCGTCCGCTGCGGCGAGGTCAAGGGCAACGTCCGCGCAAGCGACAGCGTCACCTGCGGCGACATCAGCGGCAGCGTGAGCGCCGAGCGCGTGCGCTGCACCAAAGCCGGCGGCGAAGAGCAGGAGAGCTTTACTTTCACCAAGAAGGGCAAGAGCTTTTCCTTCCCTCTCCGATAAAACCGTAAAAGCGTGGCCTTAAGAGGTCGCGCTTTTTTCCTTGTCATCGCGGCGGGTTTGTGTTACCATAACTTTGACAAAGGAAAAGGTGGGAAAATCATGGAAAATACCTTCAAGAGTTCCGTCTTCGGCGGCTTCAACCGCGATGACGTCATTCGTTATATCGAAAAAACCTCGCTCGAGAGCAAGCAGCAGATCGAAGCGCTCGAGCAGGAGAGCGACGGCCTCTGCCGCGAGAATGCAGAGCTGCGCGACAAGCTCGCCGCCGCCGAGCGTGAGCGCGACAAGTTTGCCGAGTCCTATTCGACCGCGTCCAGCGCGCAGGACGCGCTCAAAAAGGGTCTGACCGCCGCGCAGGAGACGATCTCCGAGCTGCGCGCGCAGATCGAAGAGGGCGTGCAGAAGCTCGCGAGCGCCAAGGCCGACTGCGACCTCCAGCTGAAAGCCAAAGAGGAGGCTGCCGAGCAGCGCATCGCCGAGCTGGAAGCGCAGCACGCCGAACGCCTTTCCGCCGCCGAGCAGGAGCGCAAGCGCCTTTTAAGCGAGCTTGACGAGCTCCGCCCGCAGGTCGAGGAATACGGCCGCGTCAAGGCGCACATCGCCGACATTGAGCTCTCCGCCCGTGAGCGCGCCGACGCGCTCGACGCCGCCACGCGGGAGCGTTTGCAGGCGATGATCGCGGCATGCAGAGGGCACTGCGAGCAGGTGCTCTCGACGCTCGGCGCGACGTGTGAGAGCGTGTCGAACGAGCTCAAGAGCGCGGACGCTGCCGTCGCACAGCTGCCCGAGGCGTTCACCACGCTGGAGGGCCAGCTCGACGAGCTCAAAAAGTTAGAGCAGTGACAAGATAGCAAAAAAGAAGTGCGTTCCCGTTAGGAACGCACTTCTTTTTATGCTAATTCGCTGTACTGATCAAAGATGTCTGCAAATTCGTCCAGATGCTCGCGCAGGCTGTCAGGCGCCTTGGTGCGGAAGTAAAGCATCTCTCCCCCGCGTCGCAGGATAAGAAACTGGTGGACTTCGTCCGGTTCATTTGGAAGCCGGGTATTTGGTTTGATAAATTCTGCGTAGTACGCTTCGTCAAAGCCGTCGATCGAAAGCGTCTGCGCACCGTCTTCCATAAAATAGTCCCGCAGCTCATGTGTCAAGGGCTTTGCCAGTGCGGAGATACGCGGGGCGTAGAAGTCAAGCTCCGTGCTGTACTGCATCCAAGTGTCGATCGTTCCCGCATACGGCGTTTCGCCGACAGAGTACACGTGCCCGCCGAGCGGCGTCGAGAGATCGCGCACACCATACCAGTCCGATCCCCTTTCGCCGCCGAGCATCTCGGTCCCGATATACGGCAGCGGCGGCTCGTCATAGCTGTCGCCGTAGGCCGTATCGTTCACTCGCCAGAAAATCAGCGTAAGCGCCAATACACCGGCAATGATCGTAAGCGCGCGGTTCGCTTTCGCCCAACGGTTGCGCGGCATCTTCTCCACGCGCTCGCACGCCTCCATCGCGCGCTTGAGCGTCCACATCTCGTTTCTCTCCTTTGCCTCGCTCAGGATACCGAGGATACTGCCTAAGATAATGGACACAAACTGAATGACCTCGCTCTTTTCCATCGTGAGGAACGACATCACCGGGAGACTCAAGACACTAAAAAGGAAATAGACGAGCCAGATGTCCACCACCAGGAAGAACATCGGCAGGAAATAGCTGCGGCGCAGCTTTTTACACAGTCTTCGGTAGCCGTAGGAATCCGTACAGTCCTTCGGCGTGGGGACGTGCGCGGTCTTTTCGCCGCGCCAGATGTAGAAAATGCCGTCCTTCGTCCGGCAGACGTACTCCCAGCCCAGGCGGGCGCGCTTTTCGCGCAACAGCTCGTCTGGGTCGTCATCGTCCGCGGCGGGTTCCAGGTGATAGCGGCAGTCGCGCGGCTCGCCGATCACAAAATCGTCGTAGCGGAGCAGGATCTTCCCCTCCGCCGCGCGCTCGGAAAGCCACTGCTCGATGCCGCGCGGGTCATAGGCGCTGGGCACAAAGCGGATGCTCTTCGTCTCGGGCTCATTCTCTTCGTTCGGCGCAGTCCCTCCGCTCCCCGGAAGCTCTGTTGTCTCGCGCAGGTTTTCGTCCATTCGCGCTCCCTCCTCTCTTCTCTCTATGCAAAGTATAGGAGACAGGCGGGATTTTTTCAAGCAAATTCAGCGAGCATTGACAAAAATCGCGCGCAAGTTTATTGTTACATCGCAAAAAAGGCAGGACATTCCTGCCTTTTTTCGTTTCACAGCAAAATCGGCTGAATTTGTCTTCCCTCCAGCGCCGCTTCGGCCGTCGGGATAATTTTGCGGAAGTCCGCGATCAGCGACGTGGGCTTCGCCTCGGCGTTGTCCTGCCCGAAGGGGACAAAATAGTAGTTTTTGCGGTTCAGCAGCACCGCGATGTTCGGCGCGCTCGCAGATAAGCCGTCATTCGTCGCAATGGCAAGCACAACGGGCTTACCGTTGCGCAGGTGCCCCTTCGCCGCCATCGTCACCGCGCCGTCCGTGATGCCGTGGGCGAGCTTGGCAAGCGTGTTTCCCGTGCAGGGCGCGATGACGAGCACCTCCATCGCGCCCTGCGGGCCGAGGGGCTCGGCTTCGACGATATTGCGCACGGCCTTCCGCCCCGCCAGCGCCTCCACGCGGGTGACGAAGTCCTCCGCCGTGCCGAAGCGCGTGGAATACTTCGCTGCGTTTTCCGACAAAATCGGGACGATCTCATGCTCGCGCGCGATGTCCTCGTAGAGTTTCAGCAGCTCGGGATGGTTGCAAAACGAGCCGCAAAAGGCAAATCCGATCTTCATGCTTCCTCCTTGATGAGTCGACATAACGTCTTTTTGATGGCCCGCGCCGCCGTCTCCGGCGCGACGCGCCCGGGCAGTCCCCCTGCCTTGAGATACGAAAGGCGCAGCGTTTCGACCGCGTCCATGTCAAAGCCGCTCGCGCTCGCAAGCTCGATGAGCAGGCAGTCCGGCGGCAGCTCGGCAAGGAGCGCTTCGTCCAATACCTGATGCGGCACGGTGTTGAACACCACGCGGAATTCCCCCAGCGTGCCGGAGAGGCGGTTCGTGTGCAGCGGCGCGTAGCCGAACGCGTCGATCCACGCAAGGTCCGACCGCTTGCGCGCGCTGACGCTGACCTTCGCTCCCAGCGCGCTCAGATCGTGCGCGAGCACCTTTCCGATGCGGCCAAAGCCGAGCACGAGGCACGGCGTGCCGTGCAGTGTGACGCTCGTGTGCTTCATCGCCGCCTCGATGGCCCCCTCCGCCGTCGGGATCGCGTTGCGCACGCTCAGCTCTTCCGAGGCAAAGTAGTCCGTGATCGTAAGCCCCAACGACTGTGCGAGCGTTGACGCGTCGTTTCCCACATTGCCCGCGAAAATGCGGTGCTCGCGCCGCAGCGAGCGCAGCAGACTCTCCATCGTGAGCTCTGTGCCGCTCAAATAGCCGTTTTTCTCCGCCGGCAGCGGCAGGACGATGATGTCTGCTTTCAGTGCGTCGCACAGCGCCCGTTTATTCGGCGCACCGGTCAGCTCCCACGAGCAGACGTCGTATCCCTCCGCAGCCATCATCTGGGCAAGCAGGCGCATGCGTGCGTCGCCGCCCAGGAATGCTATCGTCTGGTCCATCTCATTCCCCCTTTTCCATAAAGGGTATGCCGCAGCGCGTGCGCGCATGACGCAAACTATTTTTGATTTTTTGCTTGACAACTCTATTTTTATCGCTATAATAAGAATTATTCTAATTCTTATTCAGGAGAAACGCATGACCAAGTACGCCCAGCAGATTCTCGATCTCGTCCTGTGCTCCACCGAGCACCCGACCGCCGAGCAGATTTTTCTGCAAATGAAGCAGGAAAATTCCAAAATCGCGCAAGCTACGGTGTATAACAACCTCAACGCGCTTGTAGCGGACGGCAAACTCATCCGCCTGTCGCAGCCCGGCGCGCCCGACCGCTACGACAACACCACGCGCCACGATCACCTGATCTGCACCCGCTGCGGCGCGCTCGCAGACTTCAAGTTCACCGACCTGACGCACGACATCGAAGCCGCGCTCGGCGCGCGCATCCAGTCCTACGACCTTCGCATTCACTATCTCTGCCCCGCCTGCCGCAAAGCGCAGGAAGCGCATTAAATTTTGAGAGAAAAAGGAGAATTTCACCATGAAGACCAACAAGTATTCCGGCACCAAAACCGAGCAGAACCTGCGCACCGCCTTCTCGGGCGAATCCGAGGCGCGCAACAAGTACACCTTCTTCGCCTCCACGGCCAAGAAAGAGGGCTATGAACAGATCGCCGCGCTCTTCCAGAAGACTGCGGACAACGAAAAGGAGCACGCCAAGATGTGGTTCAAAGAGCTCCAGGGCATCGGCTCCACCGCCGGCAATCTGCTCTCCGCCGCTGAGGGCGAAAACTACGAGTGGACCGACATGTACGATTCTTTCGCCAAGACCGCAGAGGAAGAGGGCTTTCCCGAGCTGGCGCAGAAGTTCCGCCTCGTCGGCGAGATCGAGCTCCATCACGAAGAGCGCTACCGCGCGCTGCTGCGCAACGTCGAGACCGCCAAGGTCTTTGAAAAGAGCGAGGTCAAGGTCTGGGAGTGCCGCAACTGCGGCCACATCGTCGTCGGCACCAAAGCCCCCGACGTCTGCCCCACCTGCAACCACCCCCAGAGCTACTTCGAAGTCCACGCGGAGAATTATTGAGAATCGACAAACTAACAAGAGAGCCGCAGGCTGTGCCTGCGGCTCTCTTACTATTCACTTACTCCTTCGGCAGCAGGATGCAGATCGTCGTGCCCTTGCCCTCTTCGCTATGAAGCTCGACTGTACCGTGATGGTACTGCACGGCGTGCTTGACGATGGAAAGGCCGAGGCCCGTGCCGCCGCTTGCCTTCGAGTGGCTCTTGTCCACGCGGTAGAAGCGCTCGAAGATGCGGCTCTGGTGCTCCGGCGCGATGCCGATGCCCGTATCGGCCACGGAGACGAACGCCTTGCCGTCCCGTTCACCAACGCTCATGGTCACGCTGCCACCCTCGACGTTGTACTTGATGGCGTTGTCGCAGAGGTTATAGATGACCTCGTACAAAAGCCGCCGTACGCCTCCGATGGTCTCGCTCCCGCCCTCGACGGCAATCGCGATGTGCTTCTCCGCCGCCGCGGTCTTGAGATCGTCCGCCGCCTCCTGCGAAAGCGTGAGCAGGTCGACCGTCTCGCGCGGCATTTCGTCGCCCTCGTCGAGCTGGGACAGGCGGATGATGTCGCCGATCAGCGTGACAAGGCGCTGCGCTTCTTTTCGGATGTGGCCGACGAAGCGGGGGACGTCCTCCTGCTTCACCATGCCGTTTTCCAGCAGCTCCGCGCTGCCGATGATGCCTTGCAGCGGCGTTTTGAGCTCGTGCGACACGTTCGCCGTGAATTCACGGCGCGTCTGCTCCGCTGTCTCGCGCTCGGTGATGTCGAAAGCCAGCAACACAGCGCCGACCGCCGCGCCGCTTGCGCCGATGCGGCTGACGTCAAACTGCCAGATACGGCCGCCGCGCTCCACGCGCGCCTCACTGTGTCCCTCGTCCATGGCGCGCTCGATGGCAAGGCTCATGTCGTGGCTGCGGTCGATGGTCAAAAAGTCCTGCCCGACGCAGCTCTCGTCCGTGCCGAAGAGCTTTTCCGCCGCGGGGTTGATACTCAGCACATGCTCTTTTTCATCGAGCAGCACAAGCCCTTCGCGCATGCTGCTTGTGATCTGCGAAAATTCCGTCTGCTGGCGCTGAAGTTCGTCCATCTGCTCGTCGATCTGCAAGTGCTGGCGGTTGATGCGCCCGAGCAGCGGGGCGAGCTCTTCATAGGCGTCATTTTCAAGCGGATGCTCAAGGTCCAGCTTGTTGAGCGGCTGGACGATGCGGTGCGACAGGCTCTTGGCTAAAACAGAGGACAGGATCAGCGCCACGATCAGCACCGCTAAAATGGGCTGCCCCATGCCGACGAGCAGCACACCCGCCGTCGCGCGGCTCATCGAAATGCGCAGCACGCTCCCGTCCGCGAGCCTTTCCGCGCAGTACATCGTCTTTTGCAGCAGCGTCGAGGAATAGCGCGTGCTCTCGCCCTCGCCGTATTCCAGCGCTTGCTTGACCTCCACGCGGTCGGCGTGATTTTCAAGGCTTTCGGCGTCGGTCACGGTGTCGTAGAGCACCGTACCGTCGTTTTCGATCCACGTCAGGCGGTAGCGCTCGGAGGAAAGCTGAGAGAGATACTCCGTCCCGTTTTCCTTCACAGCGACGGCGGCAAGCTCCAGCTCGTCGCGCAGCTGCTTTTTTTCGACGCTCCCGAAGTATTCGTACAGGCAGCCCATGATGACGAGCAGGCTCGCCAGCAGCACCGTGCCCGCCACAAGCAGGATGGAGTGAAAGATCTTTTTTGTCATGCCTTGCCCTCCATCCGGTAGCCCACACCGCGCACGGTCTCGATCTTCTCGCCGTACGCGCCGAGCTTCTGCCGCAGCGTGCGGATGTGCATGTCCACCGTGCGCGTCTCGCCGCAGTAGTCCGTGCCCCACACGTCCGCCATGAGCTGGTCGCGCGAAAACGCCGTGCCGGGATGCGAGAGGAACAGGCGCAGCAGTTCGAATTCCTTGTATGTCAGCGCGACGCTCTCTCCATCCGCCGTGACGGTGTGGCTCTCTTCGTCGAGCACCAGACCGCCGCAGCGGAACTGGGATGCGCTCTTTGTGCCACAGCGGCGCAGCACCGCCTTGACGCAGGAGACGAGCTCCATCACGCCGAACGGCTTTGTCAGATAGTAGTCTGCACCGAGGTCGAGACCGCGGATCTTGTCGTATTCCGCGCCCTTGGCCGTCGCCATGACGACAGGGATATCGGAAAGCGCCGCGTCCGCACGCATGCGGCGCAGCAGCTCCATCCCGTCGATGCCGGGGAGCATCACATCGAGCACGACAAGCTCGGGTCTTCCCGTGCGCAGCGCCTCCCAGAACGAGGTACCATCTTCAAAGCCCTTGGCCTCAAAGCCGGTCGATTGCAGGGCATATACCTCGATATCGCGGATACTGGCATCGTCTTCCACGCACCAGATCATACTTTACCCCTCCTTATGCTCTCCTGTCACAGAGAAAATGACCCATTCGGCGATGTTCGTCGCATGGTCGCCGATGCGCTCAAAATACTTGGCGATCATCAGCAGGTCGAGTGCGAATTCACCATCATCAGGGTCCTGCGCGATGCGCTTGATGAGGTCCTTCTTCACGCGCGCGAAATAGTCGTCCACGGTGTCGTCCTCAGCGATGACCTGATCGGCAAGCGCCGTGTCGTGCTTGACATAGGCGTCCACGCTCTCGGTCACCATCTTGATGGTCGAGCGCGCCATCTCGCGCAGGAGATTACTGTTTTCCGCACCGCGCCCGCCGAGGAACGTGATGATCTCGGCAATATCCTCGGCCTGGTCGCCGATGCGCTCCATGTCCGTGATCATCTTGAGCGCCGCCGAGATCTGGCGCAGATCCTTTGCCACGGGCTGCTGCTGCAAAAGAAGCTTTAGGCACAGCGACTCGATCTCGCGCTCCTTGCGGTCGATCTCCTGATCGAGCGGTGCGACGCGCGCGGCCAGCTCCGCGTTGCCCTCCGTCAACGCCTGTGCCGAAAGGGCGATGACCTCCTCGCACAGCGCGCCCATCTCAATGAGCTCGCGGTTCAAAAGCGCAAGCTGTTCATCAAACCGGCTTCTCATTTAACCGAACCTCCCCGTGATGTAATCTTCTGTCCGCTTGTCCTGCGGCTGGGAGAAGAGCTTCTCCGTCTCGCCGTACTCTACGAGCTCGCCGAGCAGGAAGAACGCCGTGTGGTCGGAAATACGCACCGCCTGCTGCATGTTGTGCGTGACGATGACGATGGTGTACTTCTCCTTGAGCTCCATCGCGAGCTCTTCGATCTTCGACGTCGAAATGGGGTCGAGCGCACTTGTCGGCTCGTCCATCAGCAACACCTCGGGCTCGACCGCGAGCGCGCGGGCGATGCAAAGGCGCTGCTGCTGGCCGCCGGAGAGACCGAGCGCGTTTTTCTTCAGGCGGTCCTTGACCTCGTCCCAAATCGCCGCGCCGCGCAGGGATTTTTCAACGATCTCATCGAGCTTTGCCTTGTTCTTCACGCCGTGCGTGCGCGGACCGTAGGCAATGTTGTCGTAAATGCTCATTGGGAAGGGGTTCGGCTTCTGGAACACCATACCCACCTGACGCCTAAGCTCGCTCACATCGACGGACGGGTCAAAAATGTCCTCGCCCTTATAGCGGACGCTGCCCGTGATCTTCACATCGGGGAGCAAATCGTTCATGCGGTCGAGCGTCTTTAAAAACGTCGACTTGCCGCAGCCGCTCGGGCCGATGAGCGCCGTAATGCTTTTTTCGGGAATTTCAATGTTGATGTCCTTGAGCGCCTGATGGCTCCCGTACCACAGACACAGGTTCTCAACGGAAAGGATGTTGTTCATAGCCCTCTCCCCTCTTTCAATTTGTCTTCAAAGGCGAGGCCGTACCAGTGGCTCTCGCCGCGTTTTGCCGTTTTCTGCACGCAGTCGTCGCAGAATTCCGCCGCGTCTTTCAGGGCTTGCGGCATGCCTTTACCGTTCATCAGCTCGCCGCACAGGGCGGAGACGAACACATCACCCGTGCCATGCAGCGTCTGCGGAAGGCAGGGCTTGAAAATTTCCATATACTGCCCGTTCAGCCGCGCGCAGTAGCCGATCTCCTCCCCGCGGTGGACGCCGGTGATGATAATATTTTCCACCGTGAGCGCTTTAAGAAGCGTTTCTATCGGTGCGTCCATCCCGCAGCCCGCGAGAAGCGCCGCCTCCGTGCGGTTGGGCGTGATAAGCTGTGCGCTCTCGCACAGCGCGCGCATCGCCTGCACGTACTCTTCGGTAAAGCAGCCGTACAGCGCGCCGTTGTCGCCGAGCACGGGGTCAATCACAACGATGGTATCCTCCCCCGCAAAGTCGCGGAGGAAATCTTTTGCAAAATGCATCTGCTCCACCGAGCCGAAAAAGCCCATGCAGATGCCGTCGAATTTGATTTGAAGCTGTCTCCAGTGCGCGGCAAAGGCCTTCATCTCGTCCGTCATATCGCGCATGACGTAGCTGCCGAAGCCGTCCGCCGTGTGCGTCGATAAAATGGCCGTCGGCAGCGGTACCGTCTCCACCCCGTAGGAAGAGAGGATGGGCATGGCCACGCTCAGCGAACACTTGCCGAAGCAGGAAAGGTCATTTAAGAGCGCCATGCGCTTCATGCCGCTTCCGTTGACAGGTCGTATCATTGCTGTTTCCTCCTGAAGTATCGGCCGACCAGATCGGCGATGAGGTTAATGAGCATCGTCAGCAGCAGCAAAATGGCCGCGATGGCGAACACCACCCCCGTATCGCTCGACTCCTTGGCGTAGAAGTACAGCGCCACCGTCAGCGTCGCGCCCGCGTTGTGCATGCCCTCAAAGAAGTTGTAGAGCATGTGCGCCGAGCCCGCCGTGAATAAGAGCGCCGCCGACTCGCCGAGGATGCGTCCGATCGACAGGATACAGCCCGTCACGATACCGTCCACGCAGCTTGGCAGCACCACCGTGCGGATGGTGCGCCATTTGCCCGCGCCCAGGCCGAACGCGCCCTCGCGGTAGCTCTGCGGTACGGTCTTGAGGCTCTCCTGTGTCGTGCGCATGATGGTCGGCAGGTTCATGATCGTCAGCGTCAGCGCACCCGCAAGAAGCGACGTGCCGTTTTTGCAGAAGATCAGCATGCCGACAAGGCCGTAGATGATCGACGGGATACCGGAGAGCGTTTCGGACGCGTATTCGATGATGGAGACGAGCTTTTTGTTCGCGGCGTATTCATTTAAGTAGATGGCCGCGCCCACGCCGAGCGGCAGCACGATTAAAAGCGTCGCGATGACGATGTAGAGCGTGCTCAGGATGTCCGGCAGGATGCCGACGCGGTTGGCAAGATAGCTCGGCGCGGTGGAGAGCATCTCCCAGGTGATGTTCGGAATGCCGTTGCCCAATATATAACCAATCATACCGACTACGAGCGCGCAAGTCAATACTGCGGCGACGCCCATCAGGAGCTTCATCGCCGTGATATAGGCCTTGCGGCGGGCCGAAGACTGCATTTTCAGCATCAGTTACCCTCCTTGTCGCGCTTTAAGAAGAAGTTGAGCGCCGCATTGATGAGCAGGATGAAAAGATACAGCACGAGCGCGATGGAAAAGAGCGCCTGACGCTGCAAGCCGCTCGAATACGACATCTCGCTCGCGACCGCTGTCGTGAGAAAGCGGACGCTCTCAAAGATCGAGCCGGGCATGTTCGGCGCGTTGCCCGAGACCATCATCACGGCCATCGCTTCGCCGATGGCGCGGCCCACGCCGAGCACGACCGCTGCGGCGATGCCGCTCTTTGCCGCCGGAACGGAGACGCGGAAATAGGTCTCGACCTCAGTCGCACCGAGGGCAAGCGAGGCGTCCTCATATTCATGCGGAACGGCCTCGAGCGCTGTGACGCTCACCTTGATGATCGACGGCAGGATCATGACGGCCAGCACGATGATGGCCGCAAACAGGCTTGCGCCGTCCGGCAGGTGGAACGTCTTGCGGATGGCAGGCACGAGCACCAGCATACCGACAAGGCCGTACACGACCGACGGGATCCCCGCGAGCAGGCTGACGGCGGCCTCCAGCACGGTGCGGACCTTCTTGGGCGCGACCTTGGAGAGGTACACCGCCGTCAAAAAACCGATGGGCACGCCGAGGACGATCGCGCCTGCCGTGCCGTAAACACTCGTTAAAATAAAGGGCAGGATGCCGTACTTCGGCTTCGCCGACGTCGACGACCACACCTTGCCCGTGAGAAACGGCACAAAGCCGATCTTCTGAATGGCCGGGATGCCGGAGATGATGAGATACACCGTGATCAGCAGCACGCATCCGACCGTAATGAGGCCGAGAAGCAGAAAAATACCGTGGACGACGGCTTCAAACATTTTTTTCCTCTGCGCCATAATTGTTTCCTCTTTTTGCTGTCAGCGGGAGACGGCTCACGCCGCCTCCCGTAATGGTTCCTGTGTTCTATTAGTTGGCTGCGACCGCACCGGCAGCGGCGATGATGCTTGCCGCGTCAGCGGACAGTGCGTAGTCGAAGAAGGCCTGTGCCGCGGGGGAAAGCTTGGTGCCCTCCTTCGTGACGAGCACGAACGGACGCTGGACCACATAGCTGCCGTCCTTGACGGTCGCCTCCGTGGCTTCCACACCGCCGACTGTCAGCGCCTTGACGCTGTCGCCGACCGCGGAGAGGGAGGCATAGCCGATGGCGTCGGGGTTCTGGGACACGGTGTTGATGACGTCGCCCGTGGAGGTGAGCTCCTGACGGTACTGGCAGGCGTCCTTGGTGTCGGTGATGGACTCGAAGCCGTCACGCGTGCCGGAGCCGGCCTCACGGCCGATGAGCACGATCTCGGCGTCGTTGCCGCCGACGTCCTTCCAGTTGGTGATCTCGCCGGTGTAGATCTTGGCGATGGTGTCAATGTCGAGATCAGAGACAGGGTTCTCGGGGTTCACGACAATGGCGATGCCGTCGAGCGCGACGACGGTCTCAACAAGGCCGGAGGCCTTTTCGTCATCCTTGAGCGCACGGCTCGAAAGGCCGATGTCGCAGCGGCCTTCGCTAACGGCCTGAATGCCGGAGCCCGAGCCGGTGGGGTTATAGGTGAACTTCACGTCCTTGTTCATGGCCATGAAGGATTCGCCAAGAGAGTTGATGACCTTTTCCATCGAGGTGGAGCCGTCGGTCGAGACGGTGCCGGAGAGGGTCGTTTCGGTGTTGCTGCCGTCAGTGTTGGTGTCGGCGCTGTTGTCGTTCTTGCTGCCGCAGGCGGTCAGCAGGCTCAGCGCCATGACAGCGGTCAGCGCAAGAGTGAGAAACTTTTTCATTTGAAATACTTCCTTTCAATTTTTCCAAGATGTTGTTCCTTGCTACATTTGCCATCATAAAGGCAGGTTGTAAAATCAGAAAGTCGCCTTTTGTAAAATCGCGGTAAAAGAGAAAAAGGACGTTTTCCGTCGGAAAACGTCCTTTTTGAAGGTCAAATATCGTGTTATTCGGTGCGCAGCGCTTCGACAGGGTCCTTGCGCGCGGCGATGCCGGAGGGAATGAGGCCCGCGATAAACGTGAGCGCCATGCTGATGACCACGAGCGCCGCGCCGCCGACAGGCGGCAGGATGGCGTTGAGGCTCTCGATACCCGTCAGGTGGTGCACGACGAGGTTGATGGGGATGATCAGCAATAGCGTGATGCCGATGCCGATGGCACCGGAGCAGAAGCCCTCGATGAGCGTCTCCGCGTTGAACACGCGCGAGATATCGCGCTTGCTCGCGCCGATGGCGCGCAGGATGCCGATCTCCTTCGTGCGCTCAAGCACCGAGATATACGTGATGATGCCGATCATAATGCTCGACACGATGAGCGAGATGGCGACAAACGCAATGAGCACATAGCTGATGGCGTTGATGATCGTTGTGACCGAGCTCATCAGAAGCGCCACATAGTCGGTGTAGTCGATCTGGTCGTCCTCAGAAACGCTGCTGTTGTACTGCTCGATCGCATCGGCGATGGCATCCTTGTCGGCAAAGGTCGAGGCGTAGATGTTGATGGTCTTGGGACTTGCGAGGTCGACGTCGCCGAGGAGCTTCAGATTGTCCTCATACGTGCCGTTCGAGACCGTCGCGGGCATGTAGTTATCATAAAGCCAGTTGTACTGCTCGCTCGTCAGCGGCTTGACAGCGGGCGATTTTTCGAGCGCCAGGTCGAGCGCCATGGCGAGCTGATCGCTTGTCATGTTAGATAGCCGCGCCTGCACGCCCGCGGCGTACTGCTCTGTCACCTGCTCGCGGATAGACTGCTCCACATAGCCAAAGAGCGTATCGTCGTCCATCTGCGCAATATAGGACTTGACGGTCGCCTCATCTACGCTCATCTGCTGGGCGTAGGCCGAAATGACCATCTGCTCGATGCTCGCGCGGTCGAGCGAGCCCATCTGCTGCTCCACGATGGCGGAGAGATACTCCTCGCTCGGCACGCTCATCATCGCGGTGTAGGCTGCGGCGCGCTCGGTGACGGAAAGGCCCTCGAGATAGTCGGTCACGTCCGCTTCCTTCTGCTCGTCGCTCACGGAGTAGTCATCGGTCAGGAACGGCAGGCCGAGGATAACGTCGGTATCGGGGTCTTCTTTCTGCTTCTGCAAAATCTCGGTCTGTCCCGCCTTTTCGACGAGGTAGTCCGTCAGCGCGGACGTATAGCCGATCGCGCCGGAGAGCATCGAGGATACCGCGTTCTCATTCGGGCGCAGGATGCCGACGATCTTCACGCGCGTGCCGACATCGTCGGAGTTATAGAGGAAGTCGAGCCCCGTATCCGTCGTGCTGACGTCGGTATATGTGCCGCTTGCGGAATCGTACTGGTAGCGCTCAGCGGGCAGGACGATCTTGAAGCTCATATTGCACAGGTCTTCATAGCTCCAGCTCTGGATGTCCTTGCTGTCGAATTCCGAGCCGTCGAGCATGTGCTGCATCGACTCCACGACCTCGTCCTGTGCGCTCAGGCCCAGCGAATAGATGACAAGGTCGGAAATTTCATTGTCCTTGTTGACGATGAGCATGACCTCGTCATAATTCTGCGGCCAGGAGCCGTAAATGAGGTCATACTGCTCGTGCAGCAAATCGCCCACGAGCTCGCCGCTCTCACTATCCTGCGGCGGGAGCATCTGCTCCCAGGTCTCCATCGCGGAGTAGGCCGAGCCGAAGCGCTCGAAATAGCTGCTGTAATCGCCGCCGTAGAGCTCGCTCATGCAGGTCTGCAAAAGCTCCGTCACGTCGGACTTGAAGACCTTGCCGTCGGTGTCTTTGGCATAGATGCTCATGCCGAGGTCGTAGTCATAGGAAATGGAGCTGATGTGGCTTGAAAGCTCGTCGTCGCCCTCGAGGTAGGTCTTGAAGTCCTTCAAATTGTTCGTCTGCGTCTCCGCCGAGGCAAACGAGCTCATCATGTCGTACATAATGTTGTTGGAGTAGACGGCGTCGAGGTCATGCTGCTCCCCGTCGCCCTCGTCTTGCGCATGGACGCCCATCATCGAACTGACCATGCTGGACATGTCCATGCTCTCAGCCTCGATGGTCAAGGGGTAGCTCGATAGCGTATCTTCCTGCACGCGGTCGATATAGGTCTGGATGCCATTGCTCAGCGACAGAATGAGCGCGATGCCGATAATACCGATGCTGCCGGCAAAGGCCGTTAAAAAGGTCCGTCCCTTTTTCGTCATCAGGTTGTTGAGCGACAGCGACAGCGCCGTGCCAAAGCCCATCGATGGCTTTTTCTCCTTTCCCTGCGCCGCGGGCTTTTCCGTTCCGCCGGCATAGGGCGCGCTGTCGTCCACGATCTCGCCGTCCTTTAAGCGCACGATGCGGCTCGCGTAGGTCTCGGCAAGCTCGGGGTTGTGCGTGACCATGATGATGAGGCGGTCCTTGGAGATCTTTTTCAAGATCTCCATCACCTGCACGCTCGTCTCGCTGTCGAGCGCGCCGGTCGGCTCGTCGGCGAGCAGAATGTCCGGGTCGTTGACAAGCGCTCGCGCGATGGCGACGCGCTGCATCTGGCCGCCGGACATCTGGTTCGGCTTTTTGTCGAGCTGGTCGCCGAGGCCCACGCTCTCAAGCGCCTTGATGGCGCGCTCGCGGCGCTCGCTCTTGCTCACGCCTGAGAGCGTGAGCGCCAGCTCCACGTTGCTCAATACCGTCTGGTGCGGAATGAGGTTATAGCTCTGGAAGACAAAGCCGATGGAGTGGTTGCGGTAGCTGTCCCAGTCCGAATCAGAAAAGTCCTTCGTCGATTTGCCATTGATGACAAGGTCGCCGCTCGTGTACTGATCCAACCCGCCGATAATGTTCAAAAGCGTCGTCTTGCCGCAGCCCGAATGGCCGAGGATGGCGACAAACTCGCTCTCACGGAACTGTAAGCTCACGCCGCGCAGCGCGTGGACGGTGGTGTCGCCCGCCTGATAATCCTTGACGATCTGTTGCAGCTTCAGCATATCCTGCCTTCTTTCTGAGGAAATGAATGAATAAGAATTCCAGAGTAGGATATCATTTTGGCTTTTTTCCGTCAACGTGTGCGCGGAAGAATTCACCGAAAGTTCATGCCTCTTCCCCCTTGCATCGATGCAAAGGGAGCGCGGCAAAGCTGCCGCGCTCCCCCTCCGCGCCTATAGGAGGCTATTTGCGCCGATCTCAATTTCCCGGTGCAGAATTTCCCGGTGCATGGCATCGTAGCCCGTAATATGCAGAACTCCCTTTTCCGCCGCATAGGATCTTGCATTTTCCTCGCGCTCACGCGCGTCAAGAAGGAAATAGCGGCAGCCGCCGTCCTCGATGAATTCTTCCACCGTGACGGTACGCAGCCTGCGGAGCTTTTCATTCTCGCATCCCGGCTTTGTCCAGTCCCTGCCGCCCCATTCCTCAATGGTGAGCAGCGCAATATCCGGATCGTCGACGCGGCCGAATACGATCTCCTGCCCGATGATCTTATTGAAGCCCGGACACCAATTGCCGACATGCACGCTTTCCCCATCCGCACAGGAGATCGCATCGCCCATAAAAATGATGTCCCAGCCGGAGGGAGTCAGCCGTGCCGCGCCGCAGTAGAGCGAGTTCTCTCCCGCCGTCAGATAGACGCGGTAGTTTTGCCAACCGATGCGCATACGCTGCATCGCAACGGTGCGCGTCGGCTCATAGATGCCGTAATACTGCTCTCCCATGCGGATCGCCGCGCGCGGTGTGAGCTTCATGTCGGACAGAACGACATACGCCGCCAGCACGCACAGCAGCACGGCAACGCTCCTGACCGCGCGGCGCATTCTGCTCGGTTTTCGCTTGATCGTTTTCACGGCTGCGCCTCCCTTCCCGGCAGCGGGATCTCCACCTCGACATGCTCACCGAGCCGGTCGTAAATGAGCCTGATATAAGTATCGTCCGGCTCGATATTGACGCGATGACTCGCGATGCACACATAGAGCGTGCCGCTGCTGCTCACGCAGCTTGGATAATCGCAGTCTTCCCATTCGTCGATCACCTCGCCGCGCTCGTTTTCCAGCCGCAGCGTATGCAGCAGCCGCGCATAGACCACGCCGCCGGGAATACGGTCAAAGGCTGTCAACTGTACTTCTGCACGCTGGGTACTGCAGGAGACCGCATCAATGCGCACGATATCATCGCCGATGGGAATGCGCGTGCCCGGCGTCTCCGTGTTCCAACGCTCCCAGCCCTCACCCGGTTTTTGCACCTCGTACCGGTCACGGATCGCGCCGTAGAGGCCGCTCGACTTCACGATCAGCCCCGCGATCAGCACGCACAGCAGCGCCGTGAGGATGCGCGCGGCGCGCTGCACGATGACGAGCCACCACCCGCGGTAGCAACGGCGCAGCGCCCGCCCCGTCTCCTCGGGGTCACCCATCAGCGCCACCGCACGCCCGTAGGCCGCGTCCTCCGTGTAGCCGTGCTCGACCAGCGCTTCAGCGTGGTCTTCGATGTGACCGGCGAGCTCATTTCTCAGATCGTTTGCTTCATCGCTCGTCAGCCGGCCGACCTGTGCGAGCACGCGGTCGCAATATTCCTTTCTGTCCATAGCCTCACCCTTTTTTAAGCAAAGTGCAGCACGGCGTTCACTGCGCCGCTGTACTCCTGCCAGGCTTTCTCCTCTTCGGTGAGCGCCGCGCGGCCGGCGCGCGTCAGGTGATAATACTTGCGCACGCGGCCGGTGGGCGCCGCCTTTTCATAGGCCTCCACATAGCCCTCGCGCTCCATGCCGTGCAGCACGGGGTAGAGCGTGCCCTCTTTCATCTCGAAGACATTGCTCGAGCGGCGCGCCAGCTCTAAAATGATCTGGTAGCCGTACATGTCCTCACTTGAGAGGAGCTTGAGCAGCAAAAGCTGTGTGTGGTCAATGCTCTTTTTCTTCATGTTGCACCTCCGATGATACATAGAGTATCTATGCTTGCAGTATACATAGAGTTACGAGGTATGTCAAGCCAAAAATATTTGTAAATTTTTGTTCATTTTCTTAACAGACCCTAAACTTTACTTCTTGTCCTCATCAGACATACAATTATAATGATAATTTGAAAATCGGCGGGACTCTTTTACCGCCAAATCGCATCGACATGAAAAGAGAGGTTCCCCATGAAAACGTATCAAGCAGGCATCGACGTAGGCTCCACCACGGTCAAGCTCGTCGTGCTGGATGAAAACGGACAAATGATCTTCGGGCAGTACCAGCGCCATCTGTCCCACACACAGCGCGCACTGTCCGACTTACTCAAGCAGGCGCGCGCAGCGCTCGGCGAGTGCGCGCTCGAATTGCGCGCCACCGGCTCCGGCGCGATCAACCTTGCCAAGGCGCTCGGCATTCCCTTTGTGCAGGAGGTCGTCGCCGTCGCGCAGGCGCTCGAGCGCGTCGCGCCGCAGGTGGATGTCGCCATCGAACTCGGCGGCGAGGATGCCAAGATCATCTACTTCAAAGGTGGGCTCGAAGAGCGCATGAACGGCGTCTGCGCCGGCGGCACCGGCTCGTTTATCGACCAGATGGCCGCCCTGCTGCAGACCGATGCCTCGGGTCTCGACCGCGAGGCCGCGCACTATCAGCAGATCTACCCCATCGCCGCGCGCTGCGGCGTGTTCGCCAAGACGGACATCCAACCCCTCATCAACGAGGGTGCGACGAAGGCCGACCTTGCCGCCTCGATCTTCCAAGCGGTCGTCAACCAGACCATTTCGGGCCTTGCCTGCGGTAAGCCCATCCGCGGCCATGTCGCGTTCTTAGGTGGGCCGCTGCACTTCCTCCCCCAACTCAAGGCCGCGTTTATCCGCACGCTGAAGCTGACGGATGAGACGACCATTGACCCTGAAAATTCTCATCTCTTCGCCGCCACCGGCGCGGCCATCGACGAAACGCCCGCCGAGGCGCAGCCGCTCAGCGCGCTCATCAAGCGTCTCGACAGCGGCGTGCAGATGGATTTTGAATTAAAGCGCCTGCCGGCGCTCTTTGAAGACGAAGCCGACCTCGAGGCCTTCCGCACCCGTCACCATACGGCGGTCGTGCCGCGCGGCGATCTTGCAACGTATAATGGCGACTGCTTTCTCGGCTTCGACGCGGGCTCGACGACGACAAAGCTCGCGTTAGTTGGCGAAAAGGGCGAGCTTTTGTACTCGTTCTACGCCAACAATCAGGGCAATCCCATCAAGACTGCCATGCAGGCGGTACATACGCTGCGCGAGCATCTTCCCGCAGGCGCACATATCGCGCGCTCCTGCTCCACGGGCTACGGCGAAACGCTGCTCAAGTCCGCGTTCTCGCTCGACGAGGGCGAGGTCGAGACCATCGCCCACTGCACCGCCGCGTCGTTCTTCGACCCCAAGGTCGACTGCGTGCTCGATATCGGTGGACAGGACATGAAGTGCATCAAGCTCAAGGACGGTGCGGTCGACACGGTGCTTCTGAACGAGGCCTGCTCGTCCGGCTGCGGCTCGTTCCTCGAAAATTTCGCCAACTCTCTTGGCATGACAGCGCAGGAATTCGCGCACGAAGCGCTCTTTGCCAAGGCCCCCGTCGACCTCGGCACGCGCTGCACGGTGTTTATGAACTCCAACGTCAAACAGGCGCAGAAGGAGGGCGCAAGCGTCTCCGATATCTCCGCCGGCCTTGCCTACTCCGTCATCAAGAACGCTCTTTATAAGGTCATCAAGCTCTCCGACGCGAGCGAGCTCGGCTCGCACGTCGTCGTACAGGGCGGCACGTTCTTCAACGAGGCCGTGCTGCGCGCGTTCGAGCGTATCTCCGGCGCGCAGGTCACGTGTCCCGACATCGCGGGCATCATGGGCGCGTTCGGCGCGGCACTGCTCGCGCGCGACCGCTACCACGGGCAGCAGAGCACAATGCTCCCGCTTGAGGAGATCGAGCAGCTCACGTACAAGACCTCCGCCGCACGCTGTCAGGGCTGCCAGAACCACTGCATGCTCACGGTCAGCGTCTTCCCCGGCGGCCGCCGCCATGTGAGCGGCAACCGCTGCGAAAAAGCCCTGCGCGGCGAAAGCGCTGCCAAACCCGGCGAAAATATCTTCGCCTACAAGCGTGAGCGCATGTTCGCCTATCCCCCGCTCGAGCCGGAAAATGCGCCGCGCGGCGAGATCGGCATCCCGCGCGTGCTGAACATGTATGAAAACTACCCGTTCTGGGCGACGTTCTTCCGCGACCTCGGCTTCCGCGTCATCCTCTCCCCGTTCTCCACGCGCGCGATCTACGAGCTGGGCATGGAGAGCATTCCGTCGGAATCTGAGTGCTATCCTGCCAAGCTCGCCCACGGTCACGCCCAGTGGCTTATCGACCACGGCGTCAAGACCATCTTCCACCCCTGCGTGTTCTACGAACATCAGGAAGTGCCGGGCGCGCAGAACCACTTCAACTGCCCGATCGTCGTTTCATATCCCGAGAATATCAAGAACAACGTCGAAGCCGTGACCGACGGCTCCGTGCGCTACCTGCATCCCTTCCTCGCTTTCACGAACGAGAAGGTCGCCTCCGACCGTCTTGTCCAGTTCTGTAAGGAAGTATGGAGCATTCCCGAAAAGGAAACGCGCCATGCCGCCCACCTCGCGTGGGAAGAGCAGCGCAGGGCCAAGGCCGACGTCCGCGCCGCGGGCGCGAAGGCACTCGCAGACATGGAGAAAAACGGCGGCAGCGGCATTGTGCTCGCCGGACGTCCCTACCACGTCGACCCCGAGATCAACCACGGCATCCCCGAGCTCATCGCGGCCTACGGCCTGACGGTGCTGACCGAGGATTGCCTGCCCATCGACTTTGTCCCCAAGCGCCCCGTGCGCGTGAATGACCAGTGGGTCTATCACTCCCGCCTCTACACCGCGGCGGAATTCGTCTGCGGGCGCGACGATCTTGAGCTCATTCAGCTCAACTCGTTCGGCTGCGGTCTCGACGCCGTCACGACCGACGAGGTCTGCGAGCTTTTGGAGCAGGGCGGCAAGCTCTACACCTGCCTCAAGATTGACGAGGTCAACAACCTCGGCGCGGTGCGCATCCGCATCCGCTCGCTGCTCGCCGCCGTCGCCATGCGGCGCGAGCGCGGGATCCATTCGACCTCTCACGTACAGCCGTTCGAGCGCGTCTACTACACCAAGGAGATGCAGAAGCAGCACTACACCATCCTCGCCCCCCAGATGAGTCCCATCCATTTTGACATTCTCGAGCCTATCTTCCGCCACCACGGCTATAATTTTGAGGTACTGCAAAATGACGACCGCGCCGCCATCGACGCGGGCCTCAAGTACGTCAACAACGACGCCTGCTATCCCTCGATCACGGCGGTCGGCCAGCTGATGGAGGCCGTGACCTCCGGCCGGTACGACACCGACCACCTCGCCCTGATCATGTCGCAGACCGGCGGCTGCTGCCGCGCGAGCAATTACATCGCCTTCATCCGCCGCGCGCTCAAAAAAGCGGGCCTTGAACACATCCCTGTCATCTCGCTCAACGCCAACGGCATGGAGACGAACGAGGGCTTCCGCATCTCGCCGTCACTGCTGTTGGACGCCGCGCACGGTATCGTGCTTGGTGACCTGCTGATGCGCTGCCTGTACCGCGTGCGCCCGTATGAGCTCGAAAAAGGCAGCGCGAACGCGCTGCACCGCAAGTGGCGCGACATCTGCATCGACTCGCTGACGAGCGAGCATCCCAAGTACCGCTACGCCCAGCTCTGCCGCGGCATTGTCGAGGATTTCGACGCGCTGCCCATCGACGAAACGCTCAAAAAGCCGCGCGTCGGCGTCGTCGGTGAGATCCTCGTCAAATACATGCCACTTGCCAACAACCATGTTGTCGACCTTTTGGAACGCGAGGGTGCAGAGGCGGTCGTGCCCGATCTTCTCGATTTCTTTGCCGCCACGATCTATGAGCAGGACTTCAAGCACACCCACCTTGGAAAGGGGTGGACTGCTTCGGCCAGCGCCAAGTTCGGCATTCCGGCACTTCAGCGCATGCGCCGCCCCGCGATCGAAGCGCTGAAGGCCAGCAAGCGCTTTGATCCCCCCATGGCCATCAACCATGTGGCGGAGCTTGCCAAGCCCTTCCTTTCAATCGGCAACCAGTACGGCGAGGGCTGGTTCCTCGCCGGTGAGATGGCAGAGCTCATCACCTCCGGCACGCCGAACATCGTGTGTATCCAGCCGTTTGCGTGCCTGCCGAACCATGTGGTCGGCAAGGGTGTCATCAAGGCGCTGCGCGCGGCCTATCCCGGCGCAAACATTGTCGCTGTCGACTATGACCCCGGCGCGAGCGAAGTGAACCAGCTCAACCGCATCAAGCTGATGCTCACCGCGGCGCAGCGCGCGCTGCACGCGCAGGAGGCCACCCCGAAAAAGCCGCAGCCGCCCGAGGCTCCGTCCATCAGCCTGCCGCACCCCAAGGTCGCAATGCTCTGAGCGCAGAAAGCGGGAGAAATTGAAAAATAGGCTTGCTTTCCGCACCTTTCTATGGTATTATGAGTACCTGTGAATATAGCGTGATCACACGTTCAACAATTTGGAGGTTTTCACCATGACTTTATTCGTTACGATTCTTCAGCTTCTCTGCGGTCTCATCGTCATCGGCATCGTCCTGTTCCAGAGCGGCAAGTCTGCCGGCTTAAGCGGTGCAATCGGCGGCGTGGCCGATTCCTTCATGGCCAAGAACAAGGCCAAGAGCACGGATGCCCGTCTTGCGCGTGCCACCAAGTGGGTCGGCGCTGCGTTCATCGTCCTGACGCTCGTGCTGAATATGCTGTAAGAGCAAACGAATCCATAATGAAGAAGAGCGGAAGCAAATGCTTCCGCTCTTCTTTTTTTGCATTTGGGAATCCTGCTGCAAACAGCGGGAATTGATACAATCGGCAAGTCACTCTGCTCTGTGCGTTTTGACAGCATTCTGCCTCGCTAGTCAATTTTCCTTTCCAGAAACGATAAAAAGCCCTTTTGTATGGCTTCGCGATCTGCCATACAAAAGGGCTTTTTACTTATAATTCAGCTTTCGACTGCGGGGTTGGTTTAGACCAACTCGATCATCGCGGTCAGCGCCGTGCCAAGAGCCGCCTTCGGCGGTTGCACGGCTGCACACCCGCCTGCGGGCGGGCGTCGGCAGCGCCTCGACCGCACGTTAGCCTAATTTTTAGACCAACTCGATCATCGCGGTCTCGGCAGCGTCGCCGCGGCGGACGCCGGTGCGAACGATGCGGGTGTAGCCGCCGTTGCGCTCAGCATAGCCGGGAGCGATCTCCTTGAACAGCTTCTTACAAACATCCTCGCGGGTGATGAAGCTCATCGCCTGGCGGTAAGCTGCCAGATCGCCCTTCTTGCCGAGGGTGATCATCTTCTCAGCCACGGGCTTGATTTCCTTGGCGCGGGTGACCGTAGTCTCCATCTTGCCGTTATCCAGGAAATCGGTGACCTGCTGACGGAGCATCGCCATACGCTGATCGGTAGTCTTACCGAGCTTACGAGTTCCGGGCATAGTGGTTTTCCTCCTTGTAAGGATAAGTTGTCGGCCGTCGTTCTACGCGTGGGCGTAGGGTGCCGGTCATTAGTTGTTGTCTTCGCTGGCCAGGGACAGGCCCATCATGGCCAGCTTGTTGATGACCTCTTCGAGACTCTTGCGGCCGAGGTTTCTCACCTTCATCATATCATCCTCGGTCTTGGAAATCAGATCCTCGACCGTGTTGATATTGGCACGCTTGAGGCAGTTGAAGCTGCGCACGCTGAGATCGAGCTCCTCGATCGTCAGCTCGAGCACCTTGTCGCGCTGCGCCTCGGCCTTCTCCACGACGGTGGACTTGCTGCCCATCGCGTCGGAAAGGTCAGTGAAGAGCGAGAAGTGATCGCAGAGGATCTTAGCGCCGAGAGAGACGGCGTCACGCGGACTGATGGTGCCATCGGTCCAGACCTCAAGCGTCAGCTTGTCGAAGTCGGTCATGTTGCCCACGCGGGTGTTTTCCACGGTGTAGTTGACCTTGTACACGGGCGTGTAGATCGAGTCAACGGGAATAACGCCGATAGCCGTCTGCGCTGTCTTGTTGCGGTCGGCGGACACATAGCCGCGGCCGTGAGAAAGCGTCAGCTCCATGTTGAGCGTCGCACCAGCGTCCAGCGTTGCGATGTGCAGGTCGGGGTTGAGGACCTCGACCTCGCTGTCGCCCTTGATGTCGCCGGCCTTGACCTCGCACGGGCCCACAGCCTCAATATAGACGGTCTTGATGCCGTCGGTATTGTGCAGACGGGTAATGAGGCTCTTGACGTTCAGCACGATCTCGGTCACATCCTCCTTGACACCGGGGATGGTGGAGAACTCGTGCTGCACGCCGGCGATCTTGATAGAGGTCGCCGCGGTGCCGGGCAGGGACGAGAGCATAATGCGGCGCAGCGCATTGCCGAGCGTGATACCGTAGCCGCGCTCAAGAGGCTCTACGGTGAACTTGCCGTAGGTGCCGTTCGCGGGGTCTTCCACGCACTCGATCTTGGGCTTTTCAATTTCAATCATGCAGTTACCCTCCATTTCCATTCTGTGGTCTCAAAGTCCACACCAAAATTCTGCGTGTGTCTGTTGAGGGCTCGCCGCCGATTACTTGGAGTACAACTCAACGATGAGGTGCTCCTCAACGGGAACATCAATTTCTTCGCGGGCGGGAAGGCGAACCACGGTGCCCTTGAGGCTGTTCTTATCGCGCTCCATCCAGGTGGGGACCAGGAACACGGGAGCGTCCTGACCCATCAGGCGCTTGAAGACCTCGGAAGAGCGGCTGCTCTCCGCGACCTCGATCACATCGCCGGCCTTGACGAGGTAGGAAGGAATGTTGACCTTCTTGCCGTTGACGGTGAAGTGCGCATGGCTGACGAGCTGACGGGCCTGACGGCGGGTCATCGCAAAGCCCATGCGGTAAACAACGTTATCCAGACGGCGCTCGACCGTGATGAGCAGGTTGTCACCGGTCTTGCCGGGGGCGGCAGCGGCAGACTCGTAGTAGCCGCGGAACTGCTTTTCGAGGATACCATAGATGAACTTGACCTTCTGCTTTTCAGCAAGCTGAAGGCTGTATTCGCTCTTCTTCTTTCTCATCTGGCTGCCGGGGTTGCGATTCGTGGTCTTCTTCGCATAGCCCATCACAGCAGGAGAAATGCCCAAAGCCTTGCAGCGCTTGGCGATCGGCTGCATATTCTTTGCCATAGTGCTTTTTACCTCCTCTTTCGATTAGACGCGACGGCGCTTCGGGGGACGGCAGCCGTTGTGCGGGATGGGCGTGACGTCCTTGATCATCGTGACCTCCAGGCCGACAGCCTGCAGGGCGCGGATCGCAGCTTCACGACCCTGGCCGGGGCCCTTAACAAAGACCTCGACCGTCTTGAGACCATGCTCCATCGCAGCGGTAGCAGCCGTTTCAGCGGCGCTCTGAGCGGCGAACGGAGTGGACTTCTTGCTGCCGCGGAAGCCGAGGCCGCCGGAGGAAGCCCAGGAAAGGGCGTTGCCCTGCGTATCGGTCACCGTGACCATGGTGTTGTTGAAGGAGGAACGAATATGAACCTGACCACGTTCGACGTTCTTCTTTTCGCGGCGACGGCGGATAACCTTCTTACCGGTTTTAGCATTGTTTGCTGCCATATTCTATTCTCCCTCCTTACTTCTTCTTGTTCGCAATGGTCTTCTTGGGGCCCTTGCGGGTACGAGCGTTGGTCTTGCTGCGCTGACCGCGAACGGGCAGGCCGCGGCGATGACGGGTGCCGCGATAGCAGCCGATCTCGCTCAGACGCTTGATGTCGAGTGCGGTCTGACGGCGAAGGTCGCCTTCCACGATGTAGCTGTGGTCGATGGCTTCACGAAGCTTGGCCTCGTCAGCATCGGTCAGATCCTTCACGCGGGTGTCGGGGTTCACGCCTGTCTGTGCCAGGATCTCCTGAGCACTCTTTCTGCCAATACCATAGATATAAGTCAAACCGATTTCGATTCGCTTATCCTTGGGCAGGTCAATACCGGCAATACGTGCCATAATTTAGAGCACCTCCACTTTCTACTTAGCCCTGTCTCTGCTTATGCTTGGGATTCTCGCAAATGACCATGACACGGCCTTTACGACGGATCACTTTGCACTTCTCGCACATGGGCTTCACGGACGGTCTTACTTTCATTTTGATAAACCTCCTACTTACTGCGCCAGGTGATCCGACCGCGGGTCAGATCGTAAGGCGACATTTCCACTGTCACCTTATCGCCGGGCAGAATCCTGATGAAATTCATTCTGAGCTTTCCGGAAATATGCGCTAAGATCGTGTGTCCATTTCCAATGTCTACTTGGAATGTGGTGTTGGGCATGGCCTCAACGACAACGCCTTCCACTTCAATCATGTCGGATTTTGCCAAGTGTTATCCCTCCTGGTCCGGATTTTCCTTGCCGCTGTATGCGGCGATGGCTTTACGAAGCTCACTGTTTGTGATTTTTTCCTTGCTTCTGATCTTCTCGGCGACAGGCGCCGCGCTCTCTGCGATGAAGCGGACATGCTTTTGCTTTTTCCGCTTCGGCGCTTCGATCCTGCGGCTCTTGCCGTCGGCCAGCAGCAGGTACTCCCCGTCTGTTTCCAGCACGAAGAAGTATTTGCCCTGCTCTCTGCCGGCAGTTGCCTGAACAAGATTCGCAATGTCCATGGCGTCCTCTTTACGGTGCCGGAGCCGTCAGAATTTCGGGCTCGCCGGCGGTGATGAGGATCGTGTTCTCGTAGTGCGCCGCGTATTTGCCGTCACGGGTCTTGACGGTCCAGCCATCGCTCATCTGGCGGATGGCTGCGGTGCCCGCGTTCACCATCGGTTCGACGGCGATCGTCATGCCGCGCAGCAGCTTCGGCCCGTGGCCCGGAGCCCCGTAGTTGGGGATCTCGGGCGCTTCGTGCATGTTTCTGCCGACGCCATGGCCGACATACTCGCGCACGACGGAGAAGCCGTTCGCCTCCACATACGCCTGCACGGCGTGGGAGATGTCGGAGATGCGGTTGCCCTCGCGGGCCTGCGCAAATCCTTCAAAAAAGCTCTGACGAGTCACGTCGATCAACCGCTGTGCCTCTTCGGAAATTTTTCCGCAGGGGTAAGTGGCTGCGCAGTCGCCGTGGAAGCCGCCGATGTATGCGCCCACGTCCACACTGACGATATCGCCCTCCTTGAGCACCCGGGGACCCGGGATGCCGTGGATGATCTCGTCATTGACGGACACGCACACGCTGGCGGGATAGCCGTTGTAGTTTAAGAACGACGGCTCGGCGCCCTGCGAACGAATGAAATGGAACACTGCTTTGTCAATTTCTCGGGTTGTTACGCCGGGCTTTACCATTTCCCCTGCTAACGCACGGGCAGCCGCGGTAATTTTTCCCGCTCGGCGCATCAATTCGATCTCGCGCTCTGATTTCACAATGATCATATCTTAACCATCCTGTCTCAGTATTGCGAGGATCGCCTTGGAGGTGGCCTCCACCGGCCCCATGTCCTCCACCGGATACAGAACCCCACGCTCGCGGTAGAAGTCCTTGAGCGGTTCTGTTTCTCTATGATAGACCGCAAGGCGGTTTTTCACCGTCTCGGGCTTATCATCCTTGCGGGTGACCAGCTCGCCGCCGCAGACGTCGCAGACGCCCTCGGCTTTGGGCGGCACTGCCACGATGTGGTAGCTTGCGCCGCACTTGCTGCAAACCCTGCGTCCGCTCATGCGCTCCATGATGGTCGCGTCAGCGATCTCCAGGGAGACGACATGATCGAACTTGATACCGGCTGCCTCAAGAGCTTCCGCCTGCGCGATCGTGCGGGGCACACCGTCTAAGATGAAGCCTTTCGCACAATCGGGCTCGGCGAGCCGCTCTTTAATGATGCCGATGATGACCTCATCGGGTACCAGGTGGCCTTCGTCCATATAGGTCTTGGCCTTCATTCCCGTCGGCGTGCCCTCTTGGATGGCCGCGCGCAGAATGTTACCGGTGGAAATCGCGGGGATTCCTAACTCGCGGGAGATGACAGCGGCCTGCGTGCCTTTGCCAGCGCCCGGAGCGCCCAATAAAATCAGTTTCATAGAAACGCCTCTCTTACTCGAGGAAGCCCTTGTACTGGCGCATCATCATCTGAGACTCCAGCGCGCGGACCGTCTCAAGTGCAACACCGACAACGATGATGACCGAGGTACCGCCGATGGCGAGGCCGGAGTTGCCCAGCAGTTTGCCGGCGATCAGCGGGCAGATGGCCACGATGCCGAGGTAGATGGCGCCGAAAAGGGTGACCTTGTTGAGAACCTTGGCAATGAAGTCAGACGTGGGCTTGCCCGGACGGAAGCCGGGGATGAAGCCGCCGTTGCGCTTGAGGTTGTTGGAGATCTCAACGGGGTTAAACTGAATGGTAGCGTAGAAATAGCTGAAGCCGATGATCATCAGGAAGTAGACGATCAGATACAGCACAGACTTGGTGTCGATCGCGTTGTAGATGCTGCGGCCAACGGTGCCCTCCTCGGGAATGCCGACGAAAGCCCAGATGGTGGCGGGCAGGGACGCGATGGTCTGCGCGAAGATGATGGGCAGAACGCCGGACATGTTCACCTTCATGGGAAGGGTGGATGCCTGGCCGCCGTACATCTTGCGGCCGACCTGACGCTTGGCGTACTGGACGGGGATGCGGCGCTCGGCCTCGTTGACATGGACGATCAGAACGACCATCGCAAGCATGCCGACGATCAGCAGCGCGATCCACAGGCAGCCGATGGAGCCCTTGGTGCGGATGTAGCTCGCACCCATCGTGACCATGTTGGGCACGCGGGACAGGATACCTGCAAACAGGATGATGGAGATACCGTTGCCGACACCGAACTCATTGACCTGCTCGCCCAGCCACATCACGAACGAAGAACCGGCAACAAACGAAACGATGATCACGAGCGCCGGCCAGATGCCCTGCTGCTCGAGGATGTTGTAGTTCTTGCAGATCATGTAGTAGCCAAAGCCCTGAAGCAGGGCGATCGCCACGGTCGCGTAGCGGGTGATGGAGGCGATCTTCTTCTTGCCGGCCTCGCCGCCGTCGCGGGCGAGACGCTCGAGCGCGGGGATCGCGATCGTCAACAGCTGGATGATGATCGAGCTGTTGATGTAGGGCTGGACGCCCAGCGCGAAGACCGTCGCTTCTGCGAACGCGCCGCCGGACATGACGTTGTAGAGGCCAAGCACGGTGCCGCTCATGCTGTCGAGATAGTTGCCGAGCAGCGTCGTGTTGATATAGGGGACGGGGATCGCGTTACCGATGCGGAAGATCAGAAGGATCAGCAGCGTGAACACGATCTTCTTGCGCAGTTCGGGAACGCCCCAGGCCTTACGGATCGTCTGAATCACTTAGACCACCTCTGCCTTTCCGCCAGCTGCTTCAATAGCTTCCTTAGCAGACTGGGAAAACGCAGCGGCCTGAACAGTGACCTTCTTGGTAACAGAGCCGTTACCGAGCACCTTGTAACCATACGCGCACTTGCTCAGGATACCCTTAGCAAGCAGAGCCTCTGCGGTAACGGTCTCGCCGTCCTCGAACTTGTCGAGCGCACTCAGGTTGATGATCTCATAGGGCTTTGCGAAAATGTTGTTGAAGCCGCGCTTCGGGGTACGGCGCGCCAGAGGCATCTGGCCGCCTTCGAAACCGACGCGGACACCGCCGCCGCTGCGGGCCTTCTGGCCCTTGTGACCGCGGCCGCCGGTCTTGCCGTTGCCGCTGCCGTGGCCGCGACCCTTGCGGAACGCTTCCTTGGTGGAACCAGCGGCGGGAGACAGATTATACAGTTCCATATCTGTTCCTCCTTATTTCTCTTCAGTGACCTGCAGCAGATAGCCGATCTTGGCGATCTTGCCACGCGTCTGGTCGTTGTCGGGCTGCACGCTCGTATCGCCGATCTTGCGCAGACCCATGGAATTGGCAGTAGCAATGTGCTTTTCGTGTCTGCCGTTCAAGCTCTTGACGAGCTCAACTTTTAAATTAGCCATGACGCTCTGCCTCCTTAACCGATGATCTCGTCCACGCTCTTGCCGCGGATCTTGGCGACCTGCTCCGCGCTGCGCATGGACTTCAGGCCTTCGATCGCAGCGCCAACAACGTTGTTGGGGTTGTTGGAGCGCAGGCACTTAGTACGAATATCCTTGATGCCGGCAGCCTCAACGACGGCACGGACAGCGCCGCCGGCGATCACGCCGGTACCGGGGGCAGCGGGCTTCATCAGCACGCGGCCAGCGCCGAACTCGCCGATCGTCTCGTGAGGAATGGTGGTACCATCAAGGGTAACGGTGATCATGTTCTTCTTGGCAGCCTCGAGGCCCTTGCGGATCGCCTCGGGGACTTCAGCGGCCTTGCCAAGGCCGTAACCGACCTTGCCCTTGCCGTCGCCAACGACCATCAGAGCAGAGAACTTGGCCACGCGGCCGCCCTTCACGGTCTTGGAAACACGGTTGAGGAAAACGAGCTTTTCCATGTATTCGCTCTGTTCGCGTTCAAATCTAGGCATTGTATTTTCCTCCTCCCTTAGAATTCCAGGCCGCCCTCGCGGGCGCCTTCAGCCAGCTCTGCAACGCGGCCGTGATACAGGTAACCGCCGCGGTCGAAGACGACCGTGTCGATGCCCTTGGCCTTGGCGCGCTCGGCGATGAGCTTACCGACTGCACGGGCGGCAGCCTTGTTGCTGCCGTTGCCCTCGATCGCCTTGTCCAGGGAGGAAGCGGCGACCAGCGTGTTGCCAGCAACATCGTCGATGATCTGGGCGTAGATATTGGCTTTCAGCGCTTCCACCGGCCAGGTGGGATAGATCTCGCTGCTGGCGACGTTTTTGATGTAATCGCGGAACGATACCGTCACGTTCTGCACATTGGCCGAGGGGCGGCCCAGGTGTACCGTGATCTTTTCGGGGATGATGGGCTGGTCCAGAATGCGCGGGCGGCAGGCAGACAGCGGGGTGGGGCCGGAGGATTCGCCGCCCTCGAACAGCTTGTGCGTGGGGATATCGAAATCCTCAGGGAGACTGCGCACGGTGTAGGCGGCCGTTTCGTCCTCCTCCACAGGAATCATGAGCAGTTCCAGCAGGCTTACCTCACCGTCGAATACCTGCACACCCGCCACATGCACGGGGTCATAGCCCTCATGCTCGGCGGTCACGTCCACCACGGCATAGGGCAGGACGGTACGGTTGTTTTCGTCCAGGGAGTAAGAGCGGGGCGGGCAGGCGATGGCAACGTCGTCGGACAATGCCTCGGGACCGGTGGTGACGGTTTTATCCGGGATTCCGGTGCCGGAACGCTGGGATATGGTGACGATGACGTCAGGCACGGGCTGCGCGTTGCTGGCGGCGAAGCTGCGCAGGCGCAGAAAGCCTGTGCCGGTAAGGTCCGCCGCGGCGATGGCGGCGGTGATGTTTTGAGCGGGTGAAGGCGCGCGGGGTGCGGTGCGGCACCTGCACTGCGGCACAGCGGCGGCGGGCTCCGCACCCGGAGCGGCACCGCTGCTGCCGCATGCGCACATGGCGCGGCCTTGTTTGTCAGAGTTCATACAAACACTCCTTTCTTGTCTTAGGATATTCTTTGAAAACCTGTGCTGACACCCGGGCTCCCTCTTCCTTTTTGCCGTTGTTTGGGATATACTGGTTTTAGACCCGAATCTTGGAGCGAACGGAGGGCGTTTATGGAATTTACGATTGAAAATAATT
>OLIY01000342.1_pt1 | contig 49806 bp, 48 predicted proteins | sample 1601431 | NCBI WGS metagenome assembly OLIY01 (sample SAMN04168659, study PRJEB22393) | human gut metagenome | biome: human gut microbiome; feature: stool | host: Homo sapiens | collected 2014-05-12
AAGAAAGCCGGACTGGCTGCCCGGCTTTCCTGTCCAAATTTATTGTAATAGGAGGCAACCATGGACAAATCCCTATATTTAGAAAAGAATATCAGCCAGCAGCCGGCCATTGATCTGCTGCGGTCCATGGGCTATACCTACATATCCTCGGAGGACTGCGAGGCGCAGAGAGGCAGCCGATACCATGTGCTGCTGAAAGACATCCTCCGGGGCCAGCTGCGGCGGCTCAACCGCTATGCCTTCGCCGGTGCGGAAAACGAGTTCTCCGCCGGCAACATCGAGCGGGCTATGGAAGATCTGGACGAGCCTTTAACTGACGGCCTTGTTCGCTCCAGTGAAAAAATCTATGATGCCCTGTTGCTGGGCAAAAGCTATCCAGAGACTGTGGGAGAGGGCAAAACCCTCAGTTTCAACCTGAAATACATTGACTGGGAACATCCGGAGAACAACCTGTTCCATGTTACCGAGGAGTTTGCAGTAGACAGCCGGGACAAGCTCCACAACGCCCGGCCGGATATCGTGCTGTTTATCAACGGTATCCCTTTTGCTGTTATTGAGTGTAAAACGCCCCAGATCAGCGTAGAACAGGCCGTGGAGCAGAATATCCGCAACCAGCAAAAGGAGTATATCCCACAGCTTTACAAGTTTGCCCAGATTGTGATGGCGACCAATAAAAATGCCGTGAAGTATGCCACCACCGGAACGCCCAAAAAATTCTGGAATGTGTGGAAGGAGCAGGATATTGCTTTTCTGGATGAGGCACTGGCCCAGTATGTGACTGACCGAACCCCCACTGAGCAGGATCGGAATTTGATTTCTCTATTCAGCAAAGAACGGGTCATGGAACTGATCCGATACTTTGTGCTCTTTGACGCCAATGTAAAGAAGATTTGCCGGTATCAGCAGTATTTCGCCATCAAAGAGATTATCAAGACCATTCAACAGCCAGACGAAAAGGACAACCGTCAAAGTGGCGTGATCTGGCACACGCAAGGCAGCGGAAAAAGTCTGACCATGGTTATGCTGGCAAAGTATATCTTAATGGAACTGTCCGACTGCAACCCGAAAGTGGTCGTTGTCACTGATCGCAAGGAACTGGATCGGCAGATCGCAGCTACATTTGCACACACCCGGCTCAATCCGGCCAGAGCCACCAGTGGACGGAATCTGGTAGAGCTGCTGGGTAGCGGCAAGGCGGATGTGGTCACTACCATCATCAATAAGTTCAACACCTCTGAAAAAATGGAGCACAAGAATTTTTCACGGGATGTGTTCCTGCTGGTGGATGAGAGCCACCGTTCCAACTATGGTCTGCTGGCCACCAAAATGAGGGCGGTGTTCCCCAATGCCTGCTACATCGGCTTTACCGGTACTCCTTTGATGAAAAAAGAGAAGAACACCATGGCGAAGTTCGGTAAGTTGATCCACAAATATACTATCAAGGACGGTGTGGATGACGGAGCCATTGTGCCGCTCATTTACGAAGGCCGTTTTGTGGAACAGAATGTGGATGAGGCTAATATAGATCTCTGGTTCAAACAGACTACCAAACGGCTCACGGAAGCGCAGCGGGATGACCTTTCACGGAAATGGAGCAGTATCCGCCGCCTAACCTCCACCGATGCTCGTATCAAGCGGATTGCTCTGGACATCAATGAGCACTTCATTGAAGGGTACAAAGATACCGGCTTTAAGGCTATGCTGGCCACTAACTACAAGCGGGATGCGATTCGGTATCTGGAGTGTTTTGAGCAATTTGGGGATTTGAACTGTGCCGTGGTGATCTCACCGCCTGATCTGCGGGAAAGTGTAGACGATATAGACGAGGGTGCCGACGATAAGGTCATTGCCTACTGGAATAAAATGATGAACCGCTACGGTGACGCAGATGCCTACGAAGAGGCAATGAAGAACCAGTTCTGCGCAGGAGACATCGATATTCTTATTGTGTGCAGTAAGTTGCTTACCGGTTTTGATGCTCCCATCTGCCAGGTGCTCTACATCGACAAAGAGTTGAAAGAACACGGCCTGCTCCAAGCTATAGCCCGCACCAATCGTCTGTATGAAGGCAAGGACTACGGCCTCATTGTGGACTACCGTGGATTGATTGAAAAGTTGGATACCGCTATGGATCTGTACAGCGGTGCCGGGTTGGAGAACTTTGACAGTGGAGATCTGAAGGGTGTTGTGGTGGATGTCATGTCGTCTGTGGCTGGCCTGCGGGAAGCCTATACCCGGTTGACGGAACTGTTTGCAAACTTGAAAAATCCACGCGACACCGAAGAAGTGGAAGTTTTTCTTGCTGACGATAAGAAGCGAGAGAACTTTTATAATTTCCTCTGTGCTTTTGGCAAAGCGTTGAATATGGTGCTGAATGCGGAACAGGCGTATGCAGCCATTCCGAAAGATGAATTGAAGCAGTATCAAAACACTTTTATCTTTTTTTCCAAGGTGCGCCGCAGCGTGAAAATCCGGTACTGCGATGCCATTGATAACCGGGAATATGAGCCGCTGATGCAAAATCTTCTGGATACACACCTCTCGGTAGCTGGTCTGAAACAGATTACCAGCCCCATCGATATTCTGAACAAAGATGACTTTGAACGAGAATTAGAGGAATTAGGTTCGCTCCGTGCAAAGGCAGACGCTATTACCAGCAAATTGACCCGCAGCATCAGCGAAAAGTATCAGGAAAATCCTGCCTATTACGACAGTTTCTCCAAGCGTATCAAGGACGCATTGGAGCAGTACAAGGAAAAGGTAATCTCCGAGGCTGAATATCTGGCAAAGATGCGTACCATCATGGAAGACTATCACGCCGGAAAAAGCACCGTGACCTATCCGGAATCCATTAAGAATAATGTCCACGCCCAGGCGTTTTACGGTGTTCTGTCAGCAGTATTCGACGAAGCAAAAGAAGCGGAAGTGTCTCCTGATTTTGTTGCGGAGATTGCGGAAGAGATTACAAAAATTGTGGCCAACCACAGTCAAGTGGATTGGACCAACAACAAAACAATCCACGACCGAATCTCGCAGGATATTGATGACCTTTTTTATGACTACGAGAAAGAACGGGGATTAAAACTGTCTTTTGACACCATTGATAAGATCATCGAAAATGTCAAAACAGTAGCACTTCGGAGGTTTTGACAGCAATGGCACAGGAAAGAACCGTCGTATATGAAAACAACGAGATCCACTACCTGCTGGAGCAGAAGCAGGTAAAAAATCTCAATCTGCGGGTTCATAAGGATTGTATGGTTTATGTTTCAGCTAATCCGGATGTCCCGGCTGAAAAAGTTGACGATTTTGTGGTGAGCAAAGGGGCCTATATTCGCTCAGCACAAAGAAAATTTCGTGAGATGGCGCAGTATGCCCCTCAACCCAAGCAGTATGTCAGTGGAGAGACTTTCTATCTGCTGGGCAGAGGAATCCGCCTGAAAGTGGAGAACAGTATGCGGGACGCAATTTCCTCTGATGGGATATATCTTCGTCTTTGTGTGAAAGACACGGAAGACTTTGCAAAAAAGCAAAAGATGGTGACCCGTTACCTGGATGAGCAGTGTCGATCCATTTTCGGTGAAATTATTTTGGAAACCTACCCCATATTTCAAAAATATGGGGTACCGATGCCAGAATTACGGATTCGGAATATGGAGACCCGATGGGGATCTTGTTTGGCCAAAAAGGGAGTTGTTACACTGAATAAGAGGCTGTTAGAAGCACCACGCAACTGTATCGAATATGTCGTGATGCACGAGCTCTGCCACTTCGTTCACCCCAATCATTCGAAGCAGTTCTATGCGTTCCTAACGATGCTGATGCCGGACTGGAAGCAGAGGAAAGAGACCCTGGATAAAAGCGCAACTTTCTGGTTGTGAAATTCTGTAAGCACATCCGGCAAAACAATGAAGTCGGTACTCCGTTCAAAGAATTGTAGCAAGTTTTGCCGGGGCTCAACCGCAATCAGATTCAAGTGCTGATGAGGGAACTCAAGGAGGATGGAAAAGTGGCCTGCAAAGGCAAAACTAGTGCTGCGAGTGGTTTACCAGCAAGTGATTCGCCGTCAATTTCACATATGCTTTTACGTTCAACTTGCAACTAACTTAAAACTAACTTGCGACCAACTTGCGATCTAATCAGCAAAGTATGTTCTGGCGATTAAAGTAGACGGTGGATTTCATAAATCCGGGAGTAAGTAGACGAAGCGGGACGCGAAAAAACTCTATTCTGGAGAAGCACGCTGTCCCACTGCCGCGTTTCCGTACAGACGCCAGTGGAGAAAATCAGATGCGCTAAAGGGAGAATGATCATGCCGAAAATTATCAGGAACGCGATCAGATGCAAGAAATGTGGAGATGTTATCGAAAGTAAGACTGTTCATGATTTCAAGTTTTGCAGCTGCGGTTCCTGCGCCGTGGACGGCGGCCACGATTACCTTCGCAGATGCGGAAATCGTGAGGATTGGGAAGAACTATGTGAAGTGGAAAAGCTGGAGGACAACGGCGCGTTGACCTGATTTTGAATGATAGAAATTGAGGGATAGAACCATGCCTCTTGAAATCGTAAGAAACGACATAACGAAAATGGCTGTGGAAGCCATCGTCAACGCGGCGAACGAAACGCTGCTGGGTGGTGGCGGCGTGGATGGCTGTATCCATCGCGCGGCGGGACCGGAGCTGCTGGCCGAGTGCCGGACGCTCGGTGGCTGCAAGACCGGCGATGCCAAGCTCACCAAGGCTTACCGGCTGCCCTGCCAATATGTGATCCACACCGTCGGCCCTGTGTGGAACGGGGGCAGTCACGGTGAGCGGGAGCTGCTGGTTTCCTGCTACCGGACGAGCCTTGCGCTGGCGAAAGAGCACGGCTGCGAAACGGTCGCCTTTCCGCTGATTTCCTCCGGCATCTTTGGTTATCCAAAGGATCAGGCACTTCGCGTGGCGGTGGACACTATTGGCGAGTTCCTGCTGCACAACGACATGACGGTCTATATTGTGATCTTTAGCCGCACGGCGTATCAGATCGGCAGCAAACTGTTCGCCGACATCGCCGAGTATGTTGATGACCACTATGTAGACGCGCATACCGATTCCCGACGGGACCGCCTGCGCCGGATGAGCGTTCTCGAAGGTCGAGCGTTGTCTGCCGGTGCAGCGGCAGCGCCTATGGCTGTCGGCGGATTGGACAGTCTGCTGGCACATCTGGACGCCGGTTTCTCGGAAACCCTGCTGAAGCTCATCGACCGCAGCGGCAAAAAGGATTCCGAGATATATAAGAAAGCCAACGTAGACCGCAAGCTGTTCTCTAAGATTCGCAACAATCCGGACTACAAGCCCTCCAAGGCAACAGCCATTGCCTTTGCCATCGCGCTGGAGCTGAATCTGGATGAGGCCCGTGATCTTGTCGCCCGCGCGGGCTATGCTCTCAGTGCCAGCAGCAAGTTCGACGTCATTATTGAGTATTTCATCAGGCAGAAGAAGTACGACATCTTCGAGATCAACGAGGCGCTGTTCGCCTTTGACCAGAGCTTGCTGGGAGCGTGAGGAATGAAAATTATACTCAGTCGAAAAGGTTTTGACTCTGCGAATGGCGGCATCGTCAGTCCCATTTTTGAAGATGGTACAATGGTTTCGTTTCCCATTCCCAGTGATGATGAGGATACATATGATTCTCTTTACTACAATGGAATTCAGTATTCTCAAATATTGCGAGATCTGCGATATAAGGGCGGAGACCACTGTCATCTGGACCCTGATTTAGATTTGGGGCGACGTGGGGAGCGTATCGACGGATGGTTCCCCGCATTTGGGCAGCGAAATGCCGCGGCTGCTTACTTGAAGAATATCGGTGTTGCACAGGGAGATATCTTCCTGTTTTTCGGGAATTTTCACTTTGTGGAATATCAAAACGGAACATACCGATATTTGCGGGATCGTAGTGACTTTTACCGGGGAAAAGACCTCCAGGTGATTTGGGGATACCTTCAGGTGGGTGAGATCATCTCTGTGCCCGAAGAACAGAGAAAAGTTTGGTGGCATCCGCATTCGTCTAATGGCAGGGCGGACAACTCAACAAATGTGATTTTCAAAGCAGCAGAAAGACTTTCTTTGGATAAAAGCAAGCCTGGCGCAGGAGTACTGCGCTTTGATAAAAAGCGGGTATTGACTCTGAAAGGTGCCACAAAGGCAACTTGGGCGAGGAATGAAGTATATGATGAGACGCACATATACGGGAAGAGATCAAATTGCGCTAAAAATCCTGATAGTGGATTGTACTACGCAGGTATTTGGCAAGAGCTTGGTTTGAAAGAATCTGAGGCCTGTACGGAATGGGCAAGAAATATACTTTTGTAATAGAAGGAGCGTGGGACCATGATCTTTATCTGCTACCCCAAATGCACCACCTGCCAGAAGGCGCGAGCATGGCTGGACGAGCACCACATCACCTATAATTTTCGCGATATCAAGCTGGAAAATCCCACTTACGACGAGCTGGCCGCATGGCACGAGCATAGCGGCCTGCCGCTGAAAAAGTTTTTCAACACCAGCGGTCTGCTATACAAATCTATGGGGCTAAAGGACAAGTTGCCCCAAATGAGCGAGGACGAGATGCTAAAGCTCCTCGCCACAGACGGCATGCTCGTCAAGCGTCCGCTTCTGGTGAGCGATGAATTTGTGCTCGTGGGCTTTAAAGAAACCGAGTGGACGGAACAGCTGAAAAATAAATGAGAAAGAGACGGTAAACCATGGATATTCAGCGCGCAAAAGAGTTGCTAACGGTTTTGGCAGATGGCATTGACCCTTTGACGGGAGAGGTTCTGCCGGATGACCATGTTTGTAACAAAGGTGAGATCGTTCGGGCACTGAACTGCGCTGTGGAGGTGTTGTCTCGTAGAAAGAAAAAACCATTGCCTGAGAACAATGGAAAGCCGTGGACAGAGGAGTTGGATCGGGAACTGAGTCATTTGTTTGACGGTGGTATGAAGAAGCAAGACCTCTGCGAGCACTTTGGACGCACTTCCGGGGCAATCGAATCTCGGCTGGAGCGGTTGGGGAAAATGTAGAACGGTGAGTCACCTTTAAAGCAATATGTCGCCTGTCAGGCGACCAAACCATCCTTCGGATGCGCTACAATGGGAGCGTAATCAAACGAAGGAGGGCTTTTTAATGACGGAATTGGTTTTTATTCTGGATCGCAGCGGCTCTATGTCTGGGCTGGAATCGGACACCATCGGCGGCTTCAACTCCATGCTCGCACAGCAAAAGAGGGAGGCAGGCGAGGCGCTGGTCTCCACGGTGCTTTTCGCCAACGACAGCACGGTCATCCATGACCGCCTGCCGCTGAGCGAGGTGCCGCCCCTGACGGAAAAGGAGTATTTCACCTGCGGCTGCACGGCGTTGCTGGATGCCGTGGGCGGCGCCATCCTCCACATCGGCAACATTCACAAGTACGCCCGTCACGAGGACGTGCCGGAAAAAACGATGTTCATCATCACCACCGACGGCTACGAAAACGCCAGCCGCCGCTACGATTACGAGCGTGTGCGCCGCATGATTGAACGGCAGAAGGAGAAGTACGGCTGGGAGTTTTTGTTCCTCGGCGCAAATATCGACGCAGCCAAGGAGGCGGCACGTTTCGGCATCGGTGCGGACCGCTCGGTGAACTACAAGTGCGACGAGGCGGGCACGGCGCTCAATTATGAGGTCATCGGCGAGGCGGTGTGCAGCGTCCGCGCCGTCCGGCCGCTCAGTGCCGACTGGAAGCGCCGCATTGACGAGGACGTGCAGAAAAGAGGGAGGTAAGCGTATGTACGGAGCGATTTTGGGCGACATCGTTGGCAGCCCCTACGAGTTCGACTGCAACAACTATAAGGCGAAGAATTTTCCGCTGTTCAGCCGCCGTTCCGACTTCACCGACGACACGGTGATGACGCTGGCGGTAGCGAAAGCGCTGCTCAGCACCCGTGGGCAAGACGATGCCGCCATCAAAGCAGCACTGGTGCGGGAGATGCAGCAACTGGGCCGTGCCTATCCCGACCGGGGCTATGGCACCCATTTTGGCGGCTGGCTCTATGAGGACGACCCGCAGCCCTACCAGAGCTACGGCAACGGCAGCGCCATGCGGGTGTCGTCTGCCGCATGGCTGGCGAAGGACATGGCAGAATCGCTGCATCTGGCGCAGCTCACCGCCGAGGTGACGCATGATCATCCAGAGGGCATCAAGGGCGCACAGGCTGTCGCTGCGGCGATTTTCCTCGCCCGCACCGGTCACGGCAAGGCGGAGATCAAGGCACATGTGGAGCGCAAGTTTGGTTATGATCTCAGCCGCAGCTGCGACGAGATCCGTCCAAACTACCACCATGTAGAGAACTGTCAGGAGACCGTGCCACAGGCTATCACTGCGTTTCTGGAAAGCACCGATTTTGAGGACGCGCTGCGCACGGCGGTATCCCTCGGAGGCGACAGCGACACCCTCGCCGCCATCACCGGCAGCATCGCCGAGGCATTCTATGGCGTGCCGAAGGAACTGCGGCAGGAGTGCCGCAAGCGGCTGACACCGGAGCTGGCGGAGATCCTGATTGAATGGGAGAAAGCTGCGTTTTGATAGCATATCAAAATGCAGGCGGTTTAAAATCTGCCTCGCAATAGACAAAGAACACCGTGTGCTGACCGCAAGGTCAGCACACGGTTTTTCATTTGGATTCCTTCAGCCACTGCTGAAATTCCGCTAACGAGATAATATCTCGGTCACATTTCTGTTTCTCTTCTCTAGCTTTTTCGCTCCATGCATAGAATGCCTCGTCCGTGATGCGCCCCGCCTTGATCCATGCAAAGCGCTTCTTATACTCCTTGCGGTATGCCTTGAAGATCGGGTCATCCGACTGCTTCTTCGTCCACTGCTTGAAAGCCCCGATCTCTCGGCAGACCTGCTCTCCTCTTGGAACAGGCCGCTCGCAGTACTCCGCGCTGACCCGCCCGGTCTGCGGAAACCATCGTCCGCAGTTCTTGCAGCGCCGCACGGTGATATTCCGCTCCACGCAGCTCCGCAGAGAGTAGTCGATCATGTCCCGGATGCTGGAGGAATACAGCACCGGCGAACACCGCCCCGGCTCCACCGGCTCAAAGCTGAGCGGGATGGGGTGAAAACAAAACAGGTCGGGATCTTTCGGAGAGTCGTGAAAGTAATTTTTTGCCGCCTGTGCCTGCGGCTCCCGTCCCGCGCTGTCTACATCCAGCACCAACTCAAAAAAGCGTTGGATCTGCTGCTGATACAGCGGAAGCTGTTCAGGGAGCTGGCGCAGTTCGTCCAGTATCTGCGCATCCTCCGCACTGCCTCGGTCATTTTGAATGTACATCGCTGACTGGCGGTAGCGGCAGTGAACATAGAGAAGTCGAAAATAAATGTGTATGGAGGCTAACCTCCCCAGTTTTCTCTTGAAATTCTCAAGTGCGTCCCTGTCATCCTCTGCGATAAACCGGCTCCAGTTATCAGTGATGCTTTGCAGTATCGGCGTCACTTCCGCACAGTCCAGTTCCTGAAAGGCAAGCAGGCTTTCCAGAAAGGGGAACTCCTTCTGGACGTCCGGAACGCCTTGCATACCAAGGGAATCATACTGGAAAATCTCTCTGCCCTCAGAGAAATACATTTTGGCATACCACATGGCAGATCACCTCAAAATAGACAATCGTAATACGAAAATACAGACAGTCTTGACAAGGGGTGAAAAGTATGTTACCATACGATCACGGAAAGACTGTCAAAAGTAATTTACAGTTAGTCTAACACGAGGACTGCGGATTGTCAATGAAAAAGACGGTCACAAATCCGAAAAAGCACCTCGACAACTGAATACCCATCACCGGAGATGATACACGCCGGAGAAGTAACGCCAGGACGCCGCAGCAAAGCGGTCGAGCGTGCCAGGGCAGATGAAAACGCCGTGCGGGTCAAACAAGGCCGCAGGGCAGGAACGGGTACGGTGCGTGGCAGAAGATCGTTAAGAAAGGGGGGATCGGTATCTATCGTTCCTGCAAAAAGGAAAACCGCTGAACTGTTGCAGCAGTCCAGCGGCGCGCCGCGTTTCGGAAAACGCAGACTCCATCTGCAAACAGTCTAACAGAGGGACCTCCGAAACGCAAGTAATTTTTCTCTGAATTCTATTGGAGGTAACGATTTTGAAAATATCAACCTATCACAGCTACGATGAATTGCCGCTGTTCCTCAACGCGGAACTGGTGGCAAAGGTGCTGGGCGTGTCCATCTCCAGTGCCTACGAGCTGATGCACGGAGAAGTATTTCCGTCTGTGCGCATCGGCAGTCGGTTCGTGGTGCCCAAGGATAAATTCCGGCAGTGGGTGGAGCAGCAGACTGGAGGTGCCAGATGAGAACCTGGACAAAGCGCGACCCGGTCAAGAACTATTTTCCTCTGCCCAATGAGATCTATCAGCTGGGGCTGTCTCACGGCGCGATCGCTGTCTACGGTTACTTGCTCCGCATCGAAAACCGCAGAACCTATCAGTGCCATCCCAGCTACGCCACCATCGGCAAGGCGGTGGGCATGAGCCGCAACACCGTGCGGAAGTACGTGCAGGAGTTGGAGGAACGCGGGCTCATCCGCACAGAGCGTACCAGCATTATCACGCGGGACGGGCGCAAGCAAAACGGAAGTCTGCTCTACACGATCCTGCCGATCCAGTTTTCCATCGACCAGTTTTATCAGCGGCAGATGGATGCTGTGGACAGGGCAAAGGAACGGCAGCGAGTGGCAAGACGCATGGAGCAGACCAGCGTGTGAAACAGCAGATATGTTTCTCTGCGTCCTGTTGCTGTGACCGAAAAAACCGTGGGACCCATCGGTGCGAAGCGAGGTATAGCAGCGGGGCTGCGCGTGCCTGCGGGCCCGCGGCGCCGATGAACTGCGTCAACCCGCCCTTGGCGGGCAGCCGCAGTTCATCGGCTGTTATTCTGCTCCCACGGTTTTTACCGCCTCAAATTTGAAGGCATTTTCACAGATTTTGTGCTTTCGGATGTGCTGCACAGATCAGTTCCCCGCGCCGTTCGCCCTGTGTGCCGCTGTGTGTGCGGTTCGGGGCTGGGGTGGAGTGTTTACCCACCAAAGCCCATTGAAGCGAGCGTTGCGGCGTTTGTGGGCGATGTGTGAGAGATCCTTGCGAATACTGTTCCGACAAAGGAGAAATGAGTCATATAGGGGTGAGTTTTTCCTCCTGACCATGCCCTGTTTCGGAGCTTGTAGCCCCTTGTTTACCCGTTCGATTAAAGCACAAGATAAAGGGCCGCAGTCGCAAGCGCCCGCAGCCCGCCCACAAAGCCCCGCAGTGCGAGGCTTTTCAGAGAAACGCCAACCACCGTCGGTTTGGCGGTTTTACAGAACAATCGCAGTCGGTCATTCGGCAAAGTCCCGTGTTTGCAGGGCTTTGCGGCGATTTTGACCGATGTCACAGAAAGGAAAGAAGAACTATGGATGATAACAAGAAAAGCACTACGATCTGGCTGCGCCCCAGCGTGATCAGCCGCATGGACGGCTGGTTGGAAGCAGATAACTGTCAAAGCCGCAGCGAATTCGTAGATAAGGCCCTGCGCTTTTACATGGGTTATCTCGGCACCGAGGACAACACGACCTACATCTCTCGGGCCATCCTGACAGCCATTCAGGGTACGCTGGACGACAACAACAATCGGCTCTGCCGCATTCTTTTCAAGTGCGCGGTGGAACTGAATATGCTGTGCCACACCATCGCCGCGCACTTCCGCGCCGACCCGATCCACACGCGGGAGCTGCGAGCCTACGCCGTGGATGAGGTGAAGCGCACCAACGGTCAGGTGAGTTTTGAAAGCGCAGTGCGGAGCCAGCGGCGCATAGAGCCGGATGACACGTGGCCCGGATCGTACTGATCTCCCCCTACCTCAAGGGCGGACAGAACGCCGCAAAGCTGGCCCAGCGCACACGCTATGTCGCCACCCGTCCCGGCGTGGAGGTGCTGACGGATGAGCGCAGTACACTCCCCGCCACAAAAAAGGGCTGCTCGATATGGATGCACACGTGAACAGGTTTGGAAACGCATTTTTTGCGCCGCAATAGTCAAAGAAATATTTCGGAAAACAGTAGCTTTGTGTGCCGGGTTGTGGTATGTGTTGTGGTTGCCAAAAAGGAGGTGCCGCAATGTACGACTACATGAAAGCCCTGCAAAAGCGCTTCGACCGTCAGTCCCATCCAGAGCTGGACACCCAGATCGAACGTGCTCAGGAGGAACTGCGGCGGGACATGGACGCCGTGGGGCGCAAGAAGCTGCTCCATCTGCTGGACGCACAAAACACATTGCTGGTTGAATCCAAGCTGATGAGCTTCACGGCGGGCTTCAAGCTGGCGTGGGGCATGGCGAAAGAGCTGGAGGCAGACGGGCTCTATTCTTTCGAGCGAGAGGAAGAAGAACACATCTGCCGTCCAGCGGAACAGGAGGACTGAATGGCAAAACGAAGACCGGCCGGTGACGGCATGGTGCGCAAGCGGGAGGATGGCCGCTGGGAAGGCCGCATCGTGGTGGGACACAAGAAAAACGGTACGCCCATCTTCCAGCACGCCTATGCTCATACACAAAAGGAGCTGACGGAAAAGCTCCATCAAAATATCGAACGCTATCAGGACGTGGAACTGACCGAGGACAGCCGCATGACCCTGGGGGAGTGGCTGGACCGTTGGCTGACGGACTATAAAGAGAACACCGTCCGCCCCGGCACCCTTGCGGGGTATCGAAGCTGTATCGAAAACTACATCAAGCCGCAGCTCGGCGGCAAACAGGTATCGCTGGTGACATCGCAGGATGTGCAGAAACTCTATCGGAGGCTGAAAGAGAACGGGCGGGTCAGGGAGCATCCGAGGTTTGGTTCCGCCCTGTCGGATACCACCATCAACCGCCTCCACGCTATCTTCCACCAGGCGATGGAGGACGCCCTCCACGCACATATCATCGCCAAGAATCCCACCGTGGGCGCAACGGTGCCAAAGGCAAGCCATGCACCGAAACGTGTCCTGACCGACAAAGAACTGGACACCTTTCTGGACGCCGTGCGAGAAGACAAGATATGGGGTGACTTCTTCTACGTGGAGCTGACCACGGGCCTGCGGCGAGGCGAAATTTGCGGACTCATGTGGCAGGACTTTGACGCGCGGAACGGCGTCCTGCAAGTGCGCCGCACCCTTCATAACCGAAAGCTGGGGGTCGATATGCTGGGCAAGACCAAGACCCGCAGCGGTGAACGCACCATCGTCCTGCCCCGCAGCACGGCGGAAATTCTGCGCCGGCGGAAGGAAATGGCGATCACGCAATGGATCTTCCCAGACCCAGTTCGACCGGAGCTGCCGCTGTCTCCGAACTGCGCCTACACGCACATGAAAGCGATTTTGCACAAGGCGGGACTGCCGGACATTCGCTTCCACGATCTGCGGCATACCTTCGCCACCCACGCCATCGCCAGCGGCGTGGATGCCAAGACCCTGTCGGGGATTCTGGGGCATACCAACGCCAGCTTCACGCTGGACACCTACACCCACGTCACACCGGATATGCAAAAAGCCGCCAGCGGCATCGTTGGCGGCTTCATGGAAGATCTGCTTGGAAAGGGGCTGAGACCTTGGCAAAGAAACGGAAAAGCGGAACTGGCACCGTAAGACAGCGCGGCGACGGCCGGTGGGAGGGCCGCGTTGTCATCGGCTATGATGACAGCGGCCTTCCCAAGACGAAGAATGTTCTCGCCAAAACAAAGCGGGAATGTCAGGAGAAACTGCGGCAGCTCACCGAAAGCATGGTGGGGCGAAATGACCGAAAGGTCAAACCGGATATGCAGTTCGGAGACTGGCTGTGCCACTGGTATGAAAACCACAGCAAGCCGACACTCCGCGCCTCCACACAGAACAACTACGAAAATGTCATCCACAACCATGTCCTACCGGAGATCGGGAAGATCCCGCTGAACAAATTGTCACAGAATGACTTGCAGCAATTCTACGGGCGGCTGAAAAAGAACGGCCGCAAGCGTCTGACGGAGCAATACGGCGCAGGACTTTCCGACCGCATGGTGCGGATGTGCCACGCGGTCTGCCGCTCCGCCTTGGAACGGGCCGTGCGGGATGACCTGCTCCGTACAAACCCCGCCATCGGCTGTAAGCTGCCGCCGAAAAAGGCAAAGGAGATGCAGGTGCTGGATCGGGAGGAATTGCAGAAATTTCTCATTCAGGCGCAGGCGGACGGGTACTACGAACTGTTCCTGCTGGATCTCTGCACCGGTCTGCGGCGGGGCGAATTGATAGCGCTTCAATGGGAGGATCTGAACTTTGAAACCGGCGTGCTGACCGTCAATAAGCAGGCGTACACGGTAAACGGCGAATTGCAGATTATCCCGCCCAAAACCAAGGCGTCCATGCGAAAACTGGTGCTGCCGCCTGCGGTGCTGGCCGTGCTGCGGGAGTACAAAAAGACGGTGGACTCCCGCTGGATGTTTCCGTCCCCGGTGAAGGCGGATCGACCGATCACGCCCGGCGTGGCACGCAAGCGGCTTCAGACGATACTGGAGCGGGCAGACTGCAAGCGTGTCAGATTCCATGATCTGCGCCACACCTTCGCGACACTGGCGCTGGAGAACGGCATGGACGTGAAAACCCTCTCCGCCATGCTGGGCCATGTGTCCGCGGTGACAACGCTGGACATCTACACCCACATCACCGGCGATATGCAGCGGGCAGCCGCCGCCAGCATCGACCGAAGCATCGGCAAGATGGAGCCGCAGGAAGAAGTGGAGCCGGAGCAGAAAGGCATCGTGGACTTCCAGCCCTATGTGGGGAAGAAAAGGAAAGCGGGCACCGGCTGCGTCAGCGAACTCAATGACCACCTGTTTGAGGGGCGCTATTCTCCCATATGGCCGGACGGGACACAGCATTCCCGCAACGTCTACGCCCACACCCGCGAGGAGTGCGAGGAGAAGCTGAGGGTGTTGATTTTGGAGATGAAAGCGGAAATTGCAGAGGCGCAGCGGATGAAGGATTTGGGCGAGGGCGATGGGCAGTCGTTGGAGGAGAAGAGCGGTAAGCGGACGAGAAAGAAAAAGTAAGTGGCGAGAAAGAAGCAGGGCTGGAGAAAACGGAGATCTCCAGCCCTGCTTCTTCGGCTTTTATTCAAAATTAGCAGGTACATCTTTTATGGCTTGCTTTTTTACTTGGTGCGGACAATTATTACATACCTTAAAAAAGTTTGGGTATTTTGCCTTTTTTACTTTCTTGCAATCAAAGCAGTAAAACTGGGTTTTCTTATGATTTGCTTCATACAGTTGACGTGCGTTCCTAATCTGCTCAAATTCAAGTTCACCGATAATTACAACATCATTGACTCCGCCTTTAATTTGAACAACATTTTTATGTATCGTATCATACGGACCAGTAACTCGGGAATCTCCATATTTTGATGTGTTAGCTTGGACTATAAGGCAATGGAGATCACGAGATGTTGACTCTACAATACTTGAAAAATAATTTGTATCCTTGTTCAATTGCGGGACAAAAAGAGCATCGACTTTAGACTTCAAACTCGCTCTTGAGTAGATGTCCGTAAATTCAAAACATAGAATTGTACTATACCTTATTCCATTAGAACAAATTACATAATACAATGGACGTTCAGGATTTGAAATGCGATACCCAAGTTTATATAGGCAATCTTTTTCTTCTGGAGCATAGAAGTTCTTTTCACGGAATAGCGCAATTGTATTTACAAAGCCATTATTGTTACATGGTTGAATAATGGTTGTGCAATTAAATGCTCGATTCGCATTTCGAATATATCGCAATCCCGCAATAATAGATACATTATTTTTCTGTGAAAAACGGGTTAAGTCTTTTAACCAAACTATTGGAATAAAGAATTCTGGAAATGTGATAAAATTAGCACCTTCTTTTACTGCGGCATTAGCCATACGGAACAGTTGTTCTTTATCGTGAATTGTCATTTTGTGTGCGGGGTCTACCAATGACTGCAGCGCATCATCTTCGCTGACTGTGGTATTGGCCAAACCGACATAGTATTTGGAAGGAACATCATTTAATATACTAACATTGACTAAATTTATATTGACGCCCAATAGTTCCATGCTATTTTGCTTTGCAACGCTTTCTGTTGTGAAGCGTTGTACACTGTTAAGCTGTGCGTATCTTTTCCAAATTGCTTCAATGTCGCTCTTGCCATTAAAATTCTTTTTTTCGTTTTGCGTCGATTGCATAAAATAATAAATAAAAAGTTCATCCAAATGGATAAAGCGTGGAGTCCAAAAAAGGCGTTGCGTATCTAAAGAAAATACACCGGAATCACTCCAAGGTTCCTTTTGAATTTCCAAAAAAGAGCGCGTAGCAATTTGATCAAAAGGCAAATAATTGAGTAGCGGGAAAGAAATCAAGTTGTGATTAAAGATGTTGCTTTTTCTGAATTTTTTTGCTAACTCAATATTTTTCTTTTGGGCTGAAACCGTAGCCTTCCAACGATAATCTAATGCCATCGCCATGGCGATAGAAGTTCCAAGTCGGTCCTTGAGATCCCTTTTTAGCCGCCTAAAGACAGTAGCTTTCTTTTTGCTATAAATTTCTTTGGGATCCAACAAGTCGAATGTAAGTTTGTAATCAATATAATAGACTATATCACGGTAAAATCTTTGCGCAAATGGATCTCGTTTCTGTTTGTCATCACTTAAGACTTTTAATTGAAGAATCAATTCAAAAACCGATGTCCAACTTCCCATAAACTCTATGGCAGAACTACCACTATAGAATTCCAAAAGGTCATTGATGAATTTTTCGATTTTCCCCCTATCTTGTTCAGCTATGTAGGTATTTTTCAAAAGTTGCTTCATCGAAGTGATACTCCTTGATGCAGCGTAATTGTTGCTTTGCAGAATTCCTATGTCGCGAATTTTTGTGCTCCCACCAACACTATTAAAAAAATAAGCAATATCATTGAAATGATTTTTGATTACATCGAATTCAGGAAGTAAATTGGCTTCACTGGAATTATCTCGAATTTGTTTTTCGGCAACCTCAATCAAAACATTCGAAGCATTTTGCTCAAAGAAAAAACAGTTTATTTTCTCTCGTTGAATTGCGATAGACTCAAATCCGACAAAGGTGAAATCCTCATTTTGAATAGAAATTTCCTTCCTGATTAACCCCTTTTCCTTTAACAAATTGCAGACATAGTTTTGTGTAACATTATTAGCCTGGACTTCTGCGGGTATAATGATAATCATGTCATCAACATATCTACCATAATGCGTGGGGTTAAGAGCAAATTTAATTCTCTGATCAAATGCATACAAATATAGTTCCCTAAGTAAGATGGGGCTTAAGAGACCTATAGGAAAAATCGTTGCATTATTCTTAATATTAATGCCTTTCTTATATTTTGAAATTAATTTTGTGTATGATAAATAAAGTTTCTCCTCTACATGGCTTATGAAAGAAATCTCACTTAATCGAGAATCATCACTTAAAAGGGCACTTAACGAATCAAACTCAAAACGAACGGAATAGTAAAAGCTTTTTAAATCCAAGCTAAGCATGAGCTGATTCTGAACCTGTAAACCTTGGCGTAGTTTCGAAAATGCGTCTTTTTGCCATCGAGAATAATTTTCATAATATGGTTCAAAGCATCGGTTGGACTCCCAATCAATACCCTCATATAGGTCATCTTGATCAAAATAAAAAACACTTGCCTTGAATTTTCCGGCATAGGAGCATGCCTGGGTTCCATATTTTTTGTTTCTGATTTTAGCTATACACAATGTCCAAAGACAGTCGAGTATCAACAATTCAATTGGCACATCAATAAAAAAATTGACTTTGGCAATATTTTTATGATGGTCTATAGTTCCAACAATTGTCGAAGTAGGCGCGGAAGCTGCAACAAGTCTCTTAGGGAAGACCCTATAGTCCAGTTGATCAATCAGTTCCTCAAAATATGTCGAATTTTCGGATATAAGTGCTTCGGCCAGAACGTCAAATGTCTGTTGGAAACATCCATCATCAGATTCGAATTCGGCAATTTTCTTTTTGATGAACAGCAGAGTTTTATCGTAAAAATAGTAAGACTTTAGTTTTTTATATGCGCCTTGCAGCATAGATTTCATCTGTTTATATGTATAACGCATATATACTACCTCTTTCGGACACGCCACTGGAATATAACGAAATATAGAGCCTGACCTGCACAGTAAAATAGTGAGACCATAAATATAGCCTTGCATCTGCCTTGGTAGTTCAGAAACTTTTTATGATATTATACTGTACTTCGGCAAAAAACACAATATTAAGTCTGTGTTTGTCGAAAAGACATGTTAAGAATGACAGGCTCACCCCCTGCGCCGCAATAGACAAAGAATAAGAAAACCCCTCTGAAATCAACGATTTCAGAGGGATTTTGGTCCGAGTGGCGAGATTCGAACTCGCTGATGGGTAAAACGGGGTGTGGTACCCCTTATTTTCTTACACTGAGACATGCGCTTTGCAAGAAGATAAGTGTCAATTCATGTCTCCTGATGTTATCGCCCGATGGAATCTAAAGGGAAAACTTTGCGATCTTAAAATCTACTTATTCCAGCGGGACCTCTGCGGGTTTCGGTAGATTTTTTGCTTTTGTCAACAAATCCAATTCTTGACGGCATCAGTCATTTCCATATGATTCATAGTTTTAAAAATACGAAGTATGCCTTCACCCATCGGATACAATTATATTATCGGTATCTACTTTCACATTTATGAAAATTTCACTCTGAAGAAATGTATTATTTTATGTAAGAAACGAGCTTTTTGCAAAAAAAAATCACGATCGTGAAAATATCAGCCTTTTTGCGTTCATCTATGTGAAACTTGTAATTGACAGAAGTTGGAAATTTTGTTAATAATGTAGCAAAGGAAATGAAATAAATGATCAATATTCTTAAAGTAAAGGAGACCGTTTGTAATGTTTGTAAAAAAAATTGCCCGCAGTCGGAGAGTTGAAGAGTTGTTCAGCGTAAAGGATAAGGTCGTTCTAATCTGTGGTGCAGGTGCCTTGGGTGGCTATATGGCCAGAGGCTTTCTGGAAAATGGCGCCTATGTGGTCGCGACCTGTGTCTCCGAGGGAAAAGCGCAGCGGCTGAAGGAAGAATTTGCTGCTGATGGCCTGACCAACTGTGATGCCTACACCATGAATCAGACCAGCAAGGAAGATATCCAGACCGTAGTGGATGATATTATTCGCAGGCACGGCAGGATCGACGTGCTCATCGCCACCGGCGCGCTGTGCTGGAATGAGGACACGGAAGACTTCAAGGAAGAGGGCATCCGCCGGATGATGGATGTGAATGTGACTGGTATCATCCTTGTTACGCAGGTGGTCGGCAAGACTATGATCTCCAACGGCGGCGGCCACATTATCGAGATCGGTTCTATCGGCGGTCTTGAGTGCCATTCCTACCGTTCCATGCCCTATGAAGCAAGCAAAGCAGCCGTCCATCAGCTGACCAAATCCTTCGCCACCGCATGGGCGCATTATAACATCAATGTCAACTGCATTGCACCCACATGGATCAATACCACATTGGTGGACTTTGCAGCAGGTCCTGTCATGGAGGCGGTCCGCAAGCAGCATCTTCTCGGCCGCATCGCGGAAGTGGAAGACTTTATGGGCGCCGTGCTGTTTCTGGCTTCCGACGCATCCGCCTATGTCACCGGCCACATTCTGGCCGTGGATGGCGGTTGGTCTGTCTCCAAGCCCTGGAGCGTTCCTGGCCTGACCCCCGACAACTGATTACCAAAGGCCCTATTTCAAGATCATCAAGCAAAGGAGGACTATCCATGCTTACCCCGCGTATCCAAATGCTCAGAGAACGTCATTTGAGCACCCCTCCCTGCACCAGCGCTGACCGCATCTCCCTGTTCACCAAGGCCAGCCAAACCTTCGTAAACGAACCGCCCGTGCTGGTCCGCGCCCGCGCGTTTGATTATGTACTGCGCAACACGAAGCTCCATATCTCTCCGGGAGAGCTTTTGGTCGGCTCCCATACCGACAAAGACCGCTGCGCGCCAATCTTTCCGGAATATTCGTCGGCACAGTGGATCATCGATCAGATCGATCTGCTGCCCACACGCCCGGCAGACCCGCTACAGCTCAACCCAGAGGACCGCGAGGAGATCCTGCGCTGCCTGCGCTGGTGGAACGGCAAAAGCCTGCAGGATTTCACCGACAACGCGCTGCCGGAGGAAATCCGCCGCGAGGAAGACTGCGGTCTTTACACCGTTGGCAGCCGCGACACCGCCACGGGACATATCACCGCCAACTACAAGCGTCTGCTCCGCGAGGGGCTCAACGGCTATATCGCCCGCTGCCGAGGGAAGATTCGCGAGACCGTCGGCGGAAGCAAAGAAGCACAGGAGAAGATCAACTTTTGGCGAGCCTGCATTATCTCTGCCGAGGGAGTGATTGCCTATGCGCAGCGCTTTTCTGTGCTGGCCGCAGAACAGGCGGCGGCAGAAAACGATCCTGAACGACGTGCAGAACTTCTGGAGATCAGCCGCATCTGCGCCAAGGTACCGGCTGAGCCTGCCGGAACATTCTATGAAGCAATGCAGTTTGTCTGGTTCGTGCAGATCATGCTCCATCTGGAAACTCCAGCGCACGCCAACAGTCTTTTCCGCTTTGACCAGTATATGTACCCTTATTACAAAGCGGACAAGGAAGCCGGCCGCATCACCGATGAACGTGTGATCGAGCTACTCCAGTGTCTGTACATCAAGGTCTCCGATCTGATCAAGTTGCGCAACAGCTATTACAGCTCCGCCTTTGCAGGCTATGTCATGTGGCCCACGCTTGTCATCGGCGGGCAGGATAAGGATGGCCACGACGCCTCCAACGAGCTTTCCTATCTGGTGCTTGAAGCATCGGACGGCGTAAAGCTCCAGTCTCCTTCCATCTGCCTGCGCGTGTGCGACGAAACGCCCGACAGTCTGATCGATAAAGGCGCTCAGATGAATCAGGACGGCCAGGCCAACCCCGCTTTCTTCGGCGACACGGTAACCGTGCCTATGATGCTCCAAAAGGGTGCATCCCTTGAGGATGCGAGGGACTGGGGCATTGTCGGCTGCATCGAGCCTCATCCGGGCGGCGGCGCTTCCGAGGGCAGCCCTACGTCTGGCTACCTCAACGGGCTGAAGTGTCTCGAGCTGGTGCTCCACAATGGCGTCGACCCGCTGACAGGAAAAGAAGTCGGCCTCAAGACTGGTGATCCGCTCAAATTCACCGGCATCGAACAGATCATGGACGCATTGAAGGCGCAGTGCATCCACTGCTATGACAATATCATGCGTGGTTACAACATTGTGGTCGGCTACCATATCACCTACATGCCCACATCGTTTTCCTCCATGGTGATGGAGGGCTGCATCGACAGCGGCAAGTGTACGCAGGAGGGCGGTGTCAAGTACACGAACACGACGACCTTCTTCTGCGGCGCAGCAAGCGTAGCAGACTCGCTGGCGGCGATCGACACACTGGTATTTCAAAAGCACAAGCTCACAATGGCACAGCTGCTGGATGCGATGGATAAGAATTTTGAAGGTTGCGAGGATATCCGCCAGATGCTTATCAACGATGCGCCGAAATTCGGCAACGACATCGATTATGTCGATGCCTTTGCCCGCAAAATCGTGAACTACTGCGCCGACTATGTCCAGCAGCCCGATCACAAGGATGCACGCGGCGGTCAGTACTGCCTCTCGAACCTTTCCGAAACACTGCATGTGACTCACGGTCACAGCACCGGTGCCTCTGCTGACGGCCGCCTTGCCGGCACGCCTTTGAGCGACAATGCTTCCCCCTCCATGGGTGTGGACGTACAGGGTCCCACTGCGGCGATGAACTCCGTTGCCAACATGCAGCAGATTCACTGCCATTCCGGCACGCTCTACAACATCCGTTTTGATCCCAAGTCCATCTCCGGCAAGAAGGGCGGCGAGATCATGCGGAACATGATCAAGACCTTTGCCAAGAAGGGCGGGCAGCATGTGCAGATCAACGTGGTGGACGATAAGACGCTGCTCGACGCGCAGATTCACCCTGAAAATCACCGCAACCTGGTAGTGCGCATTGCCGGCTATATGGCATACTTCACAGAGCTGGACAAGGAGTGCCAAGATAACCTGATCTACCGCACCGCCCATCACATCTGAATCTTTTGTACCTCAAGCAGGAGGAAGGTTACCTATGGACACTGTTCTGACCGGATATGTCGGCAGCATTCAGCGCTTTTCTACCGAGGACGGTCCCGGCATTCGCACCACCGTCTTTCTCAAGGGCTGTCCTCTTCACTGCCAATGGTGCCACAACCCGGAAATGATTTCGAGCCGTCCGGAGCTGATCCGGTCAGAATCCCGCTGCATCGGCTGCGGCCGCTGCATTCAGGTCTGCCCTGCACATGCGCTTTCGGTAAAAGATGCTGCCTTCCATATTGACCGCAGCCGCTGCAAGGCCTGTATGGTCTGCACCGAAGCCTGCCCCACCCACGCCATGCGCAGCGTGGCGCAGCGCATGAGCGTGGAAGAGGTCATGGCGCAGGTGGACCGTGACAAGGATTATTACTTGCAAAGCGGCGGCGGCTTGACCATCAGCGGCGGCGAAATGCTGATGCAGGCAGAGTTTTCCCTGGCGCTTCTGCGCGCAGCCAATGCCTCCGGCTACAATGTGGCGCTGGATACCAGCGGCTGCGGCGACGGAGACCGGCTGCTTGCCATGGCACGGGAATGCCGCTATATCCTCTATGATATCAAAAGCAGCAGTCCCGAGACACACAGAATCTATACCGGCGTAGAGCTTGCACCGATCCGCGAGAATCTGCGGCATCTCGCCGCCGAACCGGGGATAGCCGAAAAAATCAACATTCGTATGCCGCTGATGCACGGGATCAATGATACGCCCGAGGATATTGCTGCCACGCTGGACCTGCTTACAGAGCTTGGGCTGAAGGAAGTATCGCTTCTTCCCTATCACGACCTCGGCATCTCCAAAAGCAAGGGGATCGGCAAGGAGGTCCACCGGTTTATAACGCCGGATACAAAATACCTTCATCAACTCCGTGATTTATTTGCAGCAGCAGGGATTCATGCGATCATAGGCGGAGAAAATGAATAAACATCTGACAACATCTGAAACGAGGGAGAACTTATGAAAGAAAAAACCAATTGGAAACAAGCGTTCAAATTCATGGGCGCTGTACTGGCTTTTGCAATCGGTTCCGGCTTTGCCACCGGTCAGGAGCTGCTCCAGTACTTCACCGCCTACGGCTATAAATCCATTCTGGTGGGCGTTGTGTTCCTGGCAGTCTTCATTTATTCCAACTACTGCTTTGCCGTTGCGGGCTATCGCGAGAATTTCACTAAGGGCAGCGAGGTGTTCCAGTATTACTGCGGCAAATATCTGGGCACGGCATTCGATTACTTTACGGTGCTTTTCTGCTATATGTCGTTCATCGTTATGGTTGCGGGAGCTGCTTCCACGCTGAACCAGCAGTATGGACTGCCTCTTGTCGTCGGCGGCATTCTGCTTACGGCGCTGACAGGGGTATCCGTTATGTTTGGTCTGGACCGCATCGTTGATATTATCAGTAAAATCGGCCCTGTGCTCGTGGCCTTTGCTCTGTTTATCGGTATTTGGAACTTTGCGACCGCTGCGGCTTCTGGTGATATTGCTTCCGGTATTGCCATGGTTGAGAGCGGTGAGGTCAAAGTCACGCAGGCTTCAAGCAATTGGTTCATGGCCGGTGCTTCCTATGGCGGCTTCTGCCTGCTGTGGTTTGCTGGATTTATGGCCAAGCTCGGTTCTGAGCAAAAGCGCCTTCGCGAGCTGATGGTCGGCCAGTCCCTTTCCGGTACATTCAATATCACGGCCTGCGTGGTGGTGGGCTTTGCTTTGGCTGGCAATGTGGCCGATGTGGCCGGACTGCAGATCCCCAACCTGTATCTTGCCGCCAAGATCTGGCCTGGAATTGCCTCCATCTTTGCACTGATCATCTTTGCTGCGATCTACACCACGTCGTGCCCTCTTCTGTGGACGGCTTCCAGCCGCTTTGCGGATGAAGGAAGTTCCAGATTCAAGATCCTTACACTCGTGTTAGCGGTGATTGGCTGCGTGATCGCGCTGGCCGTTCCTTTCAACATCCTGCTCAACTATATCTATGTTATCAACGGCTATGGTGGTTTCGTCCTGCTGATTTTAATGTTTATTAAGAATCTTCGCCTGCGCATCGCTGCAAAAAAGTAAAGTAATAAAAGGTGCACCATGGGGCTTCCCTATGGTGCGCTTTTTGCTGGACAGCGCAAAAGACGTGTGGTATGATACAGAAAAGCCATTTGGAGGAACGGTGCGAATGATAGGCAAAAAGATTAAGTATTACCGCAAGCAGGTCAACCTCTCCCTGAAGGAGATTTCGGAGCGTACAGGACTCTCCATGGGTTACCTCAGCAATCTGGAGCGGGATCAAACCAGCCCTACCTACGACAATCTTTGCTGTATCTGTGACGCTATGTCGGTCAGCGTAGTGGATCTCATCATGGATACCGTTTCTTACCAGTGTGTGATCAAGAAAAATGAACGGCCGCAGATTTACTCGAACAACTATCGTGTCAAATATGAATTTACAACGGACAAGGGCCTGAATATGCAGGGAATGTGTCTTACTTTTCCGGAAGATTACTGGGGTGTGGAGACCTCATGGGGGCATGATACCGACGAGTTCGGCATCGTCACCAAAGGCGCATTCGCTTTTGAAATCAATTGCGAGACGTATATTCTGGAGGAGGGCGACAGCATTTATATCAAAGCCAGGACACCTCACAAATGGCGCAAAATCACACAGGGCGAGTGTGTAAGCTACTGGACAAAGCTCAATTACGTCCAGATTCCCAGCCAAGATACTTACAGCGTAGAAGTGGCAAACCGCAAGGTAGATGAACGTCCCGCCCCCTCCAGCGATCTAACCCAATGATAGGAGAAGGACTTAAAACCGACAGGTTTTAAGTCCTTCTCTGCTTGTCACAGGTCACGCTCCATTTCCGCCAGATTTTCAGAAAAAGAAAAACTCTCAGTAGCAGACACCACCCTGCAAAATTGGGGTTACAGTTTGGGCATATTTGATAACACTAAGGTCGATGAAGGAGATACAACAGATAAGATGTTTGTGCTGTCTCTTGCGGAAGTAACAGACCCCAAGTATGGTTTCGAGGCAAATGGATATGGTACGCAAGATTCACATAACCTTTATCAGAACTGCTATCCTTCTTCATCTCGCGCTGCAACAAGAACTGATTTTGCGAAAAGCGATCGTGCAACTCACTTTTGGTGGCTGCGCTCTCCGGCTCAGAGTCAATGGAATGCTCGATGCGTTGAATACTATCAAGATAGCAATCAAAATATAATTGGTGCAGTATACGCTGGTGGTATGGATATGAATGACAATACCGGTGCTGTTCGCCCGGCGTTCAATCTGGATACCAGTAATGTCTTTATGATTTCCGCTGCCGAGGGCGGCAAAAACGATGATCTTGGATTAGCGTCTATTTGATAGGTAACGCCGCCTTCACTACTCTCCCATGCTCTGGGAGAATCGTTATCATAGGCACCCTCACCGTAGGTGTTACTATTGCCCGTCTCTTGACGTGCGGTGTTGGCATAGACGCCAGCGTCTTGCCGCCACTGAACAGATGGCCAAAATGAATTCTCGGATACCTCCTTCGTTTTTTTGCAACGCAAGCATACCCGAAAGATTCAGTGAAAGCTATTACCAACACCACCAAGGAATGATAGACAAACGAAGCGAAAGCAACATAAGCACCAATGAGACGAAAAAGGCCGCCATTCTCTCCCGCATGGGGAGCCGAACGGCGACCTGTCTCCTTATTTTTTATTCTTTTTTAAGCCTCGGTATTCGAGTCACACCAGTCCATAAAAACGACCGACTGCATCTCTAAAATGTCGACTGTCGCTGGGAAAAACTGATTTTTTGAAAAAATCACGTTTTTCTAACTTTTTATCGCAGAAAACGGCGTTAAATGTGTGAAAACACCGCGCTTTCGTGCGGTGTTTTCTGCGCTGCATCTTTCATCAACACATTCTGGTCCGAGTAGTGCGGCTCGAACGCACGGTCTCCTGGTCCCAAACCTATGTCTGAACCTTCAGGCAGAACTGTGTCGCACTCTTTGGCACTTTCCGGCACTCCTGCGGTTCCTCTTTGGAACTCTATTGGACTGTTTATTTCAGCCACCGCTTTCGGCTTTTGGGATTTGTGTGGGATTGAATTCTGTATATTAAAAGTGCTTCCGACCGGGTTTACCTCCAACAGCGGGTGTTTTTGCCGCAGCGAGTAGCTCAGAAACTGCGTCGCATAAACAATGAAATAAGCCCTGGCGTGACATTACCCACCCTCTCGACAAGCGAAAAATGTGTTGTGACTGCTAAAACTCACTCATAAAATGTGTGAATAAAGAAAAAACTCGCTCATTTTTTGTGATTTCGATTGAATTCTCCATCGGGTATCGCTATAATAATAGCGAAGGAGGCGAGTGAAATGCTCTACTTGAAACGAAAAATCGATGCTTTCCTGGCCGAATGGAAAGCCAATCCTGACAGAAAGCCGTTAATCGTCAAGGGGCCTCGACAGGTAGGCAAAACCGAGTCGATCAAGCGGTTTGGAGATATGAATTACCAGAGCGTGATCACCATCAACTTTGTGGAAGAACCGAAATATAAAATGATTACGACGGATGGATATAAGGCAGATGATATTATTAAGAATATCTCCAGAATGGACCCGTCCAAACGGTTTATTGAAGGCGAAACACTGATATTTTTTGATGAACTGCAAGAGTTCCCGGAGATTGCCACAGCACTGAAATTCTTCAAAATCGATGGCAGATTCGATGTGATCTGCAGCGGCTCCATGCTGGGCATCAATTATCGGAAAATTGAGAGCAACAGTGTAGGCTATAAGACTGATTATGAAATGTTCTCTCTGGACTTCGAGGAATTCCTGTGGGCCAAGGGCTATGACGAGAGCTTCGTCGAAGATATGCTGGAGCATATGCGAAATCTCACGCCCTTCAACGAGGTACAGATGCCGGTATGCAGCTCACTCTTCCTTGACTACTGCATCTTGGGCGGAATGCCCGCTGTTGTTCGTGAGTTCATTGCAAAAGGTACCTTTGAGGGGTCACTTGAAGTACAGAGACAGCTTATCGCTGACTACAAAGAGGACATTCGCAAATATGCTGAAGGCATAGATCAGACCAGAATTGTGAATGTATTTAACCATATTCCTGCGCAGCTTGCCAAGGACAATAAAAAGTTCCAAATCTCTAAAGTTGCCTCCGGCGCTCGTTTCCGCGACTATAGAGGATGCGTTGAATGGCTGGACGATGCGGGAATGGTCAATGTCTGCTACTGCCTGAATTTCCCGGAGTTGCCGCTTCAGGGCAACTATGACGATACGAAGTATAAAATCTACTTTGCCGACAGCGGCTTGCTTGTGGCTATGCTGGATGAAGAAGCCCAGGAGGATTTGCGGACCAACAAAAACCTCGGAGTCTATAAGGGAGCGCTTTACGAAAATGTTGTTGGCGAAGCGCTGGTCAAAGCGGGATACAAACTCTATTACTATAAACGGGATGATTCTTCCCTGGAACAGGACTTCTTCGTCAGAACGGCAAGTGCCCTGATCCCTGTTGAGGTGAAGGCCAAAAATGGAACTGCCAAGTCCATGAGAACCCTGATCAGCAGCGAGAAGTATGCTGATATTCATTGCGGTATTAAGTTCACCGGCGGGAACATCGGATATAGTGATGATATCTATACCTTCCCTTATTTCTGCGCGTTCCTTCTGAAACGCTACTTGGCCGGAGCCAATATCTGATGCCGAACCGGATTCTTGTCATTTGATCAGCAGCTGACAAGAATGATAAGAAAGACAACAAGCGGCATCGTTCGGAACAGTTATTTTCCTGCGAATATTCCGTTCTTTCCGGTAGCTATTTCCTGCTTTTTGTGATATTGTTCGTTTGCCAAAAGGAGGCGACGATATGCAGAAAGAAAATACCATGACAGTCGGGCGGTGGTGCGGCCGGTGGTTCATCACCAACCGCCATAAATGGAACGGCAACACCGAAGGCGGGTACCGCAATCTGATCTACAGCCACATCATCCCCAGCATCGGGAGTGTGGCACTCTCTGACCTGACGGAGCAGGTGGTAACGGATTTCTACAACAGCCTGCGAAGCCAGGGACTCGGCGCCAGAAGCGTCTGGTGTGTCCACCTGCTCCTGCGCCGGTGCATGGACGAAGCGGCACAGGACCAACTCATTCCCTGCAACCCGGTGCGGCTCTGCCAGGAGTCCAAGACAGAGGAATACAAAACAACCCCTCTGCGATTGGGGCAGCTCCAGCGTTACCTGAACGCAGCGGAGCAGCTCGGCGTACTTCCCATCATCTATACAGGACTATCAAGCGGCCTGCGGCAATGTGAACTGATCACCTTGTCGTGGGCTGATTTTTATGTCCGCTACAGGTACATCCTCAAGGGTCAGCGCCTGCTGAAGCTTAACGCCAAAGCAGAACGCCTTCTGAAGCAGATACCGGAAACGGACTCGCCGTATGTATTCCTCAATCCCAAAACCGGAGCACCGTATAAGCTGCACGAGTTCTATTACCTACACAAAAAGATATTGAAACGGGCACGGCTCCCGTGGGTGGCTTTTCGGGATCTGCAGCGCCAGTGCATGGAGGTGGGAATATGACGCTCCGGGAATACATCCTCTTCTGGCAGGAAACCTATGATAAGCATCAGAGCAGACCGACTACCTATGCGGCACACAACTATGTATTCAAAAACCATATTCTCCCCGGTTTGGGTGATATACCGCTCTCTGAATTGACATCGGAGATGGTTGGAGAATTTCTGGAGGAACGGAAGCGCTTCGGCAATCATCGAACCGGCAGCTCTGGCTTGGGAGAAGAAACCATGCGGCACATCCACCGCCTGCTTCAGCAATGCTTGGATCAAGCCATACGGGACGGTCTCCTAACAGAGAATCCCGCCAAGGCATTCCGCTACCGCAAGTCCACAACGGTGAAAGCAAATATCATGACGCCTCTGGAAATGGAGGACTATCTGGATGCTGCCGAGTGGCTGGGCTACCTCCCCATGTTCATGCTGGCGCTGACGACAGGTCTACGCCAAGGCGAGCTAATCGCCCTGAAATGGAGCGACCTGGACATCGAAAGTCGGACGCTGACCATCGCAGAAAAACGTGCCGTGGTACGGCGAGAGCTGGTAGAGTACGGTAGCCAGACGAGGTCAATAAGGCTGACTCCGGAGGTGGTCGACCTTCTCATCATGGAGCACAGCAAGCACCCCAGCAGCCCGCTCATGTTTATGCACCCGGCCACGCTGAAACCCTACTCGCCGCAGATGGTGCGCCGGATGCACAATGAGATCATCAAGGAAGCGGGCATCGACCACATTCGGTATGTGGATCTCCGTCATACCTGCGCCATCCTCGCTCTAAAGAACGGCATGGATGCCAAGGAGTTGGCGCAGATGCTGGGTCACTACCGACCGACGATCACCCGGCAGAACTATGAACCCTATCTGCAGCACAAGGCGCAAAAGGATGAAGATATGCCAAAGGAAGCCACTCAGGACGAGCTGCAGCAGGCGGCAAATATTCTGGATAATCTTCTGAAATTCTGATAGCTATTCCGCAAAAGGTGTGGTATATGTTTGTGTCACATAAGCGCCCGCAGGCGCTATACACGTGAGCAACCGAGCGAAGCGAGGCACTTAGCGAATCGTAAGGAGGCGAAGCCCATGAAATACAAGCTGATCAAAGAACTGTATGACTGTTTCTACACTCCGCCGGAGCTTTCGGCTCCACGGCGAGAAATGGAGAATTGCCACAAGGCTTTGATTGAGATGCTGGAGAAACCCGAACGCCGACTGGTGCTCCAGATCATTGATGCCAAGGACCGTATTGCCGAAGACACTTCCATCGACAGTTTCATCTCCGGATTTGAACTGGCGTGGCAGCTCTCTATGGAACTGAACAACTATAAAAACGAGCGCTTGGCCTCTTGCCGAACTGGGAGACTGGGCGCTCGTTTCGTATCCCAAAAGGAACATCATAAGGAGGAAACCACATGAGAGATAAACTATGGAGAATGGCGTATGACCGCTATCACACGCAAGAGACAGACCCCGAAAAAAGGAAAGAAAACGAGGAACGGTATCACGCACTGGTAAAGATGCTGGCAGCTGTAGAACGGCAAAACCTGCTGCAGGACATTGAGGAGAAGAAGCTTCTCAACTGTGATGCCGACTTTGAGAGCTTCATTGATGGACTTGAGGGGGCGATGATGCTCTTGGCTGAAATGGCAAAATATCCGGAAATTAAACAAATAATAGAGGAGAATATGAAATGAAAAAGAGAATCATCGTTACCGCGGCGATTACCGCCTGCCTGGCCTTGTGGGGCGCCGTGTGGCCGCAGGCCGAAACGGTCGGGGAACCACCCGCATCGCCCCAAACACCCGCCGTAAGCGCCCCAGAGCCGATTGTCACAGAGGTCAAATTAGAAACAGAAATCGATTTTCCAGCAGAGAAAGAAAAGGCTGCGACTCCACAGCCGGAGCCTCCCCATGAAACCACCAATGAGTCGGAGCCTGCACCAGTGGAAGCGTCTGCAGCTCCCGACACACGACCAACGTCTGCACCAGAGCCTGCTCCGGAACCTATTCCTGCACTCGCCCAGGTACAGGCGGTCACTGGCCCGCAGTCCGGCGATATGGTCTATGTGGAAGGCTTCGGTTGGCTGGAGTACCAAGGGCCAAATCACTGCGAATACGGCGCGGACATTTACGAAAACGGCAACAAAATCGGCATCATGGGTTGACCTCAAAAATTGCGCCGCATAAACAATGAAATAGCCTCATTAAAAAATCGGTGATAAATGTCGGCGACAAAAATCGGCGATAAATCTAACAAGCCTATAGTCCGACTTTGCAAGCACGTTTTATTGGACACAATTTCTGGTAAAGTAACACTAAGCAATAGAACGTAAAAATGGAATCTGGCAGCGGTAGGTCTGTTACAAGGCAGAATTACAGAAAATACTATCATAAATCGTCGCTCGATGTCGCAAAGCAGATTGACATATGAACATCGATGAAATATACTTAAGTATATACTTACGTATAAATAGAGGTGCTATATGCTGAAATATCAATTTCCCGCTGTAAAGGGCTGTCAGGCCGGAAAAGATTACTATATATGCATGGTTCCCCTTGGGTTAATGAGTAAGATTTTTGTGACCGATAGTAGCGATGTCCCGGCCGAGTATCGCGCCCAAAGAAAGCTCAACGAGGCGCGTATTCCCGAAATCTGTGGATACATCTTGTCTAATCGAGATTCATATGTTTTTTCTGCTCTGGCCGCATCTGTGGACGGTGACATGAAGTTTGTCCCTGCTGACAGCAATGAGAATGCAGGCATTCTGGAAATCGATATGACCGCTTCCTTCCTAATCAACGATGGCCAGCATCGAAAGGCGGCCATTGAGGCAGCGATTGCCGAAGACGAGAGCCTGAAAGAAGAAACGATTTCGATTGTCCTTTATAAAGACCAGGGACTTCAACGGAGCCAGCAGATGTTTACTGACCTCAACAAGCATGCTGTTACCACATCGAAATCCCTAAACACGCTATATGAGTCGAAAGATCCTGTCGCACTAATCACGAAGAATGTCGTCAACTCCATCAGCTTTCTACGTAAGTATACTGACAAGGAGAAAGACAACCTTAGCAAATATTCCTCTAACATCTTTACACTTAACACCTTCTATACAGCTAACAAGCGCATCTGTAAGGTGATCCATGATCAGGAAAATGCTGAAAAACTCATTCATACATTTTGGAATCACGTGGTTGTTAATATGCGTGAGTGGAACGAGATGGACAGTGGTGAATTAAGTAAAAAAAGTTTGCGAGAGGATTATATCACAACGCAAGGTCTGATTATCTTGGCACTGGGACGCTTGGGAGAATTCTATTGCGTGAATCCTCAGATTAACATGGCGAAGTCGTTGAAGGGATTAAAGAAAATCGACTGGCTTCGAAATAATGAAGCGTGTTGGATGAACCGTGCAATTAAACCTAATGGAAAGATCAACAGAAATGAACAAGGTATCTTTTTGACATACATTCAAATTAAGCGACTTCTTTCTCTGCCAATCAGTGATGAGGAGGCAAAAAAAGAAAGAATCATGATGGGATAATCCTGGAGAACTCAAATGGAACAGAATACATTTAATTCAAATAACATCGATGCCGGAAGCAAAATTGCCAGTTTTCGAGTAAAACAAAGTATGCCATATGAATTCAAAGTGAATTATGCGCGCATAAGAGCATGGGAATTCTACAATGAATGTGGAAAAAGGGACTTGGATTGCTATGTTTCAGTAGGGGGACTTGACAGTATTACACTGTTCTTCTTCTTGAAATCAATAGGAATAGATGTGCCAGCGGTATCAGTCTCTTCGCTCGAAGATGTTAGTATCCAAAAAATCCACAAACAGATTGGAGTTATCTCACTACCACCAGCAGTTAGAGCTGATGGTACGCGATGGAATAAGCAAAAACTAATCCAAGAATTTGGTTTCCCTGTACTCTCCAAGGAAATCGCCCGTAAAATTGAATTGCTTCAAAACCCAACTCCCAATAACAAAACCATAAGGCATGCAATTGTTACAGGCGAAACTGGTGAATATGGTGGATTTCAAAAGCATTCAAAAATGAAACTTGCGCAGAAGTGGCTCGAAAAATTCGGTGGATTAGAAAATGAAGAAGAAGGCGTGAATTATCAAATTGCACCGTTTAAAGTCTCCTCGAAGTGTTGCTATTACCTCAAAGAAAAACCGTGCTTTGATTGGGCTAAAGAGCACAATTGTGTACCTTATTTAGGGTTGATGGCATCCGAAGGCGGAAGACGTGAGAAGTCTTTAATGCTGAATGGCTGTAACTACTTTGGAAAAGGTACCATTCGTTCGGCTCCATTTGCAATTTTTAATAGACAGGATTTATTACAGTTGGCACTTGATTTAAAGGTCCCTGTCCCTGAGATTTATGGAAGCATACTGAAGGATGAAGATGGTCATTTGTATACTTCTGGAGAGCAGCGAACCGGATGCTCGATGTGTGGATTTGGAATTCAGCTCGAAAAACGGCCTCATCGATTCGATCGGCTACGGGAACGGAACTACAAAGAATGGGATTTTTGGATGAATAGGTGTTGCTTTGATGAAAACGGAACACCGTATGGCTGGGGAAAAGTTTTAGATTATCTCGGAATTGGGTGGCGAGATATTCCGGATCCACATAACAGAAAAAAGTAAGGATGGGAATTCACAATGCCATATACAGGTAAGTTTCAAGTATTTGAAGATATCATTAAAGAAATTATGATCGTCTACAAGCACGACAGCCGTCCGTGGCTTATTGGCTACAGCGGTGGCAAAGATTCTACTTTGCTGGTCAGTCTTGTATATGAAGCCATGAAGCGGTTAAAGGATGCTGGCGCTAAGCTTGACAAAACCGTTCATGTCATTACATCCGACACGATGGTTGAAAATCCCATCGTAAAGAATTACATGCACTCATCCTCGGATAACATCAACCGAGCAGCGGGAAAAGATCGTCTCAACATCAAAGCCAGTGTGATCTACCCGGAGCCGGAACAGACATTCTGGAGCCGGGTCATTGGCCTGGGCTATCCTACCCCAGAGCCTCCCGGATTCAGATGGTGTACCGACAGGCTGAAAATCATGCCGATGAATAAGTTTGTCAACGAGCGAATCAAGGAGAGCGGCGAAATCATCATTCTTCTCGGCGTCCGCAAGGGCGAAAGTCTAACTCGAATGAAGACCATTACCGCACGGGAAATCGAAGGCAAACTGCTGAATATGCATAATGACATTCCCAATGCTTATGTCTACAATCCTATTACTGAAATCCCTAACGATTTGGTCTGGGAATTCCTCTTAAAAGGCGATTGCAGAAGTCCTTGGGGAAGTGACATGAAGTATTTGTTCAGTCTTTACCAGGGCGAAAACCTTGGTGAAGAAAAGAGCGTTTTGGGTGAGGTCGACCGTGAGAAAATTCCGATAACCGGCAACTCCAGATTTGGGTGCTGGTGCTGCACCATGGTGAAAGAGGATAAGTCGTTACAGAACTTCATCAACAAAGGTGCTACGGAACTAATTCCGCTTAGAGAATTCAGAAACGAATTGCTCAGAATGCGGGAGAATAGTCAATATCGGGATTCTAAGCGCCGCAACGGTTCTGTCTATAAGAAGTCAGACGGAAGCTTTGGAATGGGACCGTTTACACTTGAAGCGCGATGCCTCATTCTCGAAAAACTCCTCGACCTCGAAAACAGGACAGGCATGGAGCTGATTACAGAAGCTGAACTGAAAGCAATTGACAAGATGTGGGACGAGGAAGGCGACCTTACATGTCGAGCACTCGTTGAAACCTACCATAAGGTCAAAGGCAAAAAGCTTCCATGGGATGATTATAAAACTCCGCGATTTGATGATGAGGCGATCCAAGCGATCAGAGATGTTGCAGATAAGTATGATATCCCGGTTGAATTGATTACGAAGCTGATTGTTTCTGTAGATACCAATAAGCACATTACGAAGAACAACAAAATGCAAAAGGCATTTGACAGCATTATTGGACAAGGCTGGTTGCACTATAATTCTGTCGAGGGAGCATTGAACCATGAAGATTAAGCGCATACAAGTAAAAAACATAGGTCCATATGTCAACGAAAATGCCTTCGATTTTGATGTATCAGACATTACTAAAAGAATGGTACTGATCGGCGGCAAAAATGGTGCAGGTAAAACGACACTGTTTAACGCTATCAAAATATGTCTCTACGGCTGCGTTGCATATGGCTTTGAATCAAACAACGCAAAGTACTTTGCCGAGATAGAGAAAATTATCAATGCCAATGAAAAACTGCAAAAAATTGGTGAGGCAGAAATTGTCATTGACTTGCTGATGGATGACGGAAAGTACGATCACACATACACGTTTGTCAGATCATGGAGGGTAGCAGGCAAGAAAATAGCAGAAACCTTTACTGTGTACAAAGACGGCGAGACACTTTCTGAGACAGAAAAGAGTGATTTTGAGAGCTATCTTTTACAGACACTGCCCCCCAATCTCTTCCGCTTCTACTTCTTTGACGGCGAAAAAATCAGTGATTTCGTGTTCAACAGCAGCAAAAACTCCGACTTTAAGGATGCGTTTTTAAAGCTCTGCAGCCTTGATACGATGGAGATTATTCGGGAAAACTTCCGTAGAATTTCTCGTAGCAAGGCAAAGGGGACCATGACGCTTTCAGCGGAATACGATAGATGCCTTGAAGCAGACAATCTGATTGCACAGAGAGTAGAATGCGCTGAGGATGAATATCGAGAGATTTCCAATGAGATTTTGATTATTGATCAGAGGCTTGCGTCTCTTGAAAAGGCATACGCCAAGGGTGGCGGTATTTCTAAAAAAGAATGGCGCTCTATGCAAGATCAGATTGCAAAAGAGGATGCTCGCCGTGAGGGACACCATAAATGGCTCAAAGAAATGGCCAATAATGTGCTCCCATTTATTATCCTTAGAACTCAACTGGAAGAACTAAAGGCCCAAATTGCACTGGAACACAAGGCACAGGTCGATGCAAATGTAAAAAGCACAATTGATACCCCGGAAATCAAGTCGATCATCTCCGGCGTGTTGAGCCGGGCAAATATAGAATTAGCCGACGATATTTCTGAAAAGGTTATCTACGAGATTGCCAGCTATGCCAGCCACACTTCACAGATAACGCCCATTCTCAATTTGTCTGACTTCGACAGATTTGAACTAACTGCAAAAATCAACAGTCTCCTGGCTTATGACACCAACCGTGTCAAAGAAGCGACTGATGACATTAAGGCTTCTTTAAAATGCGTAAAACGCATCCGAAAGAAAATGGAGCGGAGCAGTATCGAAAACTATGATGGATACTTGCAGATGAAAAGCGATTTGAATGAGCAGAAGTCCAAATGCACGCAACAGCTTCTGGAAGTAGATAAAGAATTGCAAGAACTACGCGCACAGAAAGCGATATCTGCATCTAAACTTTCCAAGGCTAAAAGTGATTATGAGGCTCTCTTGAAAAAGCAGTCCATTAACGATATTTCAGCGCGTGCACTACTGGCATTTGATGAACTCCAAAAGACGCTTTACGATAAGAGTATTCGTTTAGTCGAGACGGGATTTAGCCAATTCTTCGCAAGTCTGATCAATAAATCTGATTTGATTGATGGAATCCATATCGATGATAGTCTAAATGTTCTTCCCTATAAAAACAAACACTTTAAAGCTGATGAAATACGTAAAATCATTGGTAAGAACGGTGTTGAGTATCTTATTGCTCAAATCGGCCTGTATGCTTACGAAGTCCTGCAGCAAAAGCTTATTGCCGGTGAAACCGAGTTTGAACTGCCGGTTGAGGTAAAGCAACAGCTTTCTGCAGGAGAAAAGCAAATCTTCATTATGGCACTATATCAAGCACTTTCGCAGCTCAACAAAATCAATGTGCCTTACATCGTAGACACACCGTTTGCGAGAATCGATAAGGAACATCGAGGAAAGATCCTGAGTCAGTTCTTCAAAAAACTCAATGGTCAGATTATCATCTTGTCTACCGATGAGGAGATTGTTGGTGAGTATCGCGAGAGCATATCGGACATCATTTCCAATACATTTGTCTTGAACCACACAGCAAACGGAAATACTGAAATCCTGGCAAACACTTATTTCGGAGGCAATCACAATGACTAATAAGCTTCGTACGTCACAAAAGACCCAGGAGATATTCAACTCGTTAGGTCAATCATTGAGATTGCAGCCATTTATCCTATCTAAACTGGCAATCGCACTGTCGGTCAGAAAGGGACAACTTCAAGCCGATGACTTTAAGACTGATAATAATGGCTTGGAACTGAGTCGGCAGGTCATTTTCGGTGATCACGATTTGCTGTTTAAATCTCTCATCATTAACAACGAGGGCAAAGTGATTCGCGAGGATGACTATTTCCCTGGTTTGGTAAAGGCCCATTTGGATCGAGGAGCAAAGCTTCTCGAAGATGAAAAACGGTACAGCAAAGATTTCTATAATCATCTGTGCCATCTGGATGACAACATCTAAAGGAGGTTTATATGGATTATCCAAAGGTCAAAGTCTGTTTAGATACCTCAGAAGATAACCTGATAGATGAATTGTATACGCCGTGTTTAAAGTGGGCTGAACGCTTTGACCGAGGCGTCGGCTACTTCACAACAGGGTGGCTCACATACAACGTCGCAGGATTATCCGACTTCGCCTCTCGCGGAGGAAAAATGCGCTTAATTACAAGTCCCATTCTTTCCACAGAGGACACGGACGCAATTATTGGAGCTGAGAACCAAGATGGTAGCGCATTTCTGCGCCTCGAAGCAGCTCTCCTCGAAAATGTTGAGATACTCAAACAAGAGATGGAAGCAGACATTATAAATGCATTCTCCTGGATGCTGTATGATGGAATTATTGATATGCGTTTTGCAATTCCTTGTGAAAAGTTGGAGGAAGGAGACTTTCACGATAAATTTGGCATTTTCTATAAGGGCAACGATGCGCTATCCTTCTCTGGCTCTATCAACGACAGCAAGCATGGATTCCAAAATTATGAAAGCATAAAAGTCTTCAAAACGTGGGCTGGTACACAGGAGTATGTCGATGCGGATACCGCTCGTTTCGAGAAAATCTGGAATCGAAAAGACCGCAATCTCAAAATGTTTACCATTCCACAAGCAGTTAAAAACAAAATATTTGAATTGCGTTCCCCGGATAGGCCGTATTCTTTGCCGGCAGGTTCGAGTAAATGGGTTCATCAGGACATAGCAGTAAAGACCTTTCTGGAAAAAGAGCATGGCATTCTGGCAATGGCTACCGGAACCGGAAAGACTGTTACTGCATTGAGGATCATTAACCAGTTGTTTGAAGAAGGCAGAATACATCGGGTCATTATTACAATGTTTGGCAATGACTTGCTTGATCAGTGGGCCAAACAAATGCGAGAGAAATATAAGAATAAGCAAATCTATTACCATTATGAATCTCACAAAGAAATTAGTAAGTTTATTATGCATCCGGACAACGCAATCCTGCTCATTTCCCGAGATGCGGGAAACTTATCTAAGCTTTTGAATCTGTTTAGCCGTGCTCCCGGTGACTATAAAAACGATACGCTATTTGTATTCGACGAGGTTCATGGCGCGGGATCGAGTTCCTTTGTGGAGAACCTTACCGGACGCATTTCACCATATAGATATCGTCTTGGCCTGAGCGCAACACCCGAGCGAGAATACGATGATGTAGGTAATGATTTTTTGCAGTCTGAGATCGGAGATATCATTTTCACTTTTTCTCTTGAAGACGCTATCAAAAAGGGTATTCTTTGCGAGTTTGAATATATACCATTACCCTACATTTTGACGGATGAAGAGAGAGCAAAGAAAAAGAAGATTATAGCGGCCTTTAATGCCAAGAAGGAGGCTGGAGAATCTGTTGATGAGAAAGATATGTTTACACAGCTTTCTATGGTCAACAAAACAGCTATCAATAAAATCGACGAGTTTGAAGCTCTGGTTGCTAAAAACCCCAATTTATTGAGAAAGTGCATTATTTTTGTGCAAACGAAAGATTATGGTGAATTGCTCCAAGATGTTCTCGTTAAGTATACAGATCGATATCATACCTATTATGCCGATGATGAAAAGTCAAGACTTGACGATTTTGCAGAAGGTCGAATCGAATGTCTGCTTACGTGCAAGAAAATCTCCGAAGGCATCGATATTAGCAGCGTGACCAATATCTTCCTGTTTGCATCGGATCGTTCTAAGTTAGTTACGACTCAAAGAATTGGCAGAGCGTTGAGATTGGACAAAAAGAACCCGAACAAAAAGGCAATCGTGATAGATTTTATACTTGAGGATGCCGTGGAGAACGACAATAATGCGGATCAGGAACGGAAGGAATGGCTGACCGGCCTTTCCAGAACGAGGAGGACCGAGGATGAGGAATAAAACAATAGAAGCAACTATTGATAGAGTAATTGATAGTTCAGATTACCCGTCCGATTTCAAAAATGCGTTCAAACAGTTTATAAAGAATAAATTCGACGATAACTCCAAAGAAAGTGATTTGAAGCGGATCCTGTCTTTACTTCCGGATGAAACGGAGGATGATGACTGATGAAGATGTCAATTCTTGAACTCGAATATAAGAATATTCGAAAAATCTCTTCGCTACAGATTTCTTTCCGGAATGACACCGGCGGCGTCATTAAGAACAATTTTGTGATGATGGCAAATGGAACCGGTAAGACTACTACAATGACTCTTATCAAGGGTTTGTTGGATGGCAGTGCAAAAAATTGGCCTGTAGACTATGTCAAGTCTTTTGCTCCAACGACAACTACCGGCGATAAGGGCGAGTTTAGTATTACTGTAAAGTTTGATGAAAAGCAATACAAATACTTTTTGTCACTTGATTATGATTGTTTCCTATTAGGAACGCTGTAAATACAAGGCTTTTCGGAGCCTACGAACCACAAAAAATAATATTTGATCTATCACATTACACAAAAAGCCGTCCGGCGTTCAAATCGGGCGGCTTTTTTGCGTGGATAGACCGGAAGGAGGCAAAAAAATAATTACAGAAATTCAACCCGCAAAATTGTGCAACTTTCACGAAAAGGAGGATAGTGAATGGCAGATGAAAAATTGAACACAGGCCCCGGTGAGGAGAAGTTCCCGGAGGCTCCCGCTCCTGTTACGGTTGACGAGCCCCAGGCTCCGGCTCCCGAACAAACTGCCGCTCCCACACCCCAGCAGGAGGGGCCTGCCCAGCCCGAGCCCGGTGATGTGGTGGTGTCCTTTGACAAAATCAATGAGCTGATGAATGAAAAGCGGCAGACAGCCCGGGCCGAGGTAGAAAAAGAGGAGGCGGCAAAAGAGCCGGAGGAGAAAACGCAGGAGGAACCTCCTGCCGCTGGGGATGGCGAACCGAAAAAGGCCCGTCGGGGCCGTCCTCCAAAAGAGGAAAAAGCGGAGCCTGCTGGCAAGGAGGCGGCGAAGCCCCGCAAGGGCCGCCCACCCAAGGCGGATAAGGCGGCCCCCGGCGAGGCCACGCCGACTAAGCGAGACAAATTGTCCCGAAGTGGGAAAAAGGCTGCGGAGGTTAAAGCTGCCCCGGAACCCGAAAAGGCCCCACCCGAAAATGCGGCTCCGGCCCCGGAACAGTCTCCGCCTGAGCCAGCCGCTCCGCCCCGTCCTGTGGAGGAAGGAAAGCTGGTCTATCTGAAGCTTTCCGAAATGCATCCATTCCACACATTCCGCCCCCATCCGTTTAAGGTGCGGGACGACGCCAAAATGCAGGAAACGGTAGCGTCCATCAAGGCAAACGGCGTAATGGTTCCTGGTCTTGCCCGCCCGGAAAAGGATGGCAACGGTTATGAGATCGTGGCGGGCCATCGCCGCCATCATGGTTGTGAGCTGGCCGGGCTGGAGGAAATGCCCTTTATCGTCCGGGAAATGACTGACCACGAGGCGGTACAGGCCATGAAGGACAGCAATAAGCAGAGGGATCAGACGCTCCCCAGCGAACTGGCCGCCCTGCTGGAGCTGGAAGTGGAGGACATCAAGCACCAGGGCGGGCGGCTGAAAAATGTGGCCGAGGGCGATATTGGAAAACGCTCCGTTGAGATCGTGGGCGAGGCGCACGATATGAACTATAAAAAGGTCATGCGTTATCTGCGGCTGAACTCCCTTGTGCCGGAACTGCTGGACAAGGTGGACGATAAAAAAATGGGCTTTATGCCCGCTGTGGAGATTTCCTATATCCGCCCCAAAAACCAGCGGCTGATCGCTGTTTCCATTGACGGAGAACAGGCATCCCCCTCTCTGGCCCAGGCGAAAAAGCTCCGGGAACTGGACAAGGACGGGAAACTCAATGGTGATGTCATTGATGGCATCTTATCAGAAAAGAAAAAGGAGGATCGAGGCGTGATTATTTCTACCGCTGAACTGGAAAAGTATTTTGGCAAGGAGGCCACTCCCGCCAAAATGAAGGAGCAGATCATGACTTTGCTGGACGAGTGGAAAGAGAAACAGCCGCCCGAACTGGCGAAGGCTCCGAAAAAGATGGAGCAGGACAAGTAACCACTTCGAGACATTTTGTCCCGAGGGCCCTGCCCTCCGCATCATGGCTCTGGTGGTATATATCCCCCGTCGCCGCCTGTTTTTTCGTACAGCCGGGAGCGGGCTGTCAAGGGTGCATCGCACCGCCGTTTTACGGCGGCCTGCCCTTGACGGTCTGCCCCGGCTGTGCTATTTCCCCGGCAAGCGGCGGGGGTATATCCTCCAGAGCCGCCCCCTTTCCCATGATTGGGAAAGGGCGGGGGGATTGGGTTGAACTTTCTTATTAAAATATCGGAGGTATTGACTATGAAGCGTCCCCTTGCATACATTACTGCCGCATGGCTTGGCGGCGACAGTGAAAACGCAGAACAGGCCGCCCGCTACTGCCGGGCAGTTTATGAGGCAGGCTTTTCCCCAATCTGCCCGCCCCTTTATCTGCCCCTGTTTCTCAATGATGCAGTACCCGAGGAGCATAAAAGCGGCATCGACATGGGCCGTGACCTGCTCCGCCGCTCCCATGTGCTGGTGGTCTGCGGCCACACCATGACCGAGGCCATGAAAAATGATATTGCCGTGGCCCAGCGGCTGGGAATTACCGCCACCACCCTTGAGGGCATCCTGACCGTCAAGGGACAGGGCAAACGCTGATGGAGTCTGTTTTTGAGGCTTTCATTTCAAATCCTGCCCTTTACAGTGCGGGGCATCTGGTGGGGGAAACGCTGCATTTCCCCACCAACACGGAGGAGGTGCAGTCCCTCTTAAAGCGGATCGGCGTGGACGGGGTACGCTGCCAGGAATACTTTATTATCTCCTTTGACAGCGACATTCTCGGCCTTTATGACTATCTGGGCGAGTATGAAAACATTGACGAGCTCAACCATCTGGCCCATCTGCTGAAGGAGCTCTCCCCATCAGAACGGGAAACGCTGGAGGCGGTTATGGACAGCGGCCAGCATTGTGGCTCGGTGCAGGACTTGATCAACCTTACGCAAAATCTGGACTGCTACGACCTGCATCCCGGTGTGGACAATGAGGAAATGCTGGGCCGCCTTTATGTGGAGGATATGGAAAGTCTCGAAGTGCCGGACAATATAAAACCCTACTTTGACTTTGAAGCATACGGGCGGGACATTTCCATCAACGAAAACGGACACTTTGCACCGGGCGGCTATGTGACAAAGGTGAGTGACGATTTCCGGGAGGTCTACCACGGCCCCCAGGACATTCCCGCTGAACACAGGGTTTTTGCTTACCCCCAGCTTTCGATCCGGGAGCAGATGGCCGCTTATCAAGAAATTATTGACGGTTCCTCAAAGGAGGGGTTCCGGCGGCTGACTGAAAAACACCATGAGGAACGGTAACTGGACTTCGAGACAATTTGTCCCAAGGCGAAAGGAGGCGGTGTAACTGATTGATGAAGAAATTTCCCGGAGCTCCATAGCGATTTCTGTCCGGGCCAGCAAACTGACAGCCCGGGGGCTGGCCTATGTGCTCCGGGCGGCGGGCCGCCAGATCGCCAAACGGCATAAGAAAGCCCAAAGGCCCCACGGCAGGCAGAGCGTGAAAAAGCTCATGGCTCACGGCGAAAATGTGAACAGCATCGAGGTGGAGGCCCCGAAGCTCTTTGACCGCATGGCCCGCCGTTTCAATGTGGACTATGCTTTTTACAAAACCGGGCCGGACAAATACCTGCTGTTTTTCAAGGCAGGACAGGCGGATGCAATTACCGCCTGTTTTGAGCGGTACTCCCGCAGGTTGTTGGAACAGTCAAAATCCAGCCGCATCCCCATCCGGGAACAACTCAAAAAAGCGGCGGAACAGCTTGTAAAGGAACCGCTCAAAACACAGGAACGGACAAAGGAGGTGGTTCGTGAAGAACGATAGCATCAAAAAATACCTTATTCCTAACATTCCGTATCTGTTTATCCTGTGGGCCTTTCTCAAGCTGGGGACGGCCTACCGTCTGGCGGCGGGTGCGGATTTTGCTCATAAGCTCATGGGGCTGGGCCAGACCATTGGCCCGGCCTTTGCTGACTTTGCCCCGGGGCTTGCTCCCTTTGACTGGCTCGTTGGCATTGTAGGGGCTGTGGCGTTCCGGGTAATGGTCTATGTGAAAAGCAAAAACGCCAAAAAATTTCGGCGGGATGAGGAGTATGGATCAGCCCGTTGGGGCTGTCCGAAAGATATAGCCCCTTTCGTAGATCCAAAGTTTGAAAACAACATCATTCTGACCGGGACGGAGTTCCTTACCATGAATACCCGTCCGAAAAATCCGGCCAACGCCCGCAATCTCAATGCCTGTGTGATCGGTTCGTCCGGCTCCGGCAAAACCCGGTTCTGGCTTACCCCGCAGATTTTGCAGGCCAGCGCAGATAAAAACGGCGGATGCAGCTATGTGTGTGTCGATCCCAAAGGAGGCGTTCTCGGGCAGGTGGGTCACTTCCTGCAAAAGCGTGGGTATCGGATCAAGGTGTTCAATTCCATTGATTTCACAAAATCCATGCACTATAACCCGCTGGCGTACATCCGCAACGAGGCCGACATTCTTAAATTTGTGGACGCTCTCATTTCCAACACAAAAGGCGAAGGCAAGGAAGGCGATCCATTCTGGACAAAATCGGAAACCCTGCTTTACTGCGCCCTCATCGCCTATATCATTTTTGAGGGCCCCGCCGAGGATCGGAACATGAACACCTTGGTTGACATGATTTCCGGGATGGAGGTCAAGGAGGATGACGAGGATTTTATGAACGCCGTGGACTATATGTTTGCGGGCTTGGAAAAACGAAAGCCGGATTGCTTTGCGGTCAAGCAGTATAAAAAGTACAAACTGGCCAGCGGAAAAACAGCCAAGTCGATCCTTATTTCCTGTGCTTCCAGACTGGCTCCTTTTGACATTAAAGAAGTCAGGGAAATTACCATGTATGACGAACTGGATCTGGATATGCTGGGAGATGAACGGACTGCTCTTTTCCTTATTATGAGTGACACGGACGGGACCTTTGCATTTTTGATCAGTCTGATCTATTCCATTTTGTTTAACCGCTTGTGTGAGCGGGCGGATGATGTATATGGTGGAAGGCTTCCCATCCATGTGCGCTGCCTGATCGACGAGGCGGCAAATATCGGGCAGATCCCGAACCTGGAGCGTCTTATGGCGACCATCCGAAGCCGTGAGATCTCTGCCTGCCTGGTGCTGCAGGCGCAAAGCCAACTCAAAGCCCTGTATAAAGACAACATGGACACCATCATCGGTAACTGTGACGCCTCCCTTTTCTTAGGAGGCAAAGAAGAAACCACCTTAAAAAGCTGGAACTCCCTATTGGGGAAAGAGACCATCGACCTGTATAACACCAGTGTCACAAAGGGCAATCAGGAATCCCACGGACAAAATTTTCAAAAGCTGGGAAAGGATCTGATGTCGGTGGATGAACTGGCAGTCATGGACGGGGGTAAATGTCTGTTGCAGATCAGGGGTGTGCGGCCGTTCCTCTCCCGGAAATACGATATAACCAAACACCCAAATTACAAACTGCTTTCCGATTTTAATGAGAAGAACGCTTTTAATATCGAAAAGTTTCTTTCTACCCGGATGCCGATGCGTCCCGGTGAACGATACCGCAATTATGAAGTCACAGCCGAAGATCTGGCTTCCCAGACTTTATAAAGTTGTTCCTGCCTGTCAAAGCATGACGCCCTGGCAGGCTTTGTTTTTGTCACGATGAAAGGAGGATTTTTTGAGGATTCGTGATTCTCCCTGAAAAGTAAATAACCGCAGGATTTTTCCTGCCCCATGCCGCCGTGCTGTTTGAAACAGATTTTTTCTAAAAACAGTGCGGCGGCTTTTTTTGTTTCCGGCCTGATACGGCCATATCACAAATTAAAATTTCTGAAATTAAAGGAGGAACATTATGGCATTTTTTGCAAGCGCGATTGATACTTTGAAGATCCTTGTGATCGCCCTGGGCGCAGGTCTGGGCGCATGGGGTGTTGTAAACCTTCTCGAAGGTTACGGAAATGATAACCGTGCGACACGTTCGTAAGTGAAAAGCTTGCGCACAAAGTCGAAGGGCAATTGTAGCCCGAAACTTTGGAGAACTGATATTCCGATGGGTGAAATGAGGGGGTAACGTCCCGAAGCGCCACCCTGATACTCCGAATGGCGGGGAGCATGCAACGGCTCTCTCCAAAAGTTTATAGAGCTCGGTGAAGTCGGCAGAGAGCAACCGTAAGACTGGTTTTCAGACCAGACACGAAAGCTGTCCAGAGGTGGATGGTGTTGCCTATATGCCGGGGGTCGGATATCCATGGTGAGAATGTATGAAAATACTGACGAAATTCCGAATGTACGAGTCTAAACGTTGATGCTGTCGAAAGGCGGTACACCTTTCATGGTGGTATCTGTGGGCGAGTAAAATTGGTTGTTATGAAAGTCCATGCATCGTTACAGGCGGTGCGGTTATGCATGACCAGATACAGGCTTAGAGGAAGAACCTAAAGATATCCAATGATAGGAATATCGGAACGTGGAAAGCTGGGGATACGGAGGCGGTTGCAAGCCAATGATGTGGTGGATGGGAATACCTTCGCGAGAGGGCAATAACCATTCTTTGTTTCAGTGAAAGTAGTGGCGTAGTACCTATGAAGCCGTGAAAAAGTAAACGGTGGAGGAAAGGCCACAAGTCGAATTTGGCAAAAGAAGCACACACAAAGTGTCGCAAGCCCTGTATGACCAAATTCGATGGAACGCCGTGTGCGGTGAAAGCCGCACGCACGGTGTGGAGCCGGGGAAAAGCTGGAGATCATATCAAATGCTTACCTATGGCTATCTGGTGCTAAATCTCAGGGCATGAAGCAGCTGATGGCCGGGGGCGGGGTGGCCTTGATTGGCATTACCCTCGTGCCGCTGCTGTCCGGTCTGTTCGGCTAATCGGCAGCTCGTTTGCTTCCCATAAATCCACGGAGGGTGCCGCTTTCTGGCGGCATCCTCCCGAAAGGAGGGCAACCCTATGGATTTCTTATGGGATAAGATCACGGAATGGCTGAAAGAAATGCTCATCGGCGGTATCGTGAGCAATCTGTCCGGGATGTTCGATGCGACCAATCAAAAGGTTGCCGAGATCTCCGGTCAGGTGGGCTTATCGCCGCAGGCATGGAACGGCAGCATTTTCAGCATGATACAAAACCTGTCGGAAACCGTGATCGTCCCCATCGCAGGCGCAATTCTCGCCTTTGTGATGACGCTGGAGCTGATCCAGCTCATTACCGACAAAAATAACCTCAACGACATGGACACATGGATATTCTTCAAGTGGGCGTTCAAGTCCGCTGCCGCTGTCCTGATCGTAACAAACACATGGGCGATTGTGATGGGCGTGTTCGACGCTGCCCAAAGCGTCGTTGCCAGCGCCTCCGGGCTGATTATCGGCGACACCAGCATCGACATTTCAAGCGTCATGGTGGGTATCGAGGATCGGCTGATGGAAATGGAGCTGGGGCCGCTGTTCGGCCTGTGGTTCCAATCGCTGTTCGTGGGCATTACCATGTGGGCGCTGACCATCTGCATTTTCATTATCACATTCGGAAGAATGATTGAAATATATCTCGTCACCTCTGTTGCCCCCATTCCGATGGCGACCATGATGGGCAAGGAATGGGGCGGCATGGGGCAAAACTACATCCGCTCCCTGCTGGCGCTGGGCTTCCAAGCGTTCTTGATTATCGTCTGCGTTGCCATCTACGCCGTTCTGGTGCAGAACATCGCGCTTGTGGATGACATCATCTACGCCATCTGGACTTGCATGGGCTACACGGTGCTGCTGTGCTACACGCTGTTCAAAACCGGCAGCCTTGCAAAAAGCCTGTTCGGAGCGCATTAAAGGAGGTATCAATTTTGGCATACGTAACGGTCCCGAAGGACCTGACAAAAATCAAAAGCAAGATGCTGTTCGGCCTGACGAAGCGGCAGCTTGTGTGTTTCGGATCGGCGGCGCTTGTGGGAGTGCCGCTTTTCTTTTTGAGCAAGGGCAGCATGGGTACGACCTCGGCGGCGCTGTGCATGATCCTTGTCATGCTCCCGTTCTTCCTGTTTGCCCTCTATGAGAAAAATGGACAAACGCTGGAAGTGATCCTGGGGCACCTGATCCAATGCAAATTCATCCGTCCGAAGCGGCGCATCTATCAGACCAACAACGCCTATTCCGCCCTGGTGCGGCAGGCAAAACTGGAAAAGGAGGTACGGGCGATTGCTGAAAAGAACGGCAAAACCGGAAAACTCGCAGCCCGCTGCAAAGCGTAAGCTCACGCGGGCGGAACGAAAACAAATTGGAGCCATCATCCGGCAGGCGAAGGGCGACGGCAAGCCCCATACCGTGCAGGACAGCATCCCGTTTTGGAACCTGTACCCGGACGGCCTGTGCAGGCTGGACGACCGGCTTTTCTCCAAGACCATAGCCTATGAGGACGTCAACTACCGTCTGGCGGGGCCGGACGACCAGCGGGATATCTTTGAACGCCTCTGCGATTTCTATAACGGCTATGATCCCTCCATCGGCGTGCAAATGACCCTGAGCAGCCGCCATGAGGACAAGAACGGAAACCTGTTCGGCATGGACGCCCAGGGCGACGCGCTGGATGATATGCGCGTGGAGGCGTCCGGCATCCTGCAAATACAGTATGAGCGCGGCAACAACGGCTTTGTAAAGCGCAAATATGTCACGCTGACCATCGAGGCGGAAAATCTTCCGGCGGCGCGGGCAAGGTTTTCCCGGATCGAGGCAGACACCCTGAACCGCTTCAAGGTCATGGGCGCGGGCGCAAGGGTGCTGGACGGCAAAGAGCGGCTGGCGCTGCTGCATGGCCTTCTCCATCCGGAGGGCGGACAATTCGCCTTTGAATGGAACTGGCTCCCGGCAAGCGGCCTGTCCGTCAAGGACTTTATCGCGCCTTCTTCCTTCGAGTTTGGCGAGACGCGGCGTTTCCGCATCGGCGAAATGTACGGCGCGGTGTCCTTTTTGCAGATATTGGCCCCGGAGATTCAGGACCGTATCCTCACGGATTTCATGGATGTGGAGGGAAACCTTCTCGTCACCATGCACGTCCGCGGCATCAACCAGAACGAGGCCATCAAGATGGTCAAGCGCAAGATCACCGATCTGGACGCCATGAAGATCCAAGAGCAGAAGAAGGCCGCCCGCAGCGGCTACGATCTGGATATTCTCCCCTCCGACCTCTCCACCTACGGCGGCGCGGCGAAAAATCTCTTGTAGGATTTGCAGAGCCGCAACGAGAGAATGTTCAATATGACCTTCCTCATGCTGCATCTGGCGCCCACGAAGCAAAAGCTGGAGATTGCCGTTTCGCAGTCGGCCAGCGTCGCCCAGACCCACAACTGCATCCTGACCCGGCTGGACTTCCAGCAGGAGGACGGGCTTATGTCCTCGCTGCCGCTGGGCCTCAACCGTATCAGGATCGAACGCAGCCTCACCACCTCGGCGCTGGCGGTGTTCGTCCCCTTCGTCACGCAGGAGCTTTTCATGGGCGGCAATGCCATGTATTACGGCCTCAACGCTCTCTCCAACAACATGATCCTGCTGGACCGCAAGCAGTCCCGGTGTCCCAACGGTCTGGTGTTCGGCACCCCCGGCAGCGGCAAATCCATGAGCTGCAAGCGGGAGATCACCTTCATCATGCTGATGACCCAGGACAACGTCATCGTCTGCGACCCGGAGGACGAGTATTCGCCTCTGGTGAAGCGGTTGGGCGGTCAGGTGATCCGGCTGTCCCCGTCCAGCACCGACTATGTGAACCCTCTGGACATCAACCTCAACTACTCCGAGGAAGAAAATCCGCTGGCGCTGAAATCCGACTTCGTGTTGTCCTTCTGCGAGCTCATCATGGGCAGCAAGACCGGGCTGGCGGCCATCGAGAAAACCGTCATTGACCGGGCGGTGCAGAAGATCTACCAGCCCTACTTTGCCGACCCTCGGCCGGAGAATATGCCGATTCTGGGCGACCTGATGGAGGCGCTTCTGGCGCAAGGCATCCCGGAGGCCGACCGGGTGGCTCAGGCGCTGGATCTGTATGTGAACGGCTCCCTCAACTTCTTCAACCACCGCACCACCGTGGACATCTGCAACCGCCTTGTCTGCTTTGACATCAAGGGCCTGGGCAAGAACCTGAAAAAGCCTGGTATGCTCATTGTCCAGGACGCGGTGTGGAACACCGTCACGGTGAACCGCTCCATTGGACGGGCCACCTGGTATTTCGTGGACGAGTTCCACCTTCTGCTGAAGGAGGAACAGACCGCGGCGTACAGCGCCGAGATTTGGAAACGCTTCCGCAAGTGGGGCGGTATCCCTACCGGGGCGATGCAGAACCCCACAGACCTGCT
>OLIY01000453.1_pt1 | contig 40655 bp, 33 predicted proteins | sample 1601431 | NCBI WGS metagenome assembly OLIY01 (sample SAMN04168659, study PRJEB22393) | human gut metagenome | biome: human gut microbiome; feature: stool | host: Homo sapiens | collected 2014-05-12
TTTTTCCTCATCGGCAGCAGCCTCTTTTGAACCACTCGCCCAGCGAGTGGTTTTCAGGATACAAAAAAGCCGCCCTGTGGATCTGTGATCCATAGGGCGGCTTTGATGTCAGTGCGTCTCCGTGGGAGAACGTCCTCATTTCATCAGCAGCATTTCCGGGCATCACAAATCACTCTTACTTTATCCGCATAGGTAAAGTAAAAGCTAAATGCGTATGCCTTGTACAGCTGCTTCATCATGTGTGGCGTTCTCCTTTCCCGAAGTTTTCTGTAAGATATCACAACAGGGAGCCACCGTCAACCGTCATATCCGCCAAAAATATTTACCCGGGGTAAACACCTCGCCAGGCACTTTCGCGCTTTAAAGTTCGGATGTATCCGGCATTCCGGCAAATCTCGGTCACTTTCCGCCGTCATTTTCCGCTGGGCATATCGACCAGAGTGCAGCCGTCCTCTGTCAGCAGCGTCAACCCGGCAGGGCGCTCCGCCAGCAGATACTCCAGCACACCGCGGCTGACGTCGTCCATCTCCCCGGCGCGGCGGATATGCACCGCCAGCGGCTGCCGCGCCGCCAGACCGGTGAGCCACCGGATAAACGCCTGGGCCACTGCCGCCGGTGCGGCCGTGACCTCACCCTCCGCGCCGGCACACACCGCCGCAGCGGGCTGTATAGCCCCCAGCACCCGCAGCAGCGTCCGGTCGTCCGGCCGCACGTCGTTCCCGACGGCGTCCAGCAGCTTCCCCACCGTGTCCGCCATCCAGAAGCAGGGCACCGCCCGGAGGCAGTAGGTCCGCACATGCAGGCCCGGCGCATCAGTCCGCGCCGCCGCAGGCTCCTCTGGCGCAGCGGGCGTGGCCTTCAGCTCCGCGTATTTCTGCGTGATGGCGCTGCCGGGATAGATCTCCAGGTTGGAGGCCAGCCGGTTGCGGAACTCGTTGAAAAACCGGATAGCACGGCTGCGGTCGCCGCCGCGCTCATACAGCGTCATCAGCCGCAGGGCCAGCTGCTCGTTGTAGGGCTCGTATTCCATGACCCGCTCCAGAATGCCCACGGCCTCCGGCAGCATATCCCGCTGCTCATACAGCTCCGCCGCCTTCATCAGCAGCCGGTTCTTCCGCTTCTCATAATAGATGCGCTGGCTGAGGATCAGCTCGTTCAGGTCCTCGCAGTGGTTGAAATAGTACCCCTCCAGCAGCTCGCCGCCGAAGGCGTCACACGCCCGCTTCAGCTCGTCCGCCGACCGGGTCTCCGGGTCGATCTCGTCGATGGTCTGCAGATCGCAGATATAGTCGTATGCCCGGTCGATGCAGCAGTACTCCCGGTCCAGCTTGATGAGCGACCGCCCGCCCTCGCCGGTATCGGTGCTCTTTTTGATCTTCCACAGGGTATAGCGCAGGTTGTATTTTGAGGCGCTGGCGGCGCTGTCCGGCCAGAGGTAGGCCGCCAGCTTCTCCCGCGCGTAGTAGTCCCCGCCCCGCAGGAACAGGATACACAGCAGGGCGCACCCCTTGTTGCCCAGCTCCGGGGTGATGTCCGTGCCGTCGCAGATGACCTGCGGCTTGCCAAACAGTCTGATCTGAAGCATGGCCGTCACCTCACTGCCGGCTGTGCAGCACCGACCCGGACTTGATGGTCACGGTCACGTCGGTCTGCTCCAGCTGCTCTGCGGGCACGGCGCGGATGTCGCGGTCCAGCACCACGATATCCGCCAGGTATCCCGGCGCCAGCTTTCCCTTGCGCTTGTCCTCAAACAGCGCGTAGGCGCCGTTGACGGTGTACATCTCGATGGCCTGCTCCACGGACACGGCGCACTGGGGCACGGCGCGGTTCACCGCCGCGTGGATGCCCAGCATGGGCCGCGGCTCCGTCACGTCGCTGTCCGACCCGCCGCACACCACCGCGCCGGCGGCGAACATGGCGGCAAAGTTGTTGGAGCGCAGATAGCGCTCGCCCACCCGGCGCTCGTACATACCGCCCTTGCCGCCCCACAGATAGGCGTAGGCCGGCTGCACCGAGAAGATCAGCTTCATATCCGCCGCCCGGGCGATCTGCTCCGGCGTGGCCATGATGGCGTGCTCGATGCGGTGGCGCAGGGCGGTGCTGCCGCCCTGACGGATGGCCCTCTCATGGGCCAGCAGCACGGACTCGATGGCCCGGTCGCCGATGCTGTACAGCGCCAGCTGCATATCCTGCCGGTAGCACTGCTGCACGAACTCGTCCAGTCCATCCTGGGGCAGGAAGATCTGTCCCCGGTAGTCCGGCCGGTCCGCGTAGGGTGCCGACAGGGCAGCGCTGTGGCTGGACAGGGTGCCGTCCACCATAATATTGCCGCCCACCCGGCGCAGCCCCAGCTTCCAGACCTTCGCCAGGTCCATGGTCTGATAGAACAGCGGCATATCCACCGGGAACTCGCCGCTGTGGGCGTAGATGAACTCCGCGTCCCGGTCGTCGAACAGCCAGCCGCCCTCGATGGCCGCCACGGTGGTGATGCCGTTTTCCAGCAGCCGGGACATGGCCAGATGGATGGCCTCCATGCGGAACTCGTCCGGCAGGCTCCGCAGCACATTGGAGCGCAGCACATAGTTGGCGTTCCGCCGGAAAATGCCCGTGGGCAGGCCGCTGCTGTCCAGCTCCACACCCTCCAGGGAGAAGGGAACCTTGTAATACAGCAGGGCATGGGTGTTCAGCATACTGACGTGGTACTCCTTGGAGAACAGCACCACCGGACTGTCGCTGCAATACTTGTCCAGCACATACCGGTCCGGAAAACGCTTTTCCTCGAACTGCGACTCCTCCACCTGGCAGCCCAGCACCGCGCCCTCCCGCTTTTCGGCGGCGGCCAGCATCTCGCCCAGCTCCCGGTGGGACCGCGCACCGCCTAAATCCACGCTCATCATGTTCACAGCGGTCTGCATCACATGGAAGTGGTTGTCGATAAACCCCGGCAGCACCGTGCCGCCCCTGGCATCGATGACCTGCGTGCCGGGGCGCACCAGCTTCTGCCAATCATCGCCGCGTCCCGCGGCGCAGATCATTTTCCCCGCCGCGGCCACCCAGTCGGCCCCGCCATCGCCGCACATGGTCACGCAGCGCCCGTTTTTAATGATGATATCCGCGTACATAGCGTCCCGTCCTCCTGTTGAAAGCCGTGTTGTGTTATGGCCGTATTGTACACCAGGGCGGGCCGTCTGTCCAGTGGCGCTGTGTCCCCGGCGGCAAATGTACCAAAACGTTTGTTGAAAAGCACGGCATGATTTGCTAAAATGTTTAGTAACAACGGAAATTCAACGCTTTTCCCACGCGCGGCGCAACATCTCCCGGTTACAATGACATCAAACCGAGGCGGAGCACGGCCGGCGCGGCCCCTCTCCGCCCTCCCGAAAAAACGAAAGGACAGGGATGTATATGAGCGTTTTGATTTTGAACCGCGAGCAGGTCAAGCAGGTCATCTCCATGAAGGAAGTCATCCAGGAGGTGCGCGAGGTCTATCGTCTGAAATCCCAGGGCAAGTCCGTGATCTGGCCGCTGGTCAACTATGAATTCGTGGACGAGCACGCCGCCATGGACATCCGTTCCGGCTATATCAAGGGCGTACAGCTCCACGGCCTGAAGATGCTGAACAACTTTCCCGAGAACCGGGAAAAGGGCCTGCCGCCCTTCAACGGCATTATGATGGTCTACGACTCCAACACCGGTATTCCCGTCAGCGTCATGGACGCCTCCTACGTCACCTGTATGCGTACCGGCGCCGCCGGCGCGCTGGGCGTGGACCTGCTGGCCCGTAAGGACGCCAAGCACCTGTTCATCCTGGGTGCCGGCAAGCAGGCTCCCTTCCAGATCGCCGCCACGCTGCTGCTGCGTCCGGCCATCGATAAGGTCTACATCGCCGATCCCATGTTCCCCGACAACGCGGTGCAGTTCGCCGCCCATATTGCCCAGCAGCTCTCCGATGACTTCGGCATCGACGCCTCCGGCGTGGAGTTCCTGCCGGCGCTGGATCTGGCCGCCGCCGTGGGCGACAGTGACGCCATCATCACCGTCACGCCCTCCCGCAAGCCCATCATCCAGAAGGCGTGGCTGAAGCCCGGCACCCATCTGAGCTGCCTGGGCTCCGACATGGAGTCCAAGCAGGAGATCGAGAGCACCATCTTCCAGGGCGCCGCCTTCTACGCCGACGACCGTGCCCAGTGCATCCGCGTGGGCGAGATGGAGCTGCCCATCAAGCAGGGCGTCGTCAGTGCCGACGACATCACCGGCGAGATCGGTGACCTCATCGACGGCAAGGTCCCCGGCCGCACCAGCGACACGCAGACCACCATCTTCGACGCCACCGGCCTGTACATTCTGGATCTGGCCGCCGCCAAGGTAGCCATCGACCGCGCACTGGCCGAGGGCGTGGGCTTACAGGCCGACCTGTAACCCCGCGGAATATATCCGCTTACCCTACAAAACAGACGAAATGAGGAGGACAATAAAATGAAACTGGCATGGTTTGGTGTGGAAGAGTGGCTGAATCCCATGGACTCTCTGGCCCGTATCAATCTGGGCAGCAGCTGCGTCAGCGCCCTTCGTATGGACGAGCTGTTTGACCTGACCGGCGAGGATCTGGACGCTTTCCTGAACGAAATGCGTACCATGAGCCTGCATTATCACCACGGCGACGCCACCGGCTCTCCCCGGATCAAGGCGGCGGTGGCCGGCATTTACCCCAAGGGCAATGTGAAGCCCGAGGAAGTCATGATCACCCACGGCGGCACCGGCGCCAATGACCTGGTGCTGATGAGCGTGCTGGAGCCGGGTGACAACTGCGTGGTGATCAAGCCCTCCTATCAGCAGCACTACGATATCCCCAAGGGCAGCGGCATCGAGACCCGCGTGGTCCAGCTGAAGGCCGAGGATAACTATCAGCTGGATTTCGACGCCCTGGACAAGGCCTGCGACGACAACACCAAGATGATCGTCCTGACCAACCCCAACAACCCCATCGGCGTGACCCTGTACGACGAGGGCCTGCGTAAGGTCGTGGACATCGCCGCCAAGCACGACGCCTGGATCCTCTGCGACGAGGTCTATCGCGGACTGGACGAGAACTATATGCCCTCCATTCTGGACTACGGCTACCACAAGGCCATCTCCATCAGCAGTATGTCCAAGATGTACTCCATGGCCGGCACCCGTATCGGCTGGATCGTCTGCCGCGACCACGAGATGTACGAGGTCATGAAGACCCGCCGTTCCTACAACACCATCTGCTGCGGCATCTGGGACGAGATCATCGCCTCCATCGCGCTGGAGCATTACCAGGCCCTGTGGGCCCGCGCCCGTTCCATTCTGGAGCCCAACCGCAAGATCGTGGAGGACTGGGTGGCCTCCCAGCCCCACCTGCACCTGCGTGCCAAAGCCATGGGCACCACCTGCCTGATCGACTATGATTACGACGTGGACTCCGAGACCTTGGCCAAGGACGCCATGGCCACCGAGCAGATCCTGGTGGTCCCCGGCGACTACTTCGATATGCCCAAGACCATCCGCGTGGGCTATGGCGCCTTCCGCGATCCCCAGGTGCTGAAGGCCGGCCTGGAGGAGTTCGGCAAGTACCTGGAGAAGTACAACTAACTGACACATCCCTCTCTCACAAATTTCTTCCCCCCTGCGGCACGCGCCGCAAAACAAGCGCCCGGCTTCTGCCGGGCGCTTGTTTTTTCCGTATTCCGTTGGTGCTCACACCCGCGCCCAGCGCATCCAGCCGTCCTCGAACAGGGCTGTCAGCCGCCCCGTGTCCTTCAGCCACGCCAGATAGGACCGCACCGTGCTGCCCACCAGCACATACTGCTCAAAGCTCATGGTCAGCCCGTAGGCGGCAAACAGCTGCTGCAGGATGTCCTCAAAGCCGCAGGGCGCGGCGCAGAGGTCCACGATCCTCTCCGCGATCTCATGCACCTTCCGGATATTGTACTGCGCCAGATCGGCGATGTCCTCCGTCACCTCCGTGTGCGCGGGCACAAATACCTTCGCCGTCATGGTCTGCACCTGCTCCAGCGTTTTCAGGTACCCGGCCACGTCGTAAATAAAGCCGATCTGGTACTTGTCCAGTATCTCCCGGCTGGAAAGGCAGTCCGCCAGAAACACCACGTCGTCCGGCGTCCGAAAGCCTACCATGTCGAAAAAGTGTCCGGGCAGGGGGATAGACGCAAAGCCCTCCGGCAGCTTGTCCGCCGTCAGCTCCGCCGCGTCGCTCTCCTGTGCCAGCAGAAACTTGTGCCGCAGGTCCTTGGGCGGATATCCGCCGTAGAGAAACGACGGCTCCAGCACCGGGTGCCGGGTAAACGCGCAGTCGATTCCCGGCGCGTAGATCCTGCAGCCCGTCTGTCCCTGCAAATACCGGTTCCCGCCGATGTGGTCGGCGTTGGCGTGGGTGTTGTAGATCGCCGTCAGCTGCCAGCCGTTGGCGTCCAGCACCTGCCGTATCCTCCGCCCCGCGTCCTTGTCGTTGCCGCTGTCGATCAGGCAGACGTTTTTCTCATCCAGCCGGAAGAGGCCGATGTTGGTGGGGCTCTTGATGTAATACGTCCCCTCGGTAAGCTGTATCAGTTCGTACATAGCGGTATCCCCTCCGTTACTTTTTTGTATCGCCATCCGATCATGTTTTGTTGCTTCCTTGTCCTGTCATCCTATCAGTTTTTCCGCCTCTTTGTAATGTCATTCTATCATGTTTTGCTGCTTCTTTGTGCTGTCATCCTATCATATTCCCCCGCTTCTTTGTACTGTCATCCTATCATATTTCCCTGCTTCTTTGTATTGTCATCCTATCATATTTCCCCGCAAAACACAAGCGCCCGGCCGATAGCCGGGCGCCTGCGTACCTCATCTGTATATGGCGCCGCTGGCCGCCACACAGTTCTTTCCGTTGTTTTTGCAGATATACAGCTGCCTGTCCGCCTTTGCGATGAGTGAAAAGTCCTTCAATTCCAGGCCTGTCCCACACGCAACACCGAAAGAGGCCGTAACAATGTGCCGGTCCGGCAGGTCCTCTCTTGGAACAGCCGCGGCGCGCACCGCGTCAAGAAGCGCACCGGCGATACGGCGGGCCTCCTCCTCGCCGATACCCGGCAGGATCGCCACGAACTCCTCGCCCCCAAAGCGGAAGAGATACCGGTCAGCCGCCGCCAACACCCCGACCACGCTTCCGGCCACACGCCGCAGCGCTTCGTCGCCCTTCATGTGGGAGTAGTTGTCGTTGTACGATTTGAAATCATCCACGTCAAAAATAATGACGCTGACCCGTTCCGGCGCGGTTTTATCGGCAATGAACGTGCCATACGTCTCCATCGCCTTTTTATTCAGTGTTTCCGTCATCACGTCGTTGTAGGCCAGCTTGATGAAAGCGTGACCCATTTCCTTGATGTGCCGTTCGTTGGCAGACTGCCGAAGGAAGATGGACCGCAGCACGATAAAACCTACAATGATGGAAAATCGCAGCAGGAAATGCTTGAACAGATCATAGTTCTCCGCGTAGGGAAGCTGTCCGGGCAGCCACCAGCTGATCAATATCAGAACACATACCGCCACGGTATCCACACGGCGGTATGTGGGCGCGATCATGATCGCAAACAGATAGCACATGGAGATGGACAACCCGACCCGGTGAAAGTTGCAGGAGACCATAAAGACGGTAACGCTGGCGATCACCACCCCATAGTAGGCCAGCAGCGCAAACCGCGCCGGCGGCGCATCGTATTCTCCTCCACGCTTTTTATAGGCGATCGTAAACACCAGCATCGCCAGCGAGCCGCCGATCATCATGTAAAGCGGCACCATGTCAATGGGGATCATCGAGCGCGCCGCGATGTTCTTGACCAGGTAGATCCCGTTGGTCAGTATAAACAGAATGGCTGCATAAAATACGACCGAAAAATTCTGCCGCATAAGGATGCTCTCCACAGTCGGAATCTCATCGATCTGTATTCCCAGCACACGATCACTAAAGCTCTTAAACCTGGCAAACGCCATATCCGATATCCAGCAGGACACCCTCTGCACAATATCGACCTTATTCCCTCGTCTTTCCATACGATCCCTCCAGCAAATAATACGACCCCGTTTGTCTGCTTTTGTTGATCTATTGTTATATTTTACCATGCTTCCGCCCAAAACACAAGCGCCCGGCTGATAGCCGGGCGCTTGGTATTATGATTATGCGGGAAATCGAGCCCTTACTTGGCGTCCTTGATGGCAGCCTGCGCGGCGGCCAGACGGGCGATGGGCACGCGGAAGGGGGAGCAGGACACATAGTCCAGACCCACGCGGTGGCAGAACTCCACGCTGGAGGGGTCGCCGCCGTGCTCGCCGCAGATGCCCAGATGGATGTCGGGGCGGGTGGCGCGGCCCAGCTTGCAGGCCATATCCACCAGCTTGCCCACACCGACCTGATCCAGCCGGGCGAACGGATCGCTCTCATAGATCTTGTTGTCGTAGTAAGCGGGCAGGAACTTGCCGGCATCGTCACGGCTGAAGCCAAAGGTCATCTGAGTCAGGTCGTTGGTACCGAAGGAGAAGAACTCCGCCTCGGTGGCGATGGCATCAGCGGTCAGCGCAGCACGGGGGATCTCGATCATGGTGCCCACCAGGTACTTCATGTTCATACCGGCAGCAGCCAGCTCCTCGTCAGCGGTCTTGACCACCACGTCCTTGACGAACTTCAGCTCCTTGACCTCGCCCACCAGGGGGATCATGATCTCGGGAACCATGTTCCAGTCGGGGTGCTTCTTCTGGACGTTGATGGCGGCGCGGATGACGGCACGGGTCTGCATGACGGCGATCTCCGGGAAGGTGACGGCCAGACGGCAGCCGCGGTGGCCCATCATGGGGTTGAACTCATGCAGGGAGGCGATGATGGCCTTGATGTCGGCCACGGTCTTGCCCATATCCTTGGCCAGCAGCTCGATGTCCGCCTCCTCGGTGGGAACGAACTCGTGCAGAGGGGGATCCAGGAAGCGGATGGTAACGGGGCAGCCCTCCATGGCCTCGTAGATGCCCTCGAAGTCGCCCTGCTGCATGGGCAGCAGCTTGGCCAGAGCCTTCTCGCGCTGCTCCTTGGTGTCGGAGCAGATCATCTCGCGGATGGCGGCGATACGGTCGCCCTCGAAGAACATGTGCTCGGTACGGCACAGGCCGATACCCTGGGCGCCCAGAGAACGGGCGCGGGCGGCGTCGGCGGGGGTGTCGGCATTGGTGCGGACCTTCAGCCGGCGGAACTTGTCGGCCCAGGCCATGATGCGGCCGAAGTCGCCGCCCACATTGGCGTCCACGGTGGGCATAGCGCCGTCGTAGATATTACCGGTGGAGCCGTCCAGGCTCATCCAGTCGCCCTCGTGATAGGTCTTGCCGGCCAGGGTGAACTGCTTGTTGGCCTCGTCCATGTTGATCGCGCCGCAGCCGGAGACGCAGCACTTGCCCATGCCGCGCGCCACAACGGCCGCGTGGGAGGTCATACCGCCGCGGACGGTCAGGATGCCTTGGGCAGCCTTCATGCCCTCGATGTCCTCGGGAGAGGTCTCCAGACGGACCAGGACCACCTTCTCGCCCCGGGCAGCCCACTCCTTGGCGTCCTCGGCGTTGAACACGATCTTGCCGCAGGCAGCGCCGGGGGAGGCGGGCAGCGCCTTGCCCACCGGCTCGGTGGCCTTCAACGCCTTGGGGTCGAACTGGGGATGCAGCAGGGTATCCAGGTTGCGGGGGTCGATCATGGCCACGGCCTGCTGCTCGGAGATCATGCCCTCGTCCACCAGGTCGCAGGCGATCTTCAGAGCGGCGGGAGCGGTGCGCTTGCCGTTGCGGCACTGCAGCATGTACAGCTTGCCGTGCTCCACGGTGAACTCCATATCCTGCATATCGCGGTAGTGATCCTCCAGGATATTGCAGACCTTCACGAACTCGTCATAGGCCTCGGGGAACTTCTCGGCCATCTCTGCAATGGGCATGGGGGTACGCACACCGGCCACCACGTCCTCGCCCTGGGCATTGGTCAGGAACTCGCCCATCAGCTTCTTCTCGCCGGTGGCGGGGTCACGGGTGAACGCCACGCCGGTGCCGCAGTCATCGCCCATGTTGCCGAAGGCCATGGACTGCACGTTGACGGCGGTGCCCCAGGAATAGGGGATGTCGTTGTCGCGGCGGTACACGTTGGCGCGGGGGTTGTCCCAGCTGCGGAACACGGCCTTGATGGCGCCGATCAGCTGCTCCTTGGGGTCGGTGGGGAAGTCGCTGCCGATCTTGGACTTGTACTCGGCCTTGAACTGCATGGCCAGCTCCTTCAGATCCTCAGCGGACAGCTCCACGTCCTGGGTCACGCCCTTCTTCTCCTTCATGGCATCGATCAGCTGCTCAAAGTACTTCTTGCCAACCTCCATGACCACATCGGAATACATCTGGATAAAGCGGCGATAGCAATCCCACGCCCAGCGGGGGTTGTTGGACTTCTTGGCGATCACGTCCACCACGTCCTCATTCAGACCCAGGTTCAGAATGGTGTCCATCATGCCGGGCATGGAGGCGCGGGCGCCGGAGCGCACGGATACCAGCAGGGGATTTTCCAGATCGCCGAACTTCTTGCCGGTGATCTTCTCCATCTTCTCGATATACTCCATGATCTCCGCCATGATCTCGCCGTTGATCTGGCGGCCGTCCTCGTAATACTGAGTGCAGGCCTCGGTGGTGATGGTAAAGCCCTGGGGCACGGGCAGACCGATATTGGTCATCTCCGCCAGGTTCGCACCCTTGCCGCCCAACAGCTCACGCATCTTGGCGTTGCCTTCGGTGAACAGGTAACAATACTTCTTGCTCATTGCAGTTCCTCCGTATATTAAATAGTTGTACCAAACATTGAGAACAATTTATTATAGTCATATTTTTTTTTAAAAGCAACCCTGTCGCGGATATTTTTACAAAAAATGTTGTTTCCTCTGCGGACACTCGCCGTAAACCGATAACACATTTCCGTTTCCTCTATTTTCCGTCCTTTTTGGCGCAGCACCCGCAAAGCCGCCGTCCCGGCGCGCTTCTCCCGGCGGAACGGAGGGAAGATTTTGTGTCTTGCCTATTCCCCCACTCCTGTGGTATACTATTATATTGAATTAGTAGGCACTTTACCGGGAGGTACGCGCATGGTCCAGCTGCCCCAGGAAAACAGCATATTCACCCGCACCGTGCGCCGCGCCGCCGGGGAGGATCGTCTCAGCCACGCGGTCATCCTGACAGGCCGGGGCGACCTGACCGCTGCCGCGCGGTTTCTCGCCGCCGCCCACGTCTGCGAGGGAACGGACAGGCCCTGCCTGCGCTGCCGCCACTGCCGCAAGGTACTGGAGGGCATCCACCCGGACGTGATCCCCGTGCTGGATACAGAGCACAAGGAGCTGACGGTGGAGGCAGTCCGCGCCCTGCGTAAAGATGTGTACATCCGCCCCAACGAGGCCCGGCGCAAGGTATACGTCATCTCTGACTGCCGCCAGCTGAACCAGCGGGATCAGGATGTCCTGCTGAAGGTGGTGGAGGAGGGACCGCCCTATGCCGCTTTCATCTTCTGCGCCGACGCTCCCGCCGCCCTGCTGGAGACCGTCCGTTCCCGCTGTGCTCTGCTGAAATACGACGGGGAAGACGCGCCCCTCAGCGACGGTACCGCGGAGCTGTGCCGTGCGTTTGCCTCCGGGCGTCTGCTGCCGGTGACCACGGCGCTGCTCTCCCGCGAGCAGTCCCTGAAGCGCGAGACGCTGCAGGCCCAGCTAGAGGAGCTGTGGCGCGCCGCGGCCGAAGCCCTGCTGGTGCAGCAGGGCAAGGCGCGGCCAGATCCCTCCTGTGCGGAGGCAGCCCTTCTGCTGGCGGACAGGCTGACGGCGCGGCAGCTGCTGGGACTGTGCGCGGCCAGTCAGCGCTTTGCCGAACAATGTGACCAAAATGCGGGCGTGGGCCAGATATTGGGCGCCCTCGCCGTGAAATGGGAGGAACTTTTATGACCGATGTGATCTCTGTCCGCTTCCGCAGCGGCTGCAAGGAATACTACTTCGACCCCAAGGGGCTCACGATCCCCGCCGGCACCGACGTGATCGTGGAGACCGCCCAGGGCCCGGAATTCGCCCACTGCGCGGCGGGCAACCACCAGGTGCCCGATGACGCGGTGGTCAAGCCCCTGCGGTCCGTCCTCCGCATCGCCACCGACAACGACAAACACACCGCCGCCTACAACCGCAGCCGTGAGAAGGAAGCCTTCGATGTCTGCAAAAAGAAGATCCAGCAGCACAAGCTGGAGATGAAGCTGGTGCGGGTGGAGTGCAGCTTTGACGGCAGCAAGATCCTGTTTTTCTTTACCGCCGACGGCCGCGTGGACTTCCGCGAGCTGGTCAAGGACCTGGCCAGCGTGTTCCGCGCCCGCATCGAGCTGCGGCAGATCGGCGTCCGCGACGAGGCCAAGATGATCGGCGGCCTGGGCATCTGCGGCCGGCCCTTCTGCTGCGCCCAGTTCATGGACGAGTTCCTGCCCGTGTCCATCAAGATGGCCAAGACCCAGAACCTGAGTCTGAACCCCACCAAGATCTCCGGTACCTGCGGCCGGCTGATGTGCTGCCTGAAATATGAACAGGACGCCTATGAGGATGCCATTAAGCGCCTGCCCAAGAACGACTCCTTCGTCCTGACGCCGGACGGCACCGGCAACGTCAGCGACGTAAACGTGCTGAAGGAGACGGTGAACGTCCGCCTGGATGACCGCACCGACGGTCCCCGCTGCTATCACAACTGCGAGGTCTGCGTCCTGCGGAACGGCAAAGGCAGCCGCGACGGTATCGCGGTCCCCGACAAGCGCCCCGAGCGCTATGTGGAGCCCCTGGCCGAGGAGGAGCTGCCCACTATCACCCTGCTCAGCGACTTCGACCCGGACGCCGCGGCGGAGAGTGAAAAGAAGCGCAGCCGCCGCAGCCGCAGCCGCCGTCGGGGCGACGGCGAGAAGCGCACGGCGGAAAAGCCCGCCGCCCCTGCGGAAAAAGCCCCGCGTTCCGATACCCCCGCCGAGGGCGGAAAGCCCCGCCGCGAGGGCGGCGATCGCCGCCGCAGAAGCGGACGCCGCGGCGGAAACGGCGGTGCCAACGCCGCTGGCAGCACCGGCGCACCCGCACCCAAGGCAGTCAAGCCCGCCGGGGACAGCCAAAGCGCCGCGGGCGGCGAGAAGAAGCGCAGCCGCCATCGGCCCCGCCGCAGAAGCGGCGGCAGTAAGCCCAACGGTGGCACGGAGGCGTAAATCATGCGTAAATTCAACGGTTTGCTGCTGGTCAGCGATTTCGACAACACCCTGGTCTACACCGAGGAGGCCCTGCAAAAGTGCGTGGATATGCCCCCCGTCTCTGACGAGAACCGCGCCGCCATCGAGTATTTCATGGCCAACGGCGGCATCTTTTCCGTGGCCACCGGCCGCGCCAAGCCCGCCTTTGAAACGGTTGTGGACGGCATTCCCATGAACGGTCCCACCGTGCTGTTCAACGGCGCGGCCATCTACGACTTCCCGCAGAAAAAGTATCTGGTCACGGCCTTTTTGCCCGACTCCGTCCGGCAGCACGTCACGGAGGTCGTCACCGCCCTGCCCCAGGTGGCTGTGGAGCTGTACCACGATGACAACACCATCCACGCCCTGAACGCCAACGACGTCACCCGCCGTCATATGCACATCACCCACGCGCCGTCCATCGAGGTAGACACCATGGACGACGTGCCGTCCCCCATCAGTAAGGCCCTTTTCTCCACCGAGGAGGCGCACCTGCCCGCCCTGTTGGACTTTCTGGCCTCCCGGCCCTGGTACCACGACTATGAGGTAGTCCCCAGCGCCGTGACCCTGGTGGAACTGACAGCCAAGGGCGCCAACAAGGGCGGCATGGTCCGGCGTCTGGCGGACCTGCTGGATGTGGCACGGGAAAACGTGATCTGCGTGGGCGACCACGCCAACGACATCAGTATGCTCACCTGGGCCGGCCAGGGCTACGCCCCCGCCAACGCCATTCCCCAGGTGCTGCACACACCCGGCGTCCGCCGCCTGCCCGACTGCCGCGACAACGCCATTGCCCAGTTGATCCGTTCCCTGGACAAGCAGCTTTGAAAAAGCCAAAATCCAAGCCCCCTTTCGGGGCTTGGATTTTTATTTTATATCCCTTTTACCTTTTGTGTTGATATAAGCCTATCCGCCAAATCCTTCGTCGATTTAACGGAACTCTAAGCACATGAAAAGGAGCAAGGTATATTTCAACCTTGCTCCTCCTATGGGATATATACTATTCAGTTCGACAAATTGAAATTGGCTAATCTATTTACTCAACATTGTTATAGACTTCAATGCCAAGGATTTTTACTATCATTCCCTCAAGGTAATCATTTTCGGACGTGGCTTCTGGGTCTATTCTATGCACATTCTCAACTTGATACAGGATAGCATTATATACAACTGTGCCGCCGTCTTTCAGACGCATAGGAATGGGTATCAAAAGAACGATAGCCAACAAGATGCAAATACCTGTAACTACTTTTTTTCTCATATTATCACACTCCTTTGTCAAATTTGAATTTGTCTAGTTGCTTCATTATTTGTATAGACGGAAAAGCCAGCAAATTGTTCCGACTTTTCTATATTATACAATATTTTTGTGTTACTTTCAAGGTATGAAAAGATGCCAAAGTTACCTTCGGCTCTTTTCGGTATCCAGTACCGGTTAAGTGCGTGATTTAGTGAAATCACCGAAGTTCTACCCTATCCACACAAAAGGTAAAAGGGAGTATTTTATCAGGAACAATACAGACCGCGTTTGACCGCCCCGGCCACTGTCCCGTCGCTTTTCATCAAAAAGTTTTTTCCGAAAACCAGCCGTTTTCCCCCATTAAAGCCCCTTTTTATAAGGTTTTCTCTTCACAGCAAGGTTTGTTTACAATTTAATCCTTGACGTGAGGGGAAAATCATTGTATCATACGCTTTGTAACTATTTGTAACTTTTAGGGGCTTACACCATGACGCAGGATCAACAACAGAAAAAAGCCACCGGCCGCGACCCCAACCGGGAGCACATGACCCTATCGGAGCTGTGGCAGCTGTGGCGTGACAATTTAATGAGCTGGCGGAGCTTCTGCGATGAGCACCACGATCTGTTCACCCTGAACATACAAGCGGGCTTCCGCCGCATCGGTCGGTGGCTGTCCGATCTGCACAGCAATGCGCGGGCTCTGGCGGCCGCCAACCGCGACAGGCGGTTCCCCGAATCCGAATACGGCGCAGCCCAGCTGTTCCTCTTCTTCCGCGGCAGCCTGGAGCGCCGGGCCGCCGCCATACGCGAGGGCTTCTCCAACCGGCGCAAGGCACTGACCTGGATGGGCGGCAAACGCCGCCACTTTTTTGAGAAGATGCATCTGCACCCGGTGGCATTCCTGTGCGGCGCCATGGCCATCGCCGCCGCGGCCACCGTTCTGTCCCTGTACACCCTGGGCGCTCAGGTGACCTATGACGGTCAGGACCTTGGCATCGTCTCCTCCCGCCGCGCCGCCGAAAAGGTGGTGGCGGAGCTGGAGGATGTCACCCGCGCGACCACCGGCGACGGCGGCTACACCGTGGATACGGCGCTGCTCACCGCCGAAACAGGCGTTTTCCCCCGCCGCGAGCTGATCTCCGACGACGAGTTTGAAGAGACACTGAGCGACACCCTCGGCGTGGTGGATTACGCCTATGTCCTGTATGTGGACGGCGAAAAGGTGGTGGCCACCACCCGCTCCGGCGCGCTGGAGGACCTGCTGGAGCAGCTGAAGCTGGGCTATGAGACGGCGGACACGGTGAACGCCTACTTCGCGGAGGAAGTGGACATCCGGCAGGAGTACGTGGAGTCGTCCTACGTGATGAACCTGGGCTACATCGCCGAGATCCTCAACGAGACGAAGGAGGGCGAGGTGACGTACACCGTCACCTCCGGCGACAGCTATTACAGCATCGCAGCGAAGTACGACATGAGCGTGGATGACCTGATGAAGCTGAACGTGGGCTACGACCCCAAGATCCTCCGGGTGGGCGATGTGCTGACCATCAGCAACGCCGTGCCCTATCTGACGGTGGTGAACGTGGAGCGGCAGCGGTACGTGCAGGATGTGCCCTATGAGGTGGAGTACACCGACGACGCGTCCATGTATCAGGGTGAGTATAAGGTCACGTCCCCCGGCGTGTACGGCAAGGCGGACATGACCGCCAACGTGACGTACATCAACGGCGAGGAGACGGAGCGCGAGGTGGTGGCCAGCGTGACGCTGTCCCAGCCGGTGACGGAGCAGCAGCTCCGCGGCACGAAGGAGCGGCCCACCTGGTATCCCACCGGGTCGTTCTCCTGGCCCTGCACCGGCATCCTCACCAGCCGGTTCGGCTATCGAAGCCTGCTGGGCAGCACCTACCACAGCGGCATCGACATCGGCAACAGCTACGGCACGTCCATCTATGCCTCCGACGGCGGCACGGTGACGTACTCCGGCTGGATGAGCGGGTACGGCTATCTGATCATCATCGACCACGGCAACGGGTATCAGACGTACTACGGGCATAACAGCAGTTTGGTGGCGTCCCTGGGGCAGAAGGTCCACAAGGGCCAGCTCATCGCCCGCATGGGCTCGACGGGCCGCTCCACCGGTAACCACTGCCATTTCGGCGTCAAGTTCAACGGCACGTTCGTCAACCCGCTGAACTATCTGTAAACCGCAGCGCCCCTGCCCATCGGCGGGGGCGCCGATCTTTCCCTGCGGCAGGGCGCACGTTTCCGGGGTTGCAAAACCCAAAAACTATGGTACAATAGACCTGCGCCTGTATGTATTTCCCCGCCGGCGGCGGTGGAATGGAGAAACCGTTAAAATGAGGTGAAAAAGATGAAAAAACTGATCGCGCTGCTGTGCGCGGTGTGCGCCGCGGCCATGAGCCTGTGCGTCGCCTGTGCCAGCCCCCTCACCGGCGACACCAGCAACATGGGCCTGTGGATCACCCTGGTGGTCGTGGCCGTCATCGCCGTTGTGGTGCTGCTCATCGTGGGCAAAAAGAAGAAAAAGTAAACAGCGTGCAGACCGCCCCGGGCCAATGGCCCGGGGCGGTTTTTATTTATTTCGCTTGCCTTTTCTATCCATACATGGTATATTTTAGTTGTATATCCGTTAAAAGGAAAATTCTGGAAAAGGAGAGAACGACATGAAAAAGCTCATCACCCTGCTGCTGGCCCTGGCTATGGTCCTGAGCCTGACTGCCTGCGGCGAACAGCCCACCGGCGCCGCCGGTGACGACGGCGATACCGCCTCCGTGGAAAGCGACGGCCGCGCCCTGTACGAGGCCGCCATACAGCTGGCCTGCGACGGCGATTTTCCCGGCAGCATCGAGGGCCTGAAAAAGGCTGTGGCCGCGGAGGAAACAGATACCTGGACTGGGTTGGACATTGATCTCGCCTATAAGCGCATGGCGCAGCTATACCGCCTGCTGGGTGATACCGAGGGACAGGCGCAGGCGAACGCCGATTGCCTTGCCGCCCGCGGCTGGGAGCCGCTGGGCCTTGATGATCTTTCCTTTGAAGGCAACTGTGATTTAGATCAGTATTTTGATGCCTCTCCCTTTGGTAACTGGGGCAGCAACGTCCTGATCTATGACCTGGAGGGCGAGGATGGGCTTGCTCTGTTTAGCGCTTTCCCTGAAAAGGCTGAAGAGATGGGTAACGATGCATTCTTTCAATGGAAGGATGAGTGTAGGCGTACAAATCTGTACGCCCTGGTCAGCGCCGCCACATTTGACAGCGCGACTTTGGACAGCTACAAGCAGACCCATTCCAAGAGCATTTCTTTCGAATCGCCCTTTGTGACCTTTTCTGCCTGCGGGGTAATGACCGGCATGACCCGGGAGCAGGTCTATGCACAGCTTCAAATGACGCCCTGGTGTCAGGTTCTTGTCGATCATTCCTTCGCGGATTTCACTTGGGAACTTATACCGCGTTACGATGGCTCTGAGGAGTACTCTTTACGTGTTGACACCCGCGAATATACTGACAGCGACATTGTCCTTTCCGAGCGTTTGGATAGTAAAACAATGTGCAGCCTTTCGCTGAAGTTTGAAAACGACGTGCTGACCTGGATGCAGTACCGGGAGACCAAAATTGACTGAAGCAGCCAAATAAAAGAGACGGCCTCGGCCGTCTCTTTTTATGCCTTTTATTCAAACAACCCCGCCTGTCCCGGCACCTCCGTATGCCCGATGGACTGTATCTGGCGGACATTTTCGGCGGTCAGCGCGTCGCTGATGGCCATCTTACGGATGATGTTCTGCACCGTCACGTCCAGTCCCGTGCCCTCCCGGTAGTCGGCAGGGAAGATGAAATCCACCCGTCCCTTGGCCAGCAGGTCCTCCACGCCGGCCCGGTTGCTGCTCTGGTACACGGCGATGGCCTGCCCGCCGTAGGACCGCATCATCTTCATACACGGCACGTCGGAGAGCCCGTCGCCCACATAGATCATGTTGGTAAAGGGCACCCGCTTGCTGTCGTCGGGCATGGAGTCGTTCAGCGTCTTGTCATCGGCCACGTCCAGCACACCCTTGTTGATGCGGTAGACGAACTGGGTCTTGTTGGTGAAGTTGACGTCCAGCTTGGGCCAGCAGGCGGCACCCGCCTCGTCATAGTAGAACTCGCAGGCGTAGATCTGCTTGAACTCGTGGGCAATACCGCTGCCCTCAATGATCTCCTTCAGCCCGGAGGACAGCACATAGTGCTCGATGGTCACGCCCTGCTGCTCACCAAAGGCGTTGATCCGCTGAAACCACTCCCGCACGCCGGGAAACAGCTCCATGCTGCGGCCGCACGCCACCAGAAAGTCCCGCTCCAGGTCCTTTCCCTGGGCGCGGCACTCGGCGATCATGGTGTACATATACGCCAGCAGCCCGTCCATCCGGTTCTCCCGGCCGAAGGTGTTGGCCTTGTGCCAGAACTCCGCCGGGGTGTATCCCAGGGCCGGGATAAAGGCGTAGTCCTCCATATCCGTGGTACACAGCGTCTTGTCAAAGTCGTACAGCAGCGCGATGATGGGCTTTGTCATACCGTCTTCCTCCGTGGAAAAAAGGCGGCGCAAGGCCGCCTTTTGTTGTTGTGCTTACTTGTCACCGCTGTAGTTCCGACCGAACTTCAGCTCGTCCAGACTCAGCCGGAAATCGCTGGGGATGGCGCTGCCGTCCACCGGCGGCAGCTTGATGGTGGGCTCGTCGGTAACGGCGCTCCCGGCGCCCTTCTCCTCCGGCGCGTCGATGTACTTGCTGAGGATATCCTGCTCGATGGCAGACACCACATCGGCCTGTGGCTCAGCGGCAGGGGACTCCGGCTGCTCCGGCACAAAGTCCAGCTCCGGCAGGGACTTCAAAAAGACGCTCTGGGCCTGGCACAGCTCCTCGCTGCGGCGAATGAACGCCGCAGTCTTCTCCTGTGCGGCCTGCAGCTTCTTCTCCGCCGCCCTGCGCTCGTCGTCCAGCCGGTGGATCTCCGCCTGGGCCTCCACCTGCGCGTCGGCCAGGATCTTCTCCTTCTCGCTCTGGGCCTCCTGCACCAGCTTGGCGGCCATCTTCTGGGCCGTCAGCAGTGCCTGGCGCATGGCCTCCTCGGTGGAACGGTACTCCTCCACCTTCTCGGCCAGCACCTTCAGCTTGGCCTTCAGCGTGACATTCTCCTTGAACAGGGCGGTGTAGTCCTCCGTCAGCGCGTCCAGAAACTCATCCACAGACGCCATATTGTATCCGCCGCCGCCGAATGACGCCTTCGGGAATACTTTTTCGGAAACTTCCTGGGGTGTAAACATTGCCGATCCCTCCGTTATATGATTTCTTTAGAAGTACAATCCGTTGTTCTCCAGCTCATCGATCAGGTCGCCCATGATATCCACGGAGTAGGGGGTGATGATGTACGTATTGGCCGCCACCTTCTTGATCTTGCCCTCGCCGGCATAGGCCACGCCGGACAGGAAGTCGATCAGCCTCCGGGCCACGTCCTTGTTGGTGGACTCCAGGTTCAGCACCACCGTGCGCTTCTCCTTCAGATGGTCCGCGATCTCCGAGGCGTTCTCGAAGCGCTCCGGCTTCACCAGCACCACCTTCAGCTGGGTGGTGGCGTGGATGTTCACCACCTTGTTGTGGCGGTCCTCGCTGCGGCGATCCTCACGGCGGTCGTCCTTGCGGTCGTCAAACAGGGAACGGGAGGACTCCTTTACCGGCTCCTCAAAATCGTCCTCATAATCATAATCCTCATCATCGTAGGGATGAATGATCTTCTTCAGCTCGTCCATCAGGCCCATGTGCAATACCTCCCGCGTATTATTTGGAATAGTCTCTTGCGCCGAAAATGGCGGTGCCCACGCGGACCATGTTGGCTCCCGCGCGAATGGCATCGGCAAAATCGCCGCTCATACCCATAGAAAGATATTCTAATTCATTATCGTACATTTTTCTGTTTATGTCAACATATAGTGCCTGTACTTTTTGGAAATATACCACATTTTCTTCCCGTGTGGCGTCCGCCGGGGGGATGGTCATCAGTCCCCGCACCCGCACATGGTCCATTTCCTTCGCCTGTGCCGCTGCGTTTTCCACCTCCTGCGGCGCAAAGCCGCTTTTGGCCGCCTCGCCGCCGATGTTCACCTCCAGCAGAATATCCTGCACGATGCCCAGCTTATCCGCCTGCTTGTCCACCTCGGCCAGCAGCTCCGGCGAGCCGATGGACTGGATCAGGGCCACCTTGCCCACCACCTGCTTCACCTTGTTGCGCTGCAAGTGGCCGATGAAATGCAGCGGCGCGCCGCGATAGGCGTCCTCCGCCAGCTTTGCGGTCATCTCCTGCACCCGGTTCTCGCCCAGGGCATCGATGCCGGCGGCGATGGCCTCCTGACAGGCGGCGGCATCGTTCATCTTGCTGGCGCCCACCAGTGTGATATCCGCCCCGGTGCGGCCCGTCTCCCGTGCCGCCGCGTCGATCTCGGCGCGGATCGCTTCCAAATTTTCCCGAATAGACATCGCTTGTGCCTCCTTGTCTCTTTCGTATCTAAGCCGCGTGCGCCCGCTGGAGGCGGGTGCCGCCGTGTTTATCGGATGACCTTGCCGTCATACAGCTCGCCGGACGTGGCGATGACCTGATCGCCGGAGCGCAGGGTCTGTGTGTCCCGCACGCCCTCGGCGGGCTTCACCAGCGCGTAGCCCTCCCCCTGATATACCAGCTCGATCGGCCGGAAGGAGGCGTTCTCGCCGTCCACACAGTACACGCCGGTGGTGCCGTCCGCGCTGACCCGCAGCGCGTCGGCCGGTACCCGCAGTCCCTGATAGGTGTGCAGCACCGCGTCCGCCGCCTGATGACGCAGCAGCGTGGTCTGTGCCAGATACCGTGTGCTGGACAGCACCACCGCCGCCTGACCGTTCTCCTCCCGGGACACGGACACCACGCTCATGCGGATGCTCTGGTCAAAGCCCTTGGCCAGACGCACATCTACCCGGCCCATATCCTTCAGCGCCGCCGCCTGCTCCGCCGGCAGCACCACCGCATAGTACCAGGTGTCGCCGTAGATCAGCTTGCCCACGTTGCTCTGCTCCGCCGCCGCCTTCACGCCGTTCAGCTTGCTGGGCGTCACGTCCTCCAGAAATGCCTCCGTCAGCACGCTCTCGTACCCGTCGCACACGGCGGAATAGGTGCCGGAGGCCTTGGCGGTCACGGTCTTCGCGCCGGACAGCGCGGCTTTCTGCTGCTGTATCTCACTCTCCACCGACTTGATCTGGGCCTGTATCTCCTCCTGTGACGTATAGCTCCCGTGGTCCCGCTTCAGCACGGCGGCCTTCATCGCCGCCAGGTCGCTCTCCGCCGCGGCATAGTCCCCGGCGCTCAGCGTCTGGCGCAGGGCCAGGATGTCGCCGGTGATGGACGTATCCAGCTTCAGCGCCGCATCCGGGTCCAGATAGGACGTCAGGGCGAACTGCAGCTGCTGCAGCTGCAATTCCAGCGTCTCGATCCGGCTGACGGTCTGCAGCGCGCTGTCGTCGCTGTACACCGTGGCCACCGTCTCGCCGGCGGCCACCCGCTGTCCCTCCTGCACAGCCCGGGACACGGTGCCGGTCTGGCCGGGCAGCGGCTCCTCCGTCCGCACCAGCCAACCCTCCATGGAGATAACGTCCTCCGCCTGTGCCTCATAGACCAGCGTGATGGTCATCGGGTCGGCAAAGTAGTTGTATACCTGCGCGGCGAAGTACACCAGCACCGCCGCCAGCACCGCGATAGGCAGCACCTTCAGCAGCGGCGACGAGCGCTTGTTGTTCCCCGCCGGGATGTTCGTGTTGTTGTCTGGGGTGTTGTTCATGGGCTTTCCTCTTTGTCTATGTTCTCTTACTCCGCGTCCTCCCACAGCGTGACATTCCGCGCCGGCGCGATGGTGGAGATGGCGTGCTTGTAGATCACCTGCTGCCGCCCCTCGCTGTCCAGCACCACCACGAAGCAGTCGAACCCCGTGATAACGCCCCGCAGCTGAAAGCCGTTCACCAGGAACAGTGTCACCGGCACATTCTCCTTCCGGGCCTTGGTAAGAAAGATATCCTGTAAGTTGTTTGTCTTCTGCATGATCGTCCACTCCTTGTATGTCTGTACGGACGATATGCACAACATCTGCCTCCGCCCGCCGCTATCAGCATACCCCGGCGGACAGGAGGAATTCTGTCGCATTTTGTAACCCCGCCGAAAAATCCGGCGTTTTTTCCCATAATATCCAGTGGATGGCCTCATTGCGCCGCAGCCAGGTCAGCTGCCGCTTGGCGTACTGCCGTGACCGCAGCTTCACCTCCGCGATGGCCTCGGCCGTGGTGGCGCGGCCCTCGGCCACCGCCAGAAACTGCTTGTACCCGATGGCCTGCAGGGCCGTGGCGTCCCGGGGCAGGCCGCTTTGCAGCAGTGTCTCCACCTCCCGCAAAAGCCCCTGTGCCACCATCGCATCCACCCGCCGGTCGATGCGCTCCTTCATATCCTCCCGGTCCCGGAAGGTCAGGCCGATGTACGCCGCGTCGTACCGGGGCGGTATCTCCCGGCTTTTTCTGTCGTGCGCGGTGATGGTCTCCCCCGTCTCGTAATAGACCTCCAGCGCCCGGACGATCCGCTTTTCGTCCCGCAGGTGCAGCCGCGCCGCGCTCTCCGGGTCCACGGCCCGCAGCGCCTCCAGCAGCGCCCCCGCGCCGTCCTTCGCCAGCTTTTCCTGCAATTCCCGGCGTATCTCCCCGCCCTGGCTGCCGGCGGCAAAGTCCTGCCCCCGCACCAGCGCGTCCAGATACAGCCCCGTGCCCCCCACCAGTACCGGCCGCTTTCCCCGCCGCAGGATGTCCTGCACACACGCGTCCGCCTCCCGGACGTACCGGGCCACGGACCAGCTCTCCGCCGGGTCCGCCACGGCCACCATGTGGTGGGGCACGCCCTCCATCTCCTCCGCCGTGGGGGCGGCGGTGCCGACGGTCATGCCCCGGTATATCTGCATGGAGTCCACGGACACCACCTCGCCGCCGAAGCGCTGCGCCAGCGCCACACCCATCTTCGTCTTGCCGCAGGCCGTTGGCCCCACCACGCAGACGACCTTGTTGTCCATGTCCTCACCTCGATCCGTTTTGGAAAGCGCCGCAGCGCCGTTATGGCCTGTAAAGTCGTGGATTTTTCGTTCTGCCGATGACGGGACGGTGCCGCTGTACTTTGTGTACAGCAAGCCGACCCGGCGATGGCAGAACGGAAGAGACGCGGCTTTACGCCCGTTTGAACATTTTTTCGATCTCGTATTCGCTAAGCTTCACCGCCACGGGCCGCCCGTGGGGGCAGTAGCGCACCGCGCCGGACTGAACCTGCGCCGCCAGCGCCCGCAGCTCCGCCGGATCGCTGGTCATGCCGGCCTTGATGGCGCTCTTGCAGGCCACGGTGTGCAGCACCTCGTCCCGCAGGGCCGCCCGGTCCGCACTGTGCAGGCGCAGCTTCTGCGCCAGCTCCTCCAGCGTGGCGGCGGCGTCCTCGGCCCGCACATCGTCGGGCACCTCCCGCACCAGCACCGTGCCGTCGCCGAAGTCCTCGCACAGGAATCCGCAGTCCGCCAGCAGCTCCAGATCCTCCAGCACGGCGGTGTATTCCTCCGCCGCCAGCGTCACCGCCGCCGGCGTCAGCAGCAGCTGCCGCATGGGCGGCTCCGTGCGCGCCTTCAGCGCGTCGAACCGCATCCTCTCATGGGCGGCGTGCTTGTCAATGAGCCACACGTTCCGTTCCGCGTCCTCGCAGATGATATACGTCTTCAGCACCTCGCCCGCCACGCGCCAGGGCTGCTCCGCCGCGGCGGGGCCCTCCGGCATGGCGATCTCCTGCTGCTCCGGCTCCGCGGCCGGGGCAGGGGAGGGCGTCGTCTCCGGTCGTTCCGCCGTTTCCTCCGCCGGTGTGCGGACCTCCGGCGGTGTGATGTGATACACCACGCCCGGCGCGGCCGGTGCCGTGAACGGCTTGTCCGGCTGGCACACCACGTCGTGCACCGCCATCACCGGCGTGACCGGGGCGGGAGCGGGCGCGGGTCTGACCGGCTCCGTAGCCGCCGGTCTTGCGGGTGCCGAGCCGATGGTCTTCCCCATGGGCAGCATCGCCGCCTGCGAAGGCTTTGGCGCATCCGGTCGTTTCAGGAATTCCTGTGCCGTCATGGTCTGATAGAAGGGCTTTTCCGCCGCTTTTGGCCGCCCCTCGCCGTCCAGCGCGTCTTTTACGGTGTAGTGCACCGCGTCGAACACCGCTTTCTCGGCGGCGAATTTCACCACCGTCTTGGCCGGGTGGACGTTCACGTCCACCTCGTTCACCGGCAGCGTGATGTGCAGCACACAGCCGGGGAACTTCCCCTTCAGCAGCCGGTTGCGATAGGCCTCCTCCACGGCGGCGGTCAGCAGCTGGCTCTTCACCAGCCGCCCGTTGACAAAGAACAGCTGCCGCGCCCGGGTACCGTGTCCCGCGGCGGGACTGCTCACAAAGCCGCTGGCCCGCACATCGCCGCTGCCGCCGTTGACCTCCAGCAGACTTTTGGCAAAATCCCGGCCCAGGGCGGCGTAGATCGCCGACAGCAGCTGCCCGTCGCCGGGGGTGTGCAGCACCTCCTGCCCATCCCGCAGCAGCTTGAAGGACACCTCCGGGTGGCTGAGCGCCAGCTGTGTCACCACAGCGGCAGCCGCCGCGCCCTCGGCACTGTCCTTTTTCATGAATTTCATTCGCGCCGGGGTGTTGTAGAACAGGTCCCGCACACACACGGTGGTGCCCTCCGGGCACCCGGCGGCCGTGACCTCACCGGGTACGCCGCCCTCCAGATGCAGGGACGCGCCGCTGTCGGCGCCCCGCGCACGGGAGAAAATATCCAGCCGTGACACGGCGGCGATGGCCGCCAGCGCCTCGCCCCGGAAACCCAGCGTCCCGATAGCCGCCAGGTCCTCCGCCCGGCGCAGCTTGCTGGTGGCGTGGCGCAGAAACGCGGTAGGCAGCTGCTCCGGCGCGATGCCGCAGCCGTTGTCCGTCACCCGCAGATACGTCATGCCGCCGTGCTCCAGCTCCACGGATACGGCGGACGCCCCGGCGTCCAAAGCGTTCTCCAGCAGCTCCTTGCACACGCTGGCGGGGCGCTCCACCACCTCGCCGGCAGCGATGAGATCGGCGATATGGGCAGGCAGTTGTTGTATCTGCGGCATGGTATTCACTCCTTTTCTATTGCAGCTTGCTCTTCAGTTCATACAGCAGGTTCAGCGCCTCCAGGGGGCTCAGCGCGTCTACCTGCGTCCGGCGGATGATATCCGCCACGGCGCCCTCGGCCATGCCCTCCAGGGATACCTGGTCCTCCCGCGCCGCCGGGGTGTGGGGCTGCCGGGGCTGGCTCTCCAGCTCCCGCAAGATCTCCCGCGCCCGCTTGAGCACCGTGTCCGGCAGGCCTGCCAGCTTGGCCACCTCGATGCCGTAGCTCCGGTCCGCACCGCCGGGGACGATCTTCCGCAGAAAGACGATATCCTCGCCCCGGGCGTGGACGGCCACGTTGTAGTTCCTCACGTTGGGCAGTTCCTGCTCCAGCGTGGTCAGCTCATGATAATGGGTGGCGAACAGCGTCTTGGCCTTCAGCTTCCCGGCGCAGTGCTCCAGCACCGCCCGGGCGATGGACATTCCGTCGAATGTAGACGTACCCCGGCCGATCTCATCCAGAATGAGCAGGCTGTTCTTCGTGGCGCAGCGAAGCAGCTCCGACACCTCGGTCATCTCCACCATGAAGGTGGACTGTCCCGCCGCCAGGTCGTCGCTGGCGCCGATGCGGGTGAAAATGCGGTCCACCACGCCGATATGCGCCCGCTGGGCGGGGACAAAGCACCCCACCTGGGCCATCAGCACGATCAGCGCCACCTGGCGCATATAGGTGGACTTACCGGCCATGTTGGGACCGGTGATGATGGCCACCCGGTCCTCCTTTGCGCCCATGTGGGTGTCGTTGGGCACAAAGAACGCGTCGCCCCGCACCTTTTCCACCACCGGATGGCGTCCCGCCGTGATCTCGATGACCCCGGACTCGTCCACCTCCGGCCGGCAGTAGTGGTTCTGGGCCGCCACCTCGGCAAAGGCGCACAGCGTGTCCAGCTGCGCGATCAGCGATGCCGCCAGCTGCACCCGTGTCACCTGTCCCGCCGCCTCTGTCCGCAGCGCGGCGAACAGGTCGTATTCCAGCGCCGCGTCCCGGTCATGGGCGGTGAGCACCTCATGCTCCAGGTCCTTCAGCTCCTGGGTGATATAGCGCTCGCCGTTCACCAGCGTCTGCTTGCGTATGTAGTCTGCCGGCACCTGGTCCTTAAAGGAGTTGCTCACCTCGATATAGTACCCGAACACCTTGTTGTACCCCACCTTCAGGGTACGGATGCCGGTCTTCTCCTTCTCACGGGCCTCCAGCTGCGCGATAAACCCCTTGCCGCCGGAGAGTATCCCCCGCAGCCGGTCCACCTCATCGTCATAGCCCTCGCGGATCATGCCGCCCTCCCGGACGGAGAACGGCGGCTCGTCTACCAGCACGGCGGCAATGCGCCCGCTGATGTCCTCCAGCGTCTCCAGCTGCTCGTCCAGCTTTCCCAGCGCCCCTGTCCGGAACGGCGTCAGGCACCGCTTGATCTCCGGCAGGTGCTCCAGCGCCGCCCGCAGATTCACCAGATCCCTGGCCCCGGCGGTGCCGTAGACGATCCGGCTCATCAGCCGTTCCATGTCGCCCATGCCGGTCAGGGCCAGCCGCAGCTCCTGGCGGCCCACGGTGTTGTCCGTCAGCGCCGCCACGGCATTCAGCCGCCGGTCGATGGCCGCCACGTTCACCAGCGGCTGCTGCAGCCACATCCGCAGGTTCCGCGCGCCCATGGGCGTCTTGGTCTTATCCAGCACCCACAGCAGGCTGCCCTTCTTCTCCTTGCCCCGCAGCGTCTCCGTCAGCTCCAGATTGCGCCGCGCCGTCAGGTCCAGCTCCATGAACTGCCCCGTCCGGTACCACTCCAGCTTATCCAGCTGCTTCACGTCGGTCTTCTGCGTCTCGTAGAGATACGTCAGCAGCCCGCCCAGAGCCAGCAGCGGTGCGCTCTCATTCCGGGGCAGGTCCCGCAGCGCCGCCTCGCCGAACTGCATCCGCACCTTCTTCTCCGCGTCCGACACGTCGAACCGTCCCTCCGCCAGCCTCTCCCGCCGGCAGGAAAAGCGCTCCTCCAGCGCGGCGGTCAGCGCCGGGTCGTCATAGGCCGCGGCGTTCATCACCGCCTCCGCCGGGGCGAAGCGCCCCAGCTCGTTGATCAGCCCCGTCAACCGCTGCGCCCCGGTGAACGCCGTCACCTGGGCCTGTCCGGTGGAGATGTCCGCCGCGCACAGTCCCGCCGCCGTGTCTGTCAGATACACGCCGCACAGATAGTTGCTGCGTCCCGCGTCCAGGCATGCCTCGTCCAGCACCGTGCCGGGGGTGACGGTGCGGATGATCTCCCGCTTCACCAGCCCCTTGGCCAGGGCCGGGTCCTCCATCTGCTCGCAGATGGACACCTTGTACCCCTTGGCGATCAGCCGCGCGATATACCCCTCGGCGGAGTGATACGGCACGCCGCACATGGGGATGCGCTCCTCGTCGGACTTGCTCTTGTCCTTGTCCCTGGTGGTCAGGGCCAGGTCCAGCTCCCTCGACGCCGTCCGGGCGTCCGGCCCGAACATCTCGTAAAAATCACCCAACCGGAAAAACAGCAGGGAGTCGGGGTGCTTCTCCTTCTCCTCCATATACTGCCGCATCATGGGTGTCAGCTCAGCCATAGCTCGGCTCCTTTCTCCCTCCGGAAAGTCTGCGCCTTACGGCGCGGGGCGCTCAGCCCAAAAATCCCAGCAGGCCCAGAATGCCGAAGGTGGTGTACAGCAGGCACATGACCACCAGCAGAATGGTGATGATGCTGTACATGGCGCTGGTTTTCTTCGTGTGCTTGTACTTGCGGATATAGAACAGCGTGCCGCAGGTGATGCCCAGCGTCAGGGAGGACAGGTGGGTCATTACCGCGCTGTCCTTGAAGGCTGTCAGGCGCAGGATCAGGATCACCAGCACCACGGCAAACTCCGCGATCAGCGTCACATTCAGCCAGGTGGGCAGCTTCACCTTCTCCTGCTGGTTCACCTTCTCGGCCACCTTCTGGGCCATGTACGCGCCGGTGGTATACCCGCCGTAGTTGCTGTTCTTCTTCTTGGAATGGATATTCTTATTGGGGTTGCCCTTGGCCTTGCGGATGGCCTCCTCCTGGTTGGCGTACTGGTTCACGTTGGCCTTGTAGCTGTTCTTTGCCATGGTTTTATTCTCCTTCTGTCGGTAGATTGGTAAGATAACGCCGCAGCATATCAAAAGCGTGGTGGGCAGACAGCGTCCGGATGCGCTCCCGATCGCCGCCCAGGGTCAGATGCCGCACGGTCACGCCCTCCGGCGCGGAAAGCCCCACGAACACGGTGCCCACCGGGTTTCCCCGGTCGTCGCCGTCGGGACCGGCCAGTCCGGTGACGGACACCGCCAGGTCCGCGCCTGTCAGCACCCGGACGCCCAGGGCCATGGCCCGGGCCACCTCCGCCGACACCGCGCCGCAGCGCGCCAGCAAATTCTCCGGCACGTGCAGCACCTGCTGCTTCACATGGTTCGTATAGCTGACTACGCCGCCCAGAAAGACCTGCGACGCGCCGGGGATATCCGTCAGCCGCTTGGCGATCAGTCCGCCGGTACAGCTCTCCGCCGCCGCCAGCGTCAGTCCCCGTTCCCGGCACAGCGTCAGCACCGTCTCCTCCAGTCCGGACACGTCCGCGCCGTAGAGATACGCGCCCAGCCGGGCCCTTACCTCCGCCAGCACCGGCGCCATCCGCGCCTCACAGGCACGCTCGTCCGCCCCGCGGGCGGACAGCTGCAGCATCACCTCGCCCGGCTTGGCATAGGGTGCCAGCGTCATGTCCGCCTCCCGCCGCAGCAGGTCGCCCAGCAGCTCCTGCACCTGCGGCTCCGTCAGGCCGAAGATATGCAGCGTGTGGGACCGCACCGTCTGTCCCCGGGCCTGCTCCAGCCAGGGCAGCAGGCAGTGCTCGGCCATATAGCGGCACTCATGGGGCACGCCGGGCAGCAGCGCCGCCGTGGTCTTTCCGGCGGTGAACACGCACCCCGGGGCCGTGCCCACCGGATTGCGGAACACGGTGCACCCCTCCGGCAGATAGGCCTGCTGCATATCGCATTCCGGCATCTCCCGGCGGAATACCCGGTCGAAATACCGCCGCATATCCTCCACCACCTCCGGGTGGAACACCAGCGGCGTGTCCAGCGCGGCGCACACCGCCGTTTTCGTCATATCGTCGTAGGTGGGACCCAGCCCGCCGGTGAATACCAGCAGCTCTGCCCGTCCCCTTGCGATGGTCACGGCCTTTTCCAGCCGCGCCGCGTCGTCGTCCACAGCGGTGTGGTACAGCACCTCCACACCGGCGGCAGTCAGCAGCCGGGAGAGGAACGCGGCATTCGTATTGGTCACGCCGCCGGTCAGCAGCTCGCTGCCCACGGCGATGATCTCCGCGGTACGGGGCATAGACGCGCCTCCTTATAGCGTAGGTTTGATCCGGATCATCTCGCGTCCGGCCATGGCCCGCTGGCACAGGCCCTCCACATCCAGCGCGCTTTCGTACTCCCGCGTCTCCTCCACGCTGGGCTTCGTCTTGGGGTGCCGGGGCGTGAACACGGTGCAGCAGTCCTCATAGGGCAGGATGGACGTGTCAAAGGTGCCGATATGGCGGGCGATCTTCACGATCTCCTCCTTGTCCATGCCGATCAGGGGCCGCAGCACCGGCATGGTGGTCACGTCCTCGCTGACGGCCAGCGCCTGCATGGTCTGGCTGGCCACCTGACCCAGATTTTCTCCGGTGACCAGGGCGCGGCACCGCAGCTCCAGCGCCAGCATATTGGCCAGGCGCATCATGAACCGCCGCATGATCAGGGTAAAGTGATCCTCCGGGCACTTGCGTCGTATCTCCTCCTGAATTTCGGTAAAGGGGATGATGAACACCGCCAGCCGGCCGCACCAGGGGGTCAGCTCCTCCGCCAGCTTCAGCACCTTCTCCCGGGCCAGCTCGCCGGTATAGGGCGGAGAGGCGAAATGGATCATCTCCAGCTGTACGCCCCGCTTGGCGATCATATAGCTGGCCACGGGGCTGTCGATACCGCCGGACAGCAGGCTCACCGCGTGGCCGCCCATACCCAGGGGCAGGCCGCCCGCGGCGCTCTCGGCGGGTCCGTGGACGTAGGCCGCGTCCTCCCGTACCTCGATGTACACCGTCAGCTCCGGGTGGTGTACGTCCACCGTCAGATGGGGGAAGGCGTCATGGAGCGCGCCGCCCACCCACTGGCTCAGCTGGATGGAGCCCATGGGGAAGGACTTGTCCGCCCGCTTGCTCTCCACCTTGAAGCTCTTGGCCGCGGTCAGCGCACCGCCCAGATAGGTCTTTGCCGTGTCGAAAATAGCCTCCTTGCTCTTCTCGCAGGGCAGCGCCCGGGTGATGGCGATGATGCCGAACACCTGCTTGCAGGCAGCGTAAGCCCCGGCGATGTCGCATTTCTCCTCCGCCGGCTCCACATAGATAGTGGACTGGCGGGAATAGATCTTCCACTTGCCGAACCGCTGGGTGCGGCGGCGGATGTTGCTCATCAGCTTCAGCTCAAAGCTGCGGCGGTTCAGTCCCTTCAGGACCACCTCGCCCAGCTTGCACAGAATGATCTCGTGCATATGGTTCTCTCCTTGTTGTTGGTGTACAGATATGGGGACGGCGGGCGGGCAGCTTCGTCCGCCCCTACAACGGGACGGCGTACCCCAAGGGCATTTGTTCCGCTGCGCTCCACTGCGGGACGCCGTCCCCTACGGACGTTTATCGGCGGCGTACCGGGTCTGACGATGGCAGGGTGGAATAGATCCCGCCACGGCGGTGAGATTTTTTGTCCCGCCGATGGCAGACCGACGACGGCGTACCGGGTGTACGTCGAGGAGGTCTGACGCAGGCAGGGCGGAAATGTATCCCGCCACGGCGGCGAGATTTTTCGTCCTGCCGATGGCAAGCTGACGACGGCGTATCAGGTATACGCCGAGGAGGCTTGACGATGGCAGGGCGGAAAATATCCCGCCGTCATTTCAGTGTACTGCTGCTGCGGTATTGTATGGCCTCGGCAAGATGTGCCGCCTCGATGTGCTCGCTGCCCTCCAGATCGGCGATGGTGCGGGCCATACGCAGTATGCGGTCGTGGCTGCGGGCCGTCAGGCCCAGGCGCTCAAAGGCGCCCTGCATGAGTTTTTCGCCGGCGGCGTCCAGCGCACAGTACTGGCCGATCATGGCGGGGGTCATGTAAGCGTTGCAGGACACCTCCGTCCCCGCAAAGCGCTTTTTCTGCACCTCGCGGGCGGCGTTGACCCGTTCCCGGATGGCCGATGACGGCTCCGGCCGCTCCTTGCGGCGCATGGCCTCATACTCCACCGACGGCACATCGATGTGCATATCGATCCGGTCCAGCAGCGGGCCGGAGATGCGCTGCATATACTGCTCCACCTGCTGGGGTGAACAGGTGCAGCGTCCGGAGGGGTGGCCGTACCAGCCGCAGCGGCAGGGGTTCATGGCGCACACCAGCATGAAGCGGCTGGGCAGCGTCAGGGAGCCGGAGGCCCGGGTGATGGTCACAAAGCCGTCCTCCAGCGGCTGGCGCAGCGTCTCCAGCGCCGCCTTGCTGAACTCCGGCAGCTCGTCCAGAAACAGCACGCCGTTGTGGGCCAGGGATATCTCTCCCGGCCGGGGTATCCCCCCGCCGCCAGAGAGCGACACGGTGGACGCCGTGTGGTGGGGGCTGCGGAAGGGCCGCGTATCCACCAGCGGGTGCCGCGGGTCGGTCATGCCCGCCACGGAGTAGATCTCCGTGGTCTGCAGGGACTCCGCCCGGGTCATGTCCGGCAGGATGGACGGCAGCCGCCGGGCCAGCATGGACTTGCCCGCGCCGGGCGAGCCCACCAGCAGCACATTGTGGCCGCCGGCGGCGGCGATCTCCAGCGCCCGCTTCACATTCTCCTGCCCCATCACGTCGGCAAAATCCGGCAGGGGCCGGTCCTGATGTCCCGGTGTCCATCGGGGCGCCGGCGTCATGACCTGCTCGCCCTTCAGGTGGGCGATGAGCTGTCCCACGTCCGTCACGCCGTACACGGTCAGCCCGTCGGCCAGGGTGGCCTCGGCGGCGTTGGCCTCGGGCACATACAGCGTATCGATGCCCAGCCGCGCCGCCGTCAGCGCCATGGGCAGCACGCCCGTCACCGGCCGCAGCGCGCCGGAGAGGCTCAGCTCGCCCAAAAACGCCGCGCCCTGGGGCAGGGGAGATATCTCCTCCGCCGCGGCCAGAATGCCCAGCAGGATGGGCAGGTCGTACACCGTGCCCTCCTTCCGCACCCGCGCCGGAGCCAGATTGACCGTGATGCGGCTGACGGGGAACTTGGCCCCGCAGTTTTTCACCGCCGCCCGGACACGCTCCCGCGACTCCTTCACCGCCGCGTCCGGCAGGCCCACCACGTCGAACCCCGGCAGTCCGCCGGACAGAAAGCACTCCACCGACACCTCATAGCCGGTGATGCCCGTCAGGCCCAGCGACCGTACCGTCACCATCATGGACAGCGCCCCCTTTACACTAATTTTATAGCACCGTACATTTTACCACAAAATTCCCGCCGTGAACAGCCACTTTTTCCAAAAAAGTCCCCTGCCTTTTGCGCGGAGTGCATGAACCTGTCCCGCCGCCGTGAGAATTTTTGTGCATGGCGCTAAAAAAGTTTTATCGTGGCACAAATCACGAAAATATGGGTTTACATCCCGGATTTTTTGTGCTACTATGACGGTGCCTAACATTCCGTACAAAGGGGTCTTTGCGCCCTTCTGGCGGTACGGAAGTATATAATGTAAGGAGGCTCATTATGGTAAGAAAAATGAAGTCCATGGATGGCAATAACGCCGCGGCGCACGTTTCCTACGCGTTCTCCGAGGTCGCAGCCATCTACCCCATCACCCCGTCCAGCCCCATGGCGGACTTCGTGGACCAGTGGAGCGCCAACGGTCTGAAAAACATCTTCGGCACCAAGGTAAAGGTCGTCGAGATGCAGTCCGAGGCCGGTGCCGCCGGTGCTGTCCACGGCTCTCTGGGCGCCGGTGCCCTGACCACCACGTACACCGCGTCCCAGGGCCTGCTGCTGATGATCCCCAATATGTACAAGATCGCGGCTGAGCAGCTGCCCTGCGTGTTCCACGTGTCCGCCCGTACCGTGTCCACCCAGGCGCTGAACATCTTCGGCGACCACTCCGACGTCATGGCCTGCCGCCAGACCGGCTTCGCCATGCTGTGCGAGGGCAACGTCCAGGAGGTCATGGATCTGTCCCCCGTGGCCCATCTGGCCGCGCTGGAGGGCAAGGTCCCCTTCATCAACTTCTTCGACGGCTTCCGCACCTCCCACGAGATCCAGAAGATCGCCGTGTGGGACTATGAGGATCTCAAGGATATGTGCGACATGGACGCCGTGGCCGAGTTCCGCCGCCACGCCCTGAACCCCGAGCATCCCCATATGCGCGGCAGCCACGAGAACGGCGACATCTTCTTCCAGCACCGCGAGGCCTGCAACAGCTACTACACCGCCCTGCCCGCCGTGGTCGAGAAGTACATGGACAAGATCAACGCCAAGCTGGGCACCGACTATAAGCTGTTCAACTACTACGGCGCCGCCGACGCTGACCGCGTCATCGTGGCCATGGGCTCCATCTGCGACGTGGCCGAGGAGGTCATCGACTACCTGAACGCCCACGGCGAGAAGGTGGGCCTGGTCAAGGTCCGTCTGTTCCGCCCCTTCGCCGCCGAGAAGCTCATCGAGGCCCTGCCCGCCTCCGTGCGGAAGATCGCCGTGCTGGATCGCACCAAGGAGCCCGGCTCCCAGGGCGAGCCTCTGTATCAGGACGTTGTCACCGCCCTGGCCAACGCCGGCTGGAACGACATCAAGGTCATCGGCGGCCGTTACGGCCTGGGCAGCAAGGACACGCCTCCCGCCTCCGTGTTCGCCGTGTATAACGAGCTGAAGAAGGACGAGATGAAGCGCCAGTTCACCATCGGCATCGTGGACGACGTCACCAACCTGTCCCTGCCCGAGGATAAGAACTGTCCCAACACCGCGGCCCCCGGCACCATCGAGTGCAAGTTCTGGGGTCTGGGCGGCGACGGTACCGTGGGCGCCAACAAGAACTCCATCAAGATCATCGGCGACCACACCGACAAGTACGTCCAGGCGTACTTCCAGTACGACTCCAAGAAGACCGGCGGCGTGACCATCAGCCACCTGCGCTTCGGCGATCACCCCATCCGCAGCCCGTACTATATCAACAAAGCTGACTTCGTGGCCTGCCACAACCCCAGCTACGTGACCAAGGGCTTCAAGATGGTGCAGGATGTCAAGCCCGGCGGTGTCTACATGATCAACTGCCAGTGGGACTTCGACGAGCTGAACCACCACATGGACGCCGCCTCCAAGCGCTATATCGCCCAGAACAACATCCAGCTCTACACCATCGATGCCATTGACCTGGCCATCGAGATCGGCATGGGCAAGCGCAACAACACCATCCTCCAGTCCGCGTTCTTCTCTCTGGCCAAGGTCATGCCCGAGGAGGAGGCCATCACCTACATGAAGGAGAAGGCCAAGGCCTCCTACCTGAAGAAGGGCCAGGACATCGTTGACATGAACTACAAGGCCATCGATCTGGGCGCCACCGCCTATAAGAAGATCGACGTGCCCGCCGACTGGGCCAACGCCGTGGATACCAAGCCCGCCAAGGAGCTCAAGGGCAAGCCCGAGCTGGTGAAGATGGTCAAGGATATCCTGGAGCCCGTGGGCAAGATGGACGGCGACAGCCTGCCCGTCTCCGCCTTCGTGGACCATGTGGACGGCCAGTTCGAGCTGGGCGCCGCCGCCTACGAGAAGCGCGGCGTGGCCGTCTCCGTCCCCACCTGGGACGCCGAGAAGTGCATCCAGTGCAACCAGTGCGCCTACGTCTGCCCCCACGCCACCATCCGTCCCTTCGCCCTCACCGCTGACGAGGCCGCCAAGGCCCCCGAGGCTGCCAAGATCGTGGATGTCAAGGCCGGCAAGGGCAAGGGCACCTATCAGTTCACCATGGCCATCAGCCCGCTGGACTGCATGGGCTGCGGCGTCTGCATCGGCGCCTGCCCGGTGAACGCTCTGTCCATGGTCGCCCAGGAGGGCGAGCTGCCCCAGCAGGACGTGTTCGACTACTGCGTGGCCGAGGTGTCCGAGAAGAAGGATATGCAGGACAACACCGTCAAGGGCAGCCAGTTCAAGCAGCCCATGCTGGAGTTCTCCGGCTCCTGCGCCGGCTGCGCCGAGACCAGCTACGCCCGTCTCGTCACCCAGCTGTTCGGCGACCATATGTATATCTCCAACGCCACCGGCTGCTCCTCCATCTGGGGCGGTCCCGCGGCTACGTCTCCCTACTGCACCAACAAGGCCGGCCACGGTCCCGCCTGGTGCAACTCCCTGTTCGAGGATAACGCCGAGCACGGCCTGGGTATGTTCACCGGCCAGAACAAGATCCGCGAGGATCTGGCCGACGAGACCCGCCAGCTGATCGCCGTGGAGTGGGCGCGTCCCGAGCTGAAGGCCGCCGCACAGGCGTGGCTGGACACCATGAACGACGGCACCGCCAACGCCGAGCCCGCCAAGGCCTACGTCAAGGCCCTGGAGGAGAGCATCTGCACCGTGGAGGAGCTGGCCGCCATGCCTCAGCTCGCCGCGCACGCCGCCGAGCTGAAGGCCAAGGGCGCCCTGCTGTGCGACTGCGCCGCCTGCACGCTGGCCGCTGATATCCTCAGCAAGAAGGAATACCTGGCCAAGAAGTCCATGTGGATCTTCGGCGGCGACGGTTGGGCCTACGATATCGGCTACGGCGGTCTGGACCACGTCATCGCCTCCAAGCAGGATGTCAACATCTTCGTATTCGACACCGAGGTGTACTCCAACACCGGCGGACAGGCCTCCAAGGCCTCCAACATCGGTCAGGTGGCCCAGTTCGCCGCCGCCGGTAAGGAGGTCAAGAAGAAGAGCCTCTCCGAGATCGCCATGCAGTACGGCTATGTGTACGTAGCCCAGGTGGCCATGGGTGCCAACCCCGCCCAGACCATCAAGGCCATCACCGAGGCCGAGGCCTATCACGGCCCGTCCCTGATCATCGGCTACAGCCCCTGCGAGATGCACTCCATCAAGGGCGGCATGATGAACTGCCAGAAGGAAATGAAGAAGGCTGTGGACTGCGGCTACTGGAACCTGTTCCGCTACAATCCCGACGGCGGCGACAAGAAGTTCACCCTGGACTCCAAGGCCCCTGCCGGCGGCTATCAGGAGTTCCTGATGAACGAGGCCCGCTACTCCCGCCTGACCCGCGAGTTCCCCGAGCGTGCGGACGTGCTGTTCAAGCGCAACGAGGACGAGGCCAAGGCCCGCTACGAGCATCTGCTCAAGCTCATCGATATGTACGACAAATAAGCCGTATCTCCTCACAGCACAAAAAGAGACAGCCTTTGCGGCTGTCTCTTTTTTGCATCGGTGGGCAACGCTGGCCGCCCCTTGACAAACAACGGGATATGGATATAATAAAAGCAGGGGGACGCTGCGACAAGCGGTCAACCCCTGTGGTTAAGGAATCTAAAGAAGCTTAGAAACCGTCACCGTGCCGGGTGGCGGTTTCTGCTTTTCAGCTTCTGGACCCGTATCGAGATCGAATGACCTAAGACATGGATCGTAAGTACGAAAAACATGGCGTCACCCCCTTTCGGGGCTGTGACTGACCGCCTGCCGTTTATTGCAGCGTCCTTGTGACGCAGTATACACCGCAGGCGTCTTTTTGTCAAATCGTGTATAAAATCAACCCCTCTTGATGTTTTTTCCTCTCAATAACTTGACGCTTGCCCGCCTGTACGCGTATAATATTTCCATTGTGTATTCCCAAACCGACAGAAGGGGAGAGCTCCATATATGAAAAACCGCATCCTCGCCGCGCTGCTGGCGCTGGTCCTCGGCGTGCCGCTGTACCTGCTGGCCGCCGACGCCGTCCCCACCGCCGCGGCCAAAACCGTTTCCTCCGCCGCACCGGCCCAGGCCGTGGCCCTGCTGAAGGCCCTTCCCTCCGTGGAGGACCTGGCCGCCGCTATGACCCCGGAGACGGACGCCGCCGCCATGATCGCCCAGACCAGGGCCGACCTCCAGCGGGAGATCGAGCGCCAGACCGGCCCCAAGGGCATCGACCTGAGCTGGTGGCAGAGCCACTACAACGACATCATCGGCTACGTCTACAGCCCCGGCACCCCCATCAGCTACCCCATCGCCTACGACGGCAACAACGAGTATTACCTCCACCACGATCTGTACGGCAATTACAGCGAATACGGCACCATCTTCCTGGACGCCCGCGTGCCCAGCGACTTCTCCGGCCACAACAACGTGCTCTATGGCCACCATATGTCCGACGGCTCCATGTTCGCCTCCATCTCCAACTATAAGCAGCAGTGGTACTACGACGCCCACCCCTACTTTTTCCTCTACACCAACGCCGGCAAGTACCGGGTAGACCTGTTCGCCGGCATCGTTGTCCCCGGCACCCACGAGGTGTTCAGCACCTCTCTCTCCGCCGACCAGCTCCAGCGTTTCATCAATAATTCCACCTTCTACTCCGGCAAGGGTGTCCCCTCCGGCCAGATCGTGACCCTCTGCACCTGCTCCTATGAGGCGGCCAACTACCGCTATGTGGTCCTGGGCGAGCTGGTCAAGCTGGAGGATACCCCCGCCGACACCGCCATGGAGGCCGCCGCATGACCCACGAAGAACAACAATCCCTTTTTGACACCATCCTCCGCCGGGCCAACCTCCCCGGCAGCTTCAATGTGGAAAACGGCATCCGCCTGACATCCCTGTCCGACGGCGGTGCCGAGGGCGAGGTCCGCCTGACCGCCGGCCACCTGAACCCCCTGGGCATCGTCCACGGCGGCGTGTACTGCACCCTGCTGGACCAGGTGGCCGGCGCCGCCGCCTGCACCCGCGGCAGCCGCGGCCTTACGGTGAACTGCGAGACCCGCTTCCTGGGCATCGCCCAGGGCGACGTCCTCTGCGGCCACGCTCAGGCCATCCACATGGGCCGCACTCTGGTGGTCATGCACGCCTGGGTCACCGACAGTCAGGATACCCTCTGCGCTGACGGCACCTACACCTTCCGCATGAAGCCCGGCTTCCCGGAGGACTGACCTCCCGGCGCCCCTTTCCCGCCCCTCGCAGCGCCCCCCCTCGGGGCGTTTTTCTTTTCCGGTTGCAATCCCCGCCCAAATAGTCTATCATAACAGCAGTACATTCTCCCGGAGGAAACACTATGTGGTATGTCATCCTGCTGGCCGTCTGCATCGGCGGCGACCAGCTTCTCAAGTGGTGGGTCACCTCCCACCTGGACGTGGGCCAGTCGGCCCCGCTGCTGCCGGGCATCGTCCGGCTCACCCGCCTGCACAACACCGGCGCTGCCTGGAGCAGCTTCTCCGGCAAGACCGGCCTTCTGGCCGCCGTCACCATCGTCCTGATGGCCGCCGTGGTCTATCTGGTGGTAAAGAAGATCGTCCGCCACCCCCTGGGCCTGACGGCCGCCATGCTGGTGCTTGGCGGCGGCGCAGGCAACATGATCGACCGTCTCTGCCGCGGCTACGTGGTGGATATGTTTGACCTGGAATTCATGTCCTACCCCATCTTCAACCTGGCGGATATCTTCGTGGTCATCGGCGTCCTGCTGGGCGCGGTGTACTACCTGTGGTTCTACGACAAATACGACAAGCCGAAAAAGGAGCCTGACCATGACGCGGGAGCTGACAGCCGCAACTGAACACGCCGGCGTCCGCCTGGACGCCTTCCTCTCCGCCGACGGCGCGCTGACCCGTTCCCAGGCCGCCCGCCTGATCGCCGAGGGCCGCGTCCGTGTCAACGGCAAGCCCGCCACTAAAAGCGCCCGCCTCTCCGGCGGTGAGACGGTCACCGTGGACGTTCCCCAGCTTCGCGAGACGGCCCTGCCCCCCCAGGACATCCCCCTGGACGTGGTCTACGAGGACGACGACGTCATCGTGGTCAACAAGCCCACGGGCCTGGTGGTCCATCCGGCCCCCGGCCACCCGGACGGCACCCTGGTCAACGCCCTGCTCCACCACTGCGGCGACAGTCTCTCAGGCATCGGCGGCGAAAAGCGCCCCGGCATCGTCCACCGCATCGACCGCGATACCAGCGGCCTCATCATCGCCGCCAAAAACGACGCCGCCCACCTGGCCCTCAGCGCGCAGCTGAAGGACCACTCCCTCTCCCGCACCTACGAGTGCCTGGTGACCGGCAATATGAAGCAGGACAGCGGCACTGTGGACGCCCCTATCGGCCGCAGCAGCGCCGACCGGAAAAAGATGGCCGTGGTCCCCACCGGCCGCCGTGCCGTCACTCACTGGGAGGTCGTCGCCCGTTACCCCGGCGTCACCCACCTGCGCTGCCGCCTGGAGACCGGCCGCACCCACCAGATCCGCGTCCACATGGCCTATATCGGCCACCCCATCCTGGGCGACACGGTCTACGGCGCCAAAAAGCCGGTCCCCGGCCTCACCGGCCAGTGCCTCCACGCCACCGGCCTGCGCTTCGTCCACCCCCGCACCGGCGAACCGGTGGAGCTCCACTGCCCCCTGCCGCCCGAATTCACCGCCATGCTCCAAAAGCTGCAAAGCAAGTCCCAGTAAGCTGTGCAGCCGAAAAGAAGGCAAAAGGACCGGCCCCGCCGGTCCTTTTTTCGTCCCCCGCCCGCAGCCGGCGCAGGGGCTATTTCGCGCCCCGGCGCGAGCGCTTTCTTTGTCTCCGCCGGGGATAGTTTCGCGCCCCGGCGCGAGCGCTTTCTTTGTCTCCGACGGCCCCATTTCTTCCAACAGCGGAAGAAATGGGGGAAAGAACG